>Ga0172371_10000473_pt1 | contig 61865 bp, 59 predicted proteins | sample Lak12m_FD_114543 | JGI IMG/M metagenome (GOLD analysis project Ga0172371, IMG submission 114543) | Freshwater microbial communities from Kabuno Bay, South-Kivu, Congo - kab_022012_12m | ecosystem: Environmental > Aquatic > Freshwater > Lake | place: Democratic Republic of the Congo: South-Kivu... | reverse complement strand
CGCCTTGCTTTTGCGCCAAAGAAATAGCGCACCTTGCGGGTGTCGTGCCTTGCAGCCATATCAAAAAGAACCGATTTTACCGGCGACATTCCTGACCCCCCGGCAACCAGTATGACATTCCCGGCGCCGCCAACCGGAAACGCATTGCCGTGCGGCCCGTTTATCGTGAGAACATCGCCTTCTTTCAGGTGCTTGTGAATATAGGTGGTCGAAATACCGTTGGGTACAAATTTCACTTCCAGCTCCAGTTCGCCGGCATGGGCAGGATCACCAGCCATTGAATATGTCCTGAAAACCGGACGCTTTGAAAGTTCGTATGGCGGAATCTTCACCTGTATGTACTGCCCGGGCTTGAACGGCATTTCCTCAGGCTTAAGGAGTTTCAATCGAACCTCCTTTATATCATGTGTAAGATTCCGGATTGACTGGACCTGCGCCTGGTATTCCCTGACGTGAAGCGATTGGTCCGGAACCGCAATCTCAAGGTCGTTCAGGACTTTGACCTGGCACGAGAGCCTGACCCCATCAGATATTTCCTTTCCGGACAGCCAGTGCTTTTCCGGCCCGGTAAGAGGCTGATCCCCGACGCCATTAAGCACCTTCAGCCTGCAGAACCCGCACCCGCCGCGTCCTCCGCAGAGCGAAGGAATAAACACGCCCGCATTATTGAGCGTGGCATATAACGAACCGCCGGTACTGGTAACCAGCCGGCGGTCGTTATTGATCGTAATCTTCACCTCTGACATGGATATTATCCTTCCCATGGAGAATACCCGCTAACCACTCAGGACCGAAAGAAAAAACTTTCTATTACGGCATTGAGAAAAGCAGGACCGGATGCTAGGGTTATTGAACTTTTCGTTCGAACAGCAGTATTGAAAGGCAGAAACAATGAAGAAATATGTTTGTGATGTTTGCGGTTATATTTATGACCCGGCAAAGGGTGACCCGGATAACGGCGTGAAAGCCGGTACTGCTTTCGAAGATATCCCTGACAGCTGGGTGTGCCCTGAATGCGGCGCAACAAAAGATAATTTCTCGCCTGTCGCATAACCTTTCGCTAAAAAACAGAAATCACACATGTTCAGCAAGGCCGAACTGGAGCAGCTGTACAGAACTTACAACAAACGGAAGTATGTTCATCCTGATCCGCTCGAGTTCCTCTACAGGTATCCGGCTATCCGCGACAGGGAAATCGCCGGCCTGATAGCCTCCTCCCTGGCCTACGGCAGGGTGGCCCAGATACTCAAGAGCGTTTCCAGGATTCTGGACAAAATGGGTCCATCGCCCTTTTATTTTGTCTGCGCAACTCGCCCTTCAAGCTTCAAGAAGATATTTTGCGGGTTTAAACACAGGTTCACAACTCACTGCGATATTGCAGATCTGATGTCAGCTTTGCATCGTATACTGAAAGAGCACGGTTCTCTCAACGAGTGCTTTGCTTCAGGGATGAAGAAGAACGACCAAACCGTGATTCCAGCCCTGGATGTTTTCCTTGAGAAGCTGGACTGTACAGGCGGTTATCTTATTCCCCTCCCTGGCAGGGGTAGCGCATGCAAGCGAATGCACCTGTACCTGAGATGGATGGCGAGAAAGGATGATGTGGACCCTGGCGGGTGGCACGGAATTTCGCCACGCAAGTTGATTGTCCCCCTGGACACTCACATGGCGAATATTGGCAGGTCTATGGGGTTGACGCTGAAAAAGTCGGCGAACCAGGCGATGGCACTGGACATCACGAATGCCTTCAGGAAAATCGAACCTGATGACCCTGTAAAATACGATTTCTCACTGACCCGGTTCGGGATTCATCCTGACATGGAGATGTCTGATCTGCTGAAGAAACAGAGAACTGGACAACGTTAGAAACTGTGTTGCCTGGCGGGAAAGGCCCCGGTTTCTACTTCACTTTTATAACTCCGAAACGCTTTCTTCATCGCCTCTCCGAGATCTGCATATTTCTTGGCAAAGCTCGGGGTAAGATTAGAATAGAGGCCAAGCAGATCGTGCGTCACAAGAATCTGGCCATCACAATACTTGCCGGCCCCAATACCGATAACCGGCACCTTAACGGCCCTTGCAATCTCCCTGCCAAGTGACTCCGGCACGCATTCCAGCACAATTGCAAAAACACCTGCTTTCTCAAGCGCCTTTGCATCCTTTACCAATAACCTGGCTTCACTGCGCTTCCTCCCCTGAACCTTGTATCCACCCATCTCCTTGATACTCTGTGGAGTAAGCCCGATGTGGCCCAGCACCGGAATACCATTGCCAACAAGAGCCTTGATCAGCGGAACCCTGAAAGCACCGCCCTCTATTTTCACCGCGCCTGCACCTGCTTTCTTGATGAACCTGCCCGCATTGACAAGTCCCTGCTCGATCGAAGCCTGGTAGGACATGAAAGGCATATCGGCAACAACCAGGGCTTCTTTTGTACCCCGGACAACGGCCGCGGTGTGCTGCAGCATCTCAAACATTGTGACAGGAAGCGTGTTCTCGTAACCCAGCATGGTCATGGCAAGCGAATCGCCCACCAGGATAAGTTGTATGCCGGTTGAATCAATAATGCGGGCCATGGAATAGTCGTAGGCTGTGAGACAGACAACTTTCTCATTGCCCTTAAGCCGTTTGATTTTACACGCGGTCCATTTCATCTGGTCACCATTTCGCGGCATAGAGAACCACTTTTGGCGCCTCTGGTAAAGCCAAAAGCACTTCGCTGACAGCACGGTTCTCTCCCGGAATCATCAGCGCAGGCCTGACATCGCAAAGGGGCTGAACGACAAATCTCCTCCGCATCCAGCGCGGATGGGGAATTTCCAGATCTTTGCAGCGCGTCACAATGTTACCGGCATAAATCATATCGATATCTATCGGCCTTGGACTGTTCTTCCTGCCGCCAGGATTTCGTCCCATTATCACCTCTATGGAACGAAGGCCTCCCAGCAGAGTCTCCGGGGCAACTTCGGTCAGGATAATCATCACCGCATTGAGAAACGGTAATTGTTTGTACTCCGGAAGAACATCAACAGGTTCAGTCTCGTAAACCGGCGAGGCCGCAGAAAGCTCAACACCCGGGATTGACAGTATTTTCACTCGCGCCTTTAACAGATTATTCAGCCGATCACCAAGATTGGAACCAAGACTGAGACCGATTTCCATAATCATCCCGAAGATAATAATGAATACTGAATTCTCAATATCCAATTTCAAAATCAATCAGGACGTGACAATCATTGAGAAGTGAGCGTTCAATATTGGACCTTGGCTTTGTTCTACAGCCCAAGCACATCCTGCATATCGTAAAGCGCGGGCTTACGGCTGACCACCCATTGTGCAGCGCGGATGGCGCCAAGCGCAAGCGCCTCCCTGCTCCACGCGCGATGGGTAAACTCTATCCGTTCGCTCTCGTTTCCAAAGCTGACTGTGTGATCACCGACCGTCTCGCCTTCACGGTGGGAACGGATCACGATCTTGCCTTCCGGATGTTTCCTTAAAGCACCATCGGCGTCATGAATCATTGAAGACTTGAAGTCCCAGTTCAGGCCTTCTGCCACCTTCTCCCCCAGCCGGAGAGCCGTGCCGCTCGGAGAATCCTTCTTATGGATATGGTGTGTTTCATCTATCTCGATTTTGTAACCTTTTCCCAGGACTGCCGCGGCTTTTTTCACCATGGCAAAGAGCAGGTTCACGCCAATGCTCATGTTGGGAGCCCAGACAACCGGAACCTCTACGGCCGCCTTCCTGACCGATTCGGTTTCCGTAACATCAAGGCCTGTTGTTCCGATGACAATCGCACGCCTCAACTGCGAAGCCAGCCTTACGTTCGCAGGCGCTGCCGTATGGAATGTAAAATCAACAAGAACATCGGCACCAGACAGGACAGCATGGAGATCAGAGGTGAGCAAAACACCGGTCTTGTCCACTCCGGCAAGAACGCCGATATCTTTGCCGAGATCCTTATTACCGACCATTTCCACTGCGCCGGCGAGCTGAACGCCTGCCATTCCTCTCATGCAGCGGACAATGGCCTGCCCCATTCTGCCGGCGGCACCGCACACGACGATCTTTGTGATCGATTCGGATTTTGTCTTCATTTCGCTGCGCCTCGTTCTACCCTTTCAGAACACCAGTCTCACTGAGGGTCTCCCTGAGCTTCTTTTTCAGGCCGTTATCCATGGGGCACAACGGAAGCCGGTAGACCTCGCGTGTCAAGCCAAGCATCGCCATGGCCGCTTTTACAGGAAGCGGGTTTGTGTCAATAAACATGTCACAAAACAGCTTGTAGTATTTCAGATGGATTTTTCGTGCCTCATCCCATTTTGCTTTCAAAGCAAGATGAGTAAGCTTTGCAACAGCAGCCGGAACTACATTGGAAGCCACACTGATCACGCCTTTTGCTCCAACCGCCATCATTGGAAGGGCCAGAGGATCATCACCGGCCAGAACGGTAATCCTGCAGCGGCTGAGAATATCGCTTACCCGGTCGACACTGCCTCCTGCTTCTTTCACTGCCACAATCCCGGGATGGAGAGACAGTCGCATTATGGTTTCCACGGCAATCTCGCGGCTCGTCCTGCCTGGCACGTTGTAAAGGACAACAGGGAGTCCGAGGTCTGCAACTGCAGAGAAATGCCGGACCAGCCCCTCCTGGGTAGGCTTGTTGTAGTACGGAGTCACCTGGAGAGTGCCATCAGCACCGGCATCCATTGCCCGCCTGGTAAGCTCGATGGCTTCCGACGTGGAATTCGCGCCTGTGCCGGCAATTACTTTCATGCGGCCTCTGCAGGCATCAATTGTAAATTCAATCACCCTGCTGTGCTCATCGTAGTCAAGCGTCGGTGACTCGCCGGTGGTGCCCACCGGCACAATACCGTCTATGCCCGCCTTGGCCTGCAAATCGATAAGCTCTTTCAGGTTGCCGAAATCAACGCTTCCATCCCTGTTAAAGGGGGTTATCAATGCTGTATAGGCTCCGTTGAACATCTGCGCCTCCATTCTACTTTCTACCTGATTTCTTTTTCGCGACGGGTCGTTTGCCTGTACCAACTTCGCCAGCGATCAAATCCTTCAAAGTCTCGCGCTGCCTTATGATAAACCACTTATCGCCGTCAACCATGACTTCTGCGGCACGGGGACGGCTGTTATAATTAGACGACATCGAGAAACCATATGCGCCGGCGCTCTGGATTGCAAGCAGGTCTCCTTCTTTGGCAGCGGGGAGGTTCCTGTCTTTGGCAATAAAGTCACCCGATTCGCATACCGGTCCTACCAGATCACCGTGCAGGATATCGCCAGTTTCCTCAACTGCAAGCACTTCATGATGCGCATCGTACAGGGATGGGCGAAGCAGGTCATTCATTCCCGCATCAACAATTATGAACTTCTTTGACGTACTCTCCTTGATGTACTGTACGCAACAGACAAGTATTCCCCCGTTCCCCACGAGGAAACGTCCGGGTTCCATTACCACAGAGAGTCCCGTCTCTTTTATCAGCGGCACAAGCGTTTTCGCATACAATTCGGGGCTCAACTCCGGCTGGTCCTGCCTGTATCGGATTCCTATTCCCCCACCGATATCCAGATACCGGAAGGTCTTGAACCGGGACTGGAAATAAGCGCAGATGCTTTTTACCTTCTCAAGCGCTTGCAGAAATGGCTGAACAGAAAGAACCTGGGAGCCGACATGCATGTGCAAGCCGGCGATTTCAATGTTTGGAAGCTTCGCGCCCCATTCACTGGCCTTTATCACCCGTTCGATATCGAGTCCGAATTTGTTCTCTTTTCTGCCGGTAGCAATATACTTGTGGGTGCTCGGATCGACATCAGGATTTACCCTGAACGCAATTCGCGCTTTTTTCCCCAGCTTCCTGGCACATGCTGATATTCGCATGGCTTCGGGTTCGGACTCCACGGTAAAGAAAAGTATATTCTCCCTGATGGCATATTCAATCTCGTCGGTGGTCTTACCAACACCCGCAAAAACGATCCTCGAAGGAACAGCTCCTGCATTCAACACCCTTGCAAGCTCCCCTCCCGAAACAATATCCACGCCTGAGCCCTCATCAAGGAATGTCTTTATCACCGCCGCGTTTGAATTGGCTTTTACGGAATAGCAGATCAGGGGCCTGACCTTTGCCATAGCGCCAGCAAGCGCACTGAATTGTCCGGAAAAATGACCTTTGCTGTAGATATACAGGGGAGTCCCTGCTTTTGCGGCAATATCTCTTACCGCCACATTTTCGGCGTACAGCGTGTTCCGGCGATATCTAAATGCATTCATGGGGTTTCAGGGATATCAAAAGCGGCAATAAATGTCAAACTGACTGCAACGAGATAAGATGCTCAGGTCGGGAGACCAGAACGAACTAATCTTGTCCTCGTCAATTCAAACTGTTATATTCGTTCTAATGTTTACGGATGGAAAGATCAGAAATCTCTGGCTGTTACAGTTCTTTGCCGATTTCACTGCCATAGTGGCGGCATACTATACCACCCTGCTTATTCGCTTCCACAGCTCACTGGGCGAACGATTCTTTACCCTGGCAAACCAGCTCCTGCAAACCAGGAGCACCGGCGCCCTTGACGACATGTTTGAGGATTTCTACATAGTCAGTGCCCCACGGATTATTTTCAGGCTCACTATCGTTCTCTGTGTCCTTTACGCGATTCATGATCTTTATCCGGAAAGAAAACTCCTAAAGAAACGGCCCATTGCATGGCATATAGCAGTTTCCAACCTGACGGCAATCATCATATTCTTCACGTACTTCTATCTGCAAAGAAACATTTTCCATCCCAGAGGCTTTTTCCTGACAGTCATCTTTCTAAATATCTTTTACTGCATATGGTTCAGAGGACTGATTGACAAAGCTCTTCGGGCCATTCGATCCAGATTTTCGATTGACCAGGTCCGCGCACTTCTGATCGGAACCAACAATGAAGCTGACCTTCTCAACGATCTGATCTCCACCACCCACCCTCACGGAATTTCCGTTGTAGACCGTATTCCCTGCGACGCAAATGATGCCGGCTTTATTATGCTGATGACAAAACTGGAGGAAAATGTCCGCAGATCCGGCGCAGACATGGTGATTGTTGCGGACAACCGCTTGTCCGTAACACAGATCATGCGTATGCTTCAAGTTGCGGACAAGCTGAATCTGTCAGCAAAAATCCTATCGGAAAAACTGGGTGTCCTTACAAACCAGGCGCGATTACCGATTGATACCATTCGAGGCATCCCTTTAGTACATTTCGAGGCACCTTCCCGGGCAGGAGGAACCCTTAAAGCCGGCAACAAATTGCTTTCGATAATAATGGCATACTTTGCCTTGGCCCTCTTTCTGCCGTTTATGGCGTTAATCGCATTACTGATAAGAGTAACAAGCCATGGCCCGGCACTTTTTGTCCAGGAACGGATAGGTGTTAACAGAAAACCATTCCTGATGTACAAATTCAGGACAATGCATGATAAAGCGGAGGAGCTTCAGACGCAGATAGAGGAGTTTAACGAATCCGGGGATGGACTGTTCAAAATCCGGAAGGATCCGCGCGTTACGCTGATTGGCCGGTTCTTGAGGAGATTCAGTCTCGACGAACTGCCACAACTGATAAATGTAATACGCGGTGAGATGACGATCGTGGGGCCACGACCACTGCCATGGAGGGATTTCAAGAACTACTATGAAGAATGGCACTACAGCCGGCACGAAGGACCGCCGGGACTAACATGCCTGTGGCAGGTATCCGGACGAAGCGATATCGACTTCCTTAATATGTGCATTCTGGATGTCTACTATCTCAAGAACCGCAACTGGATACTTGACTTGAAGATTCTTATCAGAACTGCCTGGGTTGTCCTTTTCGCAAAAGGAGCTTATTGAAACGCTCTTATCCCGAATCATTTCCCTGTCATCAAGGCCGAATACAAATCCGGAATTATTCTCATGATCTGTTTCGTCTGCTCATCTGGCAAGTCAACTGGCCGCTGAACCATGACGGACACATAAGCCCATCTGTATGAAATCCCATAAACAATATTATCCCACGCAGATCTGATCATTCTTTCGTAATGGCTTGAAGTTTCATGCCCACCGCCGACAAACCAATAGGCATAGCACGAGAAACTTTCCTGCATACCGCCAGTCATAGAAAGTGATTTCCGGGAATCAAGGAGAACAACACTCAAAGGTCTCCTGCCTGAAACCGGCACGCTTACGATCCGACTGCCAACAAGCCTGTAACCCTGTGCTTCCAGGCACATTTCCGGGCGATGTATACTAGTACGCTGCCTGCCGCTGGTTACGACAGTTACAAGGAAAGACGAATTCTGGGGGCTAACATAATACTTCCTGTTTATTATTGTATCTTTTGGCAATACCCGTTTCTCGGGAAGGGAGACAATATCAGCATCACTGCCGCAAAATACGCACTTACTCATTGCAGCGTTGGTTTGAATAAAACTTTTCATGCATGCTTCGTTTTGACAGAACAGAACCGATGCAGCATTTGCATCGCCTATCCGCTCCGGAAGTTCTCTGCAGACCGGCATAACATCAGAGAACCTGGGCCTGCCAGCAAAAGAAATGAATACGGAAGTTGTCGCTAACAGAAACAGAATGAGAAAATGATTAAAGTATTGCTTCATAGGACAGTACTCTGCTCGTTCGGCACACGTTTAGCGCATACCCTGTCAATCAGGGAGCCGATCGCCAGCATCAGCAACACGGCGACAAGAAAAACAATGTAACCTGACCAATCATGATAGACACCGACTGCCGTCTTCTGACCGAGAGTCTTTGCAACCACTGCAATCCCTACAATCCTTATAATATTGGCTCCCACGGCAATCGGGACGGCGCCCAGGAAGAGACTCCATTGCCGGAGCAGAGTCTTCTGAGTAAAATAAGCGTAAACAGCCGTTAAAGCCGCCATTGAAATAAAATACCTCAAGCCGCTGCAGGGGTCGGCAACATCAAGCGCAAAAGTACCATCCATGGAATGAATCGCCGTTCCGACCTGGGAAACTGAAATACCCAATCCATTCAGCAGAAAGGTGGACACTGTTGCTCCTATAAACCGCAACTTGAAACTGAAAGCGTCAAGGAAAGTAAAAGGTATGCAGAACAGCAAATAGCCGCACGGGAAGACTAACCTCTTCGCCACATCTGGACCCGCCAGATACAGCGGAATACTCCACATCAGCAAGACCAGGGCAAACAGAGAAAGACGCGTCTGTTCTGTCCTGTAACCTGTAAAATGCAGGAACAATGCCGCGATTATTACAACAATGCCCGGAGGAAACACGCGACGGGGAGCCTGCATGATCCGTTTACGGTCACGCCATAAAACAAAAAGGCTGACAAGCGGAATCAGCCAGCCATGAGAGAAATCATATTGTGGGTAATTCCAAAGATCAGCCATCCACACAAAAGCCGAAGCGCCTGCGACTGCAAACTCTGCCGTGTTGCCGAAATAATGAAACAGAACAAACACAGTAACGGCAATTACAACATCCAACGCGATTTTTATACCTGTTTTACCCACGATCTTGACGAGCCCTATCTTCAGGCGGTTCCGAACACATGATATACCGCATCTTTATTAAAGGCCGAACACAGCAAACATACCCTCAACGACTTTCTTGTTTGCGACTTTTTTCTTTCCAGCGCGTCATGGTCTCAGAATAGCACGTATCAAGCCGGTCAACCACCGATGACCATGTCATCTTCTCTGCCAATCTGCGGGCATTCTGCCCCAGCCGCGTTGCTAGCTCCGGTTCACGGATCATACGCATGATCTGCTCAGAGAATCCTTCTGGAGATTCATCAGCAACAAGTCCAACATCATTTTCTCTCAACAGGCATCCCACCTCGCCGACGCTGTTGGAAATAACAGGCCTCCCGAGAGAGAGATATGTGCCCAGCCTGCCGGGCGAGCGGCCCCGGTTGGCGACGCAATCCACATACGGCATGACAAAAGCATTTACGCATGACAGCAAATCCCCCAGTTCCTCATAAGGCACATTCCCCAGATGCCTGAAATTGGCAGAAACCCCTTCGCGCTCGGCCAGGCGGCGCATCTCCCCTGATTTCTCACCAGTCATGACAAACAGGATTTCAGGATAACGTTCTCTGACAATCGCAATGGATTTAAACACCAAATTCATTCCCACCGTAACATCTCTCGCTGACTCACCGAAAATAAGCGCATTACGGGGAAGTCCGTATTTGTCGCGATACTTGACTGGCTCACAGACCCTGAACAAATCCGGCAGAGTACCGTTCGGTATCCAATAGATAGTGTTCCCAGAAACACCCAGCGATTCTGCACGTTTTCCCAAAGCCCTGCTTATAACCGTAGTTCCATCTGCCTTAATCCGAAAATGTTCCTCGTAGAATGTTTCAAACCAGGCAAAAAGGATCTGATACCAGAACGGCCGGTTCTCCTTTATCAAACCACCCCTGCCCCACCAGTCAATCCAGTCAATGACAAGAGGAGCCGGAGCTCTTTTCAAGAGGGATTCGACAGGATGAATAGTCGCTGGCCGGGTTTCGAAAGCATGCACCAGGTCAAATGTTTCTCTCTTTAGAAACCATATTCTGCTGACGAGATTCCAGAGATCCCACCCGGTTCTCAGTTTTCCCCATAACAGATCAGGCGTTTCGACATATCGAACACCATCTTCCTCTGAACAATGAAATCCGGCACGCGCATGATCCGAAGTGCACATGACGGTAACATTATGTCCGCGCTTCGCCAGTTCCCGGGAGAAGCAGCCAGGACGGTAGTAAACCGTTTTATTCCTGCAATGATAATTAATGAGAAGAATACGCATTAGTTTCCGCAAACAGACATACTTCCTGCCGCATCAGATGCAGGAACAGACAACCGGCAACAACTACTTCCCTGCCGGCCCTTTGCCAAGAGCCACATAATGTATTTTAGAATCCAGTTTCGCCGGGTCCACCAGTCGCCAGCAGTCAATCAGAGTTATCGGCTTTGAAGGTCTAAATAACTCGATCACTTTCTTGATCTCCCTGGAGCGCAAAGTAATCACGGCCAGGCCAGCATGATCAAGGCACTGCTCCGCTTTGTGGGTATATTCCACGGCACTTCCAAGCGCAGAGCGCGCACTGTCAATTGCCAGGCTATCATAAGCCACAATACGTAAGTCTTTTTTCAGCAGCTCTTTTACAAGCCTGATTGCAGGGGATTCCGTTATAACCGTCGTATCTGCCGTAAAAGCCAGCCCGAGAATGCCGACTGTTTTGTTATCCAGTCCTTCAAGTCCTTTCATGACAACCTCGAGGAGATGTTCATCCTGAAACCTGTTCACCCTCTCCACCGCCTCAAGTATGTCTGCCTGAACATTATTTATTCCTGCGACTGTTTTATAAGCCTTTGTATCCCTTGGAAAACATGTTCCACCAAACCCGAGTCCTCCCTGGAAATAGTGTGGCGAAATGCGCCTGTCACTGCCCATTGCCCGGGTGATCACATCAACATCAGCGCCTTTGATCTTCTCGCAAAGATTTGCCAGTGAATTTGCAAAACTTATTTTCGTTGTTAAGTAGGCATTCAGACAGACCTTGGCCAACTCGGCATTAATCAGGCTCATGCGGAAATACGCTGGACTTCCCTCGCACATCTGCTGATAGATCTGCTCGATCTGTTGGCCTGCTTCAGCAGATGATTCTCCGATAAGAACGAGGTCAGGACTCAAATATCCCCTGATCACATTCCCAAGGGCAACGAAATCAGGATTGAAACAAACTTCAAAATCCATCCCAAGTTTTCTCCCGGAACACTTCTCGATCACAGGAATAAAACTGGACTCACAGGATCCCGGCATGACAGTGCTGCTTATTACAAAAATATGATGTTTTTTCCTGCTTTTCCCGAAAGCTTCGGCGAGGGATTTCAAGGCCGATTCCACAAACCTGTTGGAAAAACTCCCATCAGGATTACTTGGAGTTGCAACAATAACAAATGTCACCTCTGAAGTTTCTATAGCATCCCTGTGCAGGACCGTTGCCTTCAGAGTCTTTCCTCCATGTTTTTGAAGCAATTCGGACAGCCCTGGCTCAGGAAAAGGCGCTTTGCCGTTATTTACTGCTTCGACAACGCGATCCTCAACATCCACACCCAGGACTGAAAAACCCTTTTCTGCAAGGGATGCAGCAAGGCACAAGCCCAGCTTCCCTAACCCAACTACAGATATAGACATATTTCTTTTCATTATTCTTTCTCCATATTTTTCCAGTTCACCGAAATACTTTATTATATTCCGATCTCTATATGGCCCAGCCAGCCCGGATGAGGCAGGAAATCGAGAAAGCGATTCTCCTGATCTCTCAGGCAATCAGTCCATCCGCGCTCAGGCGATAATACTTCAATCTCCTTCAGGCTCTTTATGCCAAAATCATATTCCTTGCTGGCAACGAGGTTCTGATACATTTTTATTTTCCCGGAGTCAAAACCCATAAGACGTGATGCGACAATATCCACCGCCAGCAGGTTATCTCCGCCAATCAATACGCCGGAAGAAACAGGATCAGGCGACAAAGGCCCGTTATTGTCGCCGCCTGTAATCCCGTCAATAACAGAGAAAAGACGGCGCTGCCTGGTATCTCGCAATCTGCCGTCCCTGTCACAGAAAGAGATTATTGTAAACAGGTCCACGGCCATTCGCCATGCAGAGTCGTTGCCATGCCAATTACCGGCATCAAGAAGCCTTTTATGTTCCGCGACCTTGATGCCAAGCTTCTTCGTCGTCATGTTATGCAGAGCATATATCGACCGATGGAGATATTCGAGTGGACGTTTGCCGGAAGACAGAAGAACATCATACATCCACCGCTCCATCCTGATTAAAGCTTCCTCCATCGGACTGAACATTCCATCAGGATATTGATCCCCTCCCTTGCTGGGAGGTGTCAGAGAATAATGAACAAGAAGGTTCTTGTTTGTGCATGCTCCGACAAAACCCTTTACATTAAGCGTAACTCCGACCTTCTTGTGGACCTTGAGCTTTGGAACGGATATTACGACGTCGGCATTCATGATCGTCCTGGAGAGCTGATATTCCTGCCGCTCACCCGTATGACTGTTTGAAGTTTCTTTTCTCCGGTAACACGCACCGTATAACCTGTCCGAATTGGTTTTATCATACAAGAAGCTCTTTCTTCCGATATTTACATCAAGGCACCCTTCCGGATCCCCGGCCAGAGGCTCCATCATGGAAGCGAAATGTTTCCCTCTCGACCAATAACCGCGCAAATCCCTCAGCATTACTTCAGGACCCTTAAAGGATGAATAGAAATCAAGCACCTCGCGCAGGTGTGTCACTTCAAGCAGCTCTTCAAAATTGCAGTCATATTGAGGAGCATCGGCAATAATGATTCGTCCTTCACCACGCAAGGCAATCCAGCAGTAGTCCATGACAGCCCTCAATACAGAGGGGTGCGTAATTATCGAAAAAATATCCTTGTTATCCTTATGATGGCTGAGAACAAAATTCGGCTTGAGCACAACGGTCATACCCTGCTCGATAATACTCCCCAAAGGATTCCACAAAGGAGTCCCACAGTTCCCGCGGTCCAACCCCAGTTGAATAAAAAGACTGCGAACACCTGAATACGCGCCGTTGCGTCCGGAAGCAGATGCCTTGCCGCCGAAAGGATACTCCGGATACTCCTCGGAAGGACCATACGGTGCAACATCCGGATAACAGGGCTCAGTTCGAATTACAGCAACTGCAGGCAATGGTTAATTCCTCTTATGAATCGTTGTATTTAACATCCATCTTCTGGATAAGAAACCTGTGTTTGCCCCTCGGGGTTACAGGAATGTCCGCAACAGGTTCAAAAGAAAGCGTCACATCATCCCCCATCTTGTGAATCAACTGTTTCCTGACGGAATCCAAAACATCCTTGTTACAGTCCGCTTTCGGAATGTACCGGAAAACCAACTCCCCCTTCCTCTCCTGGTAAAACTGAAACTGCCTGATGTGGTCAAAAATATCATTATGAAAATTCACTGCCGTCATTGATATATGGCGGCCGGACGCGGTAATGATGAATTCCTGCAGACGCCCCTCGATCTTTTCCCAGAGCTGATATGGCCGGCCGCAACTGCTGCAGCCCCACCCCTTCAACACCGCGTAGTCTTTTGTCCGGTACCGGATAAAAGGGGTGGCATGCATTATGAAGGAAGTTCCCACGATCTCTCCGGCCTTCCCTGGCTCAGTGACCAGTTTGCCATCAGCCCCTATCAACTCGCCATAGCCATATTGAGGCAGAACGTGATAACTATCATCGTGCTCACAATAGCCTGCCAGAACAGCCAACTCGTAGTGGCCATAGTGACTGAACACCCGTGCACCAAAGACTTCTTTCAGGAATTCCTTCTGGAAATCATAAAGATTCTCAGACGCGCAGAGCAAACCTTTCACCGCTGGAAATGAAAGGCCAGACTCCTTTATAAATCTTGCAAAGATATACCCGGACGATGGATAGCACCGTATCCAGTCAGGGCGATAGTCCCGGGCTTTCCGGATGTATGATTCCATGATCTCCGGGGTCAGATAATATGACGAACAGCGCAGTTCGTTAAACTTCTCCTCAAACAACGTATGGTCAGGTGTATCAATCGGCAATCCCCTGAAGACCATCTGAGGGTCACCTTCCCTCCATCCCACCCGGTAGTACTGATGCGCCTTGGATGCCAATTCCCGAGCAAATGCCTTGGGATCCCTGTACATGCCAAAGGGCACACCAGTACTCCCACCAGTTGTGACATAGGTCCGGCCATCCGTTGGTACGGAAAAGTCCTCCAGATTGTCCCGAATCATCTCCTTGGTAACAAACGGAAGCTTCCTCACATCGCCCAGCGAAACAATTGAATCAGGATTAACACCTGCTTCGTCATATAACTGCCGATAGCGTTTTGTGGCCGTATACGCATGCCTGACGATCCGCCTGATTTCCGAAAGCTGATAGCCTGCAATCTGCTTTTTGGACCATTTATCCGCCCCGGCCAGGAAATCCCGCCATTCCCGGTATTCCCGGTTGTTCAAATCAGCATGCTGAAAATGTTTCTCGCCCATGGATATGTTTACCTGTATCGACAGAAATTTAGAAGTAATCAGGCCAACTGCTTTAAAGTATCAATTATTGTTCCGGAAACATTGTTCCAGTTATAGCGGGACAGGAGACTGTTTTGACATTCCGCCAACTCCTCACCAGGAATTTTCAGCGCCTTGTTCATTGCTTCAGCAAAAGACTTATAACTATCATTTCTGAATGAACAACCTATGCTCTGCATTACCTCTCGAGTTGGCGCGATATCTGAATAAACCGGACATGCACCTGAAAGGACAGACTCTACCGGCGGCATTCCAAAGCCCTCGTACTCGGAGAAGAACACCGTCACAAGGGATTCCTCCATAAGTTGACGGCATTTGTCAGGATGAACTCTCCCCTCAAACCGCCAGGCCGGTGAAACAGGCAGAGAAAGTTCTTCCGGAAGACTTCCAATACAAATAATGGTCCCATCGAAAGACGTTTCCTTCCGCCATCTTTCAACGTACTCCACGGCAAGATCGGAACGTTTATGCGGAGCCACCCTGAGCTCAATCAGTATTTGAGACTTCTTATGCATCACAGACGGAACCCTCGACGGAACAAACCCGTACCCTGCGACAACAATCGGCGGACATTGAAGTCCCGACTTCATCGCCCATCTTTCCAGCTCGTCTTTGGAAGCTTTTGTATTTGTAAAAATAACCCGGGCGTTTTTCAGTGTCGCCCTGTATGTCAGCTCCCAATACATGAATTCAGCACGCGAAATCCATCCGGGATACCGTTCTGGATAAACAAGAGGAATAACATCGTGGACATAGGCAGCCAGCTTTACCGGAGGACGGAGAATTAATGACGCGAATCCCTTGGGCAGAAACAGCCAGTCATCAGCAGACTTGCCCGCATGATGATAGGCGCCAAACTGGTCCCACAGGATACGCCCAATCCTGCTTCTTATTGCAGAGTCGTGGAAAGATGTCAAAATGCGGTCTGATGAAGGAAGAACATCCTTCAAGGTGGAATTGGCCAGCAGCCGGATGGATGTCATATCAGTACATCCGGCCAGTGAACCAAGCATGCCGACAGAGAAATTGAATATCCCTATCGACCGGGTCTGCCTCCAGTTCTGGTCGGCAATTGAGTAGGTCAGGCGCATTGGCGGAGTTTCAACAGCAGTTTATTGCCAGGAAGATCCAACGATCGCGTTGATTTCTTCAGACTGATGTTCATCCTTCATAAAGGAATAGCTGACTTTATGAACACCATAACAACCACGACACAGCTTTTCCACACGCCGAAAAGATCTTACCAGATTCCTGGCAAAGCCAGATCTGAAAGCGCCGCAGCTGCTTCGCAAGGCAAGGCGTTCTGCCAGCGCGTTCGCCCCCGTAGACATATTCCTGCTGGTAAGGCCATAAAGAGCCAGATACTCAGGAACATGCAAAAACCTTACCCCACAATCCAGCAGCCTTATCACCAGATCCATATCGCCAACGTCTCTGAGGTTGTCATTCATATTCAACATACCCCTGTCAAAAAGCGCCCGGCGGAAAAACAACGTGCATGACATGGCATACAAAGGCCCGTTGACCACATAAGACCGGCGGAGAGGAATTTCTTTCCTGGCGGCAAGAGGTTTCCCCGTCTTGACATCACAAATAATATAGTCGCCAAAAATCACATCGACGCTCTCATGCCTTGCAAATGTCTGTTCAACCAATGACAATGTGTCTGGCAGATATTGTTCATCGGCATTCAGCCAGCTCAAGACATCGCCGCTTGCCTGAGTCCATCCCTGATTGATGGCATCATACATACCCTTGTCAGCGCTGGTTTCCCAGACGAGCCCCTTCTGCTGTCGCAGCCATTCGATCGTCCCATCTGTCGATCCACCATCTCTGATAATATGCTCTCTATTTGTCGAAGTCTGTCTTGCAACAGATCCGACGCTTCCTTTCAGATACGGCATACCATTGAGAGTCGGAGTAACTATCGAAAATTTCATGTCACCCTTTTGACTTTGTGTGACTTTAATAATCTTTTCTCAAACGGCTGCACGTCTTATCGGACACAATATTGATCAACTGTAACATCACTTTTGCACTCGAATTCCCTGCCACAACGGAAGAAATTTCAGAAACAGGCGATAAACCAGCCGCTGTGATCCTATCACGTTGCGCGCGACTTTTCGAAGACGATAAAGAAGAGAGCGGTGTCCTCGGTAGATTCCGAACTCGAACCAGTTGTAAGCATGTTGGATCTGCGGGCGCGAAAAACCGGGAAAGCTTAAGACCGCTTTGCGTCGTTCAAGCCCCTGATACAAGTCTATTCCGTCCAGAAGTCCTCGTTCACGACACTCTCTGTACAGCCGGGTACCTGGGTACGGATGGAAAATAGAAGTCGACGACCGGTCGGGGTTGCATATATGGTTGATGCGCACCGTCTCCATATAATCGGCAGGAGTTTCACCTGGCAGACCGATCATATTATAGACGGTGACTTTCATCCCGTGTTCACGGGCCAGCGCCACAGCTTGAATGAATTCGTCATTAGAATAACTACGTTTAAGAACCTCGCGGCGAAGCCTCTCGCTACCAGACTCCAACCCGATTTCAACTGAACGGACATTGGCATCAGCAAGCACGGAAAAAATTTCCCGGCTGACGTAGTTTGACGCCACGCGGAGATTGCAGGTGAACGCAATCGGCGAGGGCAACGTGCTGTTAAATTCCCGCAATTGCCGGCTCAGATCAAACAGCCATTCGCGGCTGAAGCCGATAGTCTCGGCCTGCAGATAAACATCTCGAATCGCCGGCCATTTTGCCTTTATCTGCCTGATTTCATCAACAATGCTTGCCGGACTGCGATAACGCACGTATTCTCCAGAAGCAATCTTACGAAATGCATGGTTAGAACAGTACGCGCAATCAAAGGGACATCCACGCCCCAATAACACAACATGACGATGCCCCGCCTTGTCGCTTACCAAAGGCACCCACATTTCCCGATCGACTTGATATGCATCTAAATCATCCAGGAAAGGTCTTGGCGTATTACGTTCAATGACGCCGTCAGATCCCTTTATCCAGAGATTAGCAATTCCAGTAATAGCCTGCTTTGCGCTCAACCGTGAGGCCAACTCAACAGCCGGTTCCTCTCCTTCGCCAACACAGACCGCATCAAAAGACCCTTTTAAAGTTTCTTCAGGATTCAAGGTTGCATGGGCTCCACCTATCAAAAGGAACTTGTGAGGCCACCGGTCTTTAACGAACGCTGCCATTTCTGACAAAAAAACAAATTGCGTTGATACTGAGGTAAAAGCGATAATTTCAGGATCATACTCTGTTACGACACCCTGCAATGAGCGCCAACTTGCTCGCGGAATTTCACTGCAAAGCACTACCACTTTGGTGAAATGACCTTTCTTTTTAAGATTCTCAGAAATATATGACAAACCAATGTGTATATCACCAAACGACGGTAGAGGTTGCCGCAGAGAGCAAACATCAACACTTGAATAAACAAAAAGGATCCGCATATTTTTATCGGGGCTTATTTTGACCAGCAGAACGAGGCAATAGAAACGCTAAAGACACAGCTACCGAAGATATCTACACCTTTCCACGTTTAGCGGGGACATCCATTAAATAGCATAAATGGCATCTACCATCCTCTAAACAATGATTCTGAGACAATGTTCCTTTCGCATCGCAACAAGCTCACGATAAGCATTAATATGTTTCAGCGCAATTTCTTCTGGAGAGTTGAAATCAGCAACCATCGCTTTGCCTTTCAATCCCAAGTTACGAGTAATCTCCGATTCTTCCAGGAGAACACGTACCGCCCGCCTAATACTTTCAGATGATTGAGGATCAAAAAGCAAACCATTGTAACGATCCTTAATGATGTCAGATATCCCCCCTATACGCGAGGCTGCCACAGGAACACCAACAGCCATGGCTTCAAGAATTGCCATAGGGTAGTTATCTTGAAAAGAAGGAAGAATTGTAGCTACTGCCATCTGCAATAATTCACGAACCCGCGTTCGCGAAATTGAACCTTCATAACGGCACCAGCTCCTTTCCTCAATTTTTGCAAGAAACTCCTTACAATACTGATTATCACCTGCAAGTCTTCCGGCAAAAACCAGTTGATATTTGTTCATTAATGCCAATCCATCCAAAGCGTTAATAAGACCAATCTGGTTCTTATACGAAACAACATCAGCTAGACACAACAGCGTTTTGCCATCAGAACATCTTGGAACATCAAAAAAATTCACATCAACAGCGTTTGGTATTTGCCAGACACGACCATTAACTGGTTGCACAAGATTTTTACCGTACTCAGAAAGACATATGACGCCACTGGCTTTAGATAAAACAAAGCGTTCCATTCTGGCCGAAACCCAAAGGTAAGAGAATGGTCGCGAGCTCATAAACCTCGCCACACTGCGAACATTTCCATGAACTGTTACAAGATTGGGGTAGCCGGAAAGAACAGCCGCCATTCCACAATAACGTTCAGTTCCCTGACCATGAACTACGTCCGGTTGAATCTCCCGGAGCTTTCTTTTTATGCCTTGAATGCAGCCTGAATACAATGTCCTGAGCCATCCCCATTGAGGAACCTCCACACCATGGAAGACAATGTTTCCGGCCAAATCTCCATTAATTGTCAGAGGTTTCTTGCCACAGCTGATCACATGTATTTCGCACTCATCAAACCCGGCGAACCCGCAAAGCAAATCTGAAACAGCAAACGAGAACAGAGGTCTTGATGTTTCGTAGCAACCGAGTTCAACACGGTTATCAAAGGCCAGAATTGCCACTTTCATAATTAACTCATTGGGCTGATTTCTCTTTGTTTAAACCGCTCGCCTGAGCAACAAGTGAAGATGCAGACAAACCCGGGGCAATTGCCTGATACACTCCCATCACTATGCATATCTTCGCAAAATCAACACCCAAACCAGTAGTCAAGGCTTGTCCTGTTTCAGCGATTAGAAAAACTAATAATGAGACAACAAAAGCGCCTGACCAGCCCTTAGTTTCAAACGCCAGATAAAATAGCCTTATAAAAAGAATTATCCACGCCAGACAGAAAAGACAGGCTATAGGTATTCCAAGAAAATACATAAGATTAACCGGCATACAGTGAAATTGCCCGGCCATCGCCACCCCCTGCATGCCAGCCTGCTGGAGATTCTCAGTGAACGCTGAATTAAAATCCACTATCGCAAAACCGTTGCCCAGCACGGGCTTCTCCCGTATTTTGGGCCACGCTATCTCCCAAAGGCTGACGCGCCATGGAGATTGAATCCCAAATTCACCAAAAGTCGTTTCAGCCCATAAATCAGACACATTACTTTCCATTCTGAGGGGTGACAGGACCCGTCTTACCTGCCACGGCAATTCCGTTCCGACATTGGTATTTGCCAATGTAATAACAAAGGAAACAAATACTACAATGAATAATAACATCGACTTCCTAAATTTCCCGCACCAGAAAGCTACTCCCACCATTATAGGGGCAAAGACAATGCGGCTGCGAAATCCGCTCATTAAACTGTGCAGAACCAGTAATAAAGAAACGAGATAAGAAGGCCATGCACTGAAGGCCCTCTTCGGATGATGCCAGACCTTAGTTGCCATACCCAGTACCAGGGCATAGAACCACCACCCGCTCGAGAAGAACCATGCCGCAATGACATCAAAAGAAGAACCCCCGTCAATTTTCGCCGACACACCGTTCCATATCAATCCCGCAACAGAACCAAATAATGTTACCAACACCAGATTCCTGCTGCTGTAAGGTTGATTCTTCAAACTGCGCGTACCCCAATAAGCAGCCACACCTGAAGATGCCATCATAGCCTCCCATGCCCCACCTGTCTCGGCTCCCAAACTGCCCATACGGGGTCTGCCAATCGCAATCCATGAGACAATGGCAATCGAGGTTGCCAGCATCGCAAAATCAATAACCCTGTTGCACCCCCTGGACGATAAAGACTTTCCCATAGCCGAACGAATCACATAACCTGCAAAGACCAGAAATTGAACCATCACGAAGACAGGAATTGGTCTCTCGCCTATTATTGGCACAGCAACTGCAAATGCACAGAAAAACAGCAGTAAAGAAAGATGAAACCTCGACAGAATGGAAACCATGACCCCCAATGGAGCGCACAACATCAATGCATTAAGCCTGCTCATTGTGCCCAGAGAAGTGCTTAAAAGAGCATATGTCGGAAGGCCTATTACAATGCCTGCCAGTATCCAGTTGACTATCTTTTCAAAGGTCATATCACCAGAATTGGACTTCCTGCAATCGGATTGTCATCTTCGATAATTGTTTCTTCAAACCCGCTTATTCTCCACCAGTTGCCTCATGAAATCCACGTACCTCGCCGCAACGATCTCCATGGAAAAATATTCTTCCACGTACCGGCGCGCGAGACACCCGATCTTTTCACGCTTTTCCGGCTGTTCCACAAGGCCGGAAATGACTCGGATATAATCTTCAACCCTGTTATCCCGGATTCTGAAACCCACAGTCTCATCCGGAAGGATGTCGCAGGATACCCCAGGCAGATCATTTGCTACGCAGACGAGTCCGCATGCCATCGCCTCTATCTGCACCGTTCCGAAGCCTTCACGTCGGGAAGGAAACATCAGAATATCCGAAGATTGAAGATACCTCTCCGCGTCGCTCACCTGGCCAAGCTGCCTCAGCTGTTTGGAATTCAGGAGAGATGGATTCAATCCGCATGAACTCAGAAAATCAGCTAACGACACCCCTAAAATCCTGCCGCCCGTGTAGTCTCCAACGACAAGAAGAAACAATGAACTATTCTGTCCCGCCAGTCTGTTCCAAACCTCGAAAAGAACGTCAGTCCCCTTGCCTTTCCCAAGCGACCCCAAGTATATCAGTATACAGGCATCAGCCGGAAGTTCCAGTTCACGCCGTAGCTGCTGTCTTTCAGAAGGTGTGACGGGTCGATATATTGAGGTATCCACACCATTCGGGATTGTCGCAACCAGGACATCCCACCCTCGCTGCCGGCACTTCACCGCCTGTCCGTTGGTCATGGCCACAATGCCATCCAGTCGACTGTAGAAAAACGGAACCAGGAATCCCCATTTTTCATTGACCGCTCCGTCCGGAGTATCCCATCCATCTGATGTCATCTTCAGGCAGATCTTCCACCCGGTAACAAGTCCCGCCCACCACCCCAGAAAGAGATTTACATACCCTCCTCCGTTGATATAGAACACGTCCACTTCACGGCGCCTGCGCCAGATGTACAGAGTAAATGCCGCAAGCCCGCAGAGCTTCCCCCATTTCCCCGGTTTATGCAGACGAAATGACTGAACAGGAAACCCTTCATATGTCCCCCCTTTCTCCCAGCCTTCCGCCTGACTGTCCACAATAAAGGAAATCTCCATTCCATGTTCACGCAGGGATTTAGCCAGACGAATTGCGGAATAGCTTGCCCCCAGGGGATTAGGGAAAAAGGCCCCAATTAAAAAAACAATGCGCAGCCGCCGCTCTTCCGGCAATACACCATTTACTTCCTGCTGCATCCGGCCTCGATTACTTTCTCATACTTGCTGCGGAGCTGTTGCCCGCTTCTAACGCAGTCGTATTCAGATTCAATATGCCGCCGCGCCTCCTGCACCATCTGGTGATAAACCTGCTCAGGCATTCGGTAGAACCGCGTAATAGCCTCAGCCAGGGCGTCCGTGTCCTTTTCCTTGGCAAGGATGCCTGTTTTACCGTTCAGGACTTCCTCGGGTATGTCACAATGTTCCGTGGCAATCACCGGCATGCCAGTGGCCTGTGCATCAAGGAGAACCACCGGCGCTCCCCCTTCACTATACCCGTTCCGGGCATGACAGCTGGGATGAATGAATACATGATAGTCACGCATGAATCTGTGCAGGCTTTCAAATGGAATCGCATCTATGAACCGCACCCTGTCCTTCGCCTGGCGCTGGGCCATTTCAATGATGGGCCGGCGCAGCCCTTCCGGATCTCCCCCTACAAATGTCAGCGACATATTAGGACATTCCGGCAAAGCCTTGATAAAAGCCTCCATTGTGTATACCTGCCCTTTTTTCTCCCTGAAAGTGGCGACCTGGAGGAGATTCAACTGGTTGGACGGCTTGGAGCGGGAACAGAAATCAATCGAAGCCACATTCACACCCAGGTGTTGAATAAGCACCTTGCCTTCCGGACACCCCATATCGATCAGTCTCCGTGCTCCATATTGGCCTTCGCACAAGACAAGATCGAAACACTCGAAAAACTCTCCAGGGTCTTGAGGGCCCCATTCCCTGATACAATAGTCCGCTCCATAGAAAGAAACAATGTGGGGGATTCGTCGCCGTTCAAAGAGGTGGCGATAGTCCCAGCCCACATACGCAAAATGCGAGTGGATGACGTCAATATCCTGGAGATAATACTCAAGGTATCGTGGATACCAGCGCAATGTGCGGCTTAACAGCCAATTGCACGCTCGATCCACCAAACCGCGTCGAGGCCGCTCAATGGATCTCAACGGAAACTCCACAAAACGAAAAGCTGGATCGTAGTAATTGCACTTCAGGAAATACTTCGATGCAATTGTGTTCTGAACATCGGGCAAAGCCCGGATCAGCCTGTACGCCCAGTTCTCTTCGTTGTGGAGGTACTGGGCAAATAGCTGTAACACGTTAATCATGATTCCGTATCAGCAGTTGAGCTTATTAACAGCAACACCTTCCTGCCATCTCCTGATCGCAAGGCAATTCCGAATTCATCACCGGTCTCATGCGCCCTTCCGGAAAAGCATCATTTTCATGAGCGAATCCTGAGTGGTGCCCCAATGCGGAAGACCAAGTGCGAGAGCAAGACGGTCCAGTAGAAATACAAACCCGGGCGGCATGGCCTGGAACAGGCGTCGAAACGGCCGGCGATTAAATCCCCGGCTGGGAATGAAGTAGTAGATTCGCCGCGTGACTTCCCATGACAGGTTAAACCGGGCGGCAAGTTCCTTGTAGAAAGAGACCGGACGAAAGACAATGTAATCCTGAGGTCGTAATCGCTCGTTCGTAAGCACATCGGTGATCAGCAGCAACCCGCCGGGTTTAAGCCATCTGGCAAAGTTCCGGAAAGCCCCGACAACATTCGCATCTTCCAGTATTAAATACATCACATCGATGGACTGAATTAAATCATAAGGTCCCTGGAGAGAGCATTCAGGATTACAGAAATCTGCAACCTGCCAGCGGAATCCCGGCTCTTTCCTCTGTAAATGCTGGATCAGACGCCCGGAAATATCCACTCCGGTATAATCCATGCCGGGAAAATGACGGGCGGCAACACTGGCAAAAAAGGCCGGACCGCATCCCGCGTCCAGGATTCGAAATGCATCCCCCGGCTGTACGTTCATGCGCTTCACCAGGGCCCGGTAGGCAAGCTCCTTGCACCGGTAATACAGCCTCGTATAGTCCTGCCCCAACCCCCGAATACCGGATTCAGCAAGGGAAAAATCCTCATAACGATGGTCCCAGAAATCGCTGAGGCGGGTTGCGTCGTTTGTTATATCGGAGTTTCTGCTGGGTATCTGCTTAAGATCATTCATTATATAATGTGGAGTTGTTCTGAAGGAACCTGAAGAGAGTCATTCTGACGGGAAACCTCAGGTTCGTGAAGTCGGGCGAAACACATGAATAGCCTCGCTGAAAACATTGACCAGATCGCGGACCGACGCAATACGGAAAAGCCAACAGGCGGACGCATAACAGGATCCAAATAAAACCCATATCAGCAACAAACGCCAGGCCGGGCTGGAAACATCCAGAAACGAGATTGCCGGGACCGCGACAAACGCACTTCCGACTGCAATCCCCAGGACAGGCAGAATGTCCCTGACCTGGTCGTTCCAACCATACTGGGCAAAACGACATATCTGTTTGCTAAACAATATATACATGAGCCCCTGTACCGCCAGCCATCCGGCAATAATACCCTGAACCCCCCAAGCAATGCCTACGGCAAAGACCAAGACAAGGCAGACACCCCTGATCAAAGACAGGCGAAAATAGACATCCGCCCGGCCTGCGGCAAGAATCAGACTGCATCCCATACTGATCGGAGGTGCCAAAATGGCACCAAAACAGAACCAACGAAGATACGGCACACATTCAATCCACCGTTCCGAGTAAACAACGTGAATGAGATCCCTTGCCGTGACAACCATTCCGATCATGAGGGGAGTCACGATGACAAATGCCATACAGAGACTCCGGCGAAAAGCCTGCTTTGTCAATCGCGCATTATGCTGTATTCGGGAAAATGCAGGAAACATCACCTGATTTATAACTCCGGAGATATTCTCCGCTGGAAGATCCTTAAGAGTCCATGCCCGATTATACAAGCCCAGATCCCGTACCGAAATAAACCTGCCGATCAACAGATAATCGACACGGGATACAACGTTTTCCAGCAATGTCACGCCAAAGATGTTCAGACCGTACGGAAGCAAGGCGCGGAGGGCCGCCCACTCAAATCGCCACACAGGTGTCCAGCGGTTGAACCAGAAGAAAAGGCCTGTCCTTACACATGACTGCACTACCCCCTGGGCCGCGAGACTCCAGACGCCCCATCCCCGCAAAGCTCCCCACATACCAACCACGCCCCCGGCGAATATACCACCAATACGGACCAGGCTTTCTGCCCGGAAATTCAGTTTGCGTTTTAGCAGCCCCCATTGCACCAGACTGAAGGCATTGATCGGAAACTGGATCGACACAAATCGCGTTAGAGGGCAAAGCACCGGTTGATGGTAGAAAGCAGCAATGGCAGGGGCCGTAAACCAGAACAACCCCATCAGAACAAACCCCGTAATCAGGTTCGCCACAAAGACACTGCTGATTTCGGACGATTCAAGTTCCGCTTTCTGGATCAATGTTGCTGTCCAACCGCTATCCATAAGGGCATTGGCCAGCGACATGAATATGGCCAACATGGCCACCAAACCAAATGTTTCCGGATCCAGCAACCTCGCCAAGACAAGCGAGATTATGAACGCAAGGACACCCTGCCCCGTCTGTCCCAGACAAGCCCACACCACACCCGACAAGGCCTTGTTCTTCAGTTCTTTCCCGCTGAGTATAGTGTCCATGATTGAGAAAGAAAGTTCTATCCAACTGCCAGATTTATTTCTGAAGTTCTGCCTTGATCTTTAACCATCGACGCGCCAGCACGGGAAACAAGCATGCCACACCCAGCTTCCAGTGCCTTGGATAACGGGCCATGTGCCAAAAGTCTTTGTGCCACCAGGATCGGGCCTCTGCATCCCGTCCAGTCTCCACCAGCATCTTGATAAGAATCTCTTTCTGCTCATCGATGGCAGCCAGCAATGATGGATGTTTCCCATAGACATTGGCCCACATGAATTCATGATGAGTAATCTTCCATACCACCCTCTCGACCGGATCCATGCCGCTGTGCACCCCTGCCGGGTTAATCCGATAGACCGCCATCGTCCGGTCAAGACAACGCGCATTGCCGTGCCGCAAAGCATAGGCAATAACGTCCCAATCCGTACAGCGATAGGTAAAGAACCAGTCTGGAAACTCATGGATAAGCCACTTCCTGCGGATCATAACAGACAGAGAAGGAATGGTGTTTAGTCTGAGAAAATCACTGTACGTGATATATTTCGGGGGAGGTGAAATCCAATATGGACGCGCGGCACGACCAATCTCCTCAACTTCGACGTTGTGGCAGCAGAGGGCACAGTCCGGCTCGGACTCCATTGCCGCGACCTGAATAGCGAGTTTTTGCGGATCGGTCCAGTAATCGTCACCATCCAGCCACGCCAGATATTCTCCGCGGCAAAGTTGAAGGACTCCTTGCAGGTTTTTCTGAACACCCAGATTATTTTCTGCGAGACGGGCAACAATGATATGAGGATATAGTGCGGCATACTTCTCAACAATCATTCTGGTTCCGTCCTGAGAGCAATCCTCCCCAATTACCAGTTCAACAGGAAAGTCCGTTTTCTGCATGAGCACGCTCTCAATAGCCTGCGCCAGATAAGGTTCATGGTTATACGTTACCATGCACACGCTTACTCGCGGGGCACCGGATTGCTTTCCTGGCTGCCTCGTAGGGTTCAAGTCGATACTCATTGTGTAAAACAGAATCCCGCGAAAGCTTTCGCTCTTGTCAGGTCTTTTGGAATACCCAAAGTTTAAGACGGGAGAAACGGTTGTCGATGTTTAGATGCTTGCGCGCGTCATCAGTAGCCGCCAGGCGGTTGAATTCACAATCCCAGTTTGTTTGGTTTTCAATGGCCGGGCGAACTGCCCTTGTAAGCGCAAAATATGTGCCCATGCCGTTTGTGGCTGCAAGCCTGAGCTTAAGATCAAGACAGAATGCTGTAAGGGCATCATCATCAAAAAAAAGATTGTGCCATTTAACAGGTATGGCCTCCAGGCCAAACGCAGCACGCAAGTTGTTCAGTTGATTCACGCCGTCTTTGCTGCCTTCCAGCAGAATCAGTTTGCCGTTGTGCCCGAGGAAACTGGTGAGACGCCTAATAACCTGCTTTTGCTGATCCCAATCGAGTATGTTTATGATAAAACGCTGGCTTATTATAACATCATATTGCCTTTCAGGGACAATATCATTCATCAAGTCCATCTGCAACAAACGCACGTTCGGCATATTACGTGTGCGCTCAGCAGCAAATTGAAGTCGAACCTCCGAGAAATCAACACCTGTCACCGAAACTCCGGGTATCTTTGCATATTCTGCAGTGCCTTCTCCTTCGCCGCATCCCGCATCCAGGATTGAAGAATTACCGTCAATGTGCTGTTTAATAAGTCTTGTTTCTATGCCAAGAAGATGTTTGTCATACATGGACTCAACAGTCGGGGTGTCCCAGTATGCTTTCTGTGCGTTTCTGTCAAATGATTCTGTCATATACCTTATAAAAGATCTTTGATCCGGGTTTTATGCGCGAAGACCATTTTGATGATAGCAACAACACCTTCTACATCGTCCTCCGTCACAGCCGCTCCTGTGGGCAAGACAAGAACCTGTTCACACACAACATTTGTCACCGGAAGTCGCTGCCCAACCATCGGGGAAAGCGTCAAATATGGCTCCATGCGGTGGCATCCGGGAAAGAAATAGCGACGCGCAATCACGTTCTCAGCGTGAAGAATCCGCACCAGATCATCGCGGGACACTCCGAACTCGTCTCCGATCTCCAATACTATATACTGGAAATTGCATTGCTCTTTCTCGTTGTACTGGACCATCCTAATACCAGGGATGTTCCTGAACTTTTCGCAGTAGTATCGATAATTCCGACGGTTTACATCGATATTGCCGCCCAAGCACTCCAGGCCAGTCAAACCCATCGCGGCGCAAACCTCCGTCATCTTACCGTTTGTTCCGAGACAGATTACGTTGTCGTAGCCGGAGAATCCAAAGGTTTTCATCAACCTGATTCTTGCCGCAAGCTTGTCGTCATTCGTCGCGATGGCGCCACCCTCAAAAGAATTAAAGAATTTCGTGGTGTGAAAACTGAATATTTCACAGCGCCCGAAGTTGCCGATCATGCGACCCTGGCAAGAACAGGCAAAAGCATGCGCCGCATCGAACATCAGCACCAGGCCGTGGCGGTCAGCAATGGCTTGAAGTCTTTCGACATCACATGGCCGACCCCACACATGGACCCCGATAATCCCGGTGGTACGGGGAGTAATCAGTTCTTCCAGCCGATCCGGGTCGAGATTATGAGTATGGGGGTCAATATCGCAGAACACAGGCGTAATCCCCAGCCATTGAAGAGCATGAGCCGTTGCCACAAAGGTGAACGAAGGGAGGATTATCTCTTCCTTCAGTTCGAGTGCGCGAATTGCAATCTCCAGAGCCACCGTCCCGTTGCATATGGGGACACAGTTCCGAACACCAAGAAACTCCTTCAGCTTCTCTTCGAACTCCTGGACCAACGGACCGTTGTTCGTGAACCAGCGGCGATCGAGGACCTCTCCTATCCGCTGCAACAATGCCTGCCTGCTGCCAACGTTCGGACGCCCCACGAAAAGTGGCTCAGCAAACATCGGCAACGCCCCTGATATGGCCAGGTCATCCACGGTTTTGAGTTCTTTCATGACATCTCCCGGCCACTATTCACGAATAATGGCTTTGCCGCGACATAAAGTATACTGCCCGGATCAATACCGCAACGACGAAACAGATTTGCCCCGAAATCCGATACCCCATACTGTTCCACTTTGAAGCCCGCATCCTGTACACGCCGAACGAATCCCTGTCTGGAGTACATTCGAACATGTTCTTCCGCTCCAAACCTGCGCCTGCGCTCAGCCGGGCCGGCAGAAAAATCCTCGTCAATGGCATCAAGGTCCAGACGGATCGGCACCATCATAAGTCCCTCCCCGCCAGGCTTGAGCACCCGGTAAAGCTCACGGAGAGCACCACGATCATCAGGCACATGCTCCAGGACATGAGAACATATGAAGAAATCAAACATCTCATCGCGATAACATTGCATGTTCGTGATATCAACCCTGTCGTCGACCCATGGAAGAACCAGATCGGCCGTCCGGTAAACGACTGGGCAATGCCATACCCGCAGCGCATCACGCATGAGAATACTCAGGCATTGTGATGGAGCAATATCAAGAACACTGGCAGCGCGGTCCGTGTGACCACGCGCAAAATACTTCGGCATGTAGAGTGCGAACATCCGGCAGCGGTCATCGGATCCGCACGACGGGCAACTGTACGCATCCCGGTTGAAGGTCTCGTATCTGCCAAGCCAAGAATCCTTCTCTTCTGACATCCCTGCAACCGGCAAAACAAAAGGTTCAAAGGTCCACACTCGCCGCCGGCATACCGGACAGAATTGCCGGCCGAAAAGACGCCCCGTCAAGACCAGGATCATCTTAAAATACGGGCTGAGTCGCGCTCGAACAGGTTGCGGTATCAAAGCCCTCAAGATTGAGCGTAAGAAATTAACTCTCACAACATTGAAGCATCCACTGCTCGCCGTCTCCCGATTTCAATACTGAAAAGAGGCCGGTCAGGTCATTTATCACCGATCTCATCCGTGAATCCGCAAAACGCGCCGCGTCGCTCTAATTACATCAGACACATCTTTATCAGAAAGTGTCCCCGACAAAGGCAGGCTGACTGTTTGACGACCGATACGCATGGCATTTGGGAAATCATCCGGCTTCCATCCAAATGTGCGCCGATAGTATGGATGTTCCGGAAGACTGAGATAATGGACACCTACCCCTATGTTATGCTTCGTCATGCCGTTGAGAAACTCATCACGTGATAATCCGGCCCTGCCCTTGTCAATAAGCACTGTATAGAGATGATATGAATGCTTCGTATGAGGATCAGGATCAGACGGAACAATGCAGGGAAGGCCTGCGAAAGCGCTGTTGTAAGCATCCCATATTTCTTGACGGCGTTTCCGCCAACGGTTGATTCTTTTCAGCTGGCTGATGCCTATGGCGGCCTGCAGATCCGTCATATTGTATTTATAGCCGCACTCCTCAACAAAGTAGTGTTTGTATCCGTCGTCACTGAAACGTTTCCACGCATCCTTGCTCATGCCGTGCAGGGCAAGCACCTTTATGCGTGAAGCATCTTCCTTCCGCCTTGCCAGCACCATGCCCCCTTCCGCAGTAGTTATGTTCTTGGTAACATAGAAACTGAAGCATCCGAAATCCCCGAAAGTTCCTGTCTTTTGTCCGTGATATTCAGATTCTATGGCGTGCGCACAATCTTCTATGATTTTGAGATCATATTTCCGTACTATGCGGCATATCGCATCCATATTGCACGGCCGGCCTGCAAAATGAACAGGCACTATGGCACGGGTACGATTCGTGATACGGCGCTCAATCTCCTTCGGATTAATGTTCATGGTTACCGGATCAACATCAGCCAGTATCGGCTTGGCGCCAGCGTGAATGATAGCATTGACAGTGGCACAAAAGGTGAGCGGAGTAGTAATAACTTCCTCGCCCTTTCCGATATCCGCCGCTAAAAGGCTCAAATGAAGAGCCGCCGTACAGGAACTGACTGCAACGGCCTGGTTTACACCTTTGTAGGCCGCAAAATCAGCCTCAAATCTGGCGACACGCGGACCTGTGCCGATCCATGCACTGCGCAGGCACTTCACAACTTCCCGGATTTCCTCATCTTCAATCCGTGGCGCGCCAAAAACTAGAAATTTTTTCCGGGGACGAACGGGTCTCATGTTATTTGATCACATCCTTGTTAAAAATATTTGGACAGCATTTCAGACAATGACCGGCCACAGGGAAATAATTTCGCCAGAACACGCCAGCAACAGAAACACCCTGAACCGCGTCCTGGCTTTCATATATCTCAACAGGTTTGCAACCCAGCTTGTGCGCCACAATTCTGCGCGAATGATGTTCAAAAGTAATTCCCAACGTGGTTTATGCCCCTTGTAAACCCGGTAGTTGAACAGCATAAAAGCTGTCTCGATTTGCCTTCTGGAGAAGCCGGGCAAGTCAAGAGCGGCACGCTTTCGCTCAAGAATCGTGTCAATCCTTTGAGGTAGCAGGTTCCTGGCTTTACAAACAGAGTAGAGGTCAGTACCAGGATACGGAAAGAATATGGACGTCATATGCTGATCGGGCTGGCATTCCCTGTTTACCTGCACTGTCTCCCAATATTCAGCCATCGTTTCTCCCGGTACTCCGATGAGATTAAATATGTTCACCTTCAAGCCGCTGTTTCTCGCTTTTCTCACTGTATTGATAAAATCTTCATTGGAGTATTCCCGGCCAAGGACTTCATGCCTGACCCTCTCGCTTCCGGATTCAAGACCGAGATTGATAAATGCAAAGCCTGCATCTCGAAGCGCAGGGAAGCAATCTTCCGCAGCACCATGACTGACCCGGTAGTTCGCTCCAAAAGATAATGGGCGCTGCAATGTCTTGTTGAACTCCCTCAGGGCAGAACAGAGTTCATAAAGCCATTCTCTGTTTATGCCTATCGTTTCAGCCTCCAGATACACGGAACTCATGGAAAGGTTGTCCTTCTTTAAGAGTTCTATCTCATGGACAACAGCCGCGGGAGAACGTAAACGCACATATCTGCCTGCCGAAAGTTTCCTTAACGCGTGATTTGAACAATATGAACACTTAAACGGGCATCCCCGCCCAAGGAGGACAACTCCCCTGTCCTGCCCCGAATCCCGAACCCATCGACGCCACATATCACGTTCCGGAAATGGCAATCCTTCCGGATCTATAAAAGGTCTTGTCGCATTTCGCTCTATCGAACCGTCGTCTTTCTTAATCCACAGATTCGGTATATGCGAAGGCTGCCCCCCTTTTTCAAGCTGTTCCACAAGCTCAAGAACCGGATATTCTCCCTCGCCAACGCAAAGAGCATCAAAAGAATCCAGAATAACAGAATCAGGATTCAAGGAAGCATGAACACCTCCTATGATGGTATATTTACTGTTTCCCTCGTCTTTAAAATATTCAGTCAGCTTTCGTACCAACGAATACTGAGAGGCGACGGAAGTGAAGCACACAAGACGCGGATCAAAGGAAACCAAATCATGCTGTAACATCTTCCTGTTGACTCGTTCAGGCATATTACTGCCAAGTACCAGTAATCTGACAATATGGCCTTTTGCCTTCAAAACACCGGCGATGTAAGATATGCCGAGCTGCATCATGTCCCATGTCCTGATCGGAGTATCTGTTGATGGAACATCATCCAATGTGTATATAAACAGTATCTTGATTGTCAGCTCCTCAACTATCCCGAAAAAACAGCGCCTGCGACGCATCCGCTATCCTGAGCGTCTGTAACCTCAGAAGTCGTCTACAGCCGCCACAAAGCAATGCCCATTCTGCGTGCCAAAGAACGGTCAACAATTCCCTTCACATCAATAATCACAGGATTACGACCCATCAGATTTCTCAGTCGCTTCAATGGCAACGCACAATAGTCTTTATGCGCAACTGCAAGAATAACAGCTGCCGCCTTGCGTAATTTCCGGAAAGGCGTCAGTTTTACTCCATATTCATGCTCAGCTTCGGCAGAATCTGCTTTCGGATCGGCAACCTGGACATTAACGCCATACTCCTGGAGCTCATGGATAATACCAGCCACCTTTGAGTTTCGCAGATCAGGGCAATTCTCCTTGAAGGTCAACCCCAATACCGTCACAGTTGAGCCAAGAACATTGTGCCCGGCGTTGATCATTGTCTTTATTGTATTCTGGGCAACAAACTTGCCCATGCCATCGTTGATTCTCCGGCCTGCAAGAATCACCTGCGGGATATAACCAAGCTTTTCTGCCTTGTGCGTAAGATAGTAGGGATCAACACCTATGCAATGTCCGCCGACAAGACCCGGCTTGAACTTGAGAAAGTTCCATTTAGTCCCTGCAGCTTCCAGGACTTCCCCTGTATCAATCCCCATTTTCTTAAAAATAATCGCAAGCTCATTCATCAGCGCTATATTCAAATCCCGCTGGGTATTCTCAATCACCTTAGCCGCCTCGGCAACTCTAATACCGCTCGCCTTGAATACCCCGGCCTTCACCACTGAACCATACACCTCCGCCACAACATCACAGGTCTTTGCATCCTGCCCCGAAACAACTTTTCTGATCTTCGTGAAAGTATGTTCCTTATCTCCAGGATTAATACGCTCAGGACTGTACCCAACCTTGAAATCACGGCCGCATTTCAACCCTGAAACCTGCTCAAGCACCGGCACACAATCCTCTTCCGTCGCGCCGGGATAGACCGTGGATTCATAAACAACAATGTCACCCTTCTTCAGGGCCTTCCCCACAATCTCGGATGCGCCTATCACAGGGGAAAGATCCGGACGGTTGGCAATGTCAACGGGCGTAGGGACCGCCACAATATAAAAGTCGGCCAGCCTCAAATCCTCAATCCTGTCGGTAAAAAGAATGTCGGCCTTCTTTAGATCATCCGCCGAAACTTCTCCTGTATGATCCCTCCCAGCCTTCAACTCTCTTATCCGGGCAGTCTTGACATCAAAGCCTATGACCCGTGCAATCTTGCCCAGTGCAACCGCTACTGGTAGTCCGACATAACCCAGCCCTACAACGGAAACTTTTCTCTTCATTCTCATTCTTTCATCTCCCCTGTTTTGCGCCTCTGTTACTCTGTAACTATGTGCCTCTTTTATCACTTCAACAGCATCTTTATAATCACACCATCCCACATTCCCTGCGCTTTATTCTGAAAAGCCCTGATTTTTTCAATGCGTTCCCTTATAAATTCATCCTCGCCAGCCGTCTTGCCTCCTTTTGCCGCCTTTTTACCGAGCAGGTCTTCAACCTCTTTCAGCAAAATAGAGGAGCTCTCTATGCGCTTGCCGGCAAGATCACGTATGACATTCTTGATGATCTTCCCAAAAGTATCCCTCGCGCGATAGTAGTCCTTGCGATCACCTTTGACCCAGACTTTCTCGAGCGCACCCCACTGTTCAAGCTGGCGCACACCCATGCTTGCGCTTCCCTTGCTTATCCCCAGGGCGGATGTAATGTCATCAAGGGAACGCAAATCACGTCTCAGGTACAGGTAGGCAAATATCTGCCCCAGAACCCGCCCCACTCCCAGCGATTGCGATGCATGCCCGGCCGCCTCAACAAGACGACGAACGATCCTGTCATAGTCCGATGTAGTCATAGTATCCTCTTTGTTTCTGTAATTGATCGAATGTCTTTCAGTTCAATAACTTCACTGTTAACAGAAAGGTAATAGATCGGCGCTTCCGTCCAGGAGCCGGTATTAATGTACCTGATGCCGTCAGCCATGATGTCCTCGGCATAATGCGTATGACCGCAGGTAACGGCCTGGTAACCGTTTCTTCTGGCAAACCTGACCGCGTTTTTCGCAATGTGCATCCTCAGCACGCGGTAAAGCCTTGCGAATTTCTTGGCGGAAAAGGCCACATGCCTGTGTTGTTTTGCCCCAAGATCAAGGGACCAGTCATGAACCATGCGAATAAACGTCAGTATCGGCCTGTTTAACGGCGTCAGATAGTCAAAATTGTATCCGTGCGAAAGGAACAGACGCTTGCCTATATTGTAATCTTTAACAAACTTGATTCTCTCCGAATGCGGTGGACGGAACTTCCAGTCGTGGTTGCCCCATATCCAGACCACGCGCCTATTATCCGCTTCTTTCAGTATCAAATTCAATGCTTCCTGGTGAACGGGCCCCATCCGGCGCCAGCGCCGGTCCACCGTATCACCGTTCAGGACAAGCTCAACCTTCTCAGGAAGGTTGCCGAGGAAATTTATAAGCGGCTCCACAATGAAACTCCTTGAGCCGATATGCAGATCACTTACGACAACAGCATGCATAATATTCCTGCGGATTAGTCCCGCCCTGGATTATCCAGGATATGTGCCATGGGAATCGCCACGATTGCGGCCACCAACCAGACAGTTGCCGGCATCTGGATATTAAAATCGCCAAGAGAATGAAACGCCATTGCGGCACAGGCAAGAATCCCGCCCAGAACCATGTGATAATGGTCATTGCCGGTGTCATCCCAGCCCCAGTCCCTTCTCCGGTCAACCTCTCTCTGCATCCCCGCAAAAAGAACGGCCAGAACCGACAGGAATAAAAGCAGGAAAAGAACCAGCCCGGCAATCCCGTATTCCTCAAGAAGCTGAACCCAGTCGCTGTGAACTTCATATGAATGAAAAGTGTTGTTCCAGAAAGTGGGCCACTCCTTTAATTCACGGCTCCCGTCAGGGCTTGCCGCAAAATGAGGCCAGAGGTTCTGGTGCATGCCAGCCCCTATGCCAAACACCGGCGCAGTCTTCCAGGCCCGCAACGCCGCTGAGATCATTTGCCCCCTGCAGGATGCAACAAGCTTCGACTCGACCCCAGCAACAATCTCCCGGGCCGGCCTGTGGCGCAACTCGTTCCATCCGAAATGCTCCTTGAATCGCACCAGGTAGGCGCTTTCAAAACTGCAAAAAACAATCATTAACAGCAATATGGAACTGCCTGCGGCCGCGCGCCAATACCATCGCACCAGCACCGGCCATTGCGAGAAACCAATGGCAAGCGCCATCACAACCACTACCAGAACCGTAAGCCCACCTCCCCTGGATTTACTCAACAGAATCCCGGATAATCCGATCATGCCGGTAACGGCGGCAAACATCTTCTTTTTCCAGCTTCCACCCCTTGCCAGCAATATCCCAAGTGAAAGGCACAACGCCAGTTCCATAATCCCGGAAAAATGGTCAGGGCAGAAATAGCTGCCGGTTGCCCTGTTCTCCCCAATATAAACCGCATAACCAGGCCGCCATAGAACATGTGTGCTCTTCCATCCTAGATGGTTAACAACGCCGTAAAGCCCAAGCAACACTAGGTTCCCCAGGATCAGGGCATACATGAGCCTTAACTGCTTCCTTTCAAAACCAAAGACAATCTGGATTCCTACAAGGAATGGCGTAAAGAACAGGAAGAAACTCTTTTCGGCATCCATGAAAACATCCGACTGCATGAACCTGGCAAATGCATATGCCAGGAACACCAGGAAACTCAGGACAACTAATACCGATAATCGCCCGTTCCTTACGGCCACCCCCTCCCGGTACCGTTTTTCCGCTTCAGAAATTTCAGGTTTCCCATCCCTGATTTCCCTGGTCCCCCCGTCAGTCCTCCCCACAATCAGCCTGAGCGAGAAGAAAAGTGTTGCACAAAATACAAGCGCCACAAACGGCCAGAAATACCACATCTCCCACGCGGCAAACAGCCATGGGGAAACAAGCAATACCGCGGCAAGGAAAACAAATCCCGCCCACGAGAATAGTTTGTCAAGGAAAGTCATGATTCCAGGCGAAACTTCCTAGTTTCGCAGTTGTGCTAGAAATGGATCAATCGAAAATCGTAACTCTTACTCTTACCGCAACAAGCGATCGCCTATTGTGGAATGATTAATAGGTTGTCCTGCGGCACTGTAAACACCAAGACGCGACCCCAAGCATCGTACCGATAGGATTCGACTATACTATCGGTGTCATCAGCAATGGCGTGCACTGTGCCGAGATGATCGGTGAGTGGAAAATATGGATAACTGTAACTCACCGCAATTCCCGAATGGTCCTTTGATGTCCTGTTCCCGACTTCATCAAAATCGGGCTTAATGTCGCCAGAGAATCACCGCACCGACTATCGCAAGAAGAAAGGCCACAATGCCGATCCAATCATACAATCTAAAGAACAACCTCTTACGCGCTTGGATAGTGGGATCGACAAGGACCAAAGTGGTTTCGTCCATCCTATCCTTGGAGATCTTTGCAGCGATATATTGAAGGAGATTAAAGTATCCGGAACTATTCAGAGAAGTGATAAGTATCCTATTGCCTCCTGCCCAGAGTTGAGTGTGAATTCCGAAGAGACTAACATCTTGACTGACCACTCTTTCCACCTGATCCCATCGGAAGAACCTCGTCCCAACTTTCACCCCCAATCTATATACTGATATATCCAAGCCTATGTCGTTCACCGTTGCGGCCTTCATCAGAAGCGACCAAAAAGCAAGCAAGACTGTGAGAATACCACCCACACCATAGACAAGACGATTTGCTCCGGGTATGACAAAACTAACAAAAATGAAACTGATTCCCGATAGACATACGATGGCAGATCCCCGAAGGGAACCTACTCGCAAATCGAAGCGATGAGGAAGTCCTTGATTCATTTTGGAGACAACGCCTGTTGTACAATGGCGTTGATCAATCCTTCCTGTGAATGGTTACACAACCTGCGCTATTGTAGAGTTTCCTGCTGATATTAGAAAAATCGCTATAGGCGGTTTCTTGCTCCGGCTCCTGGCCGAACAAAACGGTTGTCAACGTGGTGGACGACATATACTTACACCTCTAGATTGCCAGCAACTAGTTGAGACCATTCGAGTTTGAACGGTTCAGCGTCTCGATTTAGGTACTTATCCACACGTGCCGGAAGTTTTGCTATTATTGGGAGGCTTTCCCCTGTGCAATCAATTCGCAGAATCAGTTTTGATGTAGGAAGCCTGATGATCGTGAATGCCCGATTAGGAAAATGAGCGTTGCCCGCGAGAAAGTCGGTATTGTCGTCCCCGGGAATACGAAGAACGACTGCACTGTCTCCAGCAAGCCGAAAACAGTATTTCTTACCCTCATCTTCGAAAGGGGCAATCTCGACAACGGAATCGGCTTTGACAATGATCGCTTCTCCAGCACGGGCATTGATGTCTCTCTGCACTGGCTTATTTCGTGCAATTTGGTGCTGGTTGTCTTTCTTTTCGCAAACAAAGACTCGCTGTATCGTAATAGCACCCGCCGCCAATGCTAGGGCTATTCCAATCAACCCCGTCACGCGGGTCGCACTCACAACTGATCCAAATAAGACTGAACCGATCGCCATAGTCAGGCTGAATATTACAGTAGTGATGAAGAAGGCTGGGAGTAAGGTTTTTGCGAAAAGACGCGGACTGGAAAAGACGGGGCCAAGCCAGTTCTGGGCGAGACGAAGTTCACTTTCCGTCAAGGAATGCGGCTCCACGGACCAAACTGTTTGCTGAAGTTCTGATTCGCTGTTCATCTATTTGCAGTCGCCGGATTGTTGCTCAGTCTGCCACCAATTGTAACCCCAGAGAGCGGCATCTGCACCAGCAAGGCCGCCTGCTGTCCATTGTAACCAAGAGGGACTTCCGTACCAAAGTCGGCCTGCGAGATTGTACTTTTCGAGACCAAGCGCCTTACCGCTCCAACCTGCGGTACCATAGAAGGAGGGATCAACCTTATAATGCCACTTGTAATATGCCTCCTGCGTTGCGCCCTTCTTGATCACGTTGGCGCGATTGTCTACCAGCCATTCTGGAAGATACTTGCTCCACCGATCTGGAATGATTGCATGATGTCCGCCTTTGGGACTCGTGAACCAGTTCCACGCTTTGCCCAAAAGGCTACTTCCTTTACTCGCAACAACTCCGCCGGCAAACATGAGGCCAGCATCAGTGAGCATCCCGACAGAACCTGGTGTTGTCGCCGGGGTTTCATCAGCAGGTGCAGGAGCATACACTGTATCTGGATTGCTGATGATCAGTATTCCGGCCAATACCACTGCTGCGATGACAACAGGATTTTCGCCATCGGGATCATTCAGGAGGACGGGGCAGTTATAGGCAAAACAATATTGATTTAGGCCGCCTTCAAGGCCAGAAGGATCGTTTGACAACCAGCGTCCCGTAACGGGGTCATACCAGCGGGCACGGAGGTTATATATTCCTATAGACCAACTGTACTCCCGACCCTGCCACAATATCCTGTTCCCTATCGCCGACTCGGTCAGGGGCGTCCCGCTTCCGCTGTACACTCCCAGGACGCGGCCCCAACTGTCAAATCTGTAGGACTCAACGATTGACCCGCTCTCATCCGCAACGGCGTGAACCGTCCCCTGATGGTCAGTCAGATAGAAATACGTCTTCGCAGTCGCCCCCGTGTAACAAGTCATCGCCAACCAGTTGTCGATGCCTGGGCCGTAAGTGTAGGCTCTGCGTAATCCTCCTGTGGAATCAACTTCTGCAAGAACGTGAGCCCCGTCGTAGACCATGTAGTTTGTCGTGGTCCCGTTCCAGTTCCACGCACGCCTACCCAAGGCATCGTATCCATTACGCTCACATTCAGAACCATTTGTGGAGACAGCTGTCAAACGATACTGGGAGTCCCAATTCAGCCCGATATTCTCGCTATAACCTGATCCCGAGTAGGTTATGTTGGTAACACAGCCCGCATCGCTGTACAGTTTCCTGCCGATATTAGAAAAATCGCTATAGGTGTTTTCGGGCTCGATATTGATTTTGGAGACACTCTTTGGAACTATCTTCGTCATCGGTCATTTCCGGACGGAAGGTTTTTTTTGATCATCTGAACAAGCAATTGGCGATCCAAATCATCAAGTTTGATCTGGCTGAGAGTGATAAGGCCATCTTCCACGGATTTCTTGCGTAGAAGCGGTGAAAGCCACCACAAACGTTCCCGGAACAGAACATATGCGGATGTCAAATGGCGGCGATAGATAGTGCATTCGGTTAATGTTTGTAGTAATCCCAAACACTCGAACCCACTTTCGCTTCTCCGCCTAAATTCGTAACCTTTTGAGGCAAAGAACGGATCTTTCACGAGTTGAAGACTTTCTTCATCCGCAATCGAACGAATGTCTGCATCTGTGAGGTTCGAGGCCATATTCCTAGAAACCTCCAATTCGATATTCCGCTCCGCCGCCAACACCCCACTCCGGATGTCCTGTTGAAGAGCGCGGACCCGCAATGTAACGCCACCAGACATTGTCCACTTGAATAACTGAATTCACACCTGATTGCGGTGGGATCTGCAGTCTTGAGGCGGCGTTCTCAACGCTTCCGTAAGGGACAGCACCTGGTGCGCCTCTTGTTAGCCATGTGCCGGTTCCAATGCCGGGTTCTGAACCTGGACCAACGAAGCGATAGTATGGACGCATCGCTGTACTAGCTCCAACAACAGAACCGAAGGCGCTTCCTACCGTCGATGCGGTGTAGAGAGCTGACAGACCACCACTGCCGACGCGTTGCCAGCCATTCAACTGACTGCCTGAATTATAGTACTGCATTCCATATCCAGTCCCCGCCTCATAACCAAAGGTCATGGCGCGAACGGCAGGATTCAGGGTCGTGTTCAGAGCGTCAAGGGGACTGCCGGAAAACTGATAGTTATTGTAGAAATCCATCCCCATGCCGATTGCCATGTTCACGCCTGGGGGCAGGAAACCGCGGAGCATCCCGTAAATCTTGCCCCAGTCTGTGCCGCTCTTGCAGAGGCCTGACGGATCAACGCAATTGACCGGGTTAGAACCAAACGCTTGGTAGGAGTTCATGCCACCAGTGATGCCGAGGGGATCTTGACTCAGGAACCTTCCCGTCACAGGGTCATAGGTTCTGGCTCTAAAGTGATACAGTCCCGTTTTGAAACTGTACTCACGACCCTGCCAGAGATAACGGTTGCCAACGGTTGATTCACTTATAGGTTGGCCTGAACCGTTATACATTCCGAGAAGCCTTCCGAAAGCGTCGTAACGATACGACTCGATGACGGCTCCCGTTTCGTCCACCATCGCATGAACCGAATGCAGGTGATCTGACAGGGAGAAGTATGTCTTTACCGTTGCGCCAGTATAAACCGTCATTGCGAGAAGGTTATCTATGCCGGGACCCCAAACATACGCACGGCGTAACCCGCCGGTACTGTCAACATCCGCGATTACCTGCTGGCCGTCATATACAAAGTAGTTTGTTTCCGTTCCGTTCCAGTTCCAAACTCTACGCCCTAATGCATCGTATCCGTTACGTTCACATTCAGAACCATTTGTGGAGACTGCGGTCAAACGGTACTGGGAATCCCAAGAAAAGCCGACATTCTCACTATAACCTGATCCAGAATAACTGATATTTGTAACACACCCTGCAGAGTTGTGCAGATATGAACAATTGGTAATTATGTTTATCGAAAATGTATTGGTTACAAAGGTGGTGTTCCCTGCCACATCCCTTATAGCCGCTACAACCTGCTGAGTCCCGAGATCAGCAGGCAGATTATATGCCCAGAAGTTCGTCCCATCAACAGAAGGCGTAACCGAAGTCTTGTTGCTGACCCATAATTGACCAAAGCGCGGATTAGTTCCTATGTTTTCGTCTGCACTGCCAATCACATCAATAAATGCCGTTATATTTGTGGAAGTAACAGACCAGCTTGAAAGACGATTTCCATTTGTGCCGTATGGATAATCATAACTTACGGAAATTCCTGACCGGCTCTTTGAGGTTCTGTTTCCGACTTCATCATACCCATACTCATCATCGGAAAACAACTCTGCCTCCGGAGTATAATTCTTTTCTGCTGTTAAACGGTCAAGGCTGTCATAATCATAATGGACATATTCTCCCGTTTCGTAAGAAATATCTGAAATCATTCCCGCGCTGTTATAGGTATAGCTGAAACTTCTTATGATCTCATTGCTTGCATTCATCCACGTAATTCCTGTTACCCTGTCTCTGGAATCATAAGAATAGACAACAGAAATTCCGCTGTTTGTACTGGTCATGTCTGATGCAAGCCCGTTATTCGTATTGTAATTCCAGTTAAATGTCACTGGGTTGCTGAGCCCGGAAACATCAGCAGTTAATACGGAAATCCTGTCAGCACCATCAAGGGTATATGAATTTGTTCCGGTAATAGAAACTACATTTGAAAGCTGACCTGCCGGAAAATAGGAATAAGAAATTTCCGAATTCAGATTACCGAATGCTGATTGTTCCGAAGTCAGCCGGTTGGCGAAGTTATAAGAATTGGAAATGGTGCCGGAGCCATCTGAAGCAGACTGCAGAAGTCCATTCTTGAAATAGGTGAACTGGTTGGTAAAAGACGGACCGCTGACTGCAGACAACAGACCGGCAGAATTATATTCATTACTGACAGTTGTTCCATCAAAGCGGTTAATCTGCTTCACATAATTCCCAAGCCCGTAAGTGATGGTCATCGCCCTGCCTTCAAGGTTTGTGATGGTCACAGGCCGGTCCTCAATATCAAGGCTGTATGTCTCCACATTGCGGCCTTTGGCATCGGTTATCCTGAGAGTGTTGAACTGGCTGTCATAGACAAGGCTGGTTGTAATGTTGGTTGTGCCAAGACTCTTTGTGACTGACGAGAGCTTCCTTGTCGGCAGATACGTGTATCGGGTGCTTCTTCCCGCCGTATCCACCATGTTCGTGATGTTTCCGATCGAATCAAAAGAAAAACTTTCATATAAATCATCTGCATAGGTAATCTTGCTTATCCAGCCCAATTCATTCACATCAAAGACAGTGCTTCTTACGAGAGGCTGTTCATTGGTGTCCACAAGGTCTGAGGGCATCTTTATTTTTGTGAGGAACCCGAGACTGCTGTGCTCATAACCAACTGCCGGGCCAGCTTGAGGAATGGCTGATGTCATGCATCTATAGCTGTCAAAATAATAATTTACATAATGACCATTGGCATTAGTAAGAGAGGACAGAAGACCATTAGTTGTATAGGAGAAAAGCGTGTCGTAGGAGTTGCTCGCATCGTAGTAGAGTTTTACCCGCGATACTGAGGCATTGGTATATTCCATTTCGGTCTTGTGGCCTTCAGGGTCAGTAATGGAAGTCATCACCTGATTGTTTGTGTCCCATGTATAAGAGAAGGAATTGGACGGGAAGGCACAGTATCCAAATCCAACATTGGTCGGGTTGTGACAATCGTCAAACTTGCGGACAATAACCTGCCAGGTTGCCCAATCAGAACTCATGACAACTTCGTTGGTGATATTCCCGTCCGTATCGTAACGATATTTCAAACCCTGGGCGGGACTGTTTGTATACGCAGACGGTCCTACGACTTCATCCAGGCGAAATTTATCGGCGTCATACACGTAACGGTAAAACTGGTCGCCACTGTCGCGATCGTAGGTGACATATGTCGTACCAGTGGTAGAGAAATCGAGAACGTGATGATAGTAATTAGACCCTACGGAAAGCTCCATTCCTCGACCGCTTCCGTCATTTGTATAGTTGTAAGAAAAAACGGTTCCTGCCGCGTCCACTCTCTGGGTAAGCCACGTGTCATAAGCATATTTGCAGGAAAAAGACTCATTGCTAACGTGTCGAACAGCACCCGTGAGACAACCGGACTCATTATAGCTAAAGATAACGTAAAAGTTCGTAACAGGGGTATCGATCCGGGCAAGCCGGTCGTTGGTATATGGAAACGACAGGTACTGCCCGTTGCCATGCTGCACTTTAACAAGCTGGTTGCTGGGATAGGTGTTTGTATAACTCAGGGTAACCATGTTGCTCCACGCATCGGACATGACCTGCAAAACCCCGTTGCTGTCGAACTCGTAGACGACTCCACGGCCAAGACCGAGCCGATATACCTGGTTGGTGTACTCAAGACGCCAGTTGATATTGGCAGGGGCCTGATACATTCCATTGGTCACAAGGAAGTTACAGGTTTCACCGCTTCCGGTCTTGATGGCCTTGTAGCTGTTGGTTATCCCTCCAACAATTGTATTGGTGTCGAACAGGAACCAGTCATAAGAATGCGACCACATATTTCCTGCGTATGAGTTGGATCGTCCAAGACTGCCGTATTCCCGAACAGAGACCAGCGAAAGGCCGGGACAGGGAATTACCACGTCTGTCTCGTCAAAATAAAGATTGCCCGTCATTGTGTTGACAGGTTCTGTGGTGGCAGCTTCATCTCCGCCAGGTTTCAAATCGCTGGGGTCAGGCGGCACAACTGCCGTTCCATCCAACGGCACAACCGGCACCCAATAATAGGCTACAGCTGCGCCGTCACCATCATGCTGAATTACAAACAGTCCACCCATGGAAATACTGTAATTCGTCTCGTATGACCGGTGTATGTTATCGTAGCCGACTTCCCAGCAAGCATTGCCACCACCAGAACTTGACGATAATTGACATCGGTTTCCATCATTTTACCACCAGAGCCAGCCACCCAAATGAGCCATGCTAGGGGGCGAACCAATCGAACCGTAGCCCGCACCATCACCCGGGTCATAGTTCTGTATCGATCCATAGCATTTCAGTTCCAGGGAAAAAGCCTGTACAGGCTGCATTGCAATCAAACTCAAAACGCCAAGGATATGGCAAAATATTCCAATATGAGGTAAACGTTTCATGGCAAAAATACCCAGCTGAAATTATTTGTCGGGAAAGTCATATAAACCACAGGCTTGTTAGTGTCGGGATTATTAGGGTCGGTATGCAGAGTAATGCATTCTTCATAATCATTCAGCCCATCGTAGTCCGTATCCTCATTTGTCCGGCATGAGTGATACATGTATTTTTCACGGGCATCTGTCAGTCCATCGCCATCAGAATCCAGATCCGCATTCCCCGCCGCATAAAAACGAATCGGAACATTCGTGCCTGTTGCTTCCGTATCCACCCACTCAATCCAGTTTGTTGTGCTGCTGACATTGGTAATGGCCTCTGAGTCGAAGTAGCCATCTATCAGGTCGGCACAGGTAAAGAATTCCAGCCTGTTCGTATAGCAGTTGGTGGGGTATGTGGATAAATCAAAAGGATAGGCAATTGTCAGCATTATCCCGTTAGTTTTCTTTTCTATGCAGGGAAAGACGATATTGCTTACCGGAGCCCCGGTATAGGTCATCATTATCCCTATGCCACCTTCATCCTTTCCCTTAAGGTTTTCTTCAATGGACCTTTTGAGCACATATTTTATTAGGTCATTCTTGAGGATAAGGCTGAAACTAACCACTAAACGGGCGGGATTATACATTTGAACAAACTCATCGATCCTATCCTGTGAGAATCCAGATGCGTAAAGATTGGGCATTATTTCCAGCGCTATCCAGTTCTTATTATAATCTGTGCGGGAAGCTACAACCGCAATCACCTGACCATAATTATTATAAAACTTCATTTCGCTCGTTATCGGGTCTTCGGCGAGGGTAACCGGGTAAACAGTAACACCTTCACAATCGCCCGGTACAAGCTTCGAGAGAAAGTCGGCTGGAAAGTCTTTGGGGTCAAACGGAGTTATGCCCTGTCCCTGACACCAGATAAAAAGAGGATCAGGAGGGGAAATCCTGATATACATTGATTGCTGAGAATTATATCGCTCTATAAGGTCATCCAGACTTTTAGCTTCAGTATCCAGCATGCTTTGATACCAGTCATGCCTGAAGGTTTCCGCCGGGGTCTTCTCTTTTTCGGAATCGGCAATAAGGAATGAACCAAGAAAAGCAAAAATCACCAAAACAACAGCAATTGATGCTGTATATTGTGGTTTTAGGAATTTTCGCATTATCAGCAAGGAAAGCGCAAGCCTTCCCCTCCTCCCTCTAACAACAAACCCTACGACCACTCCCCATTCGCTATGTACCCGTTTTGGGTACATGAGGACAATATTCTAATCTTACCAATATGCACAAGACTATTTTTCTGGAATCTTATCTGGTTCTGATCCGATGGCTTAAAGCCTGTCGAAAAGCCAAAGGATTCACCATGCGAACAACGGCAAAGAAACTCGGACTTTCGCATTCATGGATAGAGAAAATCGAGCAAGCCGAACGCAGACTTGATATAGCTGAGTACGCCAGATTATGTCAGATCCTTAAGATCAACCCTCACAAAGGATTGGATATTCTGACATCAGCCATGAAATCCGATCTACAGAAAATCAAGAAAAAGACTAAAAATAACACTACCTGACACCTTACGTTTGTTACCCCCTTGTCCTTCTTCTCATTGTAGTGCTGTTCTTCTTTCGTATCTATTATTTATGGGAGGCACACTCCGTGCCCGTGAGTTATGCAGGAAAGGATACCGGCACCAACCCAAGCTACGTTCAATTGGTTTTGAACGTATCAAAACGTTGGTCTTAAGTCAACAGAGAAGAGACAGGTCAGGCCGTGGCCTTCTGGGCCTTACGCGCAGCTTTCCTGACCTGTTTCTGTATCCAGGGATAGGTTTTGGATATGCCTTCTTCCAGGAATATCTTGGGCTTCCACCCTGTCGAGTAGATTCTTTCGTTGCTGAAGTTGCGTGACTGAACCCCAACCGGGCCCTTGACATGATTTATGTTTATCTTCTTACCGGCAACTTTGGCAACAACAGCAGCAAGCTCATTTACCGAAACATACTGCGGACATCCGATATTCGCGGCACCCTCCAGGTTGGACTGGGTAAGCATGTAGATTCCTTCAACCATGTCATCAACATGAGTGTATGACCGTACCGCCGTGCCGTCACCCCACATATCTATCGTGCCGCCGTCCGCCACTTCGGCCACTTTCCGGCACATTGCCGCCGGCGCCTTTTCCCTGCCACCGGTCCAGGTCCCTTCAGCACCATAGCAGTTCTGGAACCTGGCAATACGGATCGCCATCCCGTATTTCCTGCCATATGCCATGCAGATCCTCTCCGAATAAATCTTCTCCCACCCGTATTCATTGTCAGGCAGGGCTGGAAATGCGCCCGATTCGGACATCTCGGGTTCACCGATCTTCATGTCACGGTACACGCAAACCGAGGAGGAAAAGAAGTAACGCTTGACTCCCATTTCCGCCGCAGTATGGATCATGTAGATATTGATGAGCGCGCTGTTGTGCATTATCTCGCACTCAGCGGAATGAATAAAACCCATTCCGCCCATATCAGCCGCCAACTGGTACACTTCGTCGAAAGTGCCGCTTTCAAGTGTTAATGCTTTACGGCAGTTCTTTTCAATCCGCAAATCCAGCTTCATGAATTCATCAGCCTGAGTCTTGGCAAACTCGTGCCGCTTGATGTCAACGCCCCTGACCCAATACCCCTCGCGTTTCAGCTTCTTGACAAGATGGCCGGCGATAAATCCGCCAGCCCCGCATACCAGTGCTCTTTTTTGCGTCATGTTACACTCTCTTTCTTTCAATTAATTTGACTATATTCGCCTTTCACAACACTTCAATAACCCGGCCCGGCATCCTCAAGCCCAGCCGAATTTCGCGGACTATATCTTTCATACCTGGCTTAATCAAGAGGTTTTACCCTGCCCGGCAGGTGCAGAACTCCGGAATATCAGGCATGAATACTCGAGGTTTCCTTAACTGGAATCTCAACCTTACATGAGAAAGGGCGTATTCTTATTGTCTTCGTAACGAATCTCATCCACAGGCCGTTTCCTCCCCTTGCCCATAAATAACCTGTTCGGGAAATTGAAAGCCATGGCATCGACTCTGGAAATATTCCGGTAACCATGAACAACCCCGGGCGGAACCGTCATGATTACAGGATTCTTCGCTCCAACATTAACGACCTGTTTCCTGCCGTAAGTTGGAGACTTCTTCCTGTTGTCCCATAAACTCACCATGAAATCTCCCGGCCCGATAAAACCGAAAACATCAGTCTGTTTACTGTGCTCATGGGGCCCCCGAGAGACACCTGGCCGCGTTACGGAGACGTAACCCATTGCCGGTATATTCTCCCTTGCGATCTCGTCAGACCGGAAAATCTCGGCGAGCCAGCCGCGTTTGTCCTTGTGCTTCAAGGCCTGGACGATCTCAACATCTTTAATAATTCCTTTTCTCCACGTCATGTTCACACCTTCTGCATGGCTTTCAGCAAATCCGCCTCTTCCACTACCGACTCAAGATATTTTCCGTATTCATTCCCCTTCATGGCAAAAGCCAGTTTTCTCAGCTGGACGGCGTCAATCCAGCCCATGTGCAAGGCCACTTCCTCAATACATCCTATTTTTAAACCCTGCCGGCTTTCTATACTCGCCACGAAATTCCCAGCCTCCAGCAGGCTCCGCGTCGTTCCTGTATCAAGCCAGGCCATCCCCCGGCCAAGCAGCTCAGCATGCAGTTCGCCCATCTTAAGGTAAGCATTGTTCACGTCCGTGATTTCAAGCTCTCCTCTTCGGGAAGGTTTGAGCGCGCCGGCAATCTCGACGACACGGTTGTCGTAGCAATACAAACCGGGTACGGCAAACTTGCTCTTCGGTTTTGCGGGCTTTTCCTCAATGTCTATAACTTTCCCTGATAAATCAAAGTTAACGACACCATACCTTTCGGGATCATGCACTGGATAACCAAAAACCGTTGCACCGCTCCTGCGTTGCAGGGCTTTCTTCAGGAAATCCATCTTGCCATAGAACAGATTATCACCAAGTATCAGGCTGACATTAGACTTCCCGATAAATTTTCTGCCGATCAGGAAAGCTTCCGCTATACCCCTTGGCTCAGCCTGCACGGCATAAGAGAAATTGGCCCCGATCCTTGAACCATCCCCGAGCAACTCCTTGAAACGAGGCAAATCGTTTGGAGTCGAGATAATGAGTATGTCCCTGATCCCTCCCAGCATCAGCGTGGACAGCGGATAATAAATCATCGGCTTGTCATAAACAGGAAGCATCTGCTTGCTGGAAACCAGCGTTATCGGATACAGGCGGCTGCCTGCCCCGCCAGCCAGAATTATCCCCTTCCACAAAGAATCACCCTTCGCTTTCATTAGTCCTCTCCCGAGTAATCAGCACCTTCCAGATCAATGACATTCATCTATAACTTAAGGCCCAACGGCACTTAAGACAAGTTTGTTTTTTCCGCGTTAAAAGCTTCTTGATTTCGCGGGCATCGGAACGTATTTTGTTTCCGTGGTTCTCATGAAACATCTCAACCAATAAACACCGGAAATACTGCTATGATTATACCTCTAATTCTGACCGTTACGATAGCCCTGTCTATTTCCTTCTTCTGCAATCTCATGGAGGCATGCCTGCTGAGCCTCTCAACCACCGATATTGCGGACCTGACGGAAAGAAAACCCCTCGCTGGCCATATCTGGAGCCATCTCAGGGACCATATAGAACAACCGATCGCCGTTATTCTAATCGTCAACACCCTGGCCCACACAATCGGCGCCACAATCTCAGGCTCCCAGTTCCACGACCTGTTCGGCCCGAAATGGATATTCCTCTACTCCATCGCCTTTTCTTTTGTGATGATCCAGTGGACCGAAATAGTCCCGAAAACGCTCGGCGTCAGGTTCAACCGCAAAGTTGCCGGGGTTATGGCAATTCCCATGAAACTGGCAATTCAGTTGCTGAAACCTATTGTAATAGTCACCCAGTTCCTGAACAAACCATTCGAAAGCAAACATGCAAGCGACCAGGCCGACACACTCGATGAAATCAATATCCTCACCCGTTTCGCCCTCTACAACCATCTCATAACCCAGGAACAGAAAGACATAGTGGCACGAAGTATCAGGCTGTCAAAAACTGCCATCAAAGACATTATGGTCGAGAGAAATGACATCAAGTACCTTTCAACATCAATGAACATGGCAGAGGCCCTGATAGCTGCCCATATCCATCACCATACCCGGTATCCCCTTATCAAGGAGAACAATCTCGAGGAAGTCGTCGGTTATGTAAACGTAAAGGACATAGTCAGCGCCCTGAAACTCAATCCGAAAGATCCGAGCCTCTCCGGCATCGCCCGGCCGATTATGAATACCAGCCCCGACAAGGACGTCACGTCACTGCTTAAGGACATGACCAAGGGTTACCAGCACATGGCCATAGTGAAAAGCCCTGACAGCAAAACTGTCGGCGTTGTTACCCTCGAGGACGTAACTGAAGCAATCATCGGAGAAATTCACGATGAATACGACATTATGCCCAATTTCGCATACAATCTGGCCGAATCCCGTTTTCTTGTCGGCGGAGGAATCGACCTGAAAACACTCAGGGAAAAAACCGGCGCAGATCTCCCCGACCAGCCGGTTTCTCTTAACGACTGGCTCTTCCAGGTATTCCCTCAGCCCCCTAAAGTTGAGGCGAAACTCTCATACAAAGGCTTTAACTTTATCATCAGGAAGATGAGACGCTCAAAAATCTATGAGGTGATTGTGGAGAAAACCGAAGCCATCCAGAACACTGCAACCAGTTAAGAAGTATTCGGAGATTCTAAAACAGATCATGCGCATTCTATTACTATTCTCCCAATGTAGGGGCGCTGTTTATCGGCGCCCGTTTCTCCCTAAAGACGGGCGTCGACTAGCGACGCCCCTACATTGGGCAAGACAGATACACCACGGATTACACCGATAACACGAATAAGATAAAGATGTATCATCTTCATATCTGTGGTATCCGTGAAATCCGTAGTAAAGATAAACATTCTCCAACTTCCACGAAAAAGCCTTTTTGACAGGCAACCCCAAAATAGATAGAGTCATTCCCACTTATGGAAATTCTGGTAACAGGCGGCGCGGGATTCATAGGCAGTCACCTCACAGAGAGACTGCTCTCACGCGACGATAAAGTAGTCGTCATCGACAACCTTAACGATTACTACAGCCCCCGCATCAAGGAACAGAACCTCTCCACCTCCATGCGTTCGTCCAATATGACCTTCATCAAGGGCGATATTCTCGACATGAAGATTCTCCAGAAGATATTCGACGGCAATTCATTCGACGTCATCGTACACCTTGCCGCCCGGGCCGGCGTAAGGGCAAGCCTTGAACAACCCCTGCTCTACGAGGAAGTCAACTGCAGGGGCACATTGAACCTGCTGGAAATGGCACGACGCCACCAGGTTCGCCGCTTCGTCTTCGCCTCCTCCTCCAGCGTCTACGGCAACGTCAGGGAAACCCCATTCAGGGAGGATGCCCGTATCGACAGGCCTGTCAGCCCCTATGCCGCAACCAAGGCCGCAGGGGAACTCTACTGCCATAACTACCACCACCTTTTCGGAATATCCTGCACCATCCTCAGGTTCTTCACCGTTTATGGACCCCGCCAGCGCCCTGACATGGCAATCCATAAATTCGCCACCCTCATCGACCAGGGCAGGGAAATCCCGTTCTTCGGAGACGGAAGCACTGCCCGCGATTACACTTTCTGCACCGATATCATCGACGGGGTTGAGGCAGCCATAGACCGGAATCTGGGCTTTGAAATAATCAACCTCGGCGAATCAAGGACAACAACATTGTCAAAACTGGTGGGCATCATTGAAAAGGAACTCGGCAAGAAAGCCGTCCTTAATAAACTGCCCATACAGCCGGGAGATGTCGAAATCACCTGCGCCGATGTTTCAAAGGCAAAACGCCTTCTAGATTACAACCCGTCCACAACCATAGAGGATGGCGTTCATAGCTTCATCGAATGGTTCAAATCACGCCCAAAAGCCTGAAAGGAGTATATGCCATGAAGAAAATCATGCAGGTCTCCGGTCTTGTTCTGGTTGCAACTCTTCTGCACGGATGTTTTATCCAGTCATTCCAGCCGTTCTACACCGAAAAAACGATTACAAAACTGCCCGCCATTAACGGAAAATGGCAATTGACCAGAATAGGAGAGAATGACGTTTCAAAAGATTACAAACAACCGTGGTCATTCAGCGAGAACCAGATTGAAACGTTTCAGAAGGATGTCAGTTCCATCGTCAATGTGACATATTTCAAGATCGAGGACACAACTTTCGCAGATATAAGCCCGCGCGAGCCTGATCCCGGAAAAGGCCCCAACTCGTGGTGGACCATTCACACGATATCAGTCCATTCCGCCTGCAGGGTAAACCTCTCAACCAACTCCATGAGCTTTACACCCCTTGACGGAGAATGGGTCAAGAAAATGCTCAAGAACAAGGAACTGTCCCTTAAATACACCTCTGTCGACAAAACCGGGGACCATCTTGTGCTTACAGGAACACCAGATGAATTAACCGAATTCCTGAAAATAAACAGGAACAACGAAAAGGCTTTCCCTAAGGCCCTTTCACACAACTTCACAAGATCTGCTGAGCGCGACGGAAACCGGAATTGATAGCGAAGTGAAATTCAATAGTCCTGTATATTCCACAGTGGTGGCTGCCAACGGAGTCCTCTACATAACCACCCAGAAAAGACTTTACGCGTTTTCGCTGTTAAAATAACCCGGAATCCCGATTAAGTCATTAACCCGGATACTCAGACTTTCTCAGCCGAATCGGCTTCCGGCTTCCTGGTTTTCATGGCCCTCGGCCGCCGTCTCTTCGCGAACATATCCATCTGGCTGTCCTTGATAAGATCGTAGTTCTTCATGAGCCGTATGGTCTGAAGAAGATCGGACTTCTCGTAGTTCATATTCACATCCACCCTTGCCGCAAGTTCAAGAAGCATGGTGCGAAATGAAATTACCCCGTCAATTCCCCTGGCCTTAAGGACTTCGCATGCTTTTTCCTTCAGGCCGCCGTCGGCCGGCAGATTGGGAATACACAGTATCTTGGCGATGGGCGATGCACCCACAAGTTTCTCCGCAAACTTTACAGGGGCCTCCTCGGCAAAACGCAGTATGTCGGGCGCCTGGTCGAACCTGGAAACATAGAATCGTTCGGTATGCCAGCCGCGTACCCCCACAACCGCGCGGCCTACGGTCTTCAGGTCGCCGCTCGTCCATACAACGTGATCCGGAACCCTGTGTTCCTTGACCTGCGGATTAAACACTATGAGATCCAGCTCCTCGTCCGCCGTCTTGGGCCTGCCGCCCGGAACATACTTTCGCGGCTGGCTCACCAGATAACCCAACTGCTCAAAATACTCCCTCACAACTGATTCGTTTACCGCGGACATATTTCTTCCCCTAAAGCAGGCTGACACCCGCAATCCAATATGTAGGGGCGCTGCTCGTCGGCGCCTGCGGGCGTCGCAAGCGACGCCCCTACATCACAAATTATTGATCAGCTGAAAATATTTTCCCCAGCTCTGCTTCCGCAATCTCACATCCGAAAACAACGGATCCGATCTTCTCGGCGAGGACAAAACGGGGAATCCCGCCCCTGCCTTTCTTGTCCGACGCCATAGCCTCCCTCACTTGACCCCACGATACCTTTGCCCCGGCAACATCGATCCCTGACGGTAAACCAAGCCCCTCCAACAGGTTCACCAGCCTGTTGCAATCATCTCCCGGCAAGCCCTTCTTTGAAACTGAAACTTTTGCCGCAAAGACCATGCCCGCGGCAACTGCCTCGCCATGCAGGAGCCTGCCATACCCGCACACTTTTTCGAGAGCATGACCCATCGTATGACCGAAATTCAGAATAGCCCGCACACCGGTCTCTTTCTCGTCAACTCTCACAACCTCGGCCTTAATCTCACAGCAACGGGCAATCACGCCCTCCATAAAATCAAGATCACGCTGGCGAATCTTCTGCACATTCTGCTCAATCAGCTTGAACAGGCTCGCATCCCATATGACACCATACTTCACAACTTCCGCCAGCCCGGAGATATATTCCCTCTCAGGCAATGTCTTCAAAGCCAGGAGGTCGGCGGCAACCTCTATCGGCTGGTAAAATGAACCGACAAGATTCTTGCCCTGCGGCAGATTAACACCCGTCTTTCCCCCGACAGAACTGTCAACCATGGCAAGCAGGGTTGTAGGAACCTGGAGAAACCGTATGCCCCTCAGGAAAGTCGCGGCCGCGAAACCGGCAAGGTCCCCCACCATGCCGCCGCCCAAGGCAACAATGACCGACGCCCTGTCCAGTCCGGCCTTCATCGCTTCATCATAAAGCCTCGTGACGACTTTAATGTCCTTGGATTCTTCTCCGGCAGGGACAACCAACCGCATCGTTTCAATACCGGCAGACGCCAGTGCCGCCTGGCATTTATCGCCATAAAGTTTGTCAACGTTCGAATCGGAAACAATGAGCGCCTTAATGTTCTTCTCGCCGGAAAGCGATACGCCCGGCTTAACATCGCACCCGATCAGGATGTCGTATGCTCTTTCGCCAAGATCAACATGCACTTTCTTGCTCATCTTGCTTTTCCTTTGCGCCGCTCTTTGCGACCTTCGCGTTGAAAATCTTTTTCCGGATCTCTTAACGCCAGGCAGTCCGGACCTGTCTAACTATCCAACCATATCCCCAGCCTTTAAAGCATGCCCGCGCAGATAATCCGCCCCGGTCATCACCTTGCGGCCTTCGGGCTGGACCTCAACCAGCCTGACGCTCCCACGGCCTGCGGCCACCAGCGGTCCATCGCCGGATACATCAAGTATCTTCCCGGGGGCGCCTCCGTCATCTTCGATCCGCGACTTCAAAATCCTGAGCATGCCGGCCCCCTGGCCTGCCTCGCAGTAACAGCAGGGCCACGGATTAAATGCTCTTATCCTGTTGTAAATCTGATCCGCCCGCATCGTCCAGTCAATTCTGCCGTCTTTCTTGGTCAATTTAGGGGCAAAAGTCACAGCAGATTCAACCTGCGCCTGCCTCGGCACATTGCCCGATTTCAAATTTCCGACAGTCCGGCTGAGAAGTGCCGCCGCCTCCAGCGCCAGCCTGTCGTGAAGCATTCCCCCGGTCTCATCGTCAAGAATCTTCACTTCCGCCTGCAAAATAATGTCACCCGCATCCATCTTCTCGTTCATAAACATCGCTGTTACGCCGGTAATCTTTTCACCGCAGGCAATCGCCCTCTGGATCGGCGCCGCGCCGCGGTATTTAGGAAGAAGAGAGGTGTGAATGTTCAGGCATCCGCGCGCAGGCAGCTCCAGGATTTCGCGCTTCAGGATCTGCCCGTATGCGACGACAACAACAAGGTCAGGCTTTAACTCCTTCAGAACATCGACAACTTCAGGGGTGTTGATTTTCTCAGGCGTGAGCACGGCAATCCCGCGCGATTCGGCCAGCACTTTAACTGGCGACGGGGACAGCTTGAGGTTCCTGCCCTTCGGCCTGTCCGGCTGGGTGACAACAGAAACAACCTCATCATCACCTGCCATCAACGTTTCAAGAGACGGACAGGACAAGTCCGCCGATCCCATGAAAATAATTCGCATGACAAAATCCCCACGTCATCCTGATCACCGGCGTTTAATCGTCCCTGTTTCCCAGCCTCTGCGTCTTTGCGTACTTCTGCGAGAGATGTCCTTGTCTCAATCTTCTCTCTGTCCCTCTGCCCCTCTGTGCCTCTGTGCCTCTTTTCCTTGCACTACTTCACCAGCCTGGCAAGCGCCTTTCGGGAAGACCTCTCGATTCTCCTGTGAAGACTCTTCCCGGAAGCATCTATCGTAACAACCGCCCTGAACATTTTAACCGTGAGGTCCCATAACGCTTCCGCCGAACCGAATTCAGCGATGAAATGGGCGCCATGGACCTCTTTGACGCATCCTGCGAGCAGGCTCGCGGCTCCGCCCACAGCCTGGAGATAGATGCACCCGTGTTTCGCACAGGCCTTCCGCGTCATCTCGCCCATGCCGCCTTTGCCTATGATCACCCGCACCTTGTTCTGCTCGATTATCCTGGCCATATATGCTTCTTCGCGCATTGAGGTTGTCGGCCCGATCGCATTAACAATCCAGACACCATCCTTGCGCAGCACAACCGGTCCGGCATGGTATATGGCGCCGTCTTTCAGATCAACCGGGCTCTTCCCCCCGTCAAACAGGTATTTGTGAAGACGGTCCCGCCCGGTAAATATCCGGCCCGAAACAGCCACACGCTGACCGACCTTCAACTCCCTGATTTTCGCCAATGTAAAAGGATATTCGATTTCCTTGATCATCAGTATAACCACCTGTGTACGCCGCCCTCGGACCCCAGCAGTACCCCGCGCCGGCGAAACGCCCAGCACATGTAAGAAACAGTGACAAAATAGGACGCAGGAAGACGGCTCAGCGAATCAATCTTCACCCCAAGCAGGGTTGTCCTCCCCCCAAGTCCCATCGGGCCTATGCCAAGCTTCTGGGTATCCTTCATAACCTTCTTCTCAAGCTTGGCCAGGGCCTTCACCCTGGACCTGTCTCCCAGCCTCTTAAGGAACTGCTCCTTGGAATGAGTATAACCTGTCGCACGGTCGCCTCCTATGCAGACCCCCAGCACCCCGGGCGCGCATCCATTACCCTGCGTTCGCCAGACGGCATCCAGGATACACCGCCTTACACCCTCCAGGTCCCTGAAAGCCCCGAGGCTCGAATCCGGAAGGCTGTATTGACAGCCCATGTTCTCGGAACCCCCGCCTTTCATGACCAGCCTGACATCAACTTTCTTGCGCGCCTGCTGCTGGAAAACAAAAATCGGCGAAGCAGAGCCTATGTTCGTGTCATACGAAGCGCCTGACACGGAATCAATCGTGTTCTGCCGCAGGTAACCATGCCTTGTCGCCCTCGCGACAGCCGCACGGGCATGCGCAACAACGGCATTGGTATCAAAACCGGCCGGCACGCCGAAATAAAAAGTCAGGCTCCCGGTATCCTGGCAGATCGGAGTATTATTCTTACGGGACAGCGCCGCGCTTTCAAGGATCGTGGCAAGCACCCACCACGCATGGCTGCCCTTCCGCTCCTTCCCAAGCGCCCGCCTGATCCCGGCCTCAACATCCGAAGGAAGATCAACGGATGTCCGCCTGATCAACTCAAAAAGATTTTTCTCCCAGTGCCCGTTCTTCATGAATCTCCATCAATCAGACACAAATTCAGCACGCAACGCACCCGACAAACACCAATGATTGGAAACTGGAACTTATTTGCTTTCCTTCTTTTCGCACGTAGTCTTTTCGCCGGCGGAATGATGATAATCCTTGCACCTGTCACAATCACCATGCCGGGGACAACCAGGATAAGTACACGGACAGTCCGCCTTCAATTCTCTCTTCTTATCCATTGTTATCCCCCTGGCAAACTTCTGCAGACGTTACCATATTTCAAATACTCTTCAAGAACTCTTGTAAACCAGAGGACAGAAGTCAGAATCCAGAAGTCAGTATTCAGAATATTACTCTTCGCAGCCTTTGCGTCTTTGCGAACTCTGCGAGAAATGCTCTTGCTTTAATCTTCTCTTCCCCTCTGTCCCTCTGTCCCTCTGTGCCTTTGCGCCTTTGTGCCTCTGCCTTCTGCTCTTCGCTCTCAGCCTTCCGCCTTCCGCCTCTTCTTCCTCAACTCTTCCAGAATACAGTCATCAATCTTGAGATTTCCGAAGCCCCGGCCCAGCTCGATCTTCGGGTTCAACTGGCCATGAAAATCAGATCCTCCCGTTGCGACCAGCCCGAACTCTTTTGCCAGGGCCTCGTATTCCTCCACCTGGTCAACATTGTGCTCGGAATAGTAAACCTCAATGCCTTTCAGGCCCTTTCCCGCCAGCTCCTCGACACACTTTTTTAAGTCTTTGCGCCCTAGATCCATCGTCGATGGATGCGCGAGGACCGGCACGCCGCCTGCATCCAGGATCGCCCCCATGCTGTCCAGCTCAGACATCCGGTATCGCTCGGCATACGCCGGCTTTCCTTTCCCGAGATATAAATTAAAAGCTGCCTCCTTTGACGCCACATACCCCTTCTTCACCATCGCCATCGCAAAATGCGGCCTTCCAACCACATCCTCTGAGGCAAAGGTTTTTACATCGTCAATCGTAATATTGAACCCAAGCCCTCTGAGCTTGGCCACTATCTCGTCGTTTCGCTCAACGCGACCGGAGCGAATGCGTTTCAAAACCGTTTCCAGGCTGCTGTTCTTACAGTCGATAAAATAGCCGAGCAGATGCATTGTGCCTTTAGGGACATCGACACTGATCTCGACACCGGGCACACCAACCAGACCATACTCCCCGCATGCATTAAGAAACTCAGGGATACCGTCCGTCGTATCGTGGTCAGTCAGCGCAAGCGCCGTCAGGCCGCCATCATGTGCCCGCCTGGCCAGCTCCGCAGGCGTAAGGCTTCCGTCTGAAAAAGTAGAATGTGAATGCAAGTCAATCATCGTGAAGACGAATAAGAGGCCGAGGTTTCATCTGTTTCCCGGACCAGGACTCTGGACACGCTGCAACCGGTACTCTTGATCTTCGCGGAGATTTCATCATAAAGAAACCGAGCGATATTTTCCGAAGTGGGATTCATGTTCTTGAAAGCTTTCATCCTGTTGAGGTCCGAATGGTCCAGCCTGCCGAGCAATTCCCTGACCATATCCTTAAGCAGGCGGAAATCTATGAGGATACCGGTACTATTCAGCTTCTCCCCGGCCACAAAGACTTCCACCTGCCAATTATGGCCATGCTGTTCAGCGCATTTGCCCTTATACCCCTGCAGGTGGTGCGCCGCCGAAAAATGCGTCCTGACACTCAGCTCGTACATCTTATCCCCTCTGCGTCCTTAGCGTACTCTGCGAGACATGTTCTTGCTTTAATCTTCTCTCTTCCCCTCTGCCCCTTTGTGCCTCTGTGCCTCTGTGCCTCTGTGCCTCTGGGCCTCTGGGCCTTTGTGCCTTTGTGCCTCTGGGCCTCTGGGCCTTTGTGCCTTTGTGCCTTTCTTCTCACACTATCTCATAGCACTTCTCAATCTCCCCAAACTCCCGCCCGGCGAGATACTTCGAAATCGCCGCATCATACTCCGCCGTATGCGAAAAGGCCTTCTTCGCCAGCTCAAACCGCGTCTTGAGGGAAACCGCACCGCCGCCCTTCCTGAGCTCCGATAATATGCAGGCATAATCCGCCGGATCTGTTACCGACGCCACGCGAAGATAGTTCTTTGCCGACGCCCTCACCATGCACGGCCCGCCAATGTCTATGTTCGTTCGGGCCTCTTCCGGTGTCACTCCCGGCTTTGCCACCGTCTTCTTGAAAGGATAAAGATTCACAACAACCATGTCGATCGCGACACCTTTTACCCGTTTGAGATCATCCACGTGCGCCCTGTTGTAAGTCTCGCTCAGCAAACCGAGGTAAATCTTGAAATCCAGCGTCTTCACCAGCCCGCCCTGCATTTCCGGCTGACCCGTATACTCGGAAACCTGCGTCAGGTTCCTGCCCGCCAGTTTCGGCCCAAGGACATCGCGTATCGCGGAAAAAGTTCCGCCGGTGGAATAAATCATCACGGCCGGGTTTACCTCAACCAGCCCCTTCACAAACACGTCCAGGCCGGCCTTGTCCGAAACACTTGCAAGGACATGCTTTACTTTCACAGGCCCGTCAATCTTTGAAACAATATTCAGCGCCATGACTTATCCCCCTGCTTCGTCGTTAACAATAAGGCGGACGGATGATACCGCTCATGGCCGCTCCAATTCAAACTTTCTTTTATCCGGCAGACCCGTTATTGTCCTCGCCGGCAAATGCGTATTCTTTCAATAGAACAATCGACGTCAGTCTGCAGCGTGGCCCTGCTGAGGGATTCCGAAACCATTGCCGAAAACGAATGGACGGACACCCGTCTCCGCAACCAGCAGATTTTTCCAATCCTGGATGAAATGTTCAGCAGGAACTCGGTCAGTCCAGCTGAAATCGACATGTTTGCCACAGGTCTCGGCCCAGGTTCCTTTTCCGGACTGAGATGCGCACTTGCCACTCTGCACGGGCTCGCCCTGCCGGGAAAGAAACCCCTGTTCGGCGTCACCAGCTCCGAGGCACTGGCCTGGCAGGTCATGAAGGAATCAGGACAGGAGACCGTGATGATTCTCGGTGATGCCCGCCGCGGCGCAATATGGTATGCAGGTTATGAAAATGCGGGAGATATTCCAAAAACCCTTACACCTTTATCCCTCGTGCTGGCGGGAGAACTGACTTCTGTCCTGAAGGGCGTAAAAGTTGTTGCGACATCACACTGGGAGCGCATAGGAGATCTCCTCAAGGAAGCCGCGCCTCGCGGAGTTACGGTACTGGAAAGAAATCGAACGCCCAAAGCTCAAACCATAGGCGAACTTACGCTTAAGAGGATCTCGCTCGGCCTTCCATCCGACCCTCTTGTCCCCGTCTATCTTCATCCCGCCGTCGCCATCAAACCGAAGTAATGATTAGAACGCTAGTTGCCAGTCTTGACCCTGTCCGGAGTCTTGTAGGGGTGCTGCTTGCGGCACCCGTTCCTCCGTAACGGGACGGGCGGCGACGGCCACCGATAAACAATTGACACTTCGACTTGATGTAATTACAGTAATAACATTATGAAAACAATGGAACTGAAAGTGGCTCAAATCGGCAATTCCCGGGGAGTAAGACTTCCCGCAAGCACACTGCAGCGATACTGCATCGGTGATGTTGTACTGATGGAAGAGCGGGTGGAAGGCATTCTTCTTCACCCTAAATCCTCTAAAGGAAACAAGTTATCGTGGTCAGAGACCGCACAGGAAATGGCGGCGGATCACGAGAACTGGAGCGATTGGGATTACACAACGGGCGACGGAATTGAAAAAGTTGCCTGGAAACCCGGGCCGGGACTCGTGGCAGAACAACGGGACTCTTACGGAACAAAATCCAACAGGCACCAGAAGACACGTAAAGGCGGATCATGAAACGCTACGATCTCTGCTGGGCGGACCTTAATCCTGTTCAGGGCTCTGAAATGGCCAAACGCAGACCGGTTGTGATTGTCAGCCTTGACGTATTGAATGAACGGCTGCAAACGGTGACTGTTTGTCCTCTTACCAGCCAATTACACCCTGGCTGGCGATCGCGACTCCAGGTCAAATGTGGCGGTCACCCTGCAGAGGTCGCGGTAGATCAAATTCGGACGCTGAGTAAAACACGAATCGGCGCAAAAATTGGCACAATCTCTCCGGCGGATGCCGCCGCACTAAGTCGCCTGATCACCGAAATGTACGGGGAATAGATCATTTTGAGCAGACATCCAGTTGACACAACTGGATGTACCTGTCCAGGTAGAGCCAGTTGTCTCGCAACTGGCTCAAAGAAACTGCAAAAGACCCGGGTTTTTGCACCAAATCGCAGATGCGCTCAAGGCAAACAACCATGACTAATTCTCAGAAGCTAGTACCTTAATTTTGCGCCATTCAGGCCTTACCCTGGCAGAGCATTATTTCTTCTTCAGTTTCTTTGCTATCGCAAAATCATCTTCTGCCCCCTTCTGATCACCTTTGGCTTTTCTTAAAGAGCCGCGGTGCTCGTATACTTCAGGATCTTTCTGGTCAAGTTCAATGGCCTTCGTATAGTCACTCATAGCGCCTTCTGTATCACCTTTGGCCATCCTGACTTGAGCGCGCTTGTCATAGGCCCAGAGTGTTTTCTCTCTCTTCAAATGATGGAAAAAGAGAAGGAATAATGCAAGCTTGGTGATGGATGACAGGCGGGGGTCCATCAGGCAGCGTGATCTTTTCTTTCCAGGCTTTAACAGCCAAAACTG
>Ga0172371_10000472_pt1 | contig 61897 bp, 49 predicted proteins | sample Lak12m_FD_114543 | JGI IMG/M metagenome (GOLD analysis project Ga0172371, IMG submission 114543) | Freshwater microbial communities from Kabuno Bay, South-Kivu, Congo - kab_022012_12m | ecosystem: Environmental > Aquatic > Freshwater > Lake | place: Democratic Republic of the Congo: South-Kivu... | reverse complement strand
TTCTTCTCGCCTGGCCCGTGCCGAGCGTCGACTCCACCAACTCTCTGGTGCGCGTCGTCGCCTATGACGTTTCCAATAACACGGCCACCGGCACCTCCGGCGTGTTCACGGTCGATTCCACCGATCCGACCGCTTCCATAAACACGCCGCCATCGCCCGTGAGAGGCGGAGCGGCCTATAATATCACTTGGACAGCCAGTGATAATATTCAATTAGGCCCCGAGGTTTCTCTGGATTATTCCTTGAACTCCGGCGTCTCCTGGACCAATATCGGAACAACCACCAGCGCTACCACGACCTATTCCTGGCTGGCGACCACCACCGAATCTACCGCCGCTCAGCTGAGAATCACCGTCTGGGATATGGCCGGCCATTCTAAACAGACCACGACTACCGATTTTACCATTGATGCCAACGGACCAATTATTTCTATTGCCAGCTCCAGTCTCGGCACCATCACCACCCCGACCTCAGCCGGCGTCAGCTCAGTAGTTGATAATTATTCCGGCGTAGCCACGACCGTTTGGACAAAAATTTCCGGCCCGGGCACGGTGACTTTCTCGCCCTCCTCTTCGGCGATTAATCCCGATGTCTCTGGCGATCTATCCGGCGCTTATACAGTCCGGCTGACCGCCACGGACAATGTCGGCAACACTTCCACTCAAGATTTGGATTTCATCTGGAACGGCAATCCGGGCGAGCCGACAGTCATCCATCCCGTGACTGGCGATTATATTCAAGGCGGCGCGACGACGACGATCACTTGGCTTATCCCCATTGGCCCGACCATAGATTATTTTGACGTCGAATATTCTCTGGATAGCGGCGCTACCTGGAATCTAGTGCAAGGCAATGTCGCTTCCAGCTCCAGTTCAGTCCCTTGGTCCGCTTCGGCGACGGACACCAGTCTGGCCTTGGTCAGGGTGACGGCTTATGCTTCAGGCAACCCCACGACCGCCACGGGCACGCCTTTCACGATTGATTCCATCTATCCGACGGTGGCGCTTACCGATCCCACCGGCGCCACAACGGCCAGCTCTACCACTAATATAGTTTGGACCGTAGGCGATACTAATTTGGATACTGATAATTTTATCCTTGATTATTCATTGGACGGCGGTTCCTCTTGGTTCCATATCGCCACTACTACCTCCACCAATACCCCTTATTCCTGGGATGTCTCCGCTCTGGCCCAATCTACCACGACGCAAGTGAGAGCCACCGCCTATGATCTCGCCGCCCATTCCACCGCCACCGCGACCGCTAATTTTGTAATTGATAATCAGGGCCCCGTGATTAATATCTCCACCCCCAACCTCGGCACTATCTCCGCCCCCACCTCGGCTAGCGTCTCAGTCGTTGACAATTATTCCGGCGTCGCCTCTATCATTTGGAGCAAACAATCCGGCCCGGGCACGATTACTTTTACGCCCAATAATACCACGGCCAACCCGGGTTTCAGCGCTGATGTAAATGGCGCCTATGTCGCCCTCGTCACCGCGACCGACAACGGCGGGCTCACTTCTGCCTCGACCGTCGGCTTTGACTGGTTATCCGGTCCAGGGGTTTTCTCCGTCACTCAGCCCGCAACCGGCGACTATTTGCCGGGGGGGGCCACGACCACGGTCAGCTGGACCGCGCCCGGCGGCCCCAGTACCGATCATTTTAAGACCGAGTATACTTTGGACGGCAGTACTTGGAATCTGATTCAAGATAATATCGCCTCTGGGACACTGAGCGTTTCTTGGCTTACGCCGACCGCCAACTCCACCACCAGCCGCGTGCGCGTTACAGCTTACGACGTTTTCAACAACCCGACGACCGCCACGGGCACGCCTTTCACGATTGATTCCATAGCGCCGACCGTGTATGCCGGCGGCAATCTGGGCGCGATCAGCGCCGCCACGGCGCCGGGCGCGACCGCCACGGATAATATCGATGGTGCCGGCGATCTGACTTATTCTTGGACGACCGTGAACGCACCCGCCGGCGGGCACATAGATTTTTCCGCCGTTAATATCTTGAATCCGACTTTAGCCGGCAATAACAACGGTTCTTATGATGCGCTTCTCACGGTCACTGACCGCGCCGGCAACTCCGCTTCCAGTTCACTTCATTTTGTCTGGGATGTCGGCGGCGGCGGTGGTGGCGGCGGAGGAGGCGGCGGCGGTGGTGGCGGTGGCGGCGGAGGTGGAAATCTGCCCGTCTGCACCACGGTCGTTTATAGCGATTGGAATAACTGCGTCGCCAATCTGCAGTTTAGGAGTATAATTTCGCAGACGCCTGACGGCTGTACTTTGACGGTCGCCCAACAATTAGGCCGGTATCAAGCTTGCTCTGGCGGTACGGGTGAAACTGGCGCCACTTCCACGGCGACCACGACAGTAGTGGCTACTAACGCCGCCGGCTTTGACCTGGACGCGGCACAAATCATGGATAGCGCCCGTAAATATCAGGCCAAAACCGACCCGGCGCTCGTGAAGAGACTAACGGGCCAGATACTAATCCAAGTGGAAGCTCATGGCTATGCTTGGTATTTGGACCCGAAAACCAAAAAGCGTTATTATCTGGGTAGCGCCTCTAACGCTTTCCAGGTCATGCGCCTATTGGGGACGGGCATCAGTGATAAGGATTTGAATAAGATTCCGGTCGCCCTCCTGCCCAGCAATATTAAAGACATCCAAGTTTCGGGCGATAGTCTATCCGTCCGCTTGGATAAGGCCCTGGGCAAGAATTGGCAGGCCACGATCAAAAAGATGATTGCTGATCCGCGTCTGGTCAAGCAGCTGTCCGGCCAGATCATGATCCAAGTCCAGGCCAACGGGGAAGCCTGGTATGTGGATCCGAAGACCAAGAAGCGTTATTATCTGGGCCGGCCGGAAGAAGCGCATGCCCTCATGACGGCTTTCGGCACCGGCATCAGCAATAAGGATCTGAATAAGGTTCCGATCGCCACCTTCACGCCGGAACAGCTCAAGAAAGTGACCGCCACCTTGCAGCCCAAGACTAAAAAATAACCCGATTCAAGAAATAAATTATGCTGTCGGAAAATTTTCTTTTCTCGCTCGGCAAAGTGATCGCCCAGATTATCGGCGAGGTTTTGTATTTTCCTTTATGGTGGTATAGCGTCGGCTTCGTCCGTCTGCTTAAGAATGTCTTCAAACTCTGGAGCGGCGAGGAACAAGCGTTGGGTTTTTCCGTTTGGGCGAAGAATATCTTCACGCCCATGTACGGGCAATCTGATTGGGGCGGACGGCTGATCAGCTTTTTTGTCCGCTTGTTCCAGATCATTTTCCGCGGCGCCGTTCTCCTAATTTTCCTTGGGCTGGCCATCCTGGCCTGCTTAATCTGGCTGGCTCTTCCCCTACTAATCCTTTTCGCGCTGGTTTGGCAAATTATCAAATGATTATGGCCGAAGATAAGACGACGGCCGCCCAAACAACGGCTGACAATTTAATCTTTACCGCTATCGCCGCCGGCGGCCGGGGCGCTTGGTTCTCCGGGAGTTTTATTTATTGGGGCGCGCCGGTTAAGCGATCGCTCATCGGTTTGCGCCGCCTGAAAGCGCGCGTGAATTATATTTGGGCCGCCTTTGACTGGCTGGTGGTTTTCGGCGGCTGGCTATCCTTGATTGCCTTCTTGGTCGCTAATCGCGCTATCTTCTCGGCCGCGCCCGCCAAATTATTGTTTTTTTGGACAAAGCCCGACCCGCTGGTTTTGGCCTTTTTACTGTCTCTGTGGTTTGATCTCTATTTATTCTATAAACATAGCGAGAAGATCGCCGCGCAAAAGAAAATCAATTATCGCCTGTTTTCGGAGGCCGGTCGGCCGGTCGGCCGTCCCGACGGGAAATCCGTCCGCGGTAAAAAGAAATATAATGTGGCCACGGCTTACGGCGAGCCGGCGCTCAAATCTTTGGAGGAGGCTTATCTCCTGGCCAACCGCTTGCGCCAGACCGAGGTCGGCATCATCCATCTCTTCCGTACCCTGCTGCAAGCCAAGGAAGTTCAGAACTTGTTCGTCCGCTTGAATGTGGACGCCAAAAGACTGGTGACGACGGTAGACCATTACTTAGCTAAACCGCAAGACAACGATTTTAGCGGCCAGACTAAATTGGCCGTACCTTTAGAAGAGCTCTTGATCTCGGCTTTTGCCGACGCTTGCTCAAACCGCCAGGACAGCGTGGACGTTTTGAATATGATTGCCTTGGTGTACGAAAAAGACAAGCTACTGGCGGAAATCCTTTATGATCTGGAAATCGACGGCGACAAGATAAAGAACGCTGTGGAATGGTTCCGGGTCAACGAGCGTCTCCTGAATAATTATCGCGCTTTCAAGCGCTTGGCGCTCCTTAAGCCGGGCAGTGGTATGAACCGCGCTTATACGGCCATCGCCACTCCGACCCTGGACCATTTTTCCCGCGATCTGACAGTTAAGGCCAAGTACGGCGGCCTGGATATCTGCGTCGGCCGGCAGGCGGAAATCAATGCCATCTTTGAAGATTTTACCGGCGGCCATAACGGCGTGCTCCTGGTCGGTCCGACCGGCGTGGGCAAGACGACCATCGTGGAAGGCTTGGCCCAGCTGATGGTGGCGGAAAACGTGCCGCCCTTCCTGAAAGACAAGCGCTTAGTGGAACTGGACGTCGCGGCGCTCGTCTCCGGCAGCGACGCTTCCCAAGCGGAAGGCCGTCTCTTGAATTGCCTTAACGAAATCCGGCGTTCCGGTAACATCATCTTATATATAGATAATCTGGAAAATCTGATCGGCATCACGGCCGGCGCCAAAGAAAGTCTGGATCTGTCCGAAGTCCTGTCTCAGTCCCTGGGTCGCAAGAATCTGTTTTGTCTGGCTTCGGCCACGACGGAAAATTATAACCGCTATATTGACGGCAAAGCTTTGGGTGATACGATGACCACGATCGGCGTCAAGGAACCGGACAAGAATTCCGCCATCCGGATTCTGGAAAGCAAGGTCGGCTGGCTGGAAAGCAAGTATGACGTCTACATCGTCTATAGCGCCTTGGAGCAAGCGGTGGTTTTGTCCAACCGCTATATCCATGATAAATTTTTGCCGCTCAAAGCCGTTAACTTGCTGGAAAAAGCGGCCCAGATTTCCGCCCAAACCGCTAAGGACGATCCGCAGAAATGTTTTTGTTCCGGCGAAGAAGCCGCCGCGGCCATCAGCGCCTTAACCGGCATTCCGGTGAGCAAAGTGACCGCTTCGGAAAGCGCTAAGTTATTGAATCTGGAAACTCAGATCCACGAGCGGCTGATAGATCAGGAAGAAGCCGTCAGCGCCGTTTCGGCCAGTCTGCGCCGGGCGCGCGCCGCCCTGAAAGAAGCCGACCGGCCAATCGCCAGTTTCCTGTTCATGGGTCCGACCGGCGTCGGAAAAACCGAACTGGCCAAGGCGGTCAGCCAGGTCTATTTCGGCGACGAGAATTATCTGGTGCGTCTGGACATGTCCGAATACCAGTTGCCTGACAGTTTGAAAAAAATGATCGGCGACGTGGATGGCACGCTCGGCTACCTGACCGAAGCGGTGCGCAAGAAACCTTTCACCTTAGTTTTGGTAGATGAAGTGGAAAAAGCCCATCCGGATATCTTGAATCTGTTTTTGCAAGTTTTGGATGACGGGCGCCTGACCGACGGCCAGGGCCGGACTATCAGTTTTTCCGAGTCCATCATCATTGCCACTTCCAATATCGGCGCCGTCTATATTCAGGAGCAGATTAAGCTCCAGACGCCTCTCCCCCACATCAAACAGGAATTGATAGACAACCAATTAAATAAATATCTGCGCCCGGAGTTGATTAACCGTTTTGACGGCATCATCGTCTTCAAGCCCTTGAGCGAGCAGGATGTTTTCGCCGTCGCCGCCCTGATGCTGAAAAAGATCAAGAAGAACCTGGCGGAGAAGGGCATAGACCTGAAAGCCGACAAAGCCGGCGTGGCCGTTCTGGCCAAGGAGGGCTATGACCCGAAATTCGGCGCCCGTCCCTTGCGCCGCCTGCTCCAAGACAAGATAGAGAATATCATCGCCAACAAGATCCTGGCCGGGGAACTCAAGCGCCGCGACACGGTGATCATTGATCCGCAGGCCAAGGTACAGATTGATAAGGCGGCGAGTTTATAAATCAAGGCGCCGGATCTCCGGCGCGCGTCCTAGCAAATATGTTTTATTTTTCCATATTCATCGCCGGCCTGGCGCTGGCTATCATCCTTACCTTGGCGGTTAAAAAGATCGCCCTTTATTTTAAAATCGTGGATTCGCCCGCCGGTCAGGGCGGGGAACGGAAAATCCATTTGCAAACGATACCGCTCTTGGGCGGCGCCGCGATTTTTCTCGCTTATTTTTTGATCTTATTTCTGGCCCGCGGCCATTTTTTTTCCGGCCCGCTCGCTTGGCCGCAGCTCTTGGGTTTCGGCGCCGGCGCTTTGATTATCATGATTGGCGGCTTATTGGACGACAAATATAATCTGCGTCCTTGGCAGCAGATTATTTTTCCCCTCCTCGCCGTGGTGGCGGTCATTTTAGGTGGGGTGAATATCGCCAAGCTGACCAACCCCTTCGGTGGGGTGATTTCCTTGGGCGCGTTTTCTTTCGTCGGGTCGCTCATCATCGCCGTTTGGCTCTTAGGCATGATGTATACGACCAAGCTGCTGGACGGCGTGGACGGGCTGGTGACCGGCGTCTCGGCCATCGGCGGCCTGATAATTTTTTTGTTTACGCTTACAACCCGCTATTACCAGCCGAACATCGCTTTCGCCGCTCTGCTGCTCACCGCCGTCTGTCTCGGCTTCCTGATTTTCAATTGGCATCCGGCCAAGATTTTTTTGGGTGAAGGCGGTTCGCTTCTTTTAGGATTTATCTTGGGAGTGCTGGCCATAATTTCCGGCGGGAAAATCGCTATCGCCTTACTCGTCATGGGCATTCCGATCCTTGACGTCGCCTGGACGATCCTGCGGCGCCTGCTGGCGGGCCATAATCCTTTCCGATTCGCGGATCAGAAGCATCTTCATCATCGCCTGCTCGCCCTCGGTCTGAGCCAGCGCCAGACGGTCTTGGTTTTTTATCTTTTTTCGCTCGCCTTCGGTTTGGCCGGCCTCTTCCTGCAGAGCCGGGGCAAGTTTTGGGCTTTAGTGATTTTGGTAGTGATAATGTCAGGCGTAGTGGTGGGATTTTCTAGAGTGAAGACAGCTTGATAGATTTATGGACAAACTCCTCCTCCACATCTGCTGCGCCCCCTGCGGCGCCTATGTCAGCCGCGAACGCTTGCAGCCGCGTTATGATTTGACGTGGTATTTTTATAATCCCAATCTGAGCTCAGTTGAAGAATATGAGAAGCGTTTGGCGGCCGTGAAATTCGTGGCCGAGAAATTTTTCATCTCGCTCATCATTGAGCCGTATGATCATGCGACCTGGCAGGCGAAAGTACGCGGTCTGGAGATGGAACCGGAAAAAGGGAAGCGCTGCTTAGTCTGTTACCGTGATCGCCTGAAGAAAACCGCGGCTCTAGCCAAAGAAAAAGGTTTCACCCTTTTCGGCACGACCCTTTTAACCAGTCCCTATAAAAACACAGTCGCCATCCGCGCCTTGGGTCAAGAGTTGGCGGCGTCAAACGGCCTGGAGTTCTTAGACGAAGATTTTCAGATGGATGAGGGTTATAAAAAATCTCAAACATTAGCCAAAGAACTTGGGATTTATCGCCAGAAATTTTGCGGCTGCGAATATGCTTTCAGACAGCAATTATGGACATGAAAAGAATCGGCCAACGCGTAAGATTTTTTATTTTCATCGGCCTGGCTTCCGGCCTGATGTTTTTTCCGATTTTCTCCCGAGCCGCCGCCAGTTCCACCGACGCCGTGGATAAGAATACCGACAGCGACCAAGATGGCCTGGCTGATTATTGGGAACAAAAATTCGGCACTGATCCGAATAATCCGGACACCGACGGCGACGGCTTCAAGGATGGACGGGAAGTGGACTGGGGCTATGACCCGCTATCTACCTCCACTAAAAAGTTGCCGCAGAAAATCGTCATCAATTTAAAAGCTCAGAAACTGGATTACTTTGTCGGCGGCGAATTATGGCGGGAATATACCGTCTCCACCGGCAAGCCGTCCATGCCCACGCCGAAGGGAAATTTCAAGATCTTCAATAAAGACCCTAAGGCCTGGTCTAAAGATTACGGCCTCTGGATGCCATATTGGTTGGGTCTGGACCATGGCCAATTCGGGATCCATGAACTGCCAGTCTGGCCGAGCGGTTATCGGGAAGGCGCCAGCCATCTCGGCAAGCCGGTCTCGCATGGCTGTATCCGCCTCGGCATCGGCCTGGCGCAGTACCTCTATGAGCGCGTGGGAACGGGTACGGAAGTGGTGATAAAATAAAGCCCCTTAATGGGGCTTTTTCCATTTGTCCTTTACCCCCTCAAATGTTATAATATATTTAGCAAATTCATACGCTAACTTTTTTTATTTATGTCAAAAAAAGCTTTAAGTTTCGGCGTTATCTTAACGGCGGTTTTTTTGCTGATTAGCGGCTGTACTTTTCCTTGGCAAAAGCCGGCGGCTAATACCGATCAGCCCGCTCCGGCCATCAGCAGTCCCAGCGACCAGGCTCCGACCGTCGTCTCTTCCACCAACGCCGTTAAGAAATTTACCGATTATACCGCCTTGAAACAATTTTTAGCCGATAATTATAATCCCGAATCTTATAGCGCCGGCCCGCTGCTTTTCCGCGGCTCGGCTGGGATGATGGGCGGCGCCGAAGTCATGACTAGTGGCGTGGCGGGGAATAGCTCGGCGCTCGCCGTACCCGCGACCGCCGGCTTGGCCACCGACCAGTCCGCTTCCACGCCGTCTTCCGCCTCCGGAGCGGGAGTGAACCTAGATTATTCCAGCACGAATAACCAGGTGGCCGGCGTAGATGAAGCCGACATCATAAAAACCAACGGCAATTATATTTATGCCTTAGTGAGGAACGATCTCTATATCATCAAAGCCGTGCCCGCGACCGCCGCCCAAACGATTTCCAAGATCACTTTCGCCTCCCGGCCGGACGATATTTTCATTGACGGCAATTATCTGGCCGTCTTCGGGAGCGACCAGCAGATCTACGCCCAGCCGCTTTACGCGACTTTCAAACGCCAGAATCCCTATACTTTTTTCAAAGTCTTTGACCTGAGCGATGCGGCCAATCCGAAATTAGTCCGCGATCTGGATCTGGAAGGCAGCTACACGGACGCTCGTTTGATCGGCGATTACGCCTATCTCATCACTAATACCTTTAATCAATACATCGCTTCCGAACCGCCCTTGCCTCGGGTCTTGGACAAGGGCGCGGTTCTGTCCACCGATTGTTCCGTTTCTTCCCATTGTTTCGCGCCGGACGTCTATTATTTTGACATGCCCTACGACGCTTTCAATTACACCAACTTGACGGCCATCAACTTGGCCAATGCCGACGAGGCGCCGAGCGGCGAGTCGTATCTCACCAATAACACCCAGACGATCTATGTTTCCGCCCACAACGTTTATCTGACTTATACCCAGTATCTCAATGAATACGATATTGAGCAGGACGTGAAAAAAGCCGTGGTCTCGCCCAATTTGAGCGCCGATGACCAGAATAAGATCAAACAGATTGAAGCGGCGCATAGTTATATCCTTAACCAGAACGAAAAACGCCTGAAAGTCGGGGCGATCATTGACCATTATTTGAACTCGCTAGAGGCGACGGCGCGCGACAGCCTGCAGGCGACGATTGATCAGAACCTGAAAGATCGGCTGGCCGCCGAGTATAAAGACATGGAAAAGACCATTGTCCATAAGATCGCCATTGATAACAACAAGATTACTTATCAAGGCATGGGGTCCGTTTCCGGCACGCTGCTCAACCAATTTTCCCTGGATGAAAATAATAATTATCTGCGCCTGGCCACCACCCGCAACCAGACTTGGAGCCGTTTGTCGGCGACTTCCACCGATTCCTACAGCAATGTTTACGTCTTGGACCAAGACCTGAAACTGGCCGGCGCCCTGGAGAATCTGGCGACTAGCGAACGCATTTATGCCGCCCGTTTCATGGGCGACCGCTTGTATCTCGTGACTTACCGGCAGACCGATCCGCTCTACGTCATCGGCCTGTCCGATCCGACCAAACCCGCAATCTTGGGCGCGGTCAAGATTTCCGGCTACTCTACGTATCTCCATCCGGTAGACGCGAACGGCACGAAGCTCCTCGGTTTTGGTCGAGAAACGACGGAAAACATGAACGGCTCGGTTACGACCCAGGGCTTAAAACTGACTTTGTTCGACCTGACTGATCTGGCTAAACCCAAGGAAGCCGACAGCTATATTATCGGCGACGCCTCGGCCAACTCCATCGCCCTCTATGACCATAAAGCCTTCCTTTATTCGGCCGCCAAGAATTTATTGTCCATCCCGGCGGTCTTGTATGATAGCGGTAAATTAAGTTTCGCCGGCGCCCTGGTCTTCGGTCTGGAGAACGACCATTTCACCTTAAAGGGACGCGTGGACCATTCGGCCGGCGGCCATTTTTCCACCAGCGATTATTGGGGCGGCTATGGCTATTACGACAATACCGTAAAACGCAGTCTGTATATCGGCGATAATCTTTATACCTTCTCCAACAAATTCTTGAAGATAAACAATCTGGCCGATCTGAATGAACTGAAGAGTCTGGAACTCACCCCTGGCGGCGATGACTATATCATCACGCCCGGCGCGACATCCGGGGGCGGCCCGGGCGGCTCCGGCGTACCGAATATGCCTAGTCTGCCCGGCGGGAGCGCGCCTTTCGCCCCGGGAGCCGAACCGGGAGCAGGGGGCGGCGGCTACAACATCACGGCGACCGGCACGGGCGGCGCCGCGACCGGCACTCGTCCTTAGCCCTTGATTATAAATTAATTATGAAGTATCAACGTCTGATAATTTTCTTCACGCCGCTTATCGTTTGGCTGCTCAGCCAAGCGATTCTTATCACGCCCAAATTTTTCTATTCGGCCTTGGCCTTAGGCGCGGCGGTAATCATTTTCAGCGTCAAGTTCCTAGCCGACGCCAAAGCCCTAAAAAATTGGCCGGTCTGGTTCGTTTCGCCGCTTTTATTCTGGCTGGCCGGCGCGGTTTACGCCGCCATCTTGCCCGGCCGTTTTTGGGTGCAGGCGATTTTTCTCATGATCCTGTTTTTCCTATTTTTCTATTTCCGCCACTTATATTATCACTTCGCTTATGGCGCGCCGGAGCGGGAAGAGAAACTGGAGGGCTGGCTGCTTTCCGGCGGATTCTTGACTGTTTTCGCTTCCAGCGCCACGCTCTTCGGCCTGTCGGCCTTTATCAACTGGCCATTCGTCCTTTTATTTCTCAGCTTTATCATAATCAGCGCCGTTCTCATCCTGCCTTTTACGGCCTTAAGGAAAATCAGTCTGAAAAAGAACGGCTGGCTGGTTCTCGTTAGTTTAATCACTTTCGGAGAACTAGTCTGGGCGATTTCGCTTCTGCCGCTTAATTTTAACGTCCTGGCCTTCCTGGCGGCCATTTTTTATTATTTCATCCTTATGATCATACGGCTGGATTGGCGCGGCGAACTGAAGCGTCAGACCCTCAAGTGGCCGGTTATCCTGAGTTTTGTCTTAGTCTTAATTTCACTGCTGACGGCCCGCTGGCTTTAATTCCGCCGGCCGCCTTTAATCTGTATGGCTAAAACCACTTCGCGTTTGATCATGATTATCGTCCTGGCCGCTCTCGGCGGTTTTCTAGCCGGCTTTTTGGGCGCCATCGTCGGCCGCGCCTCGTTGTTCAATAATCTTTACCTGCCCTACCTGAGCCGCGAGCTGAATCTGTCCGGCCTTAACCCCGGCCAATCCAATTTTGTCATTCAGGATCCGAAAAAAGTAGTCGTCAATTCTGACTTGCAGATTACGGAAACCTTGGCCGGCTTAAGACCATCCTTGGTGGGAATCTTTAAAAAATTGCCAGCTTCAACCTTTGACGCCGTTCGTCCCGCCTATTATCAATTATCCGAGTCGCTCTTCGCCGGCCTGGTCATGACCGCCGACGGCTGGGTGGCAGCGCCCGTGGCCGACGCCTTGAAGAAAGATTTTAACGCCAAGAATTACGTGGCTATCACGGCCGACCGCCAGGTCTATGAGCTTGATCAGATAGTGGAGGCGAAAAATTCTCCGGCTAATTTATTGCTTTTCCATCTGGCCGGAGCGGTCAATCTGCCGGTCAGGAAGATCATTCCCCGGACCGATCTGTCTTTGGGCGAGTCGCTTCTGCTTGTCAACGGTCTGAACCAGGTGCGGCCGACGACACTCGCTTCTTTTTCCAAAACACCCGCAGTTTTATCTAGCGACGCTTTAAGCGCCCGTCTGAGCTTGGCGGATACCGGCGCCGCCTGGAATAATTCTTTCCTCTTTGACTTAAGCGGCAATCTGGCCGGTTTTATCACCAGTAGCGGCGTGGCCGTGCCGGCCTTCGCTTATAATTCTTATTGGCAGGGCTTATTAAGTCAGAACAAGGTGGCCCTGCCATTTTTGGGCGTGAGTTATCTGGATTTGAGCGTGAACCGAGTGGCCGGTTTGAACATGAATAAAGGCGCTTTGATTTCCGCCCCCGGTCCGGGTCAGGCCGCCGTCGTGAAAAATAGCCCGGCCGCCGCCGCGGGACTGAAGGCCGGTGACATCATCACTTGGGTCAACAATCAGGAGGTAAACGGGACTAACGATCTGGCCGATATAGTCGCCACTTTTAGGCCCGGCGACACGCTGACTCTCGCCTATCGCCGCGATAACCAAGACAAAGAAGTTGATCTGAAATTAGGCGAATTGAAATAAACGCGTATGGCCGTGAAATCCTTAAGACAAATCAAGCGCTTGGCCGGCCAGACCGTCCTTTTGCGCGTGGATTTCAACGTCGCGATGAAGAATGGCCGGGTGGTGGACGATTATCGGATCGTGGATAGTCTGGAGACGATCAATTGGCTCCTGGCCAAGAAATGCCGGCTCATCATCATCGCCCATCTGGGCGAGCCGGTCAGGCAGAGCGTTGCTTATTCACTAAGACCGGTGGCGGCGCGCTTGCGCGCGCTCTTGAAGAAACCGGTCAAATTCGTGCCTCAGGCCGTCGGTCCGAAAGCGGACGCGGCGCGGAAGAAATTAAAACCGGGAGAGATCATATTTTTAGAAAATTTGCGTTTTGAAAAAGGCGAGCTGGCCAACGATCCGGCTTTTGCTAAGCGTTTGGCGACTGGCGCGGACTATTATATCAATGACGCTTTCGCCGTGTCTCATCGCGACCAGGCTTCCGTCTCGGCCATCAAGAAATATTTGCCGAGCTACGCCGGCTTGCTCCTGGAAAAAGAAGTCAAAGCTTTAAATAAAGTCTTGAAACCGAAACCGCCGCTCGTGGTCATCATCGGCGGCGAGAAAATCACCACCAAAGCGCCGCTCATCGGCCGGCTTTATGCCCAGGCCGACAAGATCCTTCTGGGGAGCGCCTTGGCCGATAACTTTTTCCGCCCGCCGAAACCGACGAACCGTCCTTCCTTTTATGATGTCGACGTCTCGGCTTGCCTGAAGCAATTTTTTGTCGGCCGGAAATTGAAACCGAAGATAATCTTGCCGGTTGACGTCGTCGTCAAGACTAAGAGTAACCAGGCGCAGGCCAAATCGCCCGCGGCCGTGAAACCTAACGAAGCTATTTTAGATATAGGTCCGAAAACGATTTCTTTATTCGCGCCTTATATCAAAGCCGCTAGTACGCTTGTTTGGAACGGGCCGATGGGCCAATTTGAAGACGAGCGTTTCCGTTTCGGCACCCTAGCCATCGCCCGCCTGGTCGCCAGCCGCGCTTCCGGCCCGGCCTATGGCGTCGTGGGCGGCGGCGAAACCTTGGCCGCCCTGAAGATGAGCCAGATGGCCGAATATGTGGATTGGATTTCCACCGCCGGCGGGGCGATGCTGACCTATCTGGGCGGCGGGAAGATGCCGGGTTTGGATAAGATCGTCACAAAATCTTAAAGCGACTGAAGTCGCTGAAACATATGGACAAGATAAAAGCTATTTCCGCTCGCGAGATCCTGGACTCGCGCGGCAATCCGACCGTGGAAGCCAACGCCAGAATTAAGAGCCGGCGCGGTCGCCGAGCACTTTTTATCGGTGCTTTTTTATTAATCAGCTTGGTTATTAGCCGGCCCGTCTTGGCCGAGGAGCCGCTAGATCCCGGCTCAGGCACTAACCCGGGGTCCGGAGACACTTCCCTGGACCAGCCGGCAAACGGTGCGGAAACCGACCCGGGTGCCGATCCGACCACCGACCCGGGCACCGACCCGACGACCCCGCCGGCCGACCAAGTCCTTTCCGACGACCAGATTGCCGATCTGGCGGCGCTTGATCAGATGCTGGCCAATGGGGAGATAGACCAAGAAGAATATGACGCCAGAAAAGACGCCATCCTGGGAACGGTGGCTAACCAAAGTTCCAATGCGCCGTTTAACGTTACCGGGGCCAATCCGAAGTCGCAGACCTTAGGCAAATATCTTTCGCCGGATGTTTCCGTGGTTGACGGTTCGCTCAGTTACGCTTATCCCATCGTGGTGCCGCCGGGCCGAGCCGGACTCAATCCGGACCTGAAGCTGATTTACGACAGCAATAATACCGACCAAAATTCCATCATCGGAACCGGTTGGGCCTTTAATATCCCCTATATCCAAAGAATGAAAAAGAAAGTCGCCACCCGAGACGAGATATATAATTTTAACAATTTTACCTCTTCTTTAGACGGGGAATTAGTGGACCAGGGCAGCGGCGTTTTCAAGCCCCGCGTGGAAACCGGCAGTTTCCTTAAGTATCGATATAGTGAAAGCAATAAAACTTGGACGGTCACCGATAAGAAAGGTACGCAGTATAAATTCGGCGTGACGGCCGGCGCCCGACAGGATAATCCAGATAATAGCGCTCAAGTGTTTACCTGGATGTTGGAGCAAGTCGTTGATACCAACGGCAATACTATTGCTTATACTTACTATAAGGACCAAGGGCAGATTTACCCCAATGCTATTTCTTACAATCAAACCGGGACTTTCACTATAGAATTTTCGCGCGTCGCGCGCCTTTATCCGAGCACGTCTTACGGCACACTGTTCAAGGTAGCGACCGTTTACCGGATTTCCGGCCTCAATGTGAAGATTGACGGGGTCCTGACGAATAAATACACGATTGCCGCTGATAATAGCAATTTAGTCGGGAGCATCTTGGTCGAAGGGTATCAAGGAACGCAAGTTTTCAGCTTACCGTCGACCCAATTTAAAAACTTTACCGATGAGGGACTAAAGAAATGGGGCTATAATCCTAATTATAGCTTGCCGATTGATCCGGTAACCAATAAAGTTCTGGCGCTGGATTACAAAAATTCTGTCTACTACGGCAATTCCTTCATCGATATCAACGGTGACGGTCTGCCCGATATCGTGCGCTGGGCCGTGAATAAACCCAATGGATATTCCAGCTCGGTCAGCGGCAATGAAATTTTCTTGAATACCGGCACGGGGTTTGTCCTGGCTCCGAATTTTCTTCTGCCGGCCGATACCAACGGGAAGGTCTACGCCCTGGATTTCAACTGTCCCAATACGACGAGCGACCCGAACTGTACCAATCCTTACTACGGCAATTCCTTTATTGATATCAACGGCGACGGCCTGCCCGATATCGTGCGCTGGTGGGCCGGTCATCTTAACGGAGAAACCAGTTCGGATTTGAGAAGCGGCAACCAGGTATTCATAAATACTGGTTCAAGCTTCGTGCTTGACCCGAATTATCTTCTGCCGACCGACGCCACCGGAAAAGTTTTGGTGCTTGATTATAATAACGTTGATTATTACGGCAACTCCTTCAAAGATGTAAATGGCGACGGCCGTCCGGATGTCGTGCGTTGGGACGCCAGCCAGCCCAATGGATATTCCTCCGTGCTCAGAGGCAACCAGATATTCCTAAATACCGGTACGGGGTTTGTGGCCGCGCCGAATTTTCTTTTGCCCACTAGTCCGACGAATGGCAAGGTCCTGACGCTGGATTATAAATACTCTAATAACACCACTAACTTCTTCGGCAATTCTTTCATGGATATCAACGGTGACGGGCTCATCGACATCGTCCGTTGGACGGGCGGCCAGCCGAACGGCTATTACAGTTCGTCTTCAAATAAAAATGGCAATCAGGTATTCATAAATACCGGTTCTGGTTTTGTGCTTGACCCGAATTATCTTCTGCCCACCGCCCTCAACGGGAAGGTCCTGGCTTTGGATTATAAATACGGCGCCGTCAACACTTTCTATGGCAACTCTTTCCTGGATGTGAATGGCGACGGCCTGCCGGATGTCGTCCGCTGGACCGCCAATCAGGCGAACGGTTATGCTAACTCTAACTATACCAGCGGCAACCAGGTCTTCTTGAACACGGGCACGGGTTTCGTTCTGGATCCTAATTATCTTTTGCCGACCGATGCCAACGGGAAAGTCTTAGCCCTTGATTATAATTACAGCAGTACCTACGGCAACTCCTTCAAAGATATAAACGGCGATGATCTGCCCGATGTCGTGCGCTGGGATACGAGATATGCCAACGGGTATGCCAGCTCAGTCAGTGGTAATCAGATATTCGTAAACACGGGGTCAAAATTTATCCTGGATTCCGGCTTTACTGTCCCGCTGGCCACTAACGGGAAAGCGCTGACGATCGATTATACGGTTTGCAAAGCGCCCCAGGTTTGCAGCGGCGTCCCCTCGAACCTCAATGGCAGTTCGCTCTTGGACATAAACGGCGATGGGATTTTGGATGTGTTGCGCTGGGATAATAGCCAGCTCAACGCGCCGCCCAGTAATCCGACCAGGGGGAATCAGGTCCTTTTAGGGGCGGTCGGCCGGAAAGCGGTCAAGAGAATCATCGGCGGTTCCGGGGGCGAAGATGTTTTCGCCTTCAAAGCTGCCAGGCAATTTACCGATCCCCAGTCGGTCGGCTTGAATCATAATTTTCCCAGTTGGTATAAGCCTTTCGTGGTGGCTTCTCGGGCCGCTGACGACAAGAATGGCCACGTCGGTATAACTACCTATGAATATCGGGGCGCGTCCTATTTCAATCCTTATGATAGCCCCTTCAATAAAAAGATTGCCGGCTTCGGTGAAGTAACGGAAACGACGCCCAGCGGAGCGGTGCTCACCACTAAATATCATCAAGGGAATGGCCAGACGCCGAATGATTCGTATGCCCGGATAGGGAAAGCCTACGAGGAAACCGTTAAAGACGCCTCAGGGAATTTATACAGTCGCGTCCACACGAATTATACTGAAAATAATATCGGCGGGCTCGCTAACAGTCTCCTGGTTTCCGATCAGCTGACGCAAACCTTCGATGGCAATAGCTCTCATAAAGACACGGAAGAGGCCTATGCCTATGACCAATACGGCAATCTTACCCAGAAAGTTTCCCTGGGCGAAGTAGTCGGATCGCCTGATGGGAGCGCGACCGATATTGGTAATGATCTGTTCACCGAGAACATCGCTTATGTCGCCGATAACGGGGATTATGTCGTCGGGCTGCCTTATTCAGACACGGTATTAGATCAAGCCGGCAATAAGGTGCGAGAAGCGGAGATGTATTACGACAATCTCGCCCTGGGGTCGGTCGGCGCCGGCAACCGGACAAAGACGGGAAACTGGAAGACCGGGACAACCTATACCAATACGCAAATCGCCTATAATTCGTATGGCTTGCCGACGAGTTCCACCGATGCCCGAGGGAAAACGACCAGTTATACTTATGATGCCAATAATTTATACCCCGCCACGATTACGGATCCCTTAACCCACACGACTCAATTCTCGTATGATTATTCGACCGGCCAGGTAAAACAAGCAACTGATCCGAATGGCTTCAGATATCAAACCGTCTTCGACACTTTCGGCAGAGTCTTGGAAGAAAGGGTCCCGGATCTGACCGCTCCTTATACGCCGGTCCTGAAAACCAAATACGTCTATACCGACACGCCGCTTCGTGTGAGCGTCAAGAAAATGGATTATGTCGATGATGCCAACCTGATTGACGCTTATCAATATTTCGACGGCTTCGGCCGCCTGGTCCAAGAGCGTCAGGAGGCGGAAGGCGTCTGGAAATTCAATGTCCGGGATCTGGTTTATAATAACGAAGGGAATCTTCTGAAAGAATCTCTGAAATATGTGAGCGACGGCGCGACTTCGACCAGCCCGACTACGACCGCCGCCCTTTATACCAGTTATAATTATGACTTGCTGAACCGGGTCACGGGAACATCTAATAGCCTGGGTGCGACCCGGATCGTCTATGACGACTGGAAAACGCTGGTCGCCGATGCTAACGGTCATATCAAGAGCTATTACCAGGATGCTTACGGCAATCTGGTGAAAGTAAAAGAGGAACAAGACAATAGCAGTCCCTTCGTGACCAGCTATGAATGGAACGGCAATAAGAATCTGACAAAGATTACCGATGCCCTGGATAACGTCAGGAATTTTACCTATGACGGACTGGGAAGGAGACTGACGGCGGAAGATCTCCATGCGCCGCTCGACACGACTTTCGGGGTCTGGCATTACCATTATGATGACGCGGGCAACCTGACGGAGACGGAGAGCCCCGCGGGCAAAACCATTGACTATACCTATGATGACTTAAATCGCGTGCTCACGGAAGACCAAGCGGGGACAAATAATACGGGAATCGCTTACGCCTATGATTGCGTGAACCAGATCGGCAAGCTTTGCGTGGCCGCCATGGTGTCCGGCGCCGACACGGTCTACACTTATAATTCTAACGGCGCGCTGGCCGAGGAAAGCCAGACTATCGACGGGGCCATGTATACCACCGCCTACACTTACGATCGTTTGGGAAATATCTTGACGATTACTTATCCCGACAATTCGCAAGTGAGATATTCATACAATAATGCCGGACTGCTGGAGAAGATTGAAAGAAAAGAGAGCGGCGGATCGTTTACGGACGTCGTCTCCAATTTCAACTATTCGCCGCTGGGCCAAGTGACGACCCAGGTGAACGCCAATGGCACGACCGCCACGAATACTTATGAGGCGACTAAGCTTTACCGTCTGACCCGTCAGCTTACCCAAAATACCGCGGCCGTGAAACTTCAGGATTTGAATTATGACTATGATCCGGTCGGCAATCTAACTTCGATTCGAGACGCCAGCGATCCGAACATGGCGAGAACGACTACGTATAGCTATGACGAACTCAACCGTTTGATTTCCGCTTCTCAACCCGACCCGGCTTCCGGACAACCATATAACCAAATTTTTTCTTATGACGCGCTCGGCAATATCCTTTCCGGCGGGGCGGGGGATTATAGCTATAGTGGCGCTGGCTATACTAATCCGCAGGCGGTTACCAATATTATTGGTCCCTCCGGAAACTATACTTTTGATTTTGCTTACGACCAGGATGGTAACCTGACCAGTAAAACCGCCACCGCTCTTTCAGCCGTGCTCACTGCTTCGGTTAATCCCAACGGCCTGAATGCTCACGCTAAATTTACCGGAACGGGGCTGAATGATTCGCTACAAGACCTGGGGAGCGGCAGTTCGCCTGTGTCCCTTACTTCCCATACTTTAGTTTTCGCACCAAATTCATCCTATACCTATCAGGTCGAGGGCTACAATGAAAGCACGCCGAGCGTTGACGGCGGATCGCTTGACGGAAGTAACACGATAAGTCTCGCGACCGCCAGCGGCCCCGACCCCCTGATCATTTCCGCCACCATTAGCCATATCACCACCGACTCCGCCACCATTAGCGGACAAATAAATCCCAATGGCCGAGCCACCGACGCCTGGTATGAAACCAATGCCCCCGGCTATGGCGGCCAGCAACAGCTCAAACATATCAGCGATTGCCACACCCCCGAGAGCCTGTCCGCCCTTTATCTCTCCGGGTTGGACGACAGCGCCACCTATCAATTCCGAATCGTGGCTCAAAACGACCAAGGCACCACCGCCACCAGTTGGACGAGCTTTACGACTCTCTATAAATACGTCCCCCCACCTCCTCCGGCCATCCCCAACCCCCCACTGCCATACCACCCACCCTACCTAGTTTCTCTCAACCTCACCCCAAACATTTCCGCCTTGCCCCAATTCGATAACGTCGCCTATACCTGGAACTACAAGAACCAGCTCACCGAAGTCGCCAATTCCACTAGCCATAGCGCCTATTCCTATGACTACGCCGGCAACCGGGTCAAAGCCACCGTCACCGAAACAAAAATCAATAATACCCGCACCACCTACTACCCCAACAAACTCTACGAGAAAACCGTCGGCCCTTCGGAGACCACTAGGACCAGATACATCTATGCCGGCAATACTTTAGTCGCCACCGTCAAAAAAGTCGGCAGTGCCAACCCCACCGTCTCCTATATCCACCCCGATCACTTAGGCAGCACCAATGTCGTCTCGGATAGTTCAGGAAATATGGCTCAAGCCATCGATTACTATCCATATGGCGCCGAAAGGGTCTGTGGCGGTCCCGGTGGCTCATCCTGCGACGCTGAGAAGAAATACATCGGCCAATACTTTGACACCGATACTTCCTTGAATTACTTGAATGCCAGGTATTATGATTCTAACATCGGGAGATTTGCTAGTCAGGATCCGGTGTTCCTTGCGACAGGAAATGAGCAGCAAATTAAAAATATTACCGGGCAGAAATTCGCTAATGTACTTATGGATCCGCAGTCACTGAATTCCTACTCATATGCGGGGAATAATCCGATTACGTTTAGTGATCCCCAAGGAAAATGGTTTAAAGAATTAATAACAGGCCAACAATCTTGGTCGGATTTTGTTGTGGAAGTTGGTGATGCAGCTAATTATCTTTATGATAATAATGGTACATGGCGTGTCGCGATGGATCACCCAGTCGCTACCGGCGCAGTCGTTGGTGTAGGTGGAGGAACTGCAGCTTATGCGGGCGCAGCCGGGCTGACTTACTTAAGTATTAATTATTTAGGAGGTGTTGGAACAGCTTGTTTGTTTGGTTGTAGTTCAGTAGTCCAGAAAGCACCAGAGTATGCTCAACAAGGATATAGAACATTCCAAGCATTTAAAAATGCGGTGGGTAGTGCGGATCCGACAGGACAGAATTTGAGACAATGGCATCATATTGTGGAACAAACAGATACTAATATAGAAAATTTTGGACAGGAAGCACTCCAGAACGGACAAAATATCGTAAATGTTCCAACAGCTTTACACCAACAAATTTCATCCTATTATTCATCAATACAAAGTTTTACCAACGGTCAAACGGTTAGAACATGGTTATCGTCGCAATCATTTACTCAGCAAGCAAATTTTGGAAGACAGATTTTGGAGAAGGCTATTAGCAATACTTCAAAATAAATTTATGAGCAACGAATTAATAAAAAATTTCATCGATTATTCGATGTCTAATGGTAAATATACTGAGCAAGGGGACCATGAAAAAGTTAATGCCTCGTATCGCCAGATCATTAAAACAATAAAAGATATTTATGCAACAGACCCCTCGTTTAGTTCGCTTGAAACTTTATTAGATCATAAAGATAAATCGGTCAGATTATGGTCAGCATCTGTTTTATTATTTACGGATAAAAAGGAAAAGGCTAGAAAAATTCTTGAGGATATATCGAAGACGAAAGGTTTAGTTTCTTTTAGTGGAGAGATGACACTAAAAGAATGGGAGAATGGTAGATTAAAACCATTTTACGAGTTAGATATAAGAGAGATCGAAAATTAATGGGATTAGTAGTTCTTGTTTTTAGAAAATATGCAGAGGCAAATTCCGGATTGAATACCGTCCAACCCATTGGTAGCGGATCGTCCCCCGTCCAGCTCGGCCCGGTAAATCTCACGAACATTTCCCCCAATTCCGCCTATTTCTATCAAGTTTCCGGGTCAAACACGAGTAGCGGCTACAATGTTGGCGGCTCCCTTGACGGCGAGAACCTGATGCTATTTAAAACCGCCAGCGGACCCGCTCCGGAAATCACCGCCTATTCGCTCGGCAATATCGGGAAATATTCCGCCGTTATTACGGCGGAAATAAACCCCAACGGCCGGAGCACCGATCTGTGGCTGGAGTTCGGAGGCAACCAGATAAATCCGATCCATCTCCCGGACTGCAACAACCTCTATAATATGCCCGCCTATACCCTGAGCAATCTCTCGGCCAACACGACCTACCAGGTCAAAATAGTCGCCCAGAATGATAAAGGAACGGTAGAGAGCGGTTGGATCACTTTCAGCACCCTGCCCGAACCCCCCGCTCCCACCATTCCCCCGACTCCCCCCATATACTACAACTATCCCTACGTCACTTCCTTCAGCCTCACGACCAATGTCCCCTTGTATAAGCTAGATAATGTCGCCTATACCTGGAACTACAAGAACCAGCTCACTGGAGTCGCCAATTTCACTAGCCTCAATAACTATAGCTATGACCACACGGGCAGTAGGGTAAAGGCCAGTGTCACGGAGATTAATACCGGCCAGACCTACACCACCCATTACCCCAACAAACTCTATGAGAAAACCGTCGGCCCCTCAGATACCACCAGGACCAGGTACATCTACGCCGGCGATACCTTAGTCGCCACCGTCAAGAAAGTCGGTTCCGGTTCCCCTGACATAACCTATGTCTATACCGACAATCTCGGCAGCACGAGTGCCACCGCCCAGAGCGATGGCAGTCTAGGCTCAGCCACAGATTACTATCCCTTCGGTGCCGAGAGAGTCTGTTCCGGAGACTGTAACACGGAGAAGAAATACATCGGACAATACTATGACGTGGATACCGCCCTCAATTACCTGAATGCCAGGTATTACGATTCTAATATCGGGAGGTTTGCTGGTCAGGACCCGGTGTTTTGGGAAATTGGAATGTCAAAGGAAGGGAAGCAGGCGCTAACTGATCCACAGAGCTTGAATGCGTACTCTTATGCTGGAAATAATCCTATCAACTTAATAGATCCAACTGGATTGTGGAAAGAAGAAACTGGACAAGCAGAAAAAGGAGATACTTGGGCGAGTGTTACTGGCCAGATAAATAAGGTTTATGGCACAAGCTACACGGCGCAGCAAGTTTCCCAGTTAAATGGAGTGTCTGCAAAAGACGATGCGAAGATAAAAGTTGATACAATTATTATTCCAAACGCTAAAACGCCGGATATCACAAATGATTTAATGTCAAAGATGGAGGAACATTCTAGAAATATGGGCATTCAAAATCCATGGTATTTTAAAGACAAAGTTAAAACTGGCGGAGATTGGGATTTAAAAGCACAGTTTGGATTATATTGTTCACAGTCTAGTTGCGGCGGACAAAAATTTAAGGCTTATGTTTTTAATGGAGAAAAAGTGAGATATGATGCTCCAGGTAATATTCATTATGGATATGTTGGATCTCGTACAATTTGGGGGTTTCCGAAGGTCTTGCATTATTATGCCGGTAAAGCGCAGGAGCAAAAAGGTCAGTATCCAAGAGATGTGTTCGGTGATGATTTAACGGATTCTTATTATATTGACTTGGGCATAAAATATTCTGGTATGCACAGATAGTAAATTAAGTATATATATGACAAAAAAGATTAAAATTTTTTTAGCCAGTCTCTTTGTTGTGATGGTTTTGACAATCATTGCGTTTGGCTCACTCACAAAATCAAGTTGTACTAATAATATTATTAAGGAAAATCTTTCGCCAGGCGGTGGCTATAAAGCTGTTTATTATGTACAAAATTGTGGCGCAATATCAGATTTCTATACCTATATAGATTTGCAGGATATTGGCAAAAAAAGTAAGCCTGTTAACATTTTTTCTGAAAAAGGCAGCCATGAGAATTATTCGTTAAAATGGTATAATGATAATAAGCTTGAGGTGGTTTATGATGGCAGTGAGGGGGATATGTATACATCTGTGATAAAAAGCTGGAGTGACGTGACTATTAATTATGTGAAGCAGTAGATTGAGTCTTTGATTATTCACCAGCAATCTCTCGGCCAACACGACCTACCAGGTCAAGATAGTCGCTAAGAATGATAAAGGAACGGTAGAGAGCGGTTGGATCACTTTCAGCACCCTGCCCGAGCCCCCCGCTCCCACCATCCCCCCGACTCCCCCCATATACTACAACTATCCCTATGTCAGCTCCCCCAGAGCGATGGCAGCCTAGGCTCAGCTATGAATTACTATCCAGAGTTAGTGCTATAATATCAATATGGAACAACAAACGAAATCTTCAAAAACTTATTTTATCGCTTTAGTGGCGCTAATTTTAGGGGTAGTCTTTGATTATCTTTTTTTTAGAAAATTTATTGGCATTTCGGTGTTAATTTTTGTTACCTTAATAGTGATTTCCGCATTGGTCTTTGCGACATGGTTTAAAGTAGCAAAAAGGCAATCGCTTTGGCTTATTGCCTGCGTCCTGTTTTTCTCAGCAATGGTTGCGATAAGAGCTAACATGCTCTTGACTGTTCTAAATATTTTAGCAACGATTGGGTTGCTACTCCTTGTCGCTCGCGTACTAGCAAAGGAAAAGTTATTCGACTTTACGATCCGCAAATATATATCAACCGTTTTTGTCATTCCGTTTGCAATGATCTGGAAATCGCTGCGAACACTATCCAGTCTCGTCACCCCGATCAAACTTAACTCAACCGTCAAATGGAGGCCGGTCGCTAAAGGTATCATGATGGCTTTGCCACTACTTATCATATTTGTTGTGCTATTTTCTGCGGCCGATATGGGATTCAAGAATTTTCTTACGTCCATCTTTAAATGGCATATTCCAGCGGATGTATTTTCGCATACGGGAATCATTGGGGGGTTGTTTATTATTTGTCTCGGTTTCTTTTCATTTATTTTTATTGTGTTGCCAGGGAAGGAATCCGAATGGAAAACTGGCAAGGAAAACGAGGCAGACAAAAATAAGCCTGACCGCCGGATTGAAACTCAAGTATTCTTATGGCTAATTAATGCCTTGTTTTTAATTTTTATAGTGTTCCAGATTGCCTATTTATTTGGTGGAGCGATTAATATCGGTGAATTTACGTATGCTGAATATGCCCGACGTGGTTTTTGGGAACTTCTTACTGTTACCGGTATTACGTTAATTATTTTACTTATCATGGATTTCTATACAAGGAATGGACAGAAGAGGAAATATTGGTTTACCCTCCCGAGTCTCGTCATGACCGCAGAAATTTTCATAATCGTTGCCTCTGCCTTGAAGCGCATGATGCTCTACCAATCTACCTATGGCTGGACGACGCTACGGCTTTACGTGGCCGGTTTTATTATATTCTTAGCTGTCATCTTCTTTGTTCTCATAATTAAATTAATTTTGGAAAAGAAAAATAATTTTTTCGCCCTCGGCACGTTACTTGCCATTATTGCATTTTTGGTCGTCTTTAATTTCCTGAATCCTGACCAGTTTATCGTACACCAAAATATTCAGCGGTTTAACGAAACAGGGAAGATTGATAGTGTCTATATGACGTATATGTCAGCTGATGGTATCGTGGGAACGCTTGGTATATATGATCGCCTTGATGAAGAAAGTAAAAAAATGCTAATTTCGGCAATGGTTGGTAAAAAATTCGAACTTGAAAAGCAAACAAAGAAATGGCAGTCATATAATTATTCTCGCGAGAGAGCCTTACGCTCTATTTCTGATTTTTTGAGTAAGTTTCCACCAGATACATTAAAACAATTTTAGACTCTCGAAAATCCTCAAAAGCCCTAGTTTCCTAGGGCTTTTGTTGTTGGTAACTCGACTTCGCAAAACCCATGGAATGAGCTAGAATTGGTGGACTTTTTAGTTCTTTCAAGCTAATATGTTTTGTTTGTATACATCTCTTTAAATTATTCTAGTTAGCCTTATAAAATGGAATAAAAATACCCCTTATTCCAGTGCTTGGAATATACAAAAGCCTTATTCTAGTAAATACTTGCAAACTAGAATAATATTTGCTATAATTCTATTAATTAGAATTAAGCTAAAAATATGCCAAAAAAGTCGTTTATTCCTCCATTTTTACCGCCTAAATTAGAGTATTCTCCCGTATTTACTAAGATAGTTAGAGCGAGGGATATTATTGCTCGTTATGATGAAGCGGTTAAAAGGCTGCCAAATCCAGATATAATTCAACGCTCTTTTGCTACAAAGGAGGCCGTTTTAAGTTCCAAGATTGAAGGAACCCAAGCTACTTTAGATGAGGTCTTGCTATATGACGCTAAAGATACAAAATCAGAAGAAAACGAAAGAGAAAAAGATTATCAAGAAATTTATAATTATCGTTTAGCGATAAAAAAAGGAAAAGAATTTCTGGAGAAGAGGCCGATTGCTGAAAATGTGATAAAAGACTTGCATAAGATACTTTTAAGCTCTGTCCGTGGTAAAAATAAAAATCCCGGTGAATTTCGAAAGAATCAGGTGTATATCGGGCCGTATGGCGCCACTATCGAGCAAGCGACGTTTATTCCACCGGAGCCACAGCATATCCCCGGTTTGTTTTCTAATTTAGAAAAATATATTAATGCTAAGGATGTACCAGATCCTCTTATTCAAATAGCTATTGCTCATTATCAGTTTGAAGCTATCCATCCCTTTATGGATGGGAACGGGCGCGTCGGTAGATTGCTTGTCCCACTATTTTTATATGAAAATAGGGTTACTTCCTACCCCAATATTTATATCAGCGAATATCTAGAGGAGCATCGAGATGTTTATTATGAGTTATTACGAAATGTCAGCGAGAAGGAAGGCTGGCTGCCCTGGATAAGTTTCTTTTTAGACGCTATTTATGAACAAACAAAGATTACGCTCGATCGGGTCGAAAAAATAGAAAAACTCTATAAATCTCTTAAAGAGATAATGCCAAAAGTTGGATCGATATATGCCAACTCGTTTTTAGATGCGATTTTTATCAAGCCGACCTTTATGGTTCGGTCAATTAAGAGTTGCTCGGGCATTTCGAATACCCAAACTCTATATTCAGTAATCGAAAAATTTGTCGAATTAAATATCATAAAAGATCTGACCCCGGATAATTCCCGTAATAAAATTTACGGATTTTTTGATTTACGTAAGATTATTAGAAAATAATCGCACGAAAATAATCGCACAAAGATGGGGCACCGTAGCTAAACTTAGCCAGGGAAATATATCCCCCGCCTTGTCCTGGCTTGAATTCAGTATTAACTGCTATAATATAAAAGTCACAAACTTTACCCATAATTAATTCACACATCCCACATATGGACAAGATAAAAGCTATTTCCGCTCGCGAGATCCTGGACTCGCGCGGCAATCCGACCGTGGAAGCCAAGGTCGTCTTGGCGAGCGGCCTGTTTGCCAAAGCGAGCGTGCCTTCCGGCGCCTCCACCGGCGCTCATGAAGCGCATGAACTCCGCGACGGGGACAAGAAACGTTATGGCGGCCGCGGGGTGCTCCGCGCCGTCGCTAAAGTCAACGAAATCATCGCCCCGCGCTTAGCCGGCCAGGACGTTGTCGGACAGAAAGAGATTGATAGGATCTTGATTGAACTGGACGGTACAAAAAATAAAAGCAATCTGGGCGCGAACGCCACCCTGGCCGTATCTCTGGCCTGCGCCCGCCTGGCGGCGCTCAGTCAAGGGAAAGAATTATTCGTTTATCTGGCGGAAACCTATGGTTTCGGCGCTCCGAAAATTCCCGTGCCCTTATTCAATGTCTTTAACGGCGGTCAGCACGCCGACAGCAATCTTGATTTCCAGGAATTTTTGATAATCCCCCAAGCCGCCCCAGCGGCCGAGATGATCCGCCTCGGCGCGGAAGTTTTTCATGAATTGAGCCGGGTCCTGAAAGAAGCCGGCTATGATACCGATACGGGCGATGAAGGCGGCTATGCGCCCAATCTTGATTCTTCTATTGATGCCATCGAATTCATCCTGGCGGCCGCCTTAAGGGCCGGCTATAAACCGGGCACGGATTTGCGCTTAGGCGTGGACGTCGGCTCCTCCGGCCTTTATGACCCGGCTACCAAGCGTTATGTCTTTCCGTTAGACAATAATTATTTCACGGCCGCCAACCTGATCGGCCTCTATGACGCTTGGCTGAAAAAATATCCTTTCCTTTATCTGGAAGACGGCTTGGCGGAAGACGATTGGCAGAGCTGGCGGGAACTGACCGCCGAATTGGGCGATAAGCTGCTCATCGTCGGCGATGATCTGTTTGTCACTAATTCTGAACGCCTGCGCCAGGGATTGAAAGAAAAAGCCGCTAACGCCATCATCATCAAGCCCAACCAGGTCGGCACGCTCAGCGAGGCGGTGGACTGCCTGCAACTCGCCCAGAAGCATAATTATAAGGTGATCGTTTCCCACCGGAGCGGGGAAACCATGGATGATTTCATCGCCGATTTAGCCGTGGCCGCCGGCGCCGATTATCTGAAAGCCGGATCATTGTCGCGCGGTGAACGCCTGGCCAAATATAACCGGCTGATGGAAATCGCTATCCTGATCGATACAAAAAAATGAACGCTAATCCTTCAGATAACAATTCTCGCGAGCCTGACTGGCCGCCGTCCGCCCGCCCGCGGCCGGTGGTCTTATTGTTTTTGGCCGGCTGGGGCATCGCGCCGGCCGGCGAAGGAAACGCCATCGCCGCCAGCCGGACGCCGGGCTTTTCCGGCTTGGTGAAAGAGTATCCGGTCGCCCTGCTCAAACCGGGCGCCAAGACTTTGAACGCCCGTTACTTGAGCTTAGGCGCTGGACAGGATCTGGCCGATGAGAATTTTGAACCGAGCGTCACTCTGAGCGCCGTCTTGGCCGAGCATGATTTCCGGCAGATAAAGATCGGCGAAACCGAACGTTTCGCCGCCTTGACCCATTTTTTCAATGGCCATCGGGACGCGCCCGCCACAGGCGAAGAGTGGAAAATTATTTCTTCGGCCGGCCGGACGCCGCTCAAATCCGTGACCGCTTTGAATCGCACCGTGAGGGAGATCAGTAAAGCCGTGGCCAGCGAAGCGCCCTACGATCTTATCGTCGGCATCATCGCCACGCTGGACCTGGCCGCCCAGACCGGCGACTGGGAACTTACCAAACAGGCGGTGAAGCGAGTGGATAAGAATTTGAAGAAGATCAGCCGGGCGGTTTTGGACAAGGGTGGCGTCTTGATCGTCACGGCCGCCAGCGGAAACGCCGAACGGACGCTCCTGGGCGGCACGGAGGCGGCCGACAAAGGTATTACCGACAACCCCGTGCCCCTGATCGTTGTCGGCGAACAGTTCAAGGGAAAAACCATCGGCCTGGCCGACGCTTGGAATAATGACCTGAGTCTCTTGTCGCCCGCCGGCAATCTAGCCGACCTGGCGCCGACTCTTTTGGACATCCTGGGTTTGGATAAGCCAGCCGCCATGACCGGGCGCTCATTGATTGACAAAAAATGAAAAACAATATATATTAATTTGAACGTTACAAACAAAAATCAATCATAAAAAAAGGAGGGTGCCATGTCATTTATTTTAACGGAGAGAGAAAAAGAAATTCTTTCTCTCTTGAACGGGCAGCCAAAACTAAAATTGGATTTGCCTAAGGATAAGGAAACATTATATTCATGCAGTACTGCCCGAACAGTGGCGGTAAGGGCACTGGATAAGATGGATGAGGAGGAATTGCACAATCTGGGCATTTCCAGGGGTAGTCTGGAAAGGGTCAGAGCTAAAACTTACGGCCTGAATCATTCGATCTTGTCAGAAGAGTCTTATCGGATGCTGGAAGGCCGACCAAGCCCGGCGAGGTAGCGCCTGGCGGCGACCGCCAAAAAACATTCGGCGTCGGCTTAAAACCCCGCCCCATAAAAAAACCGGCCACCAAGAGCCGGTTTTCGTTTGCCTAAATTTTTTGCCGATTAAAACAAGAGGAAACCGATGGCGCTCACCGCTGCGCCGAGTAGGGCGCCCATCAAGACTTGGAGGGGCGTATGGCCGGTATGTTCGGCCTGTTTCGGGTAGCGCCGGTCAAGAAAATCATCTTCTTTCAAATCTTCAACCAAAACATTCAATTCTTTGCCTTGCGCGCCCATGTAATTCCGCAGGACTAGGGCGTCGGAAATCACCACCGTGGCCAGGACAAAACTGGCGGCGAAGAACGGGGAAGCGACGCCGGCTTTTAGGCCGGCGATGACCGCCAGGGAAACGACGATGGCGGTATGGCTGGAAGGCATGTCGGAATAACCCACGAAGTCATGCCAGCTGAGCTTATGCTTTCGGCTTCTTAAGGCCACTTTTATGCCTTGAGCGAGGACGAAGGCGACGATTGGCGAGAGAAGATAAATATACATATATAGATGGCGCGGCCGACCCGTTGGGGCAGGAGGCGCGTTGGGGCGCGTTCGGGGACGCGCTTTTAAATATCCAAATTTTGTACTTTCTTGGCGTGCGTCTGGATGAAATTCTTGCGCGGAGCGACGTTGTCACCCATCAGCATGTCAAAAATCTGGTCGGCGCTCGCGGCGTCTTCTACAGAGACCTGCTTGACGATACGCTTAGCTGGGTCCATGGTCGTTTCCCATAATTGGTCCGGGTTCATTTCACCCAAACCTTTGTAGCGCTGGATGATTATCTTGGCCGGCTTCTTTTCGGCGCCCTTCTTACCCTTCGCTTCCGCGCCGCCCGTCTCTTCGCTTGTCTCTTCCGCGACTGCCAACGTTTCGCCTTCATCCGTTTCCTGGCCGATTTCTATCGCTTCATCCAGATTGCCGCCCAGTTCCTTGATGATCTGGTCTTTCTCTTCATCGCTATAAGCGTAGCGTACCGTCGTGCCTTTCTTCAATTGGTATAAAGGCGGCTGGGCGATGTATAGATATCCGCCCATGACGAGCGGCGTGAAGTGTCGGAAAAAGAGCGTCAGGAGGAGCGTCCGGATATGCGCGCCGTCCACGTCGGCATCGGTCATGATGATGATGCGGTGGTATCTTAATTTTTCCAAATCAAATTGATCATCAATATTCGTGCCTAAGGCGATCACCAGATTCTTGATTTCATTGTTGGCCAGCATCTTATCCAAGCGCGCCCGTTCCACGTTTAAGATTTTGCCGCGCAAAGGGAGAATGGCCTGGAAGCGGCGGTTGCGGCCTTGCTTGGCGCTGTTATGCACGAAGACGCCGGCGGCCAGAGCGAAGTTGTGCGTGCCCGGGACTTCCAGATCATAAACATCGACCCGGCGTTTGAGAGGCACGATTTTTTTGATCTTGTGGTTGTAATGTTCCACGGCGTCTAAGAGACGCGCCTGGTCGCCGCCGAAGAATCGGCCGAGCAGGGTATCGAATTTCAATAAGTTATTATTCCTTTGCTGCTTACGGACGGTTTCGTACCAGGCGATAGTATTATACTTTTCTTTCAGGCTCTTCAGAAGGGTCAGGGCGTGCCGGTAATAGGTCTGGGAATAGGCCGCTTGACGCTGGGCGCGGAAGGCTGGTGTCCATTGGATTTTAGTCGTGTCCGCTCGCCAAGCCAAAAGTTCCGGATTATCCCATTCGGTCCGAGCTTTTTCCCGCAGTCGGTCTTTAGCTTCCGGATTGGTTTGGAAGTATTGTTCAACGCGCGCCGCCTGTTTCTGGCGATTAGTTTCGCGCCCCCAATATTTTTTTTGCTCCGCGTTTAGCAACTGATTGTTTTTTTCGCGGTAAGCGGCGTTACCCTGATAAAATTCCAAAAATTTAGCCGTCATGAATTTTTTATATTTTTCATCGGACCATTGTTTTTTCGCCCGGGTACTGAGCATTTGTTTCATCTCCGGCGTGCTCATGATGGTGGAAACTTTCTTCCGATAGGCGTCCGTCAGGTGCGCTTGCTTCGCTTTCTCCTTAACATCTTCCCGATGCAAGCCATATTTAACCATTTCCTGATGATAGGCCCAGTGTTCATCCCTAGTTAGCCGGATGATGTTGCCGGGGTTATTATTCAGCTTATTAAAATTTATATGGTGCCGGTTTGAGCCGTCCTCTTCCTTATATATATTATGTTGAAGATTATATTGGTCGGCCAAGGCGTGGCTGAAGATCCATTGGGAGTTTAAAGGATTCAAAACCATTTCATAGCCTTCAATAAGAACTCGTCCTTCTTTTTTGGATAACTTGTTGTATAAAGGCATTAACGAATTTTCGGGTGTCAAGTCTTTAGCTATCTTATAACTTCCGTCTCGCAACATGAACTTATGGTCAGGTGTACAGATGATATTTTTGCCGTTATCCAGGACAACTTTTAGAACTTTAGCATTTTCTTTGGTTTTTCTGGGGTTTTTTATTAGTTCAAGTCCTATGGATCCGTCAGCCTTTATCGTATAACAATAGTTTTTTCGGCCCTTTTTATCTTCTTTAACTAAATCTTTGAAAGACAGGTTCCTCCCGTCAGCTAGTTTTATCTTAGTCTCAGCGGAAAAACATCCGCCGGCCGAATCGCCCTCCACAATATATAATTCGCATTCTTCCGGATGCCGGCTGGAACAATCCGCCAGTTTGCCGGGCAAAGTCATACCTTCCAGGGCGCCTTTGCGCAGGATTGTGGCTCGCGCCGTCCGGGCAGCCACTCTGGCCTGCGCCGATAAGACGCATTTGCCGATGATCGCTTCCGCTTCCTTCGGATGCTCTTCCAGGAAAGTGTTGAAAGTTTCGCCGAAGACCTGCTCCACGTGCGTTTTCATTTCCGCGTTCCCCAATTTGCCCTTTGTCTGTCCCTCAAATTGCGGATCTCGTAGCTTAACGCTGATGATGGCCGTCAGGCCTTCACGCACGTCGTCCCCGGTCAGGTTCTCGTCTTTTTCCTTGATCAGGTTCTTCGCTCGGGCGTAATTATTCAGAGTGCGGGTGAGCGCCGTCCGGAAACCGACCAGGTGCGTGCCGCCTTCCGGGTTATGGATATTGTTGGCGAAGGCCATGACCGTTTCGTTGTATTCGTCGTTATATTGCAAGGCGACTTCGACGCGCGAACTGTTCACTTCCTTATCCACGTAAAAGATCGTTTCATTCTTCACGGCCTTGTTGCGGTGCAGGGATTTGATGTAGGACTTGATGCCGCCTTCAAAATGGAATTTATATTTTTTGGCGCGATGGCCCGGCCGCTGATCAAAAACATTGATCGTGATGCCCTTGGTCAAGTAGGCTTGCTGGCGCAAACGGTCCAAAATTTTTCCCCAACTGAATTCCAGTTCGGTGAAGATGGTCTTGTCGGGGCGGAAAGTTATTCTTGTGCCGTTCTTTTTCGTCGTACCCGTGGATTTCACCATCCGGAGCGGTTTGCCTTGCTTATATTCCTGTTCCCAGATCTTGCCGTCGCGATAGACTTCGGCTTGCAAGTATTCGCTGAGCGCGTTCACGACCGAGACGCCGACGCCGTGCAGACCGCCGGACACTTTATAGCCGCCGCCGTCGCCGAATTTGCCGCCGGCATGCAATTTTGTCAGAACCGTTTCCAGAGCCGAGACGCCGGTCGCTTTCATCTTGTCCACGGGAATGCCGCGGCCGTTATCTTCCTCCGACACCATGCCGTCTTTAAGCAGGGTAACCGAAATCTCCGTGGCGTAACCAGCCATGGCTTCATCAATGGAATTGTCCACCACTTCCCAGATTAGGTGATGCAGGCCGGCCGCCGAGGTAGAGCCGATGTACATGCCCGGCCGTTTTCGAACCGGTTCCAGGCCCTCCAAAACCGTGATTTGCTCGGCGCCGTAGGCGCTGGTGTTCTTAGGATCTTTTTTTGCATCTTTAGCCATACAATAACAACAAAAAATTCCCGATTATTAGGGTATTTTTATATCTTAGTTATCCCCAGGTATCTAGGGTGAAATATATTAATTATCTATCATTATTTTAGCAAAAAATAGGGGGGAAGGCAAGCATGACCTGGGGTGTGTAAAACCCCTTAATATTGACAATTAAACTAAAATATGATATAATGTTTTTAAGCTAGAAATAGCCCCTTAATCCGTTGGGAAACGGAACAGAAATTTACTTTTACAACAAAAATTTATTGACCATGAAAAACATGCTCAATGAAGTGCTCTCCGAAGTTGGGGGACCACTTGGTGATTTGTTAAAAAAACTCTCCGGGAGCGACGGAGATCTGTGGCTCACGGAACTGAAAAAATTCCTCAGGAAGGAACAGACCTGGAAGGAAAAAACGGTCCTTGACCTCCTGAAGAGAAGAGAAAGAATCGTGAGGGGATTCGCCCTGGTACTCGGGATCTGCCTCCTGACTGCTTTTGCGTCATTCATGAGTTACATGACGACGGACAGCGGTTTGGCTCTAGTTATTGGCCAGAGCTCCGTGATTATTTTAAGTTCAATTGTTCTCTTTTCTTGCGCCAGCGGCTTAGCCGGCCTCGACAGCCCGGGATTTGTGCCTCTTGGCAAGTATTGGGCGCACGACATTGGCGCAGAATTTCCTACTTATGCCGTGTTCTACCTAGGCTTTTTCCCGCTCATGAGCTATTTGTTCATTACTTGTCTTTCGGGAATTTTTGGGTTCCATGTCTTTAGTGCCTCCAAACCAATCAATGATCCGGAGACCTGGGAAGTGGTCGCTTGGACAACGGCAATTTACGCCCCTGTCCTGGCTGGCGGCTTAATCTGGCGGTTCGTACGGTTATCCAAAAGGCGCGAACTGAAGAAAAACTTGGGTCTTCAGGATTTGCTTAATCACTAAGCCATTCGTTCTTAATCGTTAAGCTATTCGTTAGGTTATTATTCAACCCCGGTTTTCTGCGGAAAACCGGGGTTGCTTTTTTTTACTTTTTCCGCCTTTATGTTATGATATTTCTATATGTCCAAAATCATCGTTACCGGCGGGGCCGGATTTATCGGTTCGCACTTGGTTGACCGCCTGATTGCGGCCGGCCATGAAGTCACGGTCATTGACGACCTGAGCACGGGTCGGCAAGATTATGTTAACCCCCAAGCCAAATTTATCAAATTAGACATCTGTTCGCCGGATCTGGCGGCCATTTTTGGCGCGGAAAAACCGGAATTCGTCTATCATCTGGCGGCGCAGATGGATGTACGCAAATCTCTGCTTGATCCGGCGCTTGATAACCGGATAAATATCCTGGGCGCCTGGAACGTTTTGGATAATTGCCGCGCCCAAGGCGTGAAAAAGATTATTTTTTCTTCCACCGGTGGCGCCATCTATGGTGAAGCCGAGGAGATACCGACGCCGGAAACCGCGCCCGCTTATCCCTTGTCGCCTTACGGCATCAATAAATTGTCGTTTGAAAAATATCTATACTATTATTACCAGGTCCATCATTTGAATTATACTACCCTCCGCTTCGCCAACGTCTTCGGTCCGCGGCAGTATAAGGGCGGGGAAGCCGGTGTCATCGCCATCTTCATTGACAGCGCGGTGAGTGGTAAAACCAGCCGACAATTCGGCGACGGGAAGCAGACGCGCGACTATGTTTATGTGGACGATGTCGTGTCGGCTTTAGTGGCGGCGAAAGATATTGACTATGCCGGGGAAATAAATATCGGCTCCGGTCAGGAAACCAATCTCCTGGTCTTACGCCAGGAAATTGAAGCCGCCTGGGGCACGCCCCCGGACGTTAAAGAAGAAGCCGCCATTCCCGGCGAAGTCTGGCGCAGCTGCTTGAAGATCGATAAGGCCGCGACCGTATTAAATTGGCGGCCGACCGTGGATTTGAAGGAAGGCGTCAAGCGCACGATCGCTTGGGCGAAAACCCAGGTGCCCGTTTCAAAACCCGTTTCAAAACCCGTTTCAAAAATATGAAAAAATTAATCGTCGCTAATTGGAAAATGCAGCTCAGCGTTTCCGAGAGCGCTGTTTTGGCGAAGAAAATCGTGGCCGGCTTGGCTGGCCTGAACGCTGCCGAAATGCGCCGCCATGAAATCGTCATCTGCCCGGATTATTTAGCCATAGAATCGGTCGGACGCATCATCAAATCCAAGATTGGCCTGGGAGCGCAGGACAGTGCCGCGGCCGCCCGCGCCGCCTTGACGGGCGAAATTTCACCGGCTAATCTAAAAGCGCTGGGCGTCAAATATGTGATCTTGGGCCATAGCGAACGCCGCGAACATCTGCACGAGAATTCTGCCGTCATCAATGCTAAGCTCAAGGCCGCCCTGGCCGCCAAATTGGTGCCGATCTTATGCGTCGGCGAGAAACTGACGGAAAGGCGAGCCGGGCAAACGGCCGCCTATATAAACGAACAGTTGCATCATGCCTTGAAAGGCGTTAAGATAAAAACCGCTCAAGACCTGGTTGTCGCCTATGAACCGATCTGGGCGATCAGCACGAACCGCGGCGCCAAACCGATTGGGCCTGAAGAAGCCGATCGTGTTCAAGCGCAGATCAAAACTATCGTGAAGAAAATTTTAAAGAAAACCATCCGCGTAATATATGGCGGGAGCGCCAAGGCGGAGAACTCCGCCGCTTTCCTGGCCGCGCCCCATATAGACGGGGTCCTGCCCGGCGCGGCGAGCTTAAAAGCCGCTGAATTTATCAAGATATGTCGCTTATAATTTCTCTCATTCTCATCGTCATCTCGCTGGCCGTGATCTTGATGATTGTCATCAAGAAATTTCCGGCTCTGGCGATTTTGGACGCGGATAAGGTCCCCGGCGCCAAGGAGGCGCGTTTTAAGGATCAGATCATCCGCCAGCGGGTGGAGCGCGATCTGGCGCGGAGCGCGGCGATTTTCGCCCGCTTCTGGCTAGCCGTCAACAATTATTTGAAGAATTTTTTTAGCGCTTCGCAGGCGAAACTGAAGAAAGTGAAATTGAATTACCGCTTGAGCGCGGCGCTCAGCTATCCGGAAAAACAGAAACGCGCCCGGGAATTGTTTCTGGCCGCTGACGACAGAATCAAAAAGAATGATTTGGCCGGCGCCGAAGAAAAACTGATTGAAATCATCGCCTTGGACCAAAAAAGCTTGCGCGCCTTTTTTTCGCTAGCCGGCGTCTATGAGACCCAGAAGAAATGGCCGGAGGCGAAGCAGACTTATGAGTATGCCTTGAAGTTGGCCCGGCAATATAAAGACGATGAGACCATCATGGGCGACCTGACGCCGGCGGAAATTTATTTTTCCCTGGCCGAGACCGGCCGCGCAGCCGATGATCTGGACGCCGCTCTAGAAAATATCCAAGAAGCTCTGGAATTAGATCCGAACAATCCCCGTTTCCTTGATTTAATTCTGGATTTAAGTATAATGAAAAAAGATTATGCTCTCGCCAAAGAGTATTGGGAGAAATTGGCTCAAGCTAATCCGGAAAATAATAAGTTGGCCGAGTGGCAGGAGAAAATCGAGGCGTTGGAAAAAACTAAATAAGCTTTCGCCGTTGTAGCTCAGCTGGTAGAGCATCTCCATGGTAAGGAGAAGGTCATCGGTTCAAACCCGATCAACGGCTCCAGTAAATTACCTAATATTAGGTAGTTTTTTGTTAGGAAAAGGGCGGTGGGCAGAGACATCTGGTTAGTTATTGACATAAATATGTATTTGTGATATAATAGTGGGAACAATGAGTTGAGGATGCCGCGGCAAAATCAGCTCTTTAACAAGCAAATAAAGTAAACAAACATAAAGAAAGAAAGGAAAAAAATGGCTCAAAACCAAAATCCAAACCCCAATCCAAATCCGGATCCGGGCAAGAAAAAGAATGCATCAATCCCAAAAGATGCGTTCCAGATGTTTATATCATTCGTCGTACCGTTCGTGGTACGAAAAACGATTGAGAATATTCCTGACTTGACCTACGAAAAGTTCGTGGCCCATTATCAGGAGTATTGGGACGTCGCCCTGCCGGCTTTCGCCTGGACAATCCTGAGAGCTTTTAACTCTCCGGATATGATAGACGACTTAACAACTGAATTATTGGCTGAAGCAAAAAAAGCCATGGACATGAGAACCAGAGGTGCAGACCCGAGTGGTTCTGCGACTCCGGTAAAAAAGGACGGTATCAAGAATGACTGTGAAAAAGTCATCATCTTGGCTGCCGGTCTGGAAGAAGCTCTCTTTAAGCAGTTCCTGACTAGATTATCCGGAATTACCGATGAGCATCAGAAAGATAAGCTGGCTAACTACCTTCTGCCGATCAAGACCGGCGTTGCTACCCTGACCGCTTGGTCCAAACTTAAACCGGCGGAATTCAAAAGGCTCATCGACCTGATTATCCCGCCCGTCAAACCACGCGAGGATAGCGAACTTGAAAAATTGGCGAAAAAAGGAATAGCCGAATTCAAGGATGACATCAAAGGATCTCTTAGCAAAAAATCCTGGTTTGTGAAATTTGCTGAAGAGGTGTCCAACACACAAATCAATTAATAAAAGTAAAAGGAGAAAAGAAAATGACATCATTAGTTTTAGTTATAGGAATCCTGGTATTAGTTCTGGCCGTGGCCTTGATATTCTCAAGGACCTTCCGCCATTGGTTGAACCAGCATTTAACCGCTGCCTGGCTCATCATCCGGACATTCGCTCCCGTAGTCGGCCGCTTCTTGCGGATGGCTTTGACCACTTACGGTCTGATCATTTTGGTTGCCGCTTGGATTATCTTCCTTCTCCTGTCGGTCTCCTTATTGGTAGGCTGGCCGGTTTTGACAGGAGTCTGCTTTCTGCTGGCGATCGTATTATTCATTATCGCTTGGCTGCCGGCCGGAATCATCACGCGTCTGCTTAGGATAAACTCGGCTGTTTTACCGCCGAGCATAAAGGCCATAGTGGCCTATTCAGCTTTCTTCGGCTTCCTGGCCTTTACCAACCCGGAAGTCATGAACCTCAAGCTCATCTTAGGGGCTGGTCTGATCGGCTTCATGTCTATCGGACTGAGCAAAAAGATCAAATTTCTGGACAAGGTTGCCTGGCCGGTGGTGTTATTCATTTGTTTATCCATCGGTTGGAATTTCTTCTTCCCCGATAATTTCCGGGCCACGACTAAATGGGTCGCGTCCTTGATCAACGTATTCAGCGCTGATCGCGATAGGAACACGATTAATAATAACGCCTCAGCCAGCGTTACTTATGGGAAGTTAAGAGAGGATGTAAACACAGTCTATCGGGCTGTATTCCAGAATGACACGATTGCCGCCTTGGCAGAAATAAGCCTGAGCCTAAAAAAAGACTCAATAATAAAGGTGGTCAATCACAAGAGCAAGATCCAGAATTTTGATGGAGCCGGATTCATCCAGATCCAGCTAGCCAAGAAGAACGGTTCTTTCGTCGGCGGCCGGAAAGTCTGGATTGAAGCCGATCGAATCAAGCCCTGCACGCGGCGCGAAATAAAGCCGGGTGAGAATATTCAGGATACTCCAGTTTCGTCGGTTTCCCAATCAGTCACTTACATCTACCCCGAGACTGCCCCTTACTACAAATTAGGGCCGAACGAAGCCACGGGTTGGCTGAACATCCCGCACAACTCGCTGACTATCAGTCATTTTTCCACTGATAACGATTATTGGCTGGTATTGGGAAATGGCCATCAGATATTCGTAAAGAAGGGCGATAAGCCCCCCTTTCCAGAAGGGAACTTCAAACTCAAAGCCACCGACAAAGAGGTGACCGTCGAGATACAAGTCAGTTAAGCTATCAGCGCCTGACTCATAGGGGGAGGCATAGGTATCATCACCTGTGTTCTCCCTCTTTTTTTATTTATAGGAATATGCTTTAATATAGGTAGAATAACTATATGACTAAAAAAATCTTTTTTCTTTGTTTAGTCTTTGGGCTTTTGATCTGGCCCTCGATTTCCTTGGCGGCTGATCATTGTATCGGTGGAACCCAGTGTAACGGTCTCCCCCAGACCACTTGCGGCAGTACCGCGGGCTGCACTTGGGCGGTAGACCCTGGTGCCACTACCCCCGGTTCCATCTCCCTCCCCAATCCCCTGGGCATTGATTCGCCCAACGCCCTGATCGGTAAGATCATCAACTCCGTCCTGGGCGTGGTCGGCTCCCTGGCGCTCCTCATGTTCGTCTTCGGCGGCTTGGTCTGGATGACCTCGGGCGGCAGTCCGGAAAAGGTCAAGAAGGGCCGGGAAATCATCGTCTGGTCGGCAATCGGTCTGGCCATCATCTTTTTCGCCTACGCGCTTATCAGCTTCCTGATAACCACTTTAAAACAATAAAAAAATCCAGGAAAATATTAGCGGTCCGCCCGCCCGAAGGCTTGCCGGCGGGTTTGACAATCGTTAATATTTTTTTTATGATGAGTTCGTGTCTTTAAGGCGCGGTTAGCGTTACCTGGCACGCGAGATGCAAAGAATAGGGTCGGTACCAAAGCGGTCAACTGGGGCAGACTGTAAATCTGCTGGCTCACGCCTTCGTTGGTTCGAATCCAACCCGGCCCACCTATGCCTTTAATCAATCCTGAAAAAATCGGCGGCAGCCTGATAAAAATTTACGTCGTCCTGATCATCGCCTTGATAATCGTGATTATCGTTTTGAAATCTTTTTAGTCTATGCCCGAACTTCCGGAAGTGGAAACCATTCGGCGCGATCTGTCCGGCCTCATCGCTGGTCGGACGATTGCCGCCGTCCATATCATTTCGCCGTCCTCCGTCCGCCCGAGCGCGGCGCTTTTTAAAAAGGGGCTAGTCGGCCGGAAAGTGGTAGCCGTAAATAGGCGAGCCAAGCTTTTGATTCTGGCTTTGTCCGGCGATCCTGTCAGGAAGACGAGCGGTCGATTTTTACTCATCCATCTGAAGATGACCGGTCAGCTGATTTATCGCGATAAGATCATCCGCGCCGTCGGCGGGCATAGCTTGTCAGACGGCTCCGGTTCGCTCACGGGTGCCTTAGGCGGCGAATTGCCGAACAAGCATACCCGCGTTATTCTGGATTTCCAACCGAGCGGACGGTCGGGCAAGATGCCGAGCGGCCATTTGTTTTTCAACGACCTGCGCCGCTTCGGTTATTTGAAGATCGTGGACGCTCCGGAGCTGGCCAGAATCTTGGAACGCGACTATGGTCCGGAACCGCTGACGCCGGAATTTTCTTTAGCTGGTTTTTCCACCCGTTTGAAAAATCGCCGGCTTAATCTTAAGGCTTTTCTCCTCAACCAAAAATTGATCGCCGGCCTGGGCAATATTTACGCCGATGAAGCGCTGTTCGCCGCCGGCCTTAGGCCGACGCGGCTGGCCGCTTCGCTGACCGCTCGGGAAACGGACCGGCTTTTTCAAGCCATTATCCGCGTTTTGAAGTCAGCCCTTAAGCATCGGGGCACGACCTTCAACAATTACCGCGATTCCGCCGGTCGGAAAGGCAATTTTTCCCGCCGCCTGAAAGTCTACGGTCGGGGCGGCGCGCCCTGTTTGGTCTGCGGGCGGCCGATCGTGAGGATAAGGCTGGCCGGCCGGGGAACTCACTATTGTTCGCATTGTCAAAAATAAGCCAAATTTAGCCCGAAAATTTGACTTTTTTTATATTTTTTTATATCTTTATATAAGCTGACTTAATTAAAAATTGTCCGCTAGTTTATTTTTTAGCCATAAATATCTATGTCTCAAGAAAACATGATCAAGTTGGAATGCACGGTTTGCAAGACCGTCAACTATCATTCCCGCAAGAACAAGAAAACTTTGCACGAGCGTTTGGAACTGGAAAAATATTGTCCGGTTTGCAAGAAACACACGACGCACAAGGAAACTAAATAAAAAACATATGGCCCCCATGCCTAAAACCTTAACTAAACCCTTCATACTCATCCTCTTACTCCTGGTGCTCGTCGGTTGTTATTTCGTTTTTAGGCCGTTTTTGACGGAGATCCTGGTGGCCGCTATCCTGGCTTCCATCTTTTATAAGCCGTTTGAAGCCTTGGCGCGCTGGCTGAAGGGCCGCCGCCAGCTGGCCGCTTTCTTGATGTGCGTCATCCTGCTCCTTATCATCATCATTCCGTCCGTGCGCATCCTCATCTACGCCGGCGAGAAATCCGTGGAGGCCTATACCCAGGTGTCCGGTTTTTTCAACAATCATTCCATCAATGATGTTTTCAAATTGCCCCTGTTTGAACAAGGCGCTTTAAGCGGCTTAGACTTAAATAACTTGAATCTGCATAACGAAACGATCAAAGGCATCCTGCTCAATGTTTTTCAGCAGTCCAGCAATTGGCTTCTGTCCGGCGCCACCCTAGCGCTCAAAGAAACGACCAACTTCCTTATCTCCCTCATCCTGATCGTCTTGGCCACTTTCTTTTTCTTCGTAGACGGGAAAAAGATGCTGGCCTGGCTGATGTATCTATCGCCGCTTCCCAATGAATATGACCGGGAAATCTTCAATAAATTCCGCTCGGTCAGTTATATCACTTTCACTTCCACCTTCGTGGTCGCTTTGGCGCAAGGCGCGGCCGGCGCCGTCGGCTTCGCCATCGTCGGTTTTCCCGCCCTTTTGGCTTTCGTGCTGGTCGCTCTCTTGTCATTCCTGCCCATCGGTTCCACCATCTTTTATATCCCCATGGGCATCTATTATCTCTTGATCGGCGATATCTGGCAGGGGATCTTTATTTTGCTCTGGGGCGCGCTCGTCATCGGCACGGTGGATAACATCATCCGCGCTTATATGATCAAAGGTAAGGCGGAAATCAACCCGATGTTCGTTTTGTTTTCTATCTTAGGGGGCATCGCTATCTTCGGTTTCTGGGGCGTGATCTTGGGCCCGCTCATCGTCGCTTTGGCGGTCACGGTTTTTCATCTTTATAGCCTGGAGTTCGGCAAGTATCTGGAGGGCGAGGAGCCCACGAGCGACAAGATAGCGGGCAAGGAACTGGCCATGTCGGATAAAAAATCAAACCATATTAAATTATAAATTTATGTTAGGACCTAAAACCAAGAAAAATTTAGAAACGGCTTTCGCCGGCGAGTCCATGGCCAGGAATAAATATACCTATTTCGCTTCGGTCGCCCGGAAGGCCGGCTATGAGCAGATCGCCGCTTTGTTTGAGGAAACGGCCGGTAACGAAAAAGAACACGCCAAGCTTTGGGCCAAGCAATTGGAGCTTATCGGCGAGCTTAAAGCTAACTTGGCGGAAGCGATCAAGGGCGAGAGCTACGAAAACACGACCATGTATCCGACCATGGAAAAAGAAGCCCGGGAAGAAGGCCATGCCGAAATCGCCCGGCTGTTCAAGGAAGTGGGAGAAGTGGAAAAAGCGCATGAGGCGCGCTACCGGAAACTATTGGCCAATCTGGAGAAAGGTGAAGTCTTCAAGAAGCCGGAAGTCAAGCGCTGGAAATGCGCCAATTGCGGCTATATCCACGAGGGTCCGGAAGCGCCGGCCATCTGCCCGGCCTGTTCTCATCCGCAAGCGTTTTTTGAGGTCTTGGCGGAGAATTACTAAAAGGTTGGCTAATTTAGCACAATAATAATGCTAATGCGGGATTGGTGTAGTGGCAACATATCCCTCTCCAAAAGGGCAGACGGGGGTTCGATTCCCTCATCCCGTGCCATAATAATATGTCCAAAATCATCATCGCCTCCGGCCCGGTGATCGTGGCCGACGACAAAGTCTTGCTGAACCGGCACGGCGCGGATAAATTTTGGAAATTCTGCGGCGGTCGGGTGGCCGATTTTGAGCGCGAAGGCTTGAAGGCCGCGGCGCGAAGGGAAGCGCGGGAAGAAATCGGCGTGACACCCGAAATCACTAACTCCGAGCCGTTCATCATGTACGCCGACAAGGAAGAAGGCGGCGAAAAAATAGATGTGATTTTGGTCCATTATTTAGCCGCTCTGCCAGCCGGCGCCAAGATTACGCCCGGGGCTGATATTCTAGAAGTGGCCTGGATAAATCTGCGTGACTTGGCCGAAGGCGGCGCGGCCGCCGCCGACTTAGCCCCCAACATTCTTCCGGCCTTAAGACATTTCGGTTTCATCAAATAATAATTATGCCCCCAGAGCTGGTCGCTTATATAATAAAATACGGATATCTCGTGATCTTCGGCCTGGTCTTTGCCCAGGAGATAGGCGTACCCAATCCGGTGCCCAACGAAGCGATCCTGCTATTTTCCGGCTATCTGGCTTCCGTTGGGCAATTGAAATTCGCTTGGGTGGTGATCACGGCGGTGATGGCCGATTTTATCGGCACGACCTTGCTGTATCTTGTCTTCTATACTTTTGGCGCCTATCTCCTATCACGTAATTGGCGCTGGCTGCCCAAGGAAAAAATTGAAAAATTAAAAAATAAATTGTCCGGCCGCGGCCAATGGGGTATCTACGTCGGCCGCTTGATCCCTTATGTACGCGGTTATACTTCGGTGGCCGCTGGCCTCCTGAAGATATCGCCCTGGGTGTTCTTGCCGGCCGTCCTGCTCTCGGCTCTGACCTGGAGTGGCGGCTATGTGCTCGCCGGCCGCCTCTTGGGTCCGAAATGGGACGTGATCATCAATCGTTTCGGTTTCGGCTGGTCCGCCTTCCTGCTTCTCGCCGCCTTTATCGTGATTTTTTTCGTCATTCCCGGTTTACTTCGCTGGGCCAAACATCGACCGGAAGTCAAGAAATGAAAAAAGCAGCCGAAGAACAAAAAAACCGCTTTGGGGCGGTTCTTTTTTAAAATCTTTATCTTTTTTTTATTCCCGCAGGCCGTTGACGACGGCCGGGGTGATGGTCTTTATCTTATTGCGGATCGCGTAAGCTTCCACCTTCTTCTTATAGGCGGGTCGCACGCCAGACGGGATGCGGTTCACCAGTCTTAAAGCGGCGCTGGTCCAAGCCACTCGGGCCGAGGTAGTCTTTTTGACGGTGGTCGTTTTGGCCGTCGTTTTAGCGGCGGGTTTGACGGCCGCCTTGGTCGTCGTCACTTTAGCGACAGTCGTTGTCGCCTTGACGGCCGCTTTAGTCGTCGTTGCCTTGACAGCGGCGATTGTTTTAGAAACAGGCGTCTTGGAAGCAGGAGCTTTGGCGGCGGATGAGGCGGTCTTAGCCCCGGCCGAGACGGCCAAGAAAGCCCCGGCGGCCAAGAGGACAGTCAACGAAAAAACGATTATTTTCATTTTTTTCATACTACCCCAGTATACAAAACAATCCCCGGTCTGTAAAGACGGCAAGGATTGTCTTGTTATGTGTATTTATTGATTGCTTGAGCCGACGGTCGGATTATTAGCCGCTTTCTTAGCGGCTTTTAAAGTCGTGAGCGCCTCTTTCAAGGCGTCACTTCTCGTTTTCTTGGCGGCGCTTAAGGCCGTATTTTTGGCCTGGCGCGCGGCCTGTTTTTCAGCCGCCGTCGTCGCGGCCTTTAACGCTGCTTTATAATTATCACTAGCGGCTTTCACGGCCGCTTGATAATCGGCGTTGATTTTTTTAACGGTCGCGGCGTAAGTGAGATTGGCCGCTTTGATCGCCGCATTCTTTATTTGGAGCGCGGCCTTTTTGGCGGCGTTTTTCGCCGCGGATAAATTAGTCGTCGTGGCTTTCTTGATCGCGCCCAAATTTGGCGTCTGATTGGTTTGCGCCTGGACGGGGCTGATTAAGAAACCGGCCATGAGCGCCAAACCGGCAAGGGAAACTAATACTTTTTTCATACACGTAATAGTTATTTAATTATTAAATTTTTAAGAGTTCACGGCGATAATGTTGGAAAAAAACGATTAGATGGATGACGGAAACGAAACTTATCAGGACCACCAGAAACATGTCTAGAGGCATAAGTTCCTTGACCGCCAGCCAGAAATTGCTCAGATAGCTGAAATTCCAGTCAGAGCCCTGGATAAAGGCGCGGATGGCTTCCCAGGCGGCACTTGAGGCAATATATGAATAAAAATAATTGGCCGACATTACCAGGTTGGCGATTAAAAGGACTAAGGCGAGATAGAGATAGGGTCGATAGCGTATGACCAGGATTTTCCTCATGGTTTTTCTCTTCAAGGCCGCGGGCGCCTCCCGTTCGGGGAGATTTTTGATTGTGTCTTCTAAATTCATATTTAGCTTAAACTTTTTAAGATATCTTTGCGCGCCCGGTAGAGGCCGATCTTTACCGTATTGAGCGGCAGGCCGGTGATCTCGCTTATCTCCTGATAGCTGAAACCTTGCTGGTAATGCAGGAGCAGCAGATTACGGGCGGCCGGCTTGATTTCTTCCAAGGCCATATCCAAAGCGACGCGATCTATCTCGGTCATCTGATAATACGACCGTTCGGCCTCAATTGTTTCAAAGTTCAGGTTCTCGTCGTCAATGATCAGGTCTTCCGGATGGCTCTTCCTCTTTTTGAACCAATCGTAGGCCGTATTGGTGGCGATCTTGTACAGCCAGGCGTTGAAACTCTTATCCAAGTCTATCTTAAGCCGATTTTTGTACAATTTTATGAAAGTTTCCTGCGCCAGATCAGCGGCGTCGTCCGGGTTATTGACCAGCCGATAGAGATGGTTATAAATAGCCGGCTGGTAGGCGCTGATGATGGCCGAGAGGGCGCCCATATCGCCATTTTTGGCGGCAATTATTAAATTTTTATCCACTAAACCCTCGCTCATATGATTAAAGTCGTTTTGATTATCGCTGTATTATTATAGGGGAGTTTCTGGTTTGAGGCAATTTGGTTTGACAAGGGCGGCCGCCCGCGTTATAATTAAGAATAAAAAAATTTAAATCGCCCTTTACCATTAAAGCCAAAGAATCGAATATTTAGAATATCGGGACCAAAACAAAAATAACCAAAATCAAAAGGAGAAAAAAAGAATGGAGCAACCTACGCCTGAACAGAAAGAAAATTTTTGGGCCGCTTTCAAACGCGCCCTGGAATCGGAAGCGATAACTATAGACCAAGGATTTAAGCTATCGGACAATCTAGATGATGATAATTTCAAGCTGAGAAGTATTGAACTGGTCCATATCGTCCATGCCCTAGAGCAAGAAACCGGGCAGGAAATGATGGCCGATAACGGCTTTGATCGGTTAGTAACTTTCGCTGATTTGGAGGCTAATTTAGCGTTTCATTTCTGAAGAGCAGAAAGACCGGATTGCTTAAGCGTCCGGTCTTTTAAATATTTCTTTGTTGTCATGACCCTTGGCCGGGCGTTATCTCCGCCGGCCGGACGGGTTGAATTTTCCTGAAAATATGGCATAATGTTAATAAGCCGGCTGATGTCGGCCATTTATAATAAGATTGGCCCATTTATGGCTCTATATTTCTACATTTTCGGGGGCGTCCTCCTGGTGTCCGCCCTGGCACTCATCGGGATTTTTTTCCTGTCATTTTCCACCACGGTCTTGAACAAGCTTATCTTTTTCCTGGTCAGCTTATCCACCGGCGCGCTGATCGGCGACAGTTTTTTCCATCTCTTGCCGGAAGCGGCCGCCAAAGACGCCGGCCTCCGGCCTTGGCTGTTCGTGATCTTGGGCCTTTTAGTATTTTTTATCCTGGAGAAGATCATCCACTGGCGCCATTGCCACGTGGCCACGAGCCGTGAGCATCCGCATCCGGTCGGCCTGATGAACCTGGTCGGCGACAGTCTTCACAATTTTTTTGACGGCGTCATCATCGCCGGCTCCTTCCTCATCACGCCGATCCTTGGTCTGGCCACGCTGATCGCCGTGGTTGCTCATGAGATTCCCCATGAGATCGGCAATTTCAGCATCCTGGTTTATGCCGGTTACGCGCGCCGCCGCGCCCTCTTCCTTAATTTCTTAACGGCGCTTGTCGCCTTGCTCGGCGCGCTCCTCGCGGTCCTGTTCGGCGCTAAAATCGCCGGTTTTGACCTTTTTATCGTGCCGTTCACGGCCGGCGGCTTCATCTATATCGCCACCGCCGACCTGATTCCGGAGCTGAAGAAGGAAACGGCCGCCGGCAAGTCGCTCCTCCAGCTGCTCTGCATCCTTATCGGCCTCGCTTTGATGTTAGCTTTAAAATTATGGTTCGCTTAAATCATATGGAAAAAAGACAATTCATCTTTATCGGTCTGCTTCTCGGCTTGACGCTCATGCTTAGCGCCTGCGGGTCGAGCGCGCCGACCGGCGAAACTCCGCCGGCGCCCCTCAGCGTCCAGGGCCAGACCGTGGCCCAAAGCTTGAGCGTCAAGCAGACTTTGACCTACCCGGGCTTAGTGGCGGCCGCCAGCGAAGCGACCATCGTGGCGAAAGCGAGCGGTAACTTAATGGCCGCCAATCTTAAGATCGGCGACCAGGTGGCCTTAGGGCAGGAAATCGGAAAGATCAATGACGTTAACGCCACCGGTAATAGCGCCGGCAGTTTTAACGTCAATCAGATAAAGCAGGCGCAGAATAGTCTGGATCAGGCCCAGGCCGCCTATGCCTTGTCAAAAAGCAGTTATGATAATTTGCTAGTTTCTTCGGTTAAGGATTTGCGCAGCGCGGAAATCGCCCGCGATCAGGCGGTGAGCGGAGAAAGCAATCTGGCGGTGACGGCGGAGAATAGCTTGAAAAGCGCCGGCCTGGCTTATGACACGGCTAAGATTTCCACCGAGCAAGCGCGCCTCACGCTCGCCAATCAACAGAGTCAGGTCGCGCAAAATATAAAGAGCGCGACCGACAACGCTGACTTAGCCGCCAATTCAGCCGCCAGTACGGCCGGCGCCTTGATTACCGGAATAAATAATATCGCCGCTCTGGATACTAAGGGGAGTATTTCTCTGCCGTATAGCGGCAATTTGGGTGTGCTTGATTCCAGCTCTTTAACCGGCGCCCAAGATTCTTATCAGCGCGCTAAAGACGCTTACCAGCGATATAGCGCCCAAAAATTTTCTAATCTGACCGATAAGATTAACGCCGCCATCGCCTTAAGCAATGTCGTGAAAGAAATGGCGGATGACGCCAAGATCTTGTTTGATAAGACCATCACTTCTTCATCTTTGCCGCAAACCTCTTTATCCGGCCCGTCTTTATCCGGCCTGCAGTCCACCGTGGCCGGTTATCAGGCGCAGATCGGCGCCGCTTTGAGCCAGGTGACCAGCGCTGGCCAAACCCTAGAGAACGCCAGTCTGGGCGGCCAGAGCTTGCTGGACGGTCTGACCCAGGCCTATAGTATGGCCAGACAACAGGAAGCGAGCGCCCAGCAGAATCTGAACAGCTTGGCGGCTGGTAACGCCAGTCAGAAAGATCAGGCCGGCTATGTCGCCAGCTTGGCCCAAAACCAATACGATAATCTGAAAGTGAAAATAGAAGTGCAGGTCGCCGGCGCCAGAACCCAGATGGAAAATTCGGCCCTGCAATATAATAGTGCGCTCCTGGCTTTGCAAAATCTGTATGACGCCCATTCGGTGATCTCTCCGCTCTCCGGCACGATCACTAAGGTATTCGTGGCCGACAGCCAGACGGTGGCTCCGGGTCAGGCCATCGCCACCGTTTCCCAGACTAAAGACATCAAGGTGCAATTTTACGTGGCTCCGGAAAGCCTGGCGGATATCAAACCGGGCCTGCCGGTCACCGTCACAGACGACAGCGGGAATAATTATAGCGGCATCGTGGCCGCCGTGTCGCCGCAGGCCGATCCGATTTCGCGCCGCTTCTTGGTGGAAGTCAAATTGGAAGATTCCAGCCAACTGCTTTTAGGGACGGTGGTGAACGTGGCCGTGACTCTCATAAAATCGGCCGGCGCGCCCGGCCTGATGATCCTGCCCTTAGCCGCTGTGACCGTCGGCCAGAACGGCAATTATATTTTTATCGCTGATAGCGGTCTGGCGAAGATGGTGCCGGTGGAGATAAAAGAAGTGGTTGGCGAATTAGCCAGAGTGCGGGTCGATCTGCCGCTTAGCGCCGTCGTGATAATTGACGGCAATAAATTACTGCAAGACGGCGAGGCGGTGACTGTCCGCCAATAAATCGTCAATCAATAATATATGGATGTCCAAGTCAGGGGCGAGGATCAAAACAAAAGGATAAATTTACCCGTGCATAACGTTAACGCTTCCGCGGGCGGAGGCGCTCATCAGCCCGAAACAGGCGGGGACGCGCCCAAAACCTCCGACCAACTATATCTGGACAAGCTTAAATTCAATCCGGCGCTCAGGAAGAGCTGGCTGAATTTTTTTATCGTCAATTTTCGCGTCGTAATCCTCTTGATCGTGCTCCTCACCGCTCTCGGGCTTTATTCCTTCACCTCCTTGCCGCGCGAGTCCAGCCCGGAAGTGAAGATTCCCATCGCCGTGGTCATGACCGCCTATCCCGGCGCCTCGCCCTCGGACGTGGAAGAGCTGGTTACCAAGAAGATCGAAACCGGCATCGCCGGCGTCAAAGACGTGTCCAAGATCACTTCGCAATCTTCAAACTCCATTTCCGCCGTCACCGTGGAATTTGACGCCAAAGCCAATCTGGACGACTCCTTGCGCAAGTTGCGCGACGCCGTCACGAACGTCAAACCCGATCTGCCGACGGATGCCAATGATCCGCAAGTCTTAGAAATCTCTTTGGATGACACGCCGATCTGGACGATCGCCTTGTCCGGACCCTACGACGGTTTTACGCTCCGGAGCGCGGCCGACGACCTGAAAGACGAATTGGAAAAGATCCCCGGCGTCAGGGAAGTGCGCGTCTCGGGCGGCGATGAGAAGGAATGGGAAGTGGCCTACGACCCGCAGAAATTGACTTTTTATAATCTTTCGCCCGACCAGGTCAACCAGATGATAAGATCCGCCAACTTGGCCATCCCGGCCGGCAATTTTTCCGGCGAAAAATATACTTATCCGATCCGGACCGACAGCCGCTTCAAGACCGTGGCCGATTTGGCTTCTTTGGCGATCTTCCACACCGACGGCGGCGCTCTGATAACCTTGCAGGACGTGGCCACGGTCCGGGAAACGGCCGTCAACAAGACGGTCTACTCGCGCCAGTCCACGCTCGGCGCCGCGCCCTTGAATGATGTCACCTTGCAGCTCGTCAAAAAAACCGGCGGGAATATCATCAATACGGTGGCCGCTGCCCGGGCCAAAACGACTGAACAATTGAAAAAGATGCCGCCGGGCATGACCTACGCCGCCACGATTGATATGGCTGAGCAGATTGACCATGACTTCACGCAATTGGGTCATGACTTTATCATCACTTTGGTTTTAGTTTTTGTTATCTTATTCCTGATTGTCGGTTTCAAGGAAGCGCTCGTCGCCGGCCTGGCCATCCCGCTGGTTTTTTTCGCCACTTTCGGCGCCATGCTGGCCACCGGCATTTCCTTGAATTTCTTGTCTTTGTTTTCCTTGATCCTTGCCCTGGGCTTATTGGTGGATGACGCCATCGTGGTCGTCTCGGCTACCAAACAATATCTGCGCACCGGAAAATTTACGCCCGAAGAGGCGGTGCTCCTGGTCTTGAACGATTTTAAAGTCGTCCTCACGACCACGACCCTGACCACGGTTTGGGCTTTCTTGCCCTTACTACTGTCCACCGGTATCATGGGCGAATACATCAAATCCATCCCCATCACCGTTTCCGTTACCCTGATCGCCTCGCTCATCATCGCTTTGGTCATCAACCATCCCTTGGCCGCGGTCTTGGAGCGCGTCCGCCTGACGCGGAAATTGTACAGTTTTTTCCTGATTCTGCTGGGCGTTCTATTCTTCGCCAGCCTGACCCTGTCCAATAAGATCATCGGCGTCATTTTCGCGCTCGTCCTCTTGGGCGTGATCTTGGCTCTCGTCCGCTGGTATTATAAGCGGGGCCGGGAATATCTGAAAAACAATTCGCGTCTGGTCGCCCGGGAATGGGCGGACGACGAAATGATCAAAAAGAAGTTGAGGGAGCAGGGCGCTCGTGATAGCCAGAGCGAGACGGGACACGGCAGCCCGAATCTCTTAGACCGCTTTTTGCACGGCATCATAAATTTCCACGCCGTCCTGCCGGTCTATGAAAAATATCTGCGCAAAATAATCGCCACGCGCGCCAGCCGCTTAAAAACCATCGGCGTCATCTTGGCGCTATTTATCGCCGCTGTCGCCTTGCCGGCGACGGGTGTCCTGAAAAGCGAATTTTTTCCGGTTTCGGATTATGAGCTGGTGTTCCTTAACATCCAGGGTCCGGCCGGCTTGAAACTGGAAGAGACCGACAAGATCGCCGCCCGCGTGGAAGCGCAGCTCTTGAAATACAAGGAAATCGCCAGTTTTTCCACGATCGTCGGCCAGCCCTCCAGTCTGGATTCCTTCGTGGCCGGTAGCAATTCTTCCAACCTGGCTTCCATCACCCTGCGCCTGGTGAATGCCAAGCAGCGCCGTTTGAAGTCTTATGAATTAGCCGATCTCATCAGAAAAGATCTCTCCAGCATCAAGGAGGCGACCATCACCGTGGAATCGCCGACGGGCGGACCGCCGGCCGGGGCGGCTTTTGAAGCCCATATCGCCGGCGATAATCTGGAGACCCTGGACAAGATAGCCGGTGACTTAAAACCCTATCTGACGAAGATTCCCGGCGTGGTGAACGCCGACATCTCCCTGAAAGAATCGCCGGCCGATTATACTTTCCGCTTGGACTATAATCGTCTGCAATTTTATAACTTGAACGCCGCCTATGTCGGTTCGGCCCTGCGCCTGGCCATCGCCGGCACGGAAGTGACCACGGTCCTAGAAAATGGCAAGGAGATAAAAGTCATCGCCCGTTTCGCCCGCGACCGGATTCCTGATCTGGCCGCCATCCAGAATCTGCAGATCCTGAACCTGCGCCAGGAGCCGGTCTTCCTGAAAGACGTAGCCAAGATTGAACTGACTCCCTCGGTGGACACGATTACCCGCATTGATCAGAAGCGCGTCGTCTTGCTGACCGCCGGCGTTTCCGGGCAGACCAACGCCACCCAGGTCGTGAAAGAATTCCAGACCAATATCAAGAATTATTCTTGGCCGGAGGGCTATGGCATCACTTACGGCGGGGCGAACGAACAGGACGCGGAATCGGTCCTGTCCATCCTCCGGGCGATGATCGTGGCCGGCATCCTGATCATTTCCACGTTGATCGTTCAATTCAATTCCGTGAAAAAAGCTCTCATCGTCCTGATCACCATCCCCTTGGCTCTGATCGGCGTCTTTTTCGGCATGGCTATCGCCGGTATCAACCTGTCTTTCCCGGGTCTCATCGGCATCCTCGCCCTGTTCGGCATCGTCGTGAAAAATGCTATAATTCTCATGGATAAGATCAACCTGAACCTGAAAAGCGGCATCGGCTATGAAGACGCCGTGGTGGACGCCGGCAAGGCGCGCTTGGAAGCGATCTTCATCACTTCCATCTGCACCATCTTCGGCATCATCCCCATCACCTTTTCCAGCGAATTGTGGCGGGCCTTGGGCGGGGCGATCATCTTCGGCCTGCTCCTTTCCTCCTTCCTGACCCTCTTCGCCGTGCCGACCTTATTTGTCAGCTTCATCAAAGACAAAAAAATTATAAATTAAATTTAAATTTATGATGAGCCCCATCAAGCCGGATTTTAAAAGCGAATGGTTCGCGATCTTCCTGGTGATCGTGTCTTTCCTGGCCGGCGCTTATTTTTACCGGCATTTTCCCGCGCTCGTCCCCGCGCATTGGAATCTGGCCGGGCAAGTGAACGGCTACGCCTCGCCCTTCCTGGCCGCTTTCCTGCTGCCGCTCATGATGCTCGGCTTCTATATCCTGTTCCTGTTCTTGCCGTTTCTGGATCCGAAGAAGGACCAATACGCCGATTTCGCCCCCACTTATCATAAATTCAAGGATCTGGTCCTCGCTTTCCTGTTCGTGCTCTTCATCATGACTGGCTTGAACGGCCTCGGCCGCTCGGTCAATATCAGTTTCTGGACGCCGATCCTGATCGGCCTGCTCTTCATCCTGATCGGCCTGCTGATGAAGAAAGTGAAGAGCAATTGGTTCCTGGGCATCCGGACGCCCTGGACCATGTCTTCAGAAACGGTCTGGGACAGGACTCATAAATTGAGTGCGCCGGTGATGATGGTCGCCGGTCTGGGCATGGCGCTCACCGCTTTCGTGCCGCCCCTCGGGAAGACGATCTTATTCATCCTGGTCACCGCCCTGATTGTCCTCTTTCTGCCGTTTTATTCCTATCTCCTGTACGTCCAAGAGAAGCGGAATAAGGCCAAGCCGCAGGCTTGATTTGTCAGACTACCTATTAAAAAAAGGAAATGAAAAACCCCGGTCATGATTGGCCGGGGTTTCGTTGTAAAATTCTTGCGCGAGAGGGGGCTGGCAAGGGCTAGAAAAATAATCCTGTATAGGGGTAATTATATTGGTTCATATAGAAGTTATTCAACATTTGGTCTTTCAACTTCTTTCTGGCCGCCTCGTCCAACGGCTCTTTGGAAACCTCGGGCATTTCCGGGAGCATTGATCCGCCGCATGAAACGACTGCCAGAAAGAAAAATAGAATCGCCAAGGCGAGAGGCAGGATAGTCAGAGCCAGGCCGGTTTGTCTGATAAAGTGCATTTTTAATTGCCAGACTGGATCCAAGGCGTAGAAGAATGCTAAGCAGACAAGACCGAAATAAATCAGTCCCACCAGCGCCGCGCCGATAAGAACCAGCCAATTATCAGCCAGCATCTTTTTAAGTTTTTCGTTAAAGGACTTTTTTAAGCTTCGTCCCGCGAACCAACCGTAGAAGGAGAAGACTAATAGAGCCATTCCGGTTATTTGGCCGGCTTGTCTGAAGATCTCTTGACCGGTGGCATTATAAATCGTGGCCGGCAGAAGCGAACAAAAAAGAATTAACACGGCGCTCACGGTCGTCAAGAGTAATAAGCAGAAAACGCTTTGGCATTTTTCACTGCTTAACACTTCAACGACGGCGCAGTATATGCTTAACCAGGCGGCTATGTAGAGGGCCAGCGGCCAGGAACAAATTCTCAGCGCCGCCAAGAAGCTGGCGCCGGCTAAGAAAGCGAAGGTCAAGAACACGAAGCGCAGAAATCGGGGACGCTCCTCTCTCATTTCTTTCCACCAATTTGTAAAGGGCAGAAGAAAATGAAATACGATAAAAAACGTAAATTTGTCTTTCATGGGTCGGGATTTTGGATTGTTTTTATCAGATTAGTTAATTGGGGAATAGGCTGTTTTTTAAGGGACAAAGTTGTGGTAATACCGGTTGTATTACTTTATAAACACATCTCATCACTTTGCAACTATTTTGTCAAACTTTTATTAACAGCTAAAAAGAGGTAAAATGAGGAAGCTTTTATGATAAAAGATCTGCCCTTGGCCACCTATCTCCGCCCGAAAACTTTAGGCGAATTCGTGGGCCAGGAAAAAATCATCGGGCCGAAGTCTTGGCTGTATCAAGCGATTAAAAATGATACGGTGCCGTCTTTGATTTTCTGGGGGCCGCCCGGGAGCGGGAAGACGACGCTCGCTTTTATCATCGCCAAGGAAACTAAAGCCGAATTCGTGGAACTCTCGGCCACGACTAGCGGCGTCAAAGATCTGAAAAAGATCGTGGACCGCGCGCAAGAGGCGCGCCGCTTGGGCGGGAAGACGATCCTGTTCATTGATGAAATCCATCGCTGGAATAAGGCCCAGCAGGACGCGCTCTTGCCGCAAGTGGAGAGGGGCGTGATCGTTCTCATCGGCGCCACCACGGAGAATCCCAGTTTCGCCGTCAACGGCGCCTTGTTGTCGCGCTCTAAGGTTGTGGTTCTGGATGCGCTCACGCCGGCTGACTTACAGCTGATCGTGGAGCGGACGGCTAAATTATTAAAAGCCAAAGTGACGGATGAGGTCGCCGGACTGATTGCCAGCTTGGCGAACGGCGACGCCCGGAAAGCGATTAATATTTTAGAAAGCGCCATTGAACACGGCGGCAAGATTACGGCCGCGCTCATCAAAGACATCATCAATAAGCCGAATCTTCTCTACGACAAAAGCGGGGAAGAACATTATAACCTGATTTCCGCTTTGCATAAATCCCTGCGCGGCGGGAATGCCGATGCCGCCGTTTATTACTTGGTCCGGATGATTGAAGCCGGTGAAGATCCTTTATACATCGCCCGGCGCCTGATCCGGTTCGCTTCCGAAGACGTCGGCCTGGCTAATAACAGCGCCCTGATGTTGGCCACGGCCACCTATGAAGCCTGTCACGATATTGGTATGCCGGAATGCGGCGTCAATCTGGCGCATTTGGCGATCTATCTGGCCAAGTCGCCAAAAAGTATCGCCGCCTACGTCGCGTATCAGAAGGCGCAAGGAGAAGTGGCCACTTCCGGCAATCTGCCCGTACCCCTCCATCTGCGGAACGCGCCGACTAAGTTGATGAAAGATCTGGGTTACGCTAAAGATTATAAGTACACGCCTTTAGAAGACGACTCTAATCAAGAATATCTGCCCGACAAGATCAAGGGCAAAAAATTTTTATGACCAATCCTTTACTTGATTTTGCCAAGAACGAAGCCCGTCTCAGCCGGCTCTATCGTTCCTATGCCGATCGTTTCGTCGCCCAAAAAGATCTCTGGCTGGGCCTGGCGCAAGAAGAGAAAGTTCACGCCGCCCTGTTGCGTGGCCTTAACCGCCGTTTTGCCGGCGACAAGAATTTATTTGTCGTCAGTCGGGCCGGCCGGCAGATTCTGGACTATATCGCTGATTTTATCGTTGAACAGCAGAATTTGGCGCTTGGCGGCCTGATCGCCTCCGAGGAAGCGGTCAAGATCGCTCTCCGTCTGGAGCAGTCCATGCTGGAAAAAAAGAGCTTCGAAATCTTTGCTACCGATCACGAGGAAGTGCACTCGGTCCTGGCGCGGCTCAACAAAGAAACGGATGAACATCGTCGCCGGCTGGAGAAAGCTCAGACCCGATTTTTTCCGAGGGATGAGACGGATAAACTGGAGGTGGATAGGGAGTAATTGAGGGTTTTGTTAAAATTTAGCTATTTCCTCGGCACCCAATTCCCCAATTTCTTCAAGGCCATCTTATAACCTCTCCCGGTGAAAGTATGGATGAGGTTGCGCGCGCCGCCCGCGTTCAGTTTCTTGCGCAGGGAAGCGAGATGGGTTTCGATGGAATTAGAGAAGGGATCGGCGTTATAATCCCAGACCTTCTCCAGGAGTTCCTGGCGCGGCACGATTTTTCCGCGCTCATGCATCAGGTGCTCCAGGAGAGAAAACTCACGGCGGGTCAGATAGATTTCCCGGCCGCCGCGGCGCACGATCTTGGTGCGCGTGCTGAGCGTCAGATTGTCCAGCTTGAAAAATTCGCCCTCGGCTTTCGGGGGCCTTTTTAATAAGGCGCTCACGCGCAACAGCAGCTCGTCAAACAGGAAGGGCTTGGTCAGGTAGTCATCGGCGCCGAGCGTGAAGCATTCGCTCTTGTCGCTCAGTTCCGATTTGACCGTCAGCATGATGACCGGCACGTGCTTTTTCTCGCGGCGGATTTCTTTCAAGACTTCCGGCCCATTCATCTTCGGCAGGGCATAGTCCAGGATGATGAGATCATAGTTGCCGGTCCGGCCTAAGAAAGCGCCGCGTTCGCCGTCGGCGGCGATTTCCACGTTGAATAAGCGGGCCTCTAGGCCCTGTTTGACGAATTCGGCGATAGCCGCCTCGTCGTCAATGATGAGGATTTTCATAGGTTTTTTTATTTAATTAAATTATCGTCAGCGGCCTCATCATAACAAAAGGGATATGAAAAAAACTTAAATTTTTTCTAAAGAAAATATAAATATTGAACTTGACATAAAATAGGTCTAGTGATCGTTTCTTTCATTATTTTTTGCCCGGTAAGTGCGCCGGGTTTTTTGTTTTTCTGAATTTATTTGCGGGAAATAGAGAAATATAGTAATATAAAAATAAAGAAGACCTAAAGATATGAGCCAAATTTTATCCAACCAAGAACCGAAAGGCACCCGGGATTGGCTTCCCGAGGAGTTTTTAATCAGGAAATATATTTTTGACGTCTGGCGCCGCGTCTGTCTGCGCTACGGTTTTGAAGAATATCTGACCCCGCTCGTGGAGTCGGCGGACATCTATCGCGCCAAGTCAGGCGAGGATATCGGCGGGAAAGAACTAGTCACCTTCCGCGACTTAGGCGATCGGGAGCTATCCATCCGGCCGGAAATGACCCCATCGGTTACGCGGATGGTCACGAAAGTTTACGCGGCCAGCCCGAAACCTTTGAAATATTTTTCCATCGCCAATTTCATACGCAACGAAAAGCCCCAGCGTGGCCGGAACCGTGAGTTCTGGCAATTGAATTGCGATATTTTCGGCGCCGAAACGCTTAAGGCCGATATTGAAATCATGCAATTGGTTTTAGATCTGATGTTGGAATTTGATCCTCCGATTGGATCCTTCACCCTGGCCGTGAGTAATCGGAAGTTGATTGACGGCGTATTGGCTCTAGCCGGGGCGGATGAATTAGCGCCGGACAAGAAGATTTTCTTGGTCCGGACTCTGGATAAATGGTCAAAATTAAGCGCGGCGGAAATCAAGGCTCGGCTGGAAGAAGTCGGCTTGAAGGCGGCCGGCGCGAAAATCATCAATCAGTTCATGGCCGCTAAAAGTTTGGCAGAACTGGAAAGTGCCTTGCCGGATTTGAAGAATAACGCCGGATTGGCGGAAGTTGACCGGGCGCTCGCGACCCTGGAAGATTTAGGTTACGGCGACTGGCTGGAATTTAATCCGGCCGTCATCCGGGGTTTTGATTATTACGACGGCTTGGTGTTTGAAGTGTTTGATAATAGCCCGGAAAATAATCGGGCCATGTTTGGCGGCGGCCGCTATAACGGTCTGGCGGAAATTTTCGGCGTGAAGAATTTTCCGGCCACGGGCGTCGCCCCCGGAGACGAAACCACGCGCTTATTTTTGGAAAGCTGGAAACTGTTGGACAAGATAAAAACCGAGCAGCCGGACAAATATTATCTGCCCTTGATGGCGGAGGGTTTAAAAAGCGCCGCGGACAAGCTGGCGCGCGAACTGCGCGGCCGCGGACTGAACGTTCTGGCCGGCCTGGAGGAGCAGAAAATCGTCAAAGCCCTGGACTTTGCCAATAAGAAGGGGATTAGTAAGGTCGTGATTCTGGGAGAGGAAGAAGCGAACCAAGGCGTTTATAAGATCAAGGATATGGCGAGCGGTAAAGAGAAAATTGAGAAATTTTAATAATATTAAATAAAAAACTATGGGAAAGACTATCGAAAGGACGATAGAAAAAACCGCCGAAGAGATAAAAGAGGAATTTATTTCTCACGAAAAGAGAAATTTTAAGTACCGGATAGGAAAAATCCTGGCTTCTTCTTTAGCCGGTTTTATCGCCGGGATCGTCGTCGCCGTCATTTTTTTTTTGACTTTTTTTGATATCACTTTAAAGCAAGTAGTCAAATAGCCAGTAGTCAGGAAGCGCCCGCCGGGATTTTTTATCGCTAATATGAAAAAATTTTTAATTTTAGGGTTGCTTTTCTTATTATTGATTTTTTCAGGTTGCGCCTTGAAGCGATCGGACTTGGCGCCGGGTAGCGCCAATCGAAGCGCCGGCCGCGGTCCGGATCGGCCTCAAGTGGCCAACAACGAATTGCGCCTGGTCGCTAAAGATGCTTTTTCTTTGGAAGCGCCGGCCAATTGGAAAGAAAGTCCGGCGCTCATGCCCGGGATTTCCTTGATGATGGTGAACGGCGCGGAAACCAGCGATCGGCCTGAGGTCAAGAAGATAAATTTCAAAAGTTATTTCTCGGTTTCTTACGCCACCTTAGGTGAGAAAACTTTAGAGCAGTATACGGACGGTCTCAAGGACAAACTAACCCAGATGGTGGCGGGCATAACTTTTCAGGATTTAGAACCGACGGTGATCGACGGCCGACCGACCAAAGTTTTTAGCGCTGACCTGACCCAGCAGGGGGTAGATTTCAAACTGCTGATGTTTGTGGCGGAAGGGAAAAACAAGGATGTTTGGCTGATTTCTTTTAACACTTTAGCCACCGACTTGAGCGGCTATCAAGCCCTATTTTATGGGGTGGCAACGAGCTTTCGGGCGAAGTAGGGACAAGCGCTTGCGCCCTTTGTCAAAAAGTTTTATAATAAAGAAAGTTGAGGATAAGGTGTGAATAAACAAAAAATAAGCAAAAGAACAAAAAATAATCAAGAGGAATGAAAAAGGTTATTACTTAACAAAAAAATAGATAAGAAGCGGAACAGGCGGGATGTCCGGTGATGACCCCCAGCCACTTACCGGGCCCCTAATTCTCGTTCCGTTCTCCTTTATCTATTAGCCGAAAAATAAAAAAGCATCATAAAAGTGGTTGGATATTTTTGTGATGTTTTTTATTTTAGCAATAAGCAATAATTAATTTAAATATAAAATATAAAAAATAAGATTAGGATAGCAAGATCCGTCTTCTCTCCTAATTTCAAAAGTATGAAGAATTTTTTAAAAAACAAGATGTTGATGAGAACTCTGCTGGGATTGTCGCTGGCCATCGTTATCGCCGGCGGAGCCTTTATCAATAAAGCTTCGGCGGCGGCGACCACTACGCCCGCGACCGGCGGCGGCAGTATTTCACTGGATACGTCATCGGCGGCTTCCAGCCCGGCGTGGACGACCCTTACCGGTCCGACTATTACGGAAGGCGTGGCTGGAGATATCGCCACCGGAACGCACACCATAACTTTATCCGGTGCTTGGGAATTTGATACGGCGCAAAGCGTGACGATTACTACCGGCGGGCTGATTGTCGTCACCTCATCAGTTTTTCCTACCGCTTCAACTTTAACTTTCACTGTTAGCGCGCCGTCAGCCGGCAGTCCTGATTATTTATCTTTCTCAAATATCAAGGTGAGGCCGACCGGCACAACCACCAGCACCGTTAACATGGTTCACCATTCAGGAACAATTAGCGGGATAATAAACGATACTACTAATCTTGGAACATTGACGAGCGTGGTCGGTAATGCCAGCAAGTTGGCCATTACCACCGACCCCAGCGCTTCCACGGAATATGGAACGATTTTCGCTCAACAACCGGTCGTGAAGACTGAAGACCAATTCGGCAATCTTTCCATCACTACCCTGGCCGCCAGTAAGACCGTTACCTTGGAGTTGAGCACCGGCAGCGGGATACTCCAAGGCACTTACACGATGGATATAGGAACTGGCGCGGGAAATGGAACGGTAACTTTCACCGACTTGAAAGTGGGCTCAAATGGCGCGGTCGGGGTAGGCAAGAAATTGACCGCTTCGGCGCCCAGTCTGACGAGCAGCGCAGAAAGCGCCGCCTTTGCTATCACCGCCAAGACTCTGACCGTCACCGCCCCGGTCGTTTCCAAAGAATATGACGGCCTCACCACGGCCACTGGCACCTCTACCTATGACACTCTAGTTAGTGGCGATGTTATCAATGCCGCCGCCACCCTGACTTTTGACAGCAAGAATCTCGGCGCGGGCACTAGGACCGTGACGCCTTCCGCCGTGACCGTGAAGGACGGTAGCGATCAGAATACGACCGCCAATTATTCCATTTCTTACGTCGCTAATACCACCAGCACCATCTCCATTCGGCCGATTACCATCACCGCCCAGACCGATACCAAAACTTATAATGGTACTTCCAGCTCAACCGTCCTCCCCTCCGTCCCGGCTCTCCAGAGCGGCGATACTTTAACCTCCACCGGCACCCAGACCTTCAGCGACAGGAATATCGGTACCGGCAAGACCATCACCCCGTCCGGCACGGTAATCAACGATGGCAACGGTGGCGCTAACTATAATGTTACTTACGCCACGACGACTGGCGATATTAACGTCCGCCCCATCACGGTGAGCGCCCAGACCGACACCAAGGTATATAACGCCACTTCTTCTTCCACAGTCCTCCCCTCGGTCCCGGCTCTCCAGGCGGGCGATACCTTGACCGCCACCGGTACCCAGACTTTCAGCGACAAGAACATCGGCGTCGGCAAGACCATCACCGCGACCGGCACTATCATCAATGACGGC
>Ga0172371_10000471_pt1 | contig 61916 bp, 74 predicted proteins | sample Lak12m_FD_114543 | JGI IMG/M metagenome (GOLD analysis project Ga0172371, IMG submission 114543) | Freshwater microbial communities from Kabuno Bay, South-Kivu, Congo - kab_022012_12m | ecosystem: Environmental > Aquatic > Freshwater > Lake | place: Democratic Republic of the Congo: South-Kivu... | reverse complement strand
CGGCGACAAGGTCCCGGTGGACGGCGCCATCATCGAAGGCGAGTCGAGCGTGGATGAGTCGATGATCACCGGCGAGAGTCTGCCGGTCAAGAAAACCGTTGGCTCCACAGTGATCGGCGCAACGATCAATAAGACCGGCACGTTCAAGTTCCGCGCGACGAAAGTCGGCGCAGATACGGCGCTGGCGCAGATCGTCAAACTGGTGCAGATGGCGCAAAACTCCAAAGCGCCCTCACAGCGATTAGCCGACCGGGCAGCCCAGTGGCTGGTGGCCGCTGCCGTTATCTTTGGGTTGGCGACGTTCTTCGGCTGGTATTTTTTCGGTGGCTCCATCATCCCGTCCGGGATGGATAAAACGGTCTGGGCGCTGACCCTGGCGATTACGGTCGTTGTCATCGCCTGCCCCGATGCACTGGGTTTAGCCATGCCGACGGCGGTGATGGTCGGCACGGGCCTCGGCGCGCAACACGGCATCCTGTTCAAAAATGCCACCGCGCTCGAACAGGCCGCCAAGTTGCAAGCCATCATTTTCGACAAGACCGGCACGCTCACCGAGGGCAAGCCGCAGGTGGTCGAGGTCATGGCGGCCGGCAGCGCCCTTACGCAAGATGAAATGCTGAGGCTGGTCGCTTCCGCCGAGCAGTCGTCCGAACATCCACTGGCGCAGGCCATCGTGGACAAGGCCAAAGCGCAGAACTTGAAATTGGAAGACACGAGTGGTTTCGAGGCCATCCCCGGCCACGGAATGAAAGCGACCGTCGCGGGCCAGACCCTGCTCGTGGGCAATCGCAAACTCATGGGCGACAACAATATCGTACTCAAAGAACATGGCGAGCATGCAGCATCTCTGGAAGGCGCAGGACGCACAGTAGTATATGCCGCCGCCGATGGCAAGTTCGCGGGCCTGATCGCCATCACCGACGCGGTGCGGCCCAATGCCAGGCAGGCTGTCGAAAAATTAACGGCCATGGGCGTGCAAGTTGCTATGCTCACTGGCGACAACCGTGCCACCGCTGAACGCATTGCCGCTGAACTGGGAATCAAAACGATCTTCGCGGAAGTCTTGCCGGGGCAGAAGGCCGACAAAGTGAAGGAACTGCAATCGCAAGGCAAATTGGTGGCGATGGTGGGCGACGGCATCAACGACGCGCCGGCGTTGGCGCAAGCCGACGTGGGCATTGCCATCGGCGCCGGCACCGATGTGGCAATGGAAGCCGCCGACGTGGTGCTGATGAAGTCTGACCCGTTCGATGTCATCGGTGCCATCATTCTCAGCCGCGCCACACTCCGCAAGATGCACCAAAATCTGTGGTGGGCAGCGGGTTACAACATCATCGCCTTCCCCATCGCCGCCGGGTTGTTCTATCCGGCCTTCGGGCTGGTGCTGCGCCCGGAGATCGCCGCCATCTCCATGTCCGGCTCGTCCCTGCTCGTGGCGGTCAATGCGTTGATGTTGAAGAACACGAAGCTGGAAGGCATCAAAGCCAGAGATTCAGTAGTCGAATAAAGGAGATAATATGATGACAACCGACATTGGTATTCGCGTTACACTAAAAACGTCTTTCGAGCAAGCTATTCAAAAAACCACTGATGCTCTCAAGACAGAAGGCTTTGGCGTACTGACGCAGATTGATGTAAAGACCACGCTGAAAGAGAAGATCAACGTTGACTTTCGCCGTTACGTGATTCTCGGCGCGTGCAGTCCCGCGCTGGCTCACCGCGCCCTCTCAGCCAATCCGGATGTGGGATTGCTCCTGCCGTGCAACGTCACCGTACAGGAGGCGGGCAATGAAATCACCGTCACCGCCGTTAATCCGCTGCAGATGCTTAGCGTCTTACAAGAAGACCCGGCTGTGAAAGCAGTTGCTGTCGAAGCGAAGGCAAAGCTGGAAAGGGTGATTTCGAGCCTCAAATAGCCCTGAATCCTTTCCATTAAATTACAGATGCATTGACAACCTGCCGAGAGCAGGTTGTCAATGCATTAAGGTCATACGCTATTTTGCCCGCATGATGATTGGCTAACTAGCGCTGGTATGGCAAATTTTACAGGCATATTATCAAAATGCATTGCAACAATTTTTTCTACTTCTTTCTTGCTCGAAGTCAAGGATGAGATGTCTTATCATGAAATCACTGTCTCGGTTGGCGGTGGCCTTGAACTGGACCGGGCTGGGCTATTGGCGTTGATCGCCGGCCTGCCGGGTCTGCGCGTCGTTCCACTTGATAAGAATCCGCTTCCGCAGGTTTTGGTTTGGGCGTCGCGTGCAGACGCAGATGAATTGCCATCTGTTACGCCCGATACAGCCATTTTGCTTCTCACTGAAGACGCGGGATATGAGTCGCTTCCAGAAACGGTAACAGGACTCCTATCCAGGAATGAACCGCCAGCGGCGCTCGGTATCGCCATCCGCCAGGTGGCGCGCGGCGAGCAGTATCTCAGTCCCTCATTGGCAATTGCAATCCTGCAAAAGAGTGAGTCAAAATCGTCTCCCACAGAATCCCAAAAATCAATCGTTGAGTCGCTGACCGACCGCGAACGCGAGATCCTCGAGATGCTCGCGCAGGGTCTGAGCAACAAGGCGATTGCGGGGCGGCTGTATCTGAGCGTCCGCACGGTGGAAGGCCATCTGGCAAATATCTATTCACAGTTGGGCGTACATTCGCGCACCGAAGCCATGCTGGTGGCTGTCAAAATCCCGAAGAGCATCGGGACTATAGTCAGGTAGTTTTACTTGATGACTTCAAGCGGCTTTGCGCTTCTCCTTATTCGAGTTCGGCGTTATCCTTTTTGAAAATGAGATCTTCTTCCCAAACCCGTCTCGCTATCCTCGGAACGATGTCTGACCTTCATAGACAGCCCATTGCTTATGACCTGGATTGTCTGCGTAAGGTTGTCGCCGATCTTGCGCCTGACCTGCTGTGCGCCGAGATCACTTTGCAGACATGGGAGCGCGAGGATTTTTCACAAGCATCCATCGAAGTCCGTGAAGCACTGGCGCCTGTGATCGCTTCAACAGATATTGTTCTGATTCCGGTCGCGCCGACCCCGGAGCGATATACCGATTTCATGCCAAATTCTGGCTCGAGGCGCCGCCTCGTGCGGACCTTCAACCGGCTTCTGCAATGGGGGCAGGTCCAAGCCGACGATGTGCAGACTGTCAACGGGCCATGGTTCGGCGTGTTCTGCCATACAGTTTGTTGGTTGACCGAATCGCTTTGGACTGCCAAGGATCGCGCCGCATGGGAAAGACAGAATAAAGAGTTGGTTGAGAATATCGTCCGCGCTGTTCAGCGGGACAGTGGACGCCGTGTACTGGTGGCTGTGCAATGCCAACGACTGCATCGCCTGATCTCCCTTCTGCGCACCCATGATGATCTTTTCAAGATTGTGCCATATCAAAATTTATAGTGCGAGATGCAATGAGATTATCCAAACTTTTATTCATTTCGCTCGCTGTCGTTCTTCCGCTGGTTATTTATTCACCGGTTACAGCCCAGGATGGTGGACAGGATCAGCCATATTACATCGTTCAGGAAGGCGATTCGCTCTGGGATATTGCCGCGCGTTTCGGCGTAACCCTCGAGGACTTACAACAGGCGAACAATATCAGTGATCCAGGACAAGTGGCAATTGGCGTTCATTTGATAATTCCCAGCTTGAATGGCGTGAACGGTCGTCTGGATACAATTACAGTCACTTATGGTGAGACCCTTTGCAGTATGAGCCGTCGTTATAACCTTTCAGAGTTGACTTTAGCCCAATTGAATCGCTTCGTCAGCCCGGCAGAATTATATGCCGGCGCGACTATGATCGTTCCAGTAACCGACAGCCCAGGTTCATCTTCTGCCGGGCGCGCTGGTCTGACCTCAGGCCAGTCCTTGTTGGAACTGGCGATACTGCGCGGCGAAGACTCTTAGAAACTTGCTTTGGATAATAACTTGCCGGGCACGTGGGCAGGTTTGCCCGGCGATGTGCTTCGCTTTGCCGGTGACTCTCAAACGGACGCACCAGCCGGTTTACCGGAGTCCATCACAAAGGTCGAGATTGATCCGCTGTTTATGCTCCAGGGCGGGACGACGGTGGTCAAAGTCTATGCACCGCCTGGTATTAAGATAAGCGGTTCGCTGTCTGATCGTACTCTGAATTTTTTTTCACAGGATTATGGTTATGTTGCCTTGCAGGGCATCCATGCCATGACGCCGCCCGGCCTCTATCCCCTGGCGTTGGAAGGCGAGTTGCCAAATGGAGAACGCTTCGCTTTTTCGCAGGATGTGCTTATTCAGGATGCGAACTTCACGTACGATCCCAGCCTGCAAGTTGACCCGGTCACCGTGGATCCGGCAGTAACGGAACCTGAAAAGGAATTGTGGGAATCACTGGGTGTTCCCGTCACACCTAAAAAGATGTGGAATGGTTTGTTCGCCAGCCCCGTGCCGCCGGAATTCACTGAATGCTGGCCTTCCCTTTTTGGCAATCGGCGATCTTACAACGGCAGCACTTATGACTATTTCCACAGCGGTATGGATTTCTGCGGCCAGACTGGAACTGAATTGTACGCCAGTGCTCCCGGCAAAGTTGTTTACATCGGCGAATTGACTGTACGCGGCGGAGTTGTGGTGATTGATCATGGTTGGGGAATTTATACAGCCTATGATCATCTCTCGAAAATCCTTGTCCAACCCGGCGACATGGTTCAACCCGGACAAGTGATTGGATTGGGTGGAGCAACAGGCCGTACTACCGGACCTCACTTGCATTGGGAGGTGTGGGTCGGCGGTGTTCAGGTCAACCCGCAAAATTGGCTTACGCGCGCCTATCCTTGATAAGCCAAAGCACTTATCCGCGAACAGGCAAAACCGCGCTTCGGTATTCTCCACAAATCTCATACAATCTGTAAAACGATCCCACTGTAAAGAAGATCTATCCACGTATTGAAAAGAGGCGCCATGCCAAGCAGATTGACTCAAATCCTGAAATTACTCATCATTTTACTGATTCCCATTTTCATTATCAGTAGCGCAGCACGGTTACTGGCTACTGACTCGTATCTGGCTTTCGAATACAACAGGTCCAGTTTCCCGCCCGACACGTTCGGTTTCACCAATCAACAGCGTTTCATCCTTGCCTCAACGAACATTCATTATGTGCGTGCTCATCTTCCCAATGATGAGCTCTCAAAACAAACCCTGAATGGTGCGCCGGTTTACAATCCGCGCGAAGTATCACACATGGCAGATGTGCAAACAGTTTTTCAATCCGTTTCGCGCGTCTGGCTCGCCACGTTCATTCTGCTTATATTACTGGGCTTCTTCCTTTGGAAAAAAGGAGAGCAGAAAGCACTCGCATCAGCAATTCAATCGGGCGGACTTTTGACTTCCGGGATCATCCTGTCAATCGCTTTGCTGGCAATCTTCGGCTGGCAATTTTGGTTTGAAACATTTCATTTGTTTTTCTTCAAACCGGGTTCATGGCTGTTTTCCTACTCCGATACGCTCATCCGCCTCTTTCCGGTAGAGTTTTGGTTCGACGCAACCCTGACGATTTCCGTTTTCAGCCTGGCTGGGGGATTGTCGCTGGCTCTCATCGGCTGGCGCGGAAAACGTGCGCTGGCAGGAATGCGGACTTAAGGAATGTAATCACATTTGCTGTCAGGTCGAACACTGAAAAAATTTGCAAACGTAAGCCCGACGGTCTCTCTTCGGGCTTTTTGTTTTGAACAGGTAGTTTTACTTGCCTTTCATTAGCCAATCGGCGCTCGTCCCGTGAACGACTCGGTGCTATCTTAGTTGCAAGAAAGGAAACGATTATGACTAATTCCACACAAATCTCTCGTATCAAAGGGGCGGAACTTTTATCCTCTATTGGCGCTGGGGTGCTGGGCGCGGGCATTGCCCTTCTACTGGTGAATCTACTTGTACCTTATGCAGTTCCAATCCTTCTACTCGGCCTCATTTCCCACGCCGCGGGCATGTTCCAGAAACATAGACTTGAGCAACAGGGAGAAGTCGTTCGCGTCTGGTGGGTAGAAACTTTGTATTGGTTGTGCTGGCTGGGGTTGGCCGCGTTATTGCTCTTCATCATCGTCCGCCAATTTTGAAGCCACAACATCAGTAGATAAAAGCGTGAATCAAGATAGAGATGACCATGGATGAGATCATTATCGCTACCTGCTCACTGGAGATAGGCAAGGCCGCTGACGTTAATACAGTGTTGGTTGACGGGCGTATGGTGTTGCACGGCGGGCGCGCAACGAGCGCGGACGAGTCGGGAATCGTCGCTCACGCGGAGGCCGCGGCAACGACCATCTTTGACCACTCCTGTTTCGTACCTGTCGAATCTGATACTGCGAGGTTGGCCATGACGCAAAATACGACTCAACGCGCGCACGCTCTGAGGGGGCTGGTCGGCGGTATTGTTGGGACTTTGGCAACGATTGGAGTTGCCTTGTTCCTTCCGAAACCAATGGCTTTAGAGTTTCTTTCCATTGTGTTGGGGGGTATCGCATTCGTTTACTTCGGTTTTGTGTTGATGGATGGTCGAGTACGTGAGATGCTCTTCGAGTTTGGAAACATCACATTGACGCTAACTTTCGCCTTCTTAGGCTTATGGATCGCGCCTTATTGGCTCGCGGCTGGCTACTTTATCCACGGCATTTGGGACGCCATTCACCATCTAGGAGGTGTTCAGACAAAAATACCACGCTGGTACATACCATTCTGCCTGCTCTATGATTGGCTTGTAGCAGGTTTTATCATCATCTGGTGGCGGTGATCGCCACATTCAGCAAAAGGAGAAATACATGATTCGCAAAAGGTTTATGTTCCTCGGCATAATTGGTGGTCTCGTCGTCCCTTTCGCTCTCACACTGTTGCCGAAGGAGTACGCCCGAGACATCCTGGTCGTTTTGGTTGGATACTTCGGCGGCGTTTATTTGGGGATAGGCCTGTCAACCGCCAGCCCAAAGAAGGTGGCTCTTCAAGATGGCGTTTCCGCGCTCTTTTTCGGCCTCGCGCTTGCAGGTCTTTGGGTGAGCCCATTGTTTCTCGCGTTGGCATGCTTCGCGCATGCTGCTTGGGACTTCATTACCGAACATCCAAAAGCTCTCAACACGCCCATTGCTCGTTGGTACGTGCCTACATGTGTTAGCTTCGACATTCTGCTCGGCGTGTTCATCCTCGTTTGGTGGTGGTGAGGAGGAAGGTGAAATATGACAGCCAAGAGACCCAATGAACCAATGCAGAAAGTCGAAGTCATCATCCACATTGACGCGCCGCGCGAGGCGGTCTGGGCCTATATGTCCGATTTGCCATTCGTGCGCGCCTTGCCATTCACGACCCTGGAGGTGATCGGTAAGCCAGTCAGCGTTGGCACAGTTAACCGCTTGACGTTCACTTTGCCATTCGGCATGACCTTTCGCTTCGATGAGCTAGTGACGGAGTGGGTGGAAAACGAGCGCATCAGCTATCGCGCCATCTCCGGCTGGGCAATGGAGGCCGAGGCTGTGCTCAAGCCCGAGGATGGCGGCACACGCTTCCGCTTCACCCTGCGCTACCGGTTCCCGGGCCTGTGGAAATTGACCCCTCACTGGCTCATGGAACTGGGCTGCCGGCAGGGATTGAAGAACCTGAAGAAAATGATCGAGGCGAAGCCACAGGGTTTAGCCGTCACTCCGTAAGTTTCGAGAAAAAGGAGACCAATGATGGATGACATCCTGATTACGAATGCCACCGTCGTCACGGTGGATTCATCCAATCGCATTCTCCGCGACGCGGCGATAGCCATTCGCGGGCGCGAGATCGTTGCCCTCGGCCCGACCGAGGTCGTGAGCGCCGAACACCCGGCGCGCGAAGTGATTGATGCGCGAGGGATGGTCGCACTGCCCGGCCTAGTCAACGGCTATATCCACATGTTCACGGCGCTGTACAAGGGTACGATGTGCGGGTTTGGTTTTGAAAGGACTGCCGGCGAAGACATGACTATGTGCGCCCATGCCACTCCCGATTTCATGTTGGCCGCCTCGCGATTATCGGCGGTCGAGATGCTGCGTTCCGGCATCACTCTCGCCAACATCGCCGGGGATGCAATCGCCTTCGAGGTTGCCCGCCAACCGGCCGAGGCCCTGGGCCAGGCCGGGATGAAAGCGTTTGTGCAGACGATAGTGGCTGACATGTTCGGCCTGACCAACCTGAGCGCTGACGCGCAACTGACTGAGGCGGAGACGCTTCTACGCGAGTATCGCGGCAAATTCGAGGGGCGAGTCCGTGTTGTGCCCAGTCCGGGGGAGGTGCTGGCAACTTCACTGAAGATGATGCGACGGCTGGCGGCGCTGGCCGAGCGCGAAAACGTGATCGAGCACATCCATGTCTTTCCTCGCTGGCCGATGGGCGCGTTTAGTTGGCCGGTGCGCGGCCGCTCACCGCTTGGCCTTTTGAAAGCAGGCGGCCTGCTCAACGAGCGATTGGTGGCGGTGCACTTTCTCGCGGCCACACGCTCTGACATCGCGGCGGTCGCCAAGGCGGGCGCGAGCGTAGTTCATTGCCCATCGGTGTGGATGAACGTGGGCATTGGCCCGCGTCACTGGCTACCCGTGAAGGCCCTCCATCGCGCCGGGGTCAACATCATGCTGGGGGCCGATAGTTACGGCGGCTGGATCGAGGGCGCCGATATGTTCACCGAGATGCGCAACTGCATTTTATTGAGCAACTTTCTATACGGGGCGGACTCATTGAAACCAATGGATGTGTTGCGCATGGCGACGATCAACGGAGCGCGGGCGTTGGGGTTGGAAAGGGAAACCGGCTCGCTGGAGGTCCGCAAGCGCGCCGACATCGTATTGCTGAAATTCGACCGCCCGCCGGTACAGCCGTCATCCGATGTCCCCTACATGCTAGTGTATGGCGCATCCGGCCGTGACGTGGATATGGTACTGATTGACGGGCGCATCGTCGTGCGCGAGGGGCGTGTGCTGACACTGGACGAATCTGAGGAGGTGATAGCGGCGGCCGAAGCGCGCGTCGAGTTGTATCGCCGCGCTGGATGGGAGTTGACGCCTGATGAGGTGACACCTCCGAAGACTTCCTGGCTCGAACGTTATCCCAACGAACGGTTTGCCAAGTGGGGCGCGAGGTTCGCGCGGTTGCAGGCAATCTGGAATCGTAAAGGAGAACATCAATGAACACAAAACCTTTGAGTCAAACATTGGCATGGTTCGGCTGGCTGCCGCTCTTTCTTCTCACCGGATTGATTTGCGCTCGTGCTATGTCAGGTTCGGTGCTATCTTGGAAGCAGGATAAATTCGTTGCTCTGAAAGGAAATTGACCATGTCTCTTGCGCGCCGTAATCTATTTCAAGATAAGACTCGCCTGGCCTTAAGCATTGGCGGGGTAGCATTGGCTGTCATGCTGATCCTGGTGCTCAAAGGCTTTCTGACCGGGATAAATCGCCAGATCACTTCGTACCTCGACCATTCACCCGGCTCAATCGTCCTGGCACAGGAAGATGTGGTCAACCTGCTTGGGGCAACCTCCCTTCTGCCAGAGGGAATCATTCAGAAAGCAGAAACAATTCGAGGCGTGAATAAAGCGATCCCGATCCTCTCACAGTTCGTCATTCTCGATCTGCATGATAAAAAACAGCCCGCGTACATGATCGGATATGACCAGAAACAAGGCGGTGGGCCATGGGAACTGAGCGCGGGACGCGAGCCGCGCTTGAAACGGGAGATCGTCTTTGACCGCGTGTTCGCTGAGCGCCATGATTTAAAACTTGGCGATCAAGTAGAAGTGATGGACAAAGATTTCACCATTGTCGGCTTATCGAAGGGAACGACCTCCTGGATGACAAGTTATTTCTTTATACGAAAAAGAGATGCCGAAGAACTACTGCTGGCTTCGGATGCGACCAGTTTCCTGTTGATCACAACCTCGGATGGCGCGAATATGGATGACATTCTTCGGCGATTAAACAATATATCCGACGTCAATGCCCTGACCAAGGAGAAAATGGCTGCCAATGACCTCAATCTATTTGCTAAAATTTTCTCGGCGCCGCTCAAACTGATGGTCGGCATCGCCTTTCTGGTCGGGACAATGATTGTTGGGCTGATCATCTACACCGCCACAGTTGAGCGTCAACGCGAGTACGGAGTCATCAAAGCCATCGGCGCGAAGAATTACTTCCTCTATCAGATCGTGTTGACGCAGGCGCTGTTCGCATCCCTGGCTGGATCAGCGCTTGGTATCCTGCTGGCGAACGGCGCGGCACAATGGATCATGTCCGCCCGGCCTCAATTCCTGATCGTCTTTGATCCCGTCGATAGCGTGCAGGCATTGCTTGCCGGTCTGGGCATGGCGTTGATCGCGTCCATCTTCCCAACCCGCGTGGTGGCTAGTCTTGCTCCGGCGGAGGTCTTCCGCAAATGATTCGGCTGGCTTTCCGCAACCTTTTTCAAAACAAGATCCGCCTGGTCATCTCCGTTGGCGGAGTAGCCCTGGCCTTGCTTCTCATCCTTTCGCTGGACGCTGTCTTTAGCGGTGTCGAACGACAGATTACGGCTTACATTGAACACAGTGGCGCAGACGTCTGGGTCTCACAAGCTGACGTGCGCAACATGCACATGGCTTCTTCTTCATTACCCGATTCCATTGAAGGGAAAATGAAATACGTGCCCGGAGTTGTCTCGGTCACACCAATCCTATATCTGACAAATAACGTGGTAGCGGGTGATGAGAGAAATCTGGCGTACATTATCGGCTTGCCGGAAAATGCTGAATTTGGTGGTCCATGGAATATCTCGTCCGGGCAAAGTCTCCCCGGTGAAGGTGGTGTGATCATTAACCGCAATATTGCTGAGAAATCCGGTATTGCATTGGGTGATGAAGTCAAGATCCTTGGCAAGGAATTCAAAGTAACGGGTCTTTCCGAAGGAACTGCAAGCCAGGTCAACTCGGTGGCCTTCATATCAATGAAGGATTTTGAAAAGATGCGCGGTAGTTACGATACCATCAGTTTCCTGCTCGTGAAGGTTGGTGATGGGGAATCTCCAGAAGTTGTCGCCGCCCGTATCCAATCTCAGGTTAGAGATGTGACCGCCCAGACGAGAGACGATTTCGCCGCGCAGGAGCGCCAGGTAGTCAAGGATATGAGCACGGATGTGATCACTATCATGAACATGATTGGCTTTCTGATCGGTCTGGCGGTGATGGCGCTGACCGTATACACATCCACGCTCTCGCGTCGCCGGGCATACGGCATGTTAAAAGCACTTGGCGCGCGCAACACAGATCTCTACCTGACAGTGTTGGCACAGGCGATATTAAGCGTGACCTTGGGCTTTCTATTTGGTTTGGCCCTCACGCTACTATTGACTGTTGTGGTTCCCCTATTTGGGTCAAACCTTGCACTGGAAGTCAGTCTTCTTTCACTGCTCAAGGTAGGCGGCGTTTCTCTGGTGATTGCCGCAATTTCAGCGATGCTCCCCATCCGCCAGATCGCCGGGTTGGACCCGGCTATGGTATTTCGAGGCAGGTAAAAATGGCAAACCTTTCTTCTCAAACTCAAGACGAGACTCTACAAATTACTCATGTCACCAAACGCTATGGCTCTGGTACAACCGAAGTAACAGCCGTTCGCGATGTGTCCCTATCCGTTAACCCGGGCGAGATCGTGCTTATCATGGGGCCCTCAGGCTCTGGCAAGACCACCCTGCTCTCCATGCTAGGTGCTTTGCTTAAGCCCACCGAAGGTGCGATCCAGCTGAACGGCACGACTATCAGCGCGCTGGCGGAAAACCGCTTGCCGGATATTCGCCTCAAGCAATTCGGTTTTATCTTTCAGGATTTCAACCTGCTCTCGGCGCTGACCGCATTGGAAAACGTTGCCATTGTGGCAGAACTCGCGGGATCCAAGTCCCGGGAGGTGCGACGAAAAGCCGCCTCAATCCTGACCGAGTTGGGTCTCGGCGAACGGTTGAATTTTCTCCCTGAAAAATTATTGGGCGGCGAAAAACAACGCGTCGCCATCGCCCGCGCCCTAGTCAATGACCCGGCCCTGATCCTAGCCGATGAACCCACCGCCAACCTGGACTCGAAGATTGGTCACGAGATCATGCGTTTGTTGCGAAACATCGCCAAAGAGCAGGGACGAAGTGTCGTCATTGTCTCTCACGATCAACGCATCAAAGACATCGCCGACCGCGTATTGTGGCTCGAAGATGGAGAGTTCAAGGAAACGGTCACAATGGCGATTGACCCGGTCTGCGGCATGTCGGTCGAACGCGAGAAGGCGATCAGCGCGGAATGGGAAGGACAGGTTTTTTATTTTTGTGCGCGCGGCTGCCGGGATGAATTTGCGAAGGATCCACAAAAATTCATTATTGCGGTTTGATAGCATTCAGCAAAGAGATATGGTTCTTCAAACTGAATTCATACATAACGTCATGCGCCATCTTGCTAATCAGATGGATAAGCAAGATGGCGCTGGTGGTTAATTGGTCAAGGCTATATTATCAAGTGATGAAATTTTTCAAGCTGGTTATGATACCTCTCCTCGTTAATCATTCAAGCCCTCAATATCACGGGAATGGAGCTCATCAACATGGTTAATATATTATCTCTCAAACCCGACCCTTCCGCCACGGACGTGACGCGGCGCCGTTATCAGCGCCTCGCTCCCATTTACGATGTAATGGAAGGATTATCCGAGCGGCGTTTTCATCCATGGCGCACCAAGTTATGGGAACAGGTACCAGGTTTGCGTGTTCTGGAAGTCGGTGTTGGGACCGGCAAGAACCTACAATTTTATCCTGCTGGTATTTCGATCGTTGGAATTGATCTTACGCCCGGTATGTTGCAACGCGCGCAAAAACGAGCCAACGATTTGCGATTAAGTTCAAGAGTCGAACTTCATATTGGTGACGTTCAACAATTGGATCTCCCGGACGACAATTTTGATTCGGCTGTTGCCACGTTTGTTTTCTGTTCAGTACCTGACCCAGTACTTGGACTGCGTGAACTTAGACGCGTTGTCAAACCTAATGGACGCGTGTTGCTTCTTGAACACATGCGTTCCCCCGATCCGTCTTTGGGAGCCGTGATGGTTTTTCTAAACCCACTAATCGTGAGAATGATGGGCGAAAATATTAATCGCAGGACGCTAGATAATGTTTGCGCGGCGGGACTTGAGATCGAGCATGTTGAGGATTTGGGAATGGGAGGCATCTTCAAGTTAATCGTAGCTCACGTCCCTTCACGATAGAGTTGATTTGAGTAGCGATAAATGGCTCACTTCTCCCGTCGCGATTTTCTCAAACTAGGTGTCTCCACTTTTGCAAGCCTGGCTTTTTCTCCATTCCTGCCGGGGCTGGGATTGTTCGATGATGCAAATCTGGCGCGCGTGACGACCAAGTCTGTCAGCGTGTACAGCCAGCCAAATGACCAGAGTGTGATTGTCGGGCAACGCTTCCGGGATGAGTTGGTCAACATTTATGGGGAAGTTAATTCCGGCATTCCGACTTACAATCCAATCTGGTATCGTGTCTGGGGTGGATATACACACCGGGGGCGCCTGCAAAAGGTCAAGGTTCTCCTTAATGAACCGTTGGCAACCATCCCCGAGGGGGGTCGTCAACTATCTGAACTGACCGTGCCATACACCCAGGCCATGCGTTACACAAAAACCTATGGCTGGCAGCCCAACTTACGGCTTTATTACGGATCGGTACATTGGATTGATGGGATTGACGAAGGTCCCGATGGTCAACCTTGGTATCGAATCTTCGATGAACTGGTCGGTTTTCCGTATCACGTTCTTGCCATGCACCTGCGCCTGATTCCATTTGCAGAGTGGGCTCCGATTACTCCCGAAATGCCACTCGAAAACAAGCGCATCGAAGTCAATCTGAGCACCCAGGTTCTGACCGCCTACGAGCATGACCAGATTGTGTTTCAGACGAACATCTCCTCAGGCATCCCTGCTGGACGACCAAGCCCAAACGTTATTTCCACAAAAACTCCCAGCGGTGAATTTCACATCCTTGAGAAATATCCATCCAAGCACATGGGAAACGGTAACCTGTTTGCCGGACCTGAAGACTACGAATTGCCCGGTGTTCCCTGGACAAGTTTCTTTACCGAATCGGGTGTTGCTTTCCACGGCACGTACTGGCATGATAACTTCGGCACGCCAATGAGCAGCGGCTGTGTCAACATGCGGATTGAAGAAGCCAAATGGCTGTTTCGCTGGGCGCGTCCTTTGCACGAACCTGACCATATTTCAAATCGCGGTCGCGGGACACGGGTGATAATTGCCGCCTAAACACCACAACCCAACAGATCCAAGGAATCGCGGGGAATTCATCTCTTTCAATCCTGATGCGTCAATATCATCTATTTTTTCAAGTGAGATATACGCACTTACATTTGTCATAAGCCATTTGGCTCATGCGCCTCTCCGATATTCCCCCTTATAATTCTTGAAATTGCAAATTTTCCAGCGACTTTGTCGGAAGGAAGATTATTCCATAAAGGATATTGTAAACAGAGAAACTCAATGAGCAAAAGACAAAGAAGGCAAAAGAAAAGTTTTCCTTGGGTGTTTGTTGTGTTCGGCAGTATTCTGATCATCGCCGCGATATTATTCTTCGCCAATCAGAATGGCGGCGGAACGCCCGCGATCGCCATTGACCAACAGAAAATTGACTACGGCTATGTTCAATTTGGCAACAACAAAACATTCACGATCAAAGTCACCAACAATGGTGACGGAATTCTGCGCTTCAAAGAGAAACCCATCGTCGAAGTTTTGGAGGGCTGCTGACCTCCTGATCTGACCATCGGTTCGATGGCACTCAAACCTGGTGAAAACACAACTATTGAATCCGGCATCTTCATGATGCACTCCGGCATGGACGGTCCGCATGATTATGCCGTGCATCTAAAAACCAATGACCCAAAAACTGCTGATCTGGTAATTCATGTCTTGTCAAATTGGGGACCATAAATCAAATGAATAGATCAACAACGGCGTGCCCACAAAACACGCCGTTGTTTCTATTTTGCAATCGGTAATGTGAATGTGAAAATACTTCCCAAACCATCTCCCTTGCTTTCAACCCAAATCCGACCGCCGTGCGCTTCGACGAGGGCACGCGCAATCGTCAAGCCAATCCCGCTTCCGCCTCCACTTTGACGGGAGCGGGATTTATCCACTCGATAGAAGCGGTCAAAGATATTCGATAGATGTTCAGGCGGAATACCGATGCCTGTATCTTGGACAGCGATTTGAACTTCATGATCGATCCGTTTTGCAGAAATAGTGATCCTGCCACCTTCTGGTGTATATTGCAAGGCGTTCCCGGTGAGATTGGTAAGCACCTGCACGGCGCGGTCTTCGTCCGCGAGAACATGCGGAAGGTCAGGAGCCAGTTCGAGGTCCAGCAAGATGCGTTTGGATTCAGCATGAGGTGCGAGTCGTTTGGTCACAGTGTGCACAAGAGTGGAAACATCCACAGATCGAATATCTAATTGATAGGCGCGCGCTTCGACACGGGAAAGTTCCTGCAGGTCATCCACAAGCCGATTGAGCCGATCTGCCTCGGCATGGATTTGCTGATAGGTTTCATTATTTGCAGGCAGAACACCATCCATCAAGCCTTCCATCGAGCCCTTGATGGCGGTGAGTGGCGTGCGAAGTTCGTGGCTAACGTCGCCGATGAGACGCCGGCGCATGGATTCAATTTGATTCAATTTTTCAGCCATTTGGTTGAAGCGTGATGCGAGTTGGGCAAGTTCGTCCGCGCCTTTCACATTCACGCGTTCGTCATAACGTCCGTCGGCAATGCGTTGCGCGGCAAAAGACATGGCGCGCACCGGTGCGATGACACTGCGAGTGAATAATAAGCTGAGTGCAACAGCCGCAAGCATGGCCGCCAGCGCTGCATACGTCAGCGCTTCGTTAAAGCTGGCGCGATAATCAATATAGAGTTGTGACATCGGGCCGGAATTCCCAAAACCCTGATTGCCCATTCCCATCCCGCTGTTCGTAATTCCCATCATTCCGCTCATGTGACGATTAAAGGAGGTTGGCAGGATGAACTGACTGGCAATGATCAGCACTGCCACGCCCACCCCGATGATGGCCACATAAGACAGTAGAAGTTTGGCTCCCAAATGACGGCGAAAATAGTCAATCATATTTCCTCACAATACCTAAAGCGGCTCATCTTCAAAGCGATAGCCCACGCCGCGCACTGTGGCTATCAAATCCTCGTGGCCCAATTTTTGGCGGACGTGCCCCAGGTGTACATCCACAACGCGCATTTCGCCGAAGTGTTCACCGCCCCAGACTTTTTCGAGCAATTGTTCACGGGTTACCACGCGCCCGCGATTTTCAGCCAGCGCTTTCAAAAGATCAAACTCTATGGCTGTTAATTCAATTGGGTTTTCATCAACTGTGGCCGTGCGTGCACCGACATCCATTCTCAGATGACGAAAGGACAATACACTCATTTCAGATCCCGAGCCTGCTCCCGTTTGAGTGCGCCTCAAGGCGGCTTTGACCCGCGCCGTCAACTCACGCGGGCTAAAGGGCTTCGTCACGTAATCGTCAGCTCCAACAGAAAGACCAACGACCTTATCGGTCTCTTCGGTTTTTGCGGTAAGCAGGATCACGTACACTTCTGATTCGCGGCGAAGGCGGGACAGCAACTCTATCCCATCCATGCCGGGGAGCATGATGTCTAAAATAACGAGATCAGGCTTGAAGGCGCGCGCGGCTTTGAGGCCTGTTGGCCCATCCATCGCCGTAAAAACTTCATAACCTTCGGGCTTGAGATAGGCCGTGACAAGATTCACGATGGAGGGTTCGTCATCAATCACGAGGATTTTAGTCATTTGAGATTCTCGATTTGAAATAAGGTTTCATCGCTGACCTTATTGTAACTTCCCTTGTGTGAAACAAAACGCGCCGAATTGTGTAACCTCGGCGCGTTCCTGGTTTCGGTGCGATGAATTTACTCGGCTTCTTCGACAAAAGTCCCGTGCCAGGTGTGCAGGAAGATCTGTCCATTATAGCCATTGACGCTCAACATGCCGAAGACCTTGCCACCCTTGGAGAAGTCGAGGGTGTAGTAGCCGTAGAACTGCACGGGATCAGTTGCGGCGATTGTGCCAGGCTGATTCTGATCAAGGAAAGCTTGTGCATTCTTGATGGTTTGATCCTTTGTTACAGGCATATCCGCCGAGACAGTCGCAGGGGTTATGGATTGGTAGTTCCAGTTCCCCATCACTCCGCCAGTTCCACCCATCATTCCACCATGATTCAGACCGCCATACTTAAGATTCCACATCATGTTGGGGCCGTATTCAGGGTAGGCAACCTGCGAAGTGGGATCCACCAGCAGTTCAAACGCGCCCAAACCCGAGTCACTTTCCTTGACAACAACGTAGGCGTTGTTATTGAAAATCATGACTTCACCAATTTCCAATCCCTGAACATTGAGAGACTGGATGTATTTCCCAGCCGACGCCTTGGCCTGGTCAACGGTCAAGGGAGTAACGTTGGCGTTGGTTCCATTATTCCAGCCATATCCGCCACGACCGTTCATCATACCTGATCTCATGCCATAACCAACGCGGCTATTGCCCATCATGCCAGGGCCATATGCATTGTTATTGTTCAAGCCGGTGCTGAACATCATGGAAGGGCCGTATGCATTTGCACGCGCATACATACTTCCAGCGAAAAAGACGCCGCTTGCCAGTGCCAAGACAGCGATGACGATCAGGATCGTGCTCAAAGCTTTGTTCATGGGTTATCTCCTATTGTTTGCGATTCACACGTTTGTGTGTTGTTTTATAACGCTAGTATAGGATTCTCCAGTGAAGAGGGCGTAAAGCGAATATGAAGATATGGTAAAGGTTATTCTGATGAAGATGGCTAGTCCTCTGAGTTTGAAATGTGCGGCAAACAGTTGTAACGGTATTGTTCGTCACATCCAACACCTGACCGATTTTCGTTCTTGTCATACCTGCATCCACTTTCAGTAGAATTCTGGCTCGTGTCAATTTGCGTGCAGGCGCTACGCCTGATGAAATCAGTTTTTGAAGTTGTTCACGCTCTTCTCTTGTTAATTGAACTTTGTACCTTTTCATCTTTTGCCTCCGGTGAACTTACTTTATCACCAGAGACCCTATCTCACAAAATCAATTTTGACAGACTACTAGTATAAAAACCGTTGGGATCTTTGGCGGTATCGGACCAGAATCAACTATAGTTTATTGCCGGTCGATTATTGGATCCTATCGTGAATATAAACAGGATGGCAGTTATCCATCCATTCTGATCAACAGCATCGACCTGACAAAGATGCTGGGATTAATCGGGGCAAATCAATTAGCTGAAGTCGCTGAGTATTTGACGGATGAGGTGCAGAAAGCAGGAATTATTCAATCAATTTTTATGATCAACCAGCTGCCATAAAAAATTATAGTGGCATAGAGAATTATCAAAATCCAGATAGTTATTCGCGCGATAAGAGATGGGAGGTTAAGATCCAGAAGAATGCTGTGCAGACCCAGCAGGCAATGGGAAGTCACAATGATTAAAAATGCAGCCTCCATTAATGCGATACCGGGAAAACCATAGTAATGAACTACATCAGCATAGGTCAGCAATCCCTGCGGCGCGACCCAGTGATTGACAATCAAATGTATACACAACAGAATAACCAGCAATATCCCCAACACTGCTTGAGCCAGCCAGCAAATATTGCCTTTATTGCTTATTGTTTTATGATCCATTTGTTTTACACACCAAACAATCGAATGGCAAATATAATACCGCCTACTACTGTTAAAGCCAAAACAACTCCAAGTGATAACTTCTGTCTGCGAAGGCCCATTCCCATCACATGCATGGTCAAGCGAAGCCCATTTAACCCGTGAAAAAGAACTGCTGTTATCAGGATGATCTCGCTTAATTTGATCAGAGGTAGATGTGCAAACTCTACAAAGTCGTCATAAGCATTTTGTCCTTGGGCAAGTTTGCTTAATATAACCAAATGCAAACCCAGATAAAAAGTCAAACCCAGGGCTGTCAGTCGATTAAAGGTGAATCCCCATGATCCAACCTGCCTTGTGCGTGGATCGAACCAACGAGGCACATTGCGAGGCGAGGGGATATCTCTCATATCAATTCCCTACCATGTTCAGGCATACTGTTTCCAGATTTGTTTCCACAAAGCTTCGCGGTCCCAGCCGGTGAACAGTAATACATCACCCAGAGTTAATCTCTTGCGCATCAGGGACGCATTTAGAAAAGCGAAATGTGCCTGTTTTTCGTTAATAGCTGGCGTAAGTTGGGACCAGCGCATCGGTGCATTCACTGCCTCCAGAATTTGCAGGATCACTTCAGGAGAACGCGTTTGCACACCCAATTCAGTGCGTAAGGAATCCCAATCTTCAATCGCAGTTTCAAATTCCCTGCGGTGCGAATGCCACTTTTCCAATTTCTGTTTGTAGTCGGCCCAGCATTCCGCTCCAGCTTTGCCCAAGGGATCAATCGTGCGGAAATTTTCTTCAATAATTGTTTTCATGGCTTCCATACCCGGGTAGCAATCATCTATATTAAGCGCGGCAGGATCAAGTTCCGTTAGGAAGCGATGATACATTTCCGCGCCAGCCAAAGTCGCCAGCGCCACCTGCGACCCGTGAACGGTCAAAGGCGCATGGTCAATCTCTGCCTGTAAATCCAGGACATGTGACATGACATGTTCAAAGCCGGACATTGGGGTGGTCGCATGCGAAAGTGACATGGCCAGGCCGCCCAGGGAAATGATCTTTGCGAGCATGGCCACACTTTCCATTTCACCGAGTCGAATCCCCTCTGCATGATCAATTAGCAGTTCATCCAAAGGACCAACCAGATTCATTGCCAGCTCTGAATAGGTGGAGTCCATGCCAAGCCGAAATGCCAGATACCAATCCGGGAAACTGACGAATACCGCCAACATATCGCCAACCCCTCCCGCAGTCATTTCCTTTGGCGCATCACGCAGGGTTTCAAGGTCACAGATCAATGCATCCGGATAGCGTGAATCAAGTGTGCGCTTGACGCCATCTACAAATGTTGGCGACATGTTTGAAGTGAACGCGCTCACGCTGTTGGCTGTTTGAAACACAGCGAAGGGAACAGACTCACCTGTTTCCTGCTGATAGAGGAAACAGCCATGTTTGGCGATATCAGTGACAACGCCAGAACCGATCGATAACACGGAACAGCCGCGACCCAAGCTGGCTTGCACTTCATGGATATGTGGCATGTCTGTGTGGACTTGCCCACTCTCATTGGCGTGCATCCAGGCCACTTTTACCTGCCAGCCATCATTTCGAAATGTCGCAAGTGCGAGCTCTTTTAGATCCTCCCCGGCACGGAGCATCGGCGTTTCATCCATCACGACCACCAAAGGCGCATCCTGATGCGCGCCGATTGATTTCAGAATGTCTGTCGTCCTGAATAACGCCCCTGATTCAAAGATCATCTTTTTGATGGGCATAGTCTCTTGTGCAGGAAATCCGGGCAGTTTGTGGATCGCTTCCCAGAAATCTATTCCATTTGCGGGATCGTAGGTTAGTTTATTCATGTTATTTTTCTTTTCTGTTTATCATGGAAATCAGCAGCTCTTTTCGCAGGTGAATTATCGCTGCGGCAGGTTCAACTCTGGCGGGACATACTTCCGTACATTCAAAAGCGCCGTGGCAGCGCCAGACCCCATTAAGTGATCCCACTTGTTCGCGCACCTCAGGCGAGGCCATATTATTTCGCCCCGCGGCCAAAACAGCAGGGCCAAGATAATATTCGTTGGTGGCAGAGATTGGGCAGGCGCTGATGCACAAACCACATTCAATACAATTCTCAAAACGTTCGCCAGTTTCACTTCTTGTCACAACCTGAGCCTTGACTCGTTCCAGTTTTTGTGCGAGCGAACCCATATCCACAACCAGGTCGGCCAATACGGGAAAGTTGTGCAACGGTTCGAGGCGCAAGACGCTGGGTCGATCTGCTCTTAAAGCCGGTGTAATGCATGCCAGCCCTTCCCGCCCCTGAATGCGGATCCCGCAACTGCCGCAGGATGCATGATGACACGAATGCCGAAACATCAGGGACGGGTCTTGTTTCCACGCGGCTTCGAGCGCATCCAGTACATAGTCTTGCTCGGCTACATTCACATGAAATTCCTGCCAAAATCTGCGGGTGGATTCTCCATCAGGATGCCTGGAGGTCCTCCGGATTCGAAGGGTTAATGGCCTTTCCATATTTATATCCACAAACGATGTGAGACCAATGGCTCTGTTCGCGTTTTGCAAGGGACGTTAATTCCCAGTTGCATACACACTATATCACTCGTTTTTTCAGCCATGTGGCGTGCGGTCGTGGTCTTCCCGCCGATGACGGAGAAGAAACCAGCTGCCCCATCCTCGGCATGGTCATAGCAGCGATGAGTGCGGGATGCCAAACGTCCCTCACTGGTGGAGTCTTTGATCAGCGGTCGTGTGGCAGCCATCATACCGCGCACTGGGATCCTGCTGGCACCAGGCATCATCCAGTCCGCGAGCTCTTGCAGGCGGCTTACATGACCGGGTGGAATTGGAATATTGTCAGGATCTTCAACCGTCAAGGAGGTTGTGCCCAATATACTTGTATTGCGCTGAGGGACGATGATGTCACCATCGCCAGGAAGTGCGAGTAGGTTGATGACCATATTGCACAGGCGCTCCTGGATGGTCACCATTACGCCTGCGGATGGTTCGAGGGGAAGCGATATACCTGCCTGCGCAGCTATGCGCGGCGCCCATGGTCCTGCCGCGTTGACAATAACATCACAGCCAATTATTTTGGTTTTATCCTGATCATGCTGGTGGACAGTGACTTGTCCGCGTTTCGGATCAAGTGCAATGACCTCATTAAATGGAAGAAATGTCGCCCCGTTCTTGCACGCTGTTGCAATGAAGCTTAATGTGAATCGATAAGGGTCGAAGACCCCGTCCGGGATACGAATGGCGCTTAAAAGGTCCGGGTTGAGGCGGGGTTCCATTTGCAAGGCCTGCGCGCGTGAAATTTCCTGTGTTGGAATATTGCATTGTGCGCAAGCTTCCAGAAAAGTTTTTCGATATTCAAGATGTTCTTCCTGCAATGCAATAAACAGCCCATCATTGAGTTCAAGGGTGTTCGCCATCAACTTTCGGAGGATCCTGTTTTCCTCAATGCATTCACGCGCTGAGGTGGGATCCGTAACTGCGTAACGTGCTCCGCTATGAAGTTGAGCCTGATTATGACCCGTGGTCCCTGCGGCAGGACCAAATCGTTCGATCAAGGTTACCTGGATGCCGCGCAACGCCAAGTCGTGCGTGATCGCCGCACCGGTGGAGCCCGCTCCGATCACAACCACGTGATGATTCTTCATAAAGGTGTCATCCAGGATGTATAAGCTTTGAGCCAATGTGCGAGCGCACCCAAATTTGCAAACGTATAAGTCGGTTGAAATGGAGAGTCGACAAGGTCCTCGGTGTGTGTCTCACCACTAAGCACCAGGCAGGTTGTTATACCGGAGCTCTGACCGAGGGCAATATCAGTGTAGAGGCGGTCACCGACCATTGCCATTTCATCGATGCTAAACCCATACTTTCGAGACACCGCATCGACGATCATGCGATTTGGCTTGCCCACCACAAGGTCCGGTTCACGACCGGTGGAGGCGCGCACAAAAGCGATCATCGCCCCAATATCTGGCATATATCCGGTTTCAGTCGGACAATTAAAGTCAGGGTGTGTTGCGATATAAGGCAATCCCGCACGAACAAAATTGCAAAGCTTCCAGAGCTTCTGGTAAGTCAATGTGGTATCAAAACCCAGCACAGTCAACTCCGGATCATTTTCTTGGAGTTGAAAACCGTGTTGGCGGAACTCTTCTTCGAGCGCGGGTGTTCCAACCACATAAACTGAAGCAGAGGGATGTTCCCTGGCGAGATAAAGCGCGGTTGCTTCTCCAGAAGTGAAGACCTTTTCCTCCGGTATAGGCAGTCCCAAACGTGTGATCTTTTCCGCATATAAGCTGCGATGTTTTGAGGAGTTGTTGGTTAGGAATAAATAGTCCAGGCCGAGTTCGTCTAATGTATCAATGAAATGCAGGGAGCCCTCGATGATTTTATCCCCAAGATTGAAGGTCCCATCCATATCCAGCAAAAAGCATTTTACGCGCAGCAAAAGTTCGTTGTTCATGGGTTGATTTCGGCAGCCTGCTCAAAGACAGGCACAAGAGCGAAATAGGTTGCCCGATAGAGCTGATAATATTCATCGTACAAGGTACTGGTCTTAGGATGTGGTTCACGCGTTTCAATCACATGTGTGGTGAGTTCAATTGTTTCAGCCAAGGAATCAAACAAACCGGAGCCAGCTAATGCAAGGATCCCTGCACCGAGTGCAGTCGTTTCAACTGTTTCCGTAATCGAAACCGGCAAGCCGGTAACATCCGCTTTGATCTGTCTCCACAAAGGACTGCGCGCGCCGCCCCCGACAGCACGAATTTCTTCGAGAGGCAATCCCATGCGCAGCATTTGATCTGTGATATCGCGTATGGCATAAGCGGATGCTTCCAGAATGGCGCGGCAAAAATGTTCACGTCGATGGGCCAGGGTGAAGCCCATGAAGGTCCCTCTCGCCAGGGCGTTCCAGGTTGGGGCCATGGCACCCATCAGACAGGGTAACATAATGAGACCATCGCTCCCAGCCGGGACCGTCTCCGCCTCTGCATTAAGCAGTGTGTAAGCATCCACCCCTTCTTGTGCGGCTCGCGTCATCTCCTGGACCGAGAACTGGTCGCGAAACCAACGATAGTTGGCACCCGAAACGAAACCCGGATTCTCCAACAACCACAGATCCGGATGGGCATGGCAATGAGTTTCTACGAGTCGGCTGGCGTCGAACAAGGCAGTCTGACTCGAAGCACAGACGGGTTCTGCAGTTCCGGCGATATCGCACACCAGACCAGATCGGGTCACCCCTGCGCCGATACAAGCGGCATGCTCATCACCACTCCCAAGAACAACTTTCGTTGAGGACCTTAATCCAAGTCGTTCAGCCACTTCCTGCCGCAATGTGCCAAGCACCTGCGTTGCAGGATAGATGGGTGGCAGCAAACGCATTGGGATCTCAAATACATCACACATTTGCCGGGACCAGTCGCGCGTGCGCACATCCATCAGCAGGGTGGAGGACGCATTCGAATAATCCACTCCCAGTTCGCCGGTTAATACAAAAGCCACATAACTGCCAGGCAGGAGGAGGTGTGCTGTTTCACCAAAGAGACGCGGCTCATAATCGGCCAGCCAGCGGATTTTTGGCGCTACGTGCGAAGGATCAAGGTTTAGGCCGGTGATCTTAAAGACTGCATCCTGTGAGATCCGCCTGCCTGCGACCTCACATTGCGCGACCGCGCGCCGGTCCATCCAAATGATGGCTGGATACAAGGGTTTTCCGCGTTGATCTACCGCCACAACACCATCGACCTGCGCATCCAGTCCCAAGGCCAATATTTGTTGTGGGGATATATTTGTTTGGGCCAGCAAGGCGCGCACAGCCTGAACCAAGGCATCCACCCACAGGGTTGCAGACTGTTCAGCCAAAGTGGGCTGCGGGTACTGGATTGGATAATTTGCAGAGGTTTCGCCACAGACCCCGCCCTCGGCAGAGATCAAAACCACCTTCAGGCTTTGCGAGCCGATATCACATCCAATGACATAATCCATGCAAAGAGGATCCTGTTATTCGACAATTAAGTAATTACTGCCTAGCGATCGCTAATGATCGTTCCTTTTTTGAATTAATCGAATCGATCGGCCGGGATCTGTTAATCATCCAGTTTGTTAAGATGTTCGGCGCGTTCCACCTCTTCAACATCGTTGTACCATTGGACACGGGTCCCAAGAGCGGCACGTGCCTTCCAGGCCAGGGATTTGGGCGCGCTTTCGACCATTTGCTCAAGAAGGGTGATCCGTTCCTTTATATTCTCATTATCTTTTGCCGTGAAAAGATCTTTATAGCGATCCAGGCCACTGCGAATCTTAACCAGGTTCATGCTGGTAGTATGGCAAAAACCCCAATCCTTGCTCATGATACCGGCAATGTATTTGCCATTGATGGTCTCATGCTCTGTAGCCCCCACTGGATGGGAGGCAAATAACATGAGCATGTCGCGGACGTCCTTCTCGTTGAGGGTCACGATCTGTAATTTTTCCAGGGAAAGGTCTGCCAAGGTTATGGTGGGTGTATCCAGGTTCAATCGGTTACGAAAGTTAACGATATGACACATGTTCAGCTCATCTTCAAAAACATCCACATGCAGTCCTGTTTCGGGGTTTTCGTAGATGTGTCGTCCGATGAACAAACCGGGGGTCAGAGAAGCCTGTTGCCTTTCGGATTGGAAGTGGTCCATTGTTAGGAATTTCTCGATCTTTTCGCCTTCCCTGGAGTAGGCGGCGAAATCAATGTCAGTGATATCGCGGCCCATCGAAACATGAACCTGTACATGGTCCGGGCAATGGATGCGGAAGGCGGTCGCCCCCAATACACGCAGGGTCAATCCATTTTGTTGGGCCTTTTCAACAATTTGGGTCGCTTCACCGACGAAATCAAATTTTTGTGACATGGGCTTCGCTTTCTCTAATCCCGAGCCGGATTCGATATCTTATTCTACATCAAACCTGGATACCGAAATTAATTTTGGGTAAATGTGTAGTTATCCAATCCTTTACGCGATAATTCCAACACCACCCCACGTAGAATTCCCTCGCCATATTCACTGCCGGGGTTGAAGCACATGGTTTCACTGAGCTTTTGGGCGGAGCGGCTCTCGTGAATATGACCATGAAGACCGACCAGCGGCTTATATTTCTCGATTGCCGTACGCACGGCTTTGCTGCCAACCGGCATCATCTTGAAACCGCCCGCCACGGACATTTTGGGTGTAAGGGTGTCATCCAATTCGGGAGCAATATCCAGATTTGTATTGTAAGGGGGTACATGCAGATTGAATATGGCTTGAGCAGGATTTTTCAATTGAGAGGCCACTTTTTCGATCAATTGCTCAAGTTCCTCTTCTGTTTTATCGCGCGGGCAATTCCAGGGAGTCTGGTTGGCCGCGCCAACATTGATCATTTCGTGGTTATCATCGAGCTGGATTAAACGTCCGTCAACATTTTGAATGATCTCGGAAGAACGGAATACACTGTCAACTTCATACGGGTCATCATTACCCGGTTGCACGTAGCAGCAAACACCCGTCCCGCGCAAACGATCTTCTGCAATATCCAGCCAGCGGCTCAATCGTTCCTTTGCCAATTCAGCAAAGCGTTTCTCCACAAGACTTCGGTCCTCTTTATAAGCCTGCACTTCATCAGGCGACAGCCTTACAGGATACAAACCGCTGTTCTCAAAGTTCGCTTCGAGCCTATCCAGATTTTCGCCTTCGGCTACATCATACAACTTGCCCAGATAATTGGCACTAAAACGCCCCCCTCCCTGGTTTACGATTGGGACGATCATCTTGCCGATCATATCGCCTCCCAGGATCAGAACCTGGGCATCATAAAATTTTCCGGCATTGATGAACTTCTTAAACACGACCGTCGAACCATGCAGGTCGGTCGTGAAAAAGACTCGGGTAGGTTTATTTCCGAATAATGGCATGACAGCCTCCGAAGGATGTGATCGCAGGATGATGGAAAATGGTCAATATGGAGCTCTGGAGGTGATCCCGGTTTGTAAGCCGGGACCACCTCGGTGAGTCATCTGCCTTAAAGATGGCTCGGATGCAAAACGGGCTCTACTAATCTGGCGGAATTTCTTTGAAGCGTCTTTCGAACGCGGTACCACGCCGCTTGTTCATGAAGACTGCGGCATAATACAGAAGGATCGGCAGCAACATATAGAAGCCGAAGGAAAAGGCCAGGCCTGGCCACTGGTAGTTGATGGCTTCGCCCTGGAATGCGGGTATGATGGTGAAGTATACGGTTACCAGGCTGATGATCAGACCAAAAGCACCGGCGATCACGATCCATGGAATATTGAAGAGGCTCTGACGAGTGATCTCTGGAGCCTTCTCCCAAATATCCTTGCGGCGATAGGGGAATGCCATGGCCGCAATGCTAAGGAAAATCCAGCCAAAGAACCAGATCGTAATCGTGTAGACCTGGTATGCCGAAAGCGCCGGGGTAATGACGTTCATCGTGAACTGGCCCCAGGAGATGATAAAGCCCAACAGAACGGCAAATACGGGTGTACCGCGGCGGTTCACTTCATTAATCTTTTCGGGCAGCATACCATCAAATGCATAAGCGAAAAGGTTGCGGACAGGGGCAAAAGCCAGGCCCATCGCGCCGACCCAGTTGATCAAACCCCAGGCCAATGGTCCGCCCAGCAGGAGCAGGAATGGATTCTGTGTAGCATAGACCAACAGGAATGGAGTCTGGGGGAAGGATTTGAAGATTGGCACATCCGCGCCCTTGGCATTGAGCATTGAAATTGCTTCCAGCAAATCCTTGCCAAATCCGTGGTACGTCACGTAGGCAAAGATCTGATAATAGATGATGAACAGGATGATCGAACCATACTGGGCCAGAGGCTGAGCCTTGTCCACGCGCTTGATCTCGCCTGCAATATTGGCTGAGTAGGTGGAACCAAGGCAGGTCAGGTTCATGAAGGTCATACCTGCCATCACCGTTGCAGCGATGGAGATGAAACCAGGCGTCCAGCCAAGTTGCCTGGCCTGTGCGAACACATTCTGGTAGTCGATATTCTGGACCAACATCATTCCTTTATGGACGACTTCCGGGTTGACGGACATCAGGACACCCGCGTAGACCGCCAGCATGATCCAGGTCAGAATCATGGCTCCCCAAACAAAGCGCATGAAGACTTTGGTTCCCAGGTAGATGACATAGAACGAAAGCATCAATGAAATGGTGCCGACGATCCATACCAGCCAGGAACCCTGAGTCTTGGCTAACTCCAAACCGAGGTTGGTCACGCCCTGGTTCTTATAGATCAAGCCCATTTGGGTGATCGCATGGCCGAATCCCCAGTTGACAACATAGTTGGTATTGTTGCCCTGCCAGTTGAGGCCGACGATGGTCAAAGTCCATGATGCGATGAATCCCAGGAATGGATGCAACACGCGGCTGACATAGATGTATTCACCACCTGAGCGAGGCATGGCCGATGAGAAGTAGGTGTAAATGGCGGCGAACGGGATCAAGGTCAACATGAACAGGATTGAGATTTGCATTTGGGCGCCGGCGTACAAGGTGACAGCCCAGAGCAAGTAGAAACTGGCTTGTGTTATGTTTGGGGCCACGAAGGAATATGCCAGTGCGGTCCAGGGGCTTACAACGCGCGTCAGGCCGGATGCCTTGCGGGAGAAAACCTCCCCCGCTTGTTGGGCGGCGGCTTGTACAGCATCTTGTTTCGATTGCTTTGCTTCCATATAACTCGTTTCTCCTTCCATCCTAATTGGCTATTCTTTGTTTCCAGTCTTGTGATGTTAAGGTTGAATCTATGTCAATAAGGTCCTCCTTCCTTGGACCGGCCCAGTGGGATCAAAAAGCGGGTCCCTTTCGGTGAATGATGAAATTGAACTTGTCGGTGAGGTGATATTCGGCTGAGTAAAGCACCGGTCGTTGGGTTTGATCAAGATCGACCTGATCGATCAACAGCAAAAGATCATTTCGCTGGATCTCAAGTTTTTCGGCAATTTCGCGATTGGCTTGAACCGGGGTGAAAGATGCAATTCCACTCTCAATCCGAATATTGGTATATTCTTCAAGACATTCATAAAGCGAGCGTTGATTAAGGTCCTTGATGGTCGGCATCCAGCCGTCCAGGTATTGTTGCGGCATGATGTCGCGGGTCCATACAACCGGGATCTGATTCGCAGTTCGTACTCGTTCGATAACCACTGGCATGGAATTAGCGGGGATGTTCAGCTTTTCAGAAACAGTTCTGGATGTCTTATCCAAATGGATTTTGATATCACGATTTCCCGGTTTGTATCCGGCCTGCGAGATCATTTCGGTGATGCCAAAGTTTTGGCTCATGTCCTTTACAATGGCGCGCTCCATTACGAAGGTGCCCAGACCGCGGTGTTTTCGGATGAGGCGTTGCTCTTCGAGAACCCGCAGTGCTTCCCGCAAGGTCGTTCGCGAGATGCCCATCATTTTCAAAAGTTCCATTTCTGACGGCAACTGACTGCCCGCCGGAAATCTACCCTGCTTGATCGCCTCTTGGATCGCCTGAACGGTCTGATCAGTCAACGTCGCATGCCTGATGCGATTAATGGGAAGGGAGGCTTCGATGGTTATATCTGACCTTGCCATCACTTATGCCTGCCTCGTTTCAAATATTGGACACAAAGCATTGTATAGTTTCACATAGGTTCCAAAAGTCTCATCGTATATTGAGCGGTTGGACAAGGTCGGTTCGAATCGCTCCTTGATCCGAATCATTTTTCCGGCGGCTTCTTCAACACTGGAGTAGAGTCCCACCGCTTTACCGGCCAAAATCGCTGCGCCCAATGTGGCTGCTTCCTCATTCGTTGTGGTCAGAACAGGACGACCGACAATATCAGCTTCCATCTGTTTCCAAATGCGGCTGCGAGCTCCGCCCCCCAAGGCGCGTATTTCATCAACCTGAACACCAAGACCCTCGATCACTTCTATATTTCGACGCACAATAAATCCCACAGATTCCATAATGGCTCGCGTAAAGTGGTTACGCCCATGTCTCAAGGTAAAGCCATAGAAAACACCGCTTGCTTTTGGGTTCGCCTCCGGGGCCATGGCTCCCTGCAAGTGAGGTAACATGACCAAGCCTTCGCATCCGGCAGCAACATTTGCAGCTTCCATACCTAGCAGGTCATAGGCATCCACTCCGCTGGATCTTCCCACTTGCATTTCCATGGTCGCGAATTCATCACGAAACCAGCGCAGCACAATACCCCCGCTCGTGAAGGTATGCAACATATACAATCCCGGCAGGCCATGATAGTGACAGGGCATTTGATCAGCGGGATCAATAATTGGCTGGTTTACTGTCGCACAAATCGCAAGGGCAGCACCTGTATTTTCACTAAAAATACCCGGTTTGATGTTTCCGACCCCGATCGCTCCACATGCTTGATCCAATGCGCCTGTGCACGCGACGATATTTGGGCCGAGACCAAGTTCGACTGCAATTTCCGGTCTGAGCTTTCCAACCGGCTCACCCGATTCTCGAACCTGTGGAAGTTGTTTGTCCGAAATACCCAACTTCTCCAACATCTCACTCCACCACCTGCGTGTTCGAAAATTCCAATAACATGTGGAAGTGACGAGAGAGCCTTCGGTTACATATTCCCCTGTCAGGCGGTAAAGGAAGTAATCCTCAATTAAAAGGAATTTGGCTGTCTTTTCAAAAAACTCGGGTTCGTGATTCTTAAGCCAGAGAATTTTCGAGGCTGGCCAGGTGGGAACAAGTTTGACCTGTCCAGTGATCTCGTAGGCGTGCCGATGGCCAAATGTATCCCCAAGAATTTCCGATTCTTTTTGAGCCCGGTTATCCAACCAAACAATTGCACGGCGCAACGGTTTGCCATCCCGGTCAACCAGGATCAGTGTTTCACCCTGCGCTGAGACTCCCATTGCTTTGATCTCGGTTGGATTGACCCTCGATTCTCTAAGTACCCTGGCCACAGCCAGCTTAAATGCCTGCCAATAAGTTTCCACTTCCATCTCAACTGAATCTGCATCCGGTGTTATCAGTTGATATTCTTCTGAAGCTCTGGCTAATATATCGCCTTTTATATTATACAAAGTACACTTGAGGGCAGTTGTGCCCAAATCGAAAGCCAGGATGCATGGCATGGTCTACTCTCCAGGTGCTCCTGCCCAGACCAGAACAGCTGTCTCTTCACCTATATTGATCAATGTATGTGGGAGTCCCTCCGGAATGAAAATCGCATCTCCCCCAAACAATTCATAATATTGTTTTTCATCAAAAAGAAGTACATGTCCATAGCAACAATAGAAAATCTCCTGCGAATCCTTATGACCGGTATCAATACTCCCTCTTTGACCAGGCTGCAAAGTGGAAGTTCCCAACCACATTTTCGAGGTCTTTACGAATTCGCGGCAGAGTTCCGGCCCTTCCATAAAAGTGCGGGCCTCCGTAAATCGGATAATCCTTGCAGTTATGTCCATTGGTTCCTTCCATTTCCAAGCCGATGCCTTTTGGGGTTCAATAGCCAGATCGGTGACGGCGGGGGCGAGAAGGGTGTCTGTTGACAGGAAGAGCGGAAATATTTATAATAAAGTAGTCCTGTACTATGTTATGTTGTAATACAGGTAAACTATAGCAAATTCGCTGTGATAAGTCAAGAGGCCGACAGAGGCTGATCAGGTAGGTTGTGAATGCCCCTTCAATATCTTTCAATTAGGCCGGAATCAACCTTTTGCAGGGTTTTTCATTACCATCCTCAGGAGACTAATTGGAAATGAAACCTGTTTTTATTCTGATGCTCACTTACAACGACACCACCGTAAAAAATGCCCTCAAGATTTTTCGCGAATGCAAGGATGCCCCCGTCTCGCATTGGGGGTTTAAAGATGTCGGCCTGCTGCCAGAAGACATGAAGGCATTGGTTCGCGACATGAAAAACGTCGGGAAGACAACTTTTCTTGAGGTTGTGAGTCTTTCCGAAGAGCAGGGGTTGCGCGGTGCCCAAATTGCCGTGGAAGCTGGATTTGATATCCTGATGGGGACGGTTTTCTTCGATTCGATCTTGAACTATTTAAAGGGAAAGCCCATCCAATACTACCCATTCCCGGGGCATATCTATGGCCATCCAAGCATAATGGATGGGACCATTGAAGACATAGTGACTCATGCGAAATTCCTGGAAAGCAAGGGTGTACAAGGGATGGACTTGCTGAGCTATCGTTACATAGGAGATGCCTCTCTCCTGCTACGAGAGGTGGTCAAAGCGACACAAGTTCCTATCGTATCTGCCGGTTCAATCGAATCTTACAAGCGTCTGGCTGAAGTCTGGAGGGCTGGAGCTTGGGGATTTACGATCGGCAGCGCCTTATTCGATAAAAAATTTGTGCCCAAGGGATCTTTTTTGGATAACACCCTAGCAGTCTGTAACTGGCTTGAAAAAACCGATCCATCTCAATTAGATCAATACCTAGGTTAGGAACTTCACGGATTTAAAGAAAAAAGAGACGCTCAATGGAACTGGCGTCTCTTGCCAGTAGAAAAGAGTCTTTATCCCATTATCAACTTCGGCCTATACTGCAACGCCTCGGCGATATGCGCCTGCTGGATCGTGTCGCTTCCTGCCAAATCCGCGATCGTGCGCGACAGTTTCAGGATGCGATGATACCCACGAGCCGAGAGATTCATCTGCCCCATCGCCGCCCGGATCAGGCTCTCGCCTGCTTCATCCAGTTTGCATAACTTTCGGACTTCTTCAACGTGCATATCGGCATTGCAAACCATATTCGACGATTTGATATTCGCGAACCGTTCGCGTTGTCTCCGACGCGCGGCCTCGACACGACAGCGAATCGCTTCAGATGATTCGCCCAAACGATCACTGCTTAGTTTTTGATAATCCACACGCGGCACTTCAATGTGAATATCAATACGGTCAAGCAAGGGACCGGAGATTCGCTTTTGGTATTTCGTCACCGTCGAAGGCGCACAAGTGCACGGCTTGACGGGGTCGCCCGCGAATCCGCAAGGACAGGGATATACACAATCGAACATATTTTTCCTGCTTAGTGGCGAGCAGAAGGCTGAACTTGAGAGCGCATTTCAGGACGAGACACTAGACACATAAATGGGCACATTGAGAGGTTTAGTACTGAAGGTTTTTTGCGTGCGGCTACAGATACACGTATATCAGATAATCACCGCACACGGTAGATCTTTGTGCAACTTTGAAGCCAAAATAGGCTATTTTTTGAGCCGAACACTGAAACGAAATCAAACCGGGCAGACCGTGGTATTTCGTTGATGAGCGCATCAATAGTATCCGTTTGTTCGTTTACTACTACACTTTCCCAATTTGAAGTTGACAGATTTATATTCATATATTAGAATATTCAATATTACTTATGCCGAGATCACACATGTCAGATCAACAACTCTATGAACTACATGCAAGCATCTGCCAGACGCTTGCCAACCCAAAGCGATTGGAAATCATCGCTCAACTGCGCGATGGCGAAAAAACGGTCACCGGACTGATGGAAGCCATGCAGATCAGCCAGGCCAACCTGTCACAGCATTTGGCATTGATGCGCCAAAAGGGAATCGTGGTGGCGCGGCGGGAAGGTCTGAATATTTTTTATCGCTTGAGCAATCCAAAGATCGTTCGGGCCTGTGACCTGATGCGTCAGGTCCTGCTGGAAAACCTTCAATCTGGCGCAGTCCTAGTGGGAACGGCACGCGCCTAATCTCCTTGGAGTACTCTTCATGATTACAACTACGGAATACCTGTTCGTCATCAATGATTCGCCCTATGGCAACGAGCGCCCATATAACGCGCTTCGTCTAGCTTTGAACCTTGCTAAGCGGGAGGGGACTCATATTAGCGTCTTTCTGCTAGGGGATGGCGTCAACTGTGCGATTGGAGGACAAAAGACGCCCGAAGGCTACTATAACGTCGAACGTATGCTGAAGTCGCTGGCGAAGCGCGGCGAGGTCGCAACCTGAGGGACCTGCCAGGAGGCCCGCGGGCTCGGACCTGAACAGTTTGTGGAAGGTGTGCAATCAGGCAGTTTGGATCTACTTGGCGATTGGACAGTGACAGCAGATAAGGTGCTGGTGTTTTAGTGTGAGAGACCGGTGGCTCGCGAGATCCGAATCCAAATCCGATTTGAAAGTTGACGCGCCTGCCGACGATGTCTCGCTGCTGACGTCTGCAAAGTGCGCGCCATTGTGCGCATGGACCTCGATGAGCCGCCCTATATTGACATCGAACGCTGTTGCGATTGCTGTTTGTGTGTCTCCGCCTGTCCACATGATGCAATTGTTTTGAAGAACGCAAGAGTACCGACTAAGCATGAAGATAGAAGTATAACGAATCCAATGCATGTTCGAATCGAGCGGCGAACGTGAAAGGAAAGATATGGCAACAAACCTGGACGATCTGGTCAACATGAAGGGTGTCCTGCTTGCGTTCGAATTTACACCGGATGGCACATGTACAAGTTATAAAAATGTGACTCGCGAGATGGCAGCCATGATCTGCCATTTCTGCGCTGCTGTTACAATGAATTTCAACGCGCTGGCGAGCGGTTTCACCGATCTTAGTGAACAACAATGGGTCCCCCAGAAAGGCTGGATATATGTTGGAAGAACTCATACTGTAATCATGGGACAAGGTGGTTATAGGGGTGTATTTGCCGAATCCGATCGGGTAAACATAGATGAAGTATTTGCGGTCCTGGCCAGTCAAGACTAATTCAGATTGACTTTAACTTGTTGAAACTTTGAGGAGAGATAATTATGTTCGGAAAAACAATATTGATACTGGGTGGTGGCATCGGTGGATTGATGGCTGCCAATGAACTGCGACGGCTCCTGCCAACTGAACATCGCGTCGTGCTGGTCGAGAAGAATCCCAAGCATTCGTTTCCCCCGTCGTTTCTGTGGTTAATGACTGGTGATCGCAGGCCTGAACAAATCACACGGGACGTGCGTAGTTTAGTCCGCCCTGGCGTGGAATTGATCCAGGCCGAAGCGCAGGCGATTGATTTGTCCAATCGCCGCGTGCAGACCAGCGTGCAGGCGCTCGATTATGACTACTTGATCATTTCCCTCGGCGCGGAACTGGCTCCAGACGCGATCCCTGGTCTGGCAGAGACGATGCACACTTTTTACACTTTCGACGGATCAGTCAAGTTGCGCGATACTCTGCGAGACTTTCCGGGTGGAAAGGTGGCCGTGGTCGTCAGCGCTCTGCCCTACAAATGCCCCGGCGCGCCGCATGAAGGCGCGATGCTCATTGCTAATGTGCTGCGCGAACGCGGCTTGAGGGACAGCGAAGTGCATTTGTTCACGCCCGAATCCCAACCCATGCCCGTGGCGGGACCAGCTTTGGGCGATGCAGTCAGTCAGATGTTGAGGGATCGAGGCGTTGCTTTTTATCCAATGCACAAGCTAACCCAGGTAGATCCTACTGCTCACAAGATCGCTTTCGACGGACAAGAGTCTTTTAGTTTCGATTTGCTGGTTGCCATCCCACCTCACCGCGGATCCGGTCTAGTACGCGCCTCCGGGCTGGCAAATGAGGCAGGCTGGATTCCGGTGGATCATGCCACCCTCCAGACAAAGTACGAAAACGTGTATGCAATTGGCGACGCGACAGCCGTCTCCATCCCGGGGCGTTGGAAACCTGATGTGCCGCTGATGCTGCCGAAAGCCGGCGTGTTCGCGCACGCTCAAGCCGAGGTAGTTACGCACCGCATTGCCCTTGAAATCGCGGGGAAGGGCACGCGAAAGGACTTCCCCGGTCTCGGCTATTGCATGCTGGAGGCAGGCGAAAGTCTGGCAGGATTCGCAGCTGGTGATTTCTTCGCTGAACCCGCGCCCCAAATCGGCTTGCACAAGATTGGCAAAGTCTGGCATTTCGGCAAAGTGTTGTTCGAGCAATGGTGGCTGGCGCCGTATGGCTTCAGGCGTTGGAGTCTGAGGCAGGTGATGATGTATGGCGGGAAAGCGCTTGGCATCCCTGTCATTTAAGAACAGATCATCTCCTGTCGTCCCAAGCCTTTACAGATTTCACATCCACCCTTCACACATGCTTCACAGACCTCCGGTCTAATGAACATGATAGAAAATCATGTAAGGTTACCGGAGAAACGAAATGAACAAAGTTAATTGGATTGTGGTTGCTGTTGTCGCCGTCATTGCACTGCTTGTCTTGCAAGTGGTCGGAAGCTTGTTGGGCGACTGGGGATATGGAGGCTGGGGCATGATGGGTCCCGGTATGATGGGTGGATGGGGCTTCGCCCCCTTCGGCTGGATCGGGATGATCTTCATGTGGCTGATCCCCGTCGGCTTCCTCGTGCTTACGGTGCTGGGCATCGCCTGGCTGGTACGGAATCTTGGCGGCGGGAACACTTCCCCCTTCCCCGCGAAGACCTGTCCTTCCTGCGGTCGCGGCGTCCAAGCGGATTGGCGCAATTGCCCGCACTGCGGCGCAACGCTTACTTCCGCATAAACCGCTTTTGAAAAGTGGGCACAGAAACAAATCTGCGCCCACTTTTGATTCACATAAACGATATTCGCTCTTCACACGCCCTTCACAATAGGGGGCTACCATCAGGGCAATTATGAAACTAACCTATGGAGATAAAACCAATGTGCGGACCTCACCTTCTGCATGATCTCAACTATTCGCATCAAGAGCCAATCCAGTCGGATGCCAGGATTGCTGAATCCCCTGTAAGGACGCGGCCCTGCCCCCAATGCGGGACAGCGATTCAGGAAGATTTCGTTTTCTGCCCGCGTTGCGGCGCAGAAATCCTGTCCGCCTGCCCATCCTGCCATCGCGCCGTCCAGACCGATTGGAGTCATTGTCCCTACTGCGGAACGGACCTGCTGGCTGAAAAAGCTGAAGCTGTGCCGCATCCCCACATAAAATGAAAAGGAGAATTTCTATGAGTATCATTGCCCGACTTCAAGCCATCTTCGGAGCGAAGGCCAACCAAGCCCTCGACCAGATCGAAGACCCGCGCGCCAGCCTGGACTACAGTCTGACGCGCTTACAGGCCAGCCTGCGCCAGATCAGCGACAGCCTGGTCGAAGTTTCCACCTCCCGTCACACGCTGGAGGCGCAACGCGGCCAGGCACAGAAGGCTATTGACCAGACGGAGGAACAAGCCCGCCAGGCCATCCAACTGGGCCGCGAAGATCTCGCCACGCGCGCTTTGGAACGCAAGGCCGCCGCGCAGGGACGATTGAACAATCTCAACAGCAACATCGCCTCGCTCGATGCCCAAGTCGAAAGCCTGAAGACCAGCCAATCCAACCTGCGCCAGAAGATCGAACTGTTCCAGGCCAGGAAGGAAGAACTCAAGGCTTTGTATGATTCGTCGCGCGCACAGTTACAGGTCAAGGAAGCCTCCAGTGGCATTTCGAAAGACCTGGCCGATGTGGGTCACGCCATCCAACGCGCCGAGACGCGCATCCAGGCCATGCAGGCGCGCGTGGAAGCGATTGATAACCTGGTCGCCACCGGTGCGCTGGACGATGTCCTCTCTCCCGAAGGCGACGACATTGACCGCGAGCTGGCTCGCCTGACGCGCACCGCCGCAGTTGAAAACGACCTGCAGCGCCTCAAGGCGGAAGTTGCGCCGAAGAAGGCTGAGACGGCAGCGTAACCATGGGTTGCGGATCACCCCTGGGCGATCTTTTCTACCTGGCAGACTCTCTGCTCTATCGATATTCTGGCAATGGATGGTACGTGGCGAGTGACGTGCCTAACTACACGGCGCGCCCCATGCCCCCTGAGGGATTGCGCGCCCAACTGTACCAGATGTACGGCGAGGGACAGATTAGCGAAGAGGTTTTCACCGCTTTGCGTACTCTGGCCGACCGCGGCCAACTGCGTCCGGCCGACATCGCGGTACACCGCGCTCGCGCAAGACATCGCTCACCGGATCACAACGACCCTGAGACGGCCAACGCCGCGCGAGGCATCCGTTCGCGCTTGACGCAGCTGGCACAGGCCCGCGCGGCCTCGGAGAAAGTCATGGCCGATCTGGAAGCCCGGTTATCGGATATCAACCAGCGCGTGGATGGCAAGGAGCAGGCGGCGCGTGAAATTGTGGAGCGTGATGAAGAGTCCGCGCGCCGGCGCTTGGCGGAAAAAGCCGAACTGGGACTCAGCCGCGACCGGCTGGCAGCCCAAGCGGAGGCATTGCGCGCGGATCTGAGCCGCTTGGACGATTTGCGGGCGCAACTGGAAGCCAAGTCCCTTGAATTGGAAGCCGTTCAAGCGCGCAGCCGTATGAACGAAGAGATGCTAAAATAATAAGAGGTGTTGCGATGATGATGGGTGCTGGGTTATTGTTTATGCTGTTGATCGGGCTGGTCGTGATCGGCGTGCCGGTGTTGATTGTCGCCTTGATCGCAGGTGGAGGACTCGCCGCGTTGTTCAAATCCCGGCCGAGGCCGGTGGAGCCGGATCGTTCCCCGTCCATCCAGAAGCCAAGCGCTGATCGTAAATGTCCCACCTGCGGGCGCGTCGTGAAACCGGACTGGAATGTCTGCCCTTCGTGCGGCGCGGCCCTGACGTAAGAGGATGACCCAGAAAATTCTCGTCGTTGATGATGAAGCGGAAATCGTAAAGCTGGTGCGCGCTTATCTGGAGCGCGCCGGCTTTGCCGTTGTGATTGCCAGTGAGGGCCGCCAGGCGCTGGCGGTCTTTCGCCACGAACGACCCAACCTCGTCATCCTCGATTTGAACCTGCCAGGGATGGACGGCCTGGATGTGTGCCGAGCAATGCGCAAGGATACGGATATTCCCATTATCATGCTCACTGCACGCCTCGAAGAGACGGATCGCCTGATCGGGCTGGAACTTGGCGCTGACGATTACATCGTCAAGCCGTTCAGCCCACGTGAAGTTGTCGCCCGTGTCCGCACGGTCCTGCGCCGAAGCGAGGGAACCCCGGTCCGTCCCGAAGTGATCTCCAGCGCCGGAGTGACGCTTGACCTAGTACAACGTTCGGCCACGTTAAATGAACAGCCACTCGACCTGACGACCATGGAGTTCGATCTGCTAGCGCTGCTTGTGCAGCATCCGGGCCAGGTCTTTACGCGCTTGCAACTCCTTGAGCGAACGCAAGGCGCGGCCTACGAGGGGTATGAGCGCACCATAGATGTGCACATCAAGAATCTGCGCAAGAAACTTGGCGATGACTCGCAGGAGCCGCGCTTCATCGAGACGATCCGCGGCGTGGGTTATCGTTTCATCCGCGAGGCGGCCTGGGATGCGTAACAGTTTGTGGACGCGGCTGATGGGTGTTTTCCTTGGCGTGATCGTGGTGGGTGTGATCGTCATGGTTGCTTCGGTGCGGATCACGACCGCCACCCAGTTGCGCAGCCGCGTGCTCTCCAATGATGTGGCGCAGGCCAATGCCCTGGCCCCTCTTCTGGCCGGTTACTATTCCCAAAATGGCAGCTGGAGCGGGGTCGAAACCTATCTGGCCTCCGCACCACAATCCCAAAATTCGCTGACAACCCAAATGGGTCCCGGCATGATGGGGCCGGACGGGATGATGAATAACTGGGGCGATTGGCTTGGAATAACGCGCACCACCGGGCCGCTGGCAAGCCGTGTGGTGGTTTTAGACACCAGTGACAAAGTGATTGTCGATACCGGTCACGCTATTGTCGGTGAGCAGCATCCTGCTGAGCACGTCTCGAACGCCGTACCAATTATCGCAAATGGCAATAAGGTTGGCGCTGTGCTGGTCGGCTCGATGATCGAACCTGTGCTTAACCCGGCAGATGAAGACTTTCTGCATTCTGTGAATCTTTCCATCCTAATCACATCGGTGGCTGTGGGTATTCTGGCACTGGTCCTGGGCTCGTTGCTCCTCCGGCAAATTACTTCCCCGTTACGGGAACTATCGCAGTCCGCGCGGGCAATTGCGGAAGGTGATCTGGGTCAACGCGTGGTGGTGCGTTCCGAGGATGAGATTGGGCAAGTTGCTCGTTCGTTCAATCGCATGGCCGAAAGCCTAGCCGAGGCCGATCTGCAGCGGCGCAACATGATGGCCGACATCGCTCATGAGTTGCGCACCCCACTGACGGTTGTGCAGGGCAACCTGGAAGCGTTGATGGACGGCGTCTATGATCTTACGCCAGAGAATGTAGCCGCGATCCATAAACAGACGGTGGTGCTCACCCGCCTAGTCGGGGATCTGCGCGATCTGGCGCTGGCCGAGGCGGGCCAGTTGAAACTGGAGCGGAAGCCGCTCTCCTTGGCAGATGTGATCGCCCAGGTGGGTGAAGGATTGGAGGTCCAGGCGAACGAGAAAGAGGTCGCGCTGAAGTTCGAGAGCGCGGCAAGCCTCCCCAAAGTCCAGGCCGACGAACAGCGCATCGCCCAAGTGTTGTTCAACCTGATGTCGAATGCGCTGCGCCATACTCCGGCAAGTGGGACGATCACAGTAAGCGCCGAAGCCCGCCAGGACCGAGTGGTGGTCAGTGTGCGGGACACAGGAACGGGCATCTCACCCGAAGACCTGCCGCACGTATTCGAGCGCTTCTATCGCGCCGACCGCTCGCGGGCGCGTTCCACCGGCGGCTCGGGCCTAGGTCTCACGATTGCTAAACAAATCGTCGAGGCGCACGGCGGGCAGATCTGGGCGCAGAGCTGGCTGGGCGCGGGTTCAACCTTTGCTTTCAGCCTGCCTCTGTCTGCACCCGCTTCATCGCTGCCATTGCCGCGTTCTCGCTACGTCTGTCCCCGTTGCGGAAAGGCAACGGAAAGCGATTGGCTGTTGTGTGCCTACTGCGGCGCAGAACTCAGAACGTAATTCCCCTGATTGAGCTTGTATCTATCAGAGAGTGTTCGGGGATGCTGCCAAATCAACTCGCTCGACTTATCCACCGCTTGGTCATCGCTCAACTTTCATAATCTGCGCGCGGAACTTCGATTTGAAAGAGTTCTACTCCTGCCACTATACAAAACGCTTGTCACTCAGAAGAAAGGCTAGTGAAGTAAATAAATCAAGAGCGGCATAAATCTCCACCGCCTTGATTTTGGCTTGATTACCAGCCGCTTTTATTCGAAAAGTGCTCGGAAAGCGGTATATTTCCGCCGCGTACGGAACTTGTACCTATAACCAATCACCCCATCATCAACTTCGGACGATATTGCAGCGCTTCGGCTAGATGCATGGGTTGAATCAACTCGCTTCCTACTAAATCCGCGATCGTGCGCGCTAACTTGAGCACACGGTGATACCCGCGCGCAGACAGATTCATTTGCCCCATCGCGGCCCGGATCAGGCTCTCGCCCGCTTCATCCAGTTTGCAGAACTGGCGCACCTCCGCCACTCGCATGTCGGCGTTGCAGACAATACTCCTTGAATCAACTTTTGAAAAACGATGGCGTTGAATGTCTCGGGCGGCTTGCACGCGCTGACGGATGACAGCGGAGGATTCACCTAAACGACCATCGCTCAATTTCTGATATTCCACGCGCGGGACTTCAACGTGAATGTCAATGCTATCCAGCAATGGACCGGAGATTCGTTTTTGATACTTCGTGATCATGCTCGACGAGCATGTGCAGGGTTTCTGGGCATCCAAATAGTGCCCACAAGGACAGGGGTATACACAATCGAACATGTTTTTCCTGCTCCGTGACGGGTAAAGGGCTGATCTTGAGAGCACATTTCCAGGATTTTACCCGACTCTGAGGCTTTATGACACCAGCGGCTACCTTGGCAGATTGCAGATACATATCCCGGCGTATCAGCAAAAGCGTTTGCCATGATGAATGCTGATGGAAGGTTCCTTATACTCGCATACCTGATATGCATCTCGCGGGGTAGCTATTTGTTCAGCCCCTCTTGATCATGCCTTCTTGCAATTCGAACTTAACCAACGCAGCACGAGTCGGCAAACGAAGTTTCTCCATTCCCCGCGTCCGATAGGTCTCAACAGTTAATTGCACTCAGAGTAAGCTATATGGCAATCTCCGCGCTTGTAAGGCCTAGCGCCACCATTTTCAGCACTTCTCGCTCATAGTTCATACAGTTTTTCTCCACGTCGTAACCCCGCCTCCCAAAGCCTAAGACACATCCTATTAGCCCGCGCTGATTCGACAGGTGATAGGAGTAACACGATTTAACTCGAATGTCCTGCCATATTGTTATTGCCCGATTCTTCTGTACTAACTAGCCTAATACCTCCGCTGCCGGTGGGCATAAATGGTCGATTGTCAATCAACGTCCAAGAATTTGATTGCATGTTATAATGAAATTAGACTATGTTTGCCAGAATTGGTAGGATGTTGCCTTTAGCGTTGGTGTTGGCAATGCTCCTTGGATTGCTACCCATGCCGAACGAATCATTTCCTGCACCGATGATGCTTATGGGTTCGCGGGTATCTTTAACGGTTGCCAGCCAAGGCCAAATCGTTCGCGCAACCTCCAATGGCAAGCCTGCCAGCACGTGCTGTGAGGCACTAGGATCCATTTCACAGACATGCGATTTTGTGGTTTCCGAAATCATCCGTGATGCTCAACTTGGGGGGAGCGAACGAGCAGAAAATTCATTTCTCATAATACATGCAGTTTTTCTCCACGTCGTAACCCCGCCTCCCAAAGCCTAAGACATCATCATATTAGCCCGCGCCGATCATCAGGTCTGATCGGTGATTTTTGCTTTGCCTGATATATCAATTGCTTCTCAGGCGTGAAGCGTCTTTTGATTTTATTCAACTACTTCAGATGCAGTGAAGGAGACTTGGGATGGTGGTATCAACAAAGTTATCGCGGAAGGAAATACACCGCCGTGAGAGACAACGAAGACAAATCTTTTCGCGGCTCTTTTGGGGCGGGGTTGTAATGATCGTGGCAGTTGCATTGGGGTACTTTGGCTGGCAATCCCTCCAACCGAAGCCCGGCGTTAGCGTGCCGATCATGGGGGCGCAACACATCCAGGTCGGCGAACAACATGAACCATACAACAGCGACCCGCCGACTTCTGGTCCGCATTATTTGCAACCCGCGCAAGCCGGATTCTATGATGAGGCTTTACCCGACGAGCAATTGGTGCACAACTTGGAGCATGGTTACGTGGTCATTTGGTACAACTGCACAAAATTAACCGACACCAGTTGTGATTCTTTCAAAGCGCAAATTCGCGGTGTCATGGATCGGGCTGGGACTGTGGGTGTCTCAGGCTCGACAAAGTTGATCGCGGTACCGCGTCCGTCCCTGCCGGGACCGATCGCCGCGACCTCTTGGGGACGCCTTTATCAACCTGTCGCTTTCAACATCGACGAACTCCTGGTTTTCATCAAGGACTTCAGGAATCACGCACCGGAACCCGATGCGCCATAGCAGACAGCCATGTCCAAGACTTTAACTGTTTCTATACGACCAGCAATGCCGCGCCGTTGGGAAGTCTTTTCTCACGCGCTGGCTTTCGTGCTAGGCTTCTCGTTGATCTTCACGATCGGCTGGGGTGGAGCAGTGACTTTGCTCGGCCAACTGTTCGGCCAATATAAATTTGCGTTGGGACGCATCGGCGGGGTGGTTGTGATCCTGTTCGGATTCGCCGCACTGGATGTCGTCAGGATTCCCTGGTTCTATGCCGATACCCGCGCTCAATATACGGGTCAACGCGGTACCATTGCCGGCTCGGCCCTCATGGGCATTTTCTTCGCCGCAGGCTGGAGTCCGTGCATCGGCGCGACGTTGGGTGCGATCCTGACCATGGGGCTCAGTCAGGATACGGTAGGTCAGGCCATGTGGCTGGCCTCAGCTTATTCCATCGGTCTTGGGATTCCCTTCCTCGTCCTGGCGTTGGGACTGGAACGCGCCACAGGCTGGGTGAGACGCATGAGCCGCTATCGCCGCGTTTTCCAAATTATGAGCGGCGTCCTCATCCTCATCATCGGAATCATGCTGCTCACCAACACGATGAGCCGCATTGCCATCTGGGCATTCCAGAATCGACTCTTTATTGATTTTTCTGCGTACACCGCTGTGCCGAGTTATTTTGTGGCTATGCTTGCCGGCCTGCTATCCTTTCTTTCTCCGTGCGTCCTGCCGCTGGTGCCCGCCTATCTCGGCTATTTGAGCAGTCACACATTTCAAGTGATTGAGAGAGGCAATCCATCATGACCGGGAATGAGATTACCGTTCCGAAAAAGCTGGTTTACAGAGTCATGGTTGGATCCGCGGCGGTGCTTGCCATCTTACTGTTACTGTGGAAACTCAATAATGACCGCTCTCAAATTGTAGCAAATAATCAGAGCAGGATGGCAGGTCTGAAGGTCGGGCAGCCAGCACCTGATTTCACACTGGATATGCTCGATGGCGGCCAAGTCATCTTGTCCGGTTTGAAAGGCAAAGCGGTCCTGATCAATTTCTGGGCTAGCTGGTGTGTACCCTGCCGCGAGGAGACGCCCGATCTCGTGCAAGCCTACCATGTTCACCAAGCAGAGGGGCTGGTCATCCTGGGCGTCAATATGACTTCGATAGATACCATCTCAGATGCCAAGGCTTTCGCGGTTGAGTTCCAAATTCCCTATCCCGTTCTCCTGGACAAAGATGGCAAGGTCGCGGCGCTCTATCGTGTGAGCGGTATACCCACCAGTTATTTTATCAACCGGCAGGGAACGATCACCCATGTTCAGATTGGAAAGTTGACCCCTGAGCAAATCGAACAGTTTGTAAAAGAAATCCTGCCGGCATCTCAATAAGACCTATGTACTGAAAGGAAAACAGATGAAACCCAAACAAAAAACAAGCTCAAATCATATTGCTGTATCAAAGAAACCCGTTAAGCCTATCTTTCCTATTGCGATTGGATTGGGGATTCTAATCGTCCTGATTCTGGTGAATGGAAAATTCTCAGCTTTCCACTTTGGGCGATCAACAGACCCGACTCCGAACGTTTCCACCGTTCCGGGCACCAATCTCGTAGCAGGCTCGCCCGAGAAATTTGCTTTTCTGTCCGGGCAAGGCGCGCCGCGCAGCGTCGTTAATAATTGCGGCTTGCAGCCATCTGCCGTTGAAGCCATGCCCGACGACGCGCGCATCCAAGGGTCCTGTTGCCAGGCAATGGACCTCAAACGTTACCAGGAGCAGGTCGAGGGTCTGAAGAAATACGCCGACATTCCTCAAGTTCCCAGTGATCCCTATGACGTGCCCATCTCATTGGTGAAGCAGCTTCTGGAATATGACAGGACGATCCAGCTGACCGCCGACGAGCAGGCGATTTACGATCAAGCCTCACAGATGGCGGATGACAAAGGGCCATGTTGTTGCAAATGCTGGCGTTGGTACGCCTATGAAGGGCAGGCCAAGTACCTGATCTCTCGGCTCCATTGGTCTGCTGAGCAGGTTGCTACGCTGTGGGATACCGAAGAGGGATGTGGGGGGCCAGGCCATGAGCAAAGCACGATACTACCTATGCCCATGTTTTAGAACAGGAGGCTCTCAAGTGAAGACTAGGACAACAAAAGAGACAGGGCAACCTTTGCAGGTGCCCGCACTAGACCGATCGAAGCGCACGCTTCTATTCACATTGATGAAAAGGCCGGACTTTCTCTTGACCGGATTGGCGGGCGCGCTGTTTCTCGCTACTGCCTACTATGTGCTTCTGTTGCAAGGTTCGCGTTTCAGCATGTTGATCGAGAATATCCAGATCGAGCCAATCTACTTCCTCGCTCTGAAAACCCTGTTCCCGGCCACTCTGCTTCTGTTCGGATTGAATTTTGGACTAACCATGATCCTGTACCGCGCAGGCGCGGGACTCCAATCGTTGGGAGGCTCACTGATGGGATGTTTGTCCGGTGGGTTCGGCGTGGGCTGCCCCCTGTGCGGTGCGTTCCTGCTCTCCCTCATCGGAGTTACGACCGGTCTGGCCGCGCTGCCGTTTGCCGGCTTGGAATTCTGGGTGGGCTCGGTCCTCATCATGGCTTGGACCCTACAATCGTCCTTGACGCGATTGGATCAGAGCACCTGTGACGTAAGCTCCGCGGCGGAGACTTGTTGACGTCTGCCTGCTGTGAGCCGTCGAATGAATGCGCTGTTTGCGCTCCTGAGCCTGGGTCTTGCCATCAGCTTGGCATGGCTGTTCCACCAATATGGCTAACCAGCAGGGAGTATCTTGAACATACTGAAACAGATGGAAAGGAGTTCCTCTATGAAAACCAATCTCCAAAAATGGATACCCATCGCCCTCTGCTGCCTACCGGGCATTGCTATCGCTGCCATCGTAGCAGTAGGCACGGCGCTCGGAGGCGCCGTGGTCAGCACATGGTTGAGCGCTCCGCTCGGTCTTGGCCTTCTCGCCCTGGCAATACTGGCCTGCCCTGTGAGCATGATGCTCATGATGCGGCGGCGTGACTCAAGCCAGCAATCCGCCATGAGCAACTCGGCCATGTCCATGGATTGTTGTTTGCCAGCCTCAGACGAGAAGGCTTCCTCCGACCAACTCTCCAGTCTGCGCGCCAGACGTGAAGCGCTCGAGCGCGAGTTGGCTGAGTTACAGATAAAGTGAAAGGCGTGGCGTGAATTCTATGGATTGGCGCAGGCTCTTCAAACTATGGGCACCGCCTATGATCATCATCTCAGGCATGTTGCTCCTGGCCTATTGGTTCGAGGTGGCGCGGTATTTCCTCTTCACACACCATCTCTTCTGGATGATCGGGATCTTCCTGCTGATCAACCCGGTATCCGAAACGTTCTGGCCAGACCCTTCCACGCAGAAGAAGAAAAGACGAATCACCTCCTCGGGACCTTCCGCAAAAGCCTGGGCGCGACAAGAGGCTCGCAAATGGATGGATGGACAAAAGCACGCGTCTTCATCCGAATCCATATTAGAGCAGCTGGTGCGTCTACACAAACAGAAGGAGGCGGTGGATCAGCAGATTGAAAAATTGACAAAGAAACAAGTAAGCGAACTGAACCATATTTCAAACAAGACATAAGGAGATCACCATGCAACTCACAACCATTTTACTTCTTGTCGGCGTGCTCGCTTGTCCCATCGTCATGGGGCTGATGATGTGGATGATGAACCGCAATATGAATGACTCGCAGGGCCATTCCATGTCCGGTCACAACATGCACACTTCGGAGTCGGATCGCCTCGCCATGCTGCATGAACAGCGGCGGCTCTTGGAGCAGGAAATTGCCGAGGCTGAAAAGATTGCGGCCCTCGAAGCGAAGAAGCAGGCTCTTGCCGCAGGCAGCAGATCCGATGGCGTAACCCAGCCCGCCAAGGATATTCGCAGCTGATTCATCAGCCCGAGCAAGGACGACTATATTCACACGAACAAGCCACATCGGAAATCCGAATGTGACTAAGGAGAACTCGTGCCTACTTCAAATTTGAACAAACGGTTGAACAAGAGGCCCGTCGCGCGCCGGAGGACTCAGACAACTAGGACTTTGCGTAACCGACAGGCAGGGGAATCTCGGGCAACAGCCACACTGCATCAACATCCTGCAACCCGACGTGTCGCGCCTTCGGCGGTTCCCCAATCTCCACGAAAGCGACGTCAATCATGGTTGTGGCCGTCCCTGGTCGTGGCTTCCTTTCTATTGGGATTCTCGAGCAGTTATGCGGTCTGGGGACCCAAGCCGCAGGTTCCTGTCACTGCCCATATTCAACCAGTGGCCGCCTCCTCCAATGCAAGCAGTCCCGATGCGAAGCAGACAGACACAACGACCCTTATTAAGCAAATCAACCCCCCGGATGGATATAAACTCCTCGTTCGTTATGGCGACCTCGGCCCGCGACTTTTAGCCGAGGGCGTAATCAACTACGATCAGTTCGCGGCCATCTATCAGAATGCAGGCCAGCCTTTGACCGACGCCCAAGTGAAAGCATTGAAGCAGGGAAGTGACGAGCAAATCGTCGTCACGCCGCAAAACTCCTATTTCCTGCTCAATTTGTTTTGGGCGGTGGGGCTTGCAAACAAGAACAAGATTCTCACGGAAGGAGCCATGGTCAAGCAAAGCGGCGGACATATCGAGAATTATGCCTCGACCGGCGGATGGACGCTCGGGACCAAGCCCGTCACCGAACTATACGCAAGCATGGATTTGATCCCGCTTTCGCCCGAGCAACAGGCGCGCCTGGAAGAAGTGACCTCGGCCGTGTATCGTCCCTGCTGTAACAACCCCACCATCTTCCCGGATTGCAATCACGGCATGGCGATGCTGGGTTTGTTGGAATTGATGGCCTCGCAAAACATCAGCGAAGACGATATGTTCCAAGCCGCGAAGTATCTCAATGCGTACTGGTTCCCTCAACAGACGCTGGAAGCGGCGATCTATCTCAAAGCCAATCAGAATGTTGATTTCGCTCAGGCCGACCCGCGCACAGTGACGGGCGCGCAATTCTCTTCCGGTTCCGGCTTCGGCGCGATCCACCAACAGCTCCTTGCCAGTGGACTTCTCCAGCAAGCGCCTGGTCAAGGCAACAGTTGTGGAAGTTGAGTTACTGCTGGATGAGAGAAAATGATGAGCAGAATCAAAACAACCAGGCAGCCGTCATCAAAGAAGTCCGAGAAACAAAAGGATTGGCCCGCAGTGGTGTACTTTTGGGCGATCGGGCTGGGACTCCTGAGTTATGCGGTGGTCGAAATTGCCACACACGACACATGGCCGCATCCCATCCACTGGCTTGCAGGCATCATTGGCGGCATTGCGGGCATCGGCATCGGCTGGCTGTGGTACCGCTGGCGCGGTGATGTGTTCTAAGACAACAAGTTGTTGTGAGGAGCATAGTGTATGAACGCACCTGATAGGGAGAAAATCAACATGACAGCAACAGTAAATCATCGCCTCGTGACCATTCTGTTGGTCCTGCTCATCATCCTTCTCGCCCTGCTCATCATTGGGATTGTCGCAGGCTATTGGATGGTGGGCGGAGGGATGATGGGCATGATGAGTATAGGCGGAGTCATGACAAGGGAATTATCTACCGCTTGTATTCAGATGATGCAGAACGCATTCCGATGAATCTCAAATCATGCGCGGTCCGCGATTCGAAAAGACGTGGATCGAGAGGATGGCCTTATGTCGCAAGACATCTCAATTCCTCCTCCTGAGAAAAGGCGCGACGTACCGCTCTGGGCCCAGGGCCTGGTTTGGGCTATTCTTGTTGGCTTGCTCGCCCTGTTGGGCCTGGGCATGGCACGCGCCCAACAGGGACATGTTCAGCCTGGATATGAAGTCCCTGATTTCAGCCTGACGCTCTTCAACAGCTACGAATACAACGGCCAATCGCAAGTAAAACTCTCGGAGTTGCGCGGCAAGGTGGTGTTCGTCAACTTCTGGGCTTCGTGGTGCAAGCCCTGCGAGCAGGAAGCGCCCGTTTTGGAGTCCGCCTGGAATTATTATCGGCCCGGCGGAAAAGTCGTTTTTCTGGGAGTAGATTATGTAGATACCGAGCCTGCGGCGCGCATCTTTCTCAAGAAATTTGGCAACACCTATCCTAACGGCCCGGACATCGGCACACGCATTTCACAAATGTTTCGCACCACAGGTGTGCCAGAGACTTATATTATCGATACTAGCGGCGTCCTTCGATATGTCAAAATCGGCCCCTTCCTGAGCTTGGACGAGATCAGGGCCGTGATTGACCCTCTACTTCTCTAGTGGAAGACGTTGTGAAATATTAAAGTTTGGAAAGGAGAAAGTTTTAATGAACACAGCTGAGAAAGAGAAGGTTGAGATGAACGCAGAATCAACTACAAATCAGCGACTTGTCACTGCTTTGCTGATTTTGCTTATCGTCCTGGCTGCTTTGCTCATCATTGGGATTGTCGCGGGTTTCCTGATGATGGGCGGATGGATGAACGGCGGGATGATGAACCACATGATGAGCGGCTATATTAACAATACTGCGATCGTTGCGCCTCTCACTGTTGATCAGGCAAAAGCCGCCGCCGAGAAATATCTGACGAATTTCAACGACCCGGATTTGAAGATCGCCGAGATCATGATCTTCAGTAACAACGCCTATGTCGCGGTTAAAGAAGTCACCACAGGCAATGGCGCCTTCGAACTGCTGGTGGACACTGCCTCGCGGGCTGTCTTTCCAGAATACGGTCCCAACATGATGTGGAATCTGAAATACGGTTGTCTCAACCATAAATATATGATGCAGTCCATGATGGGTGGCGATTATGGGATGATGGGAGGCATGATGGCCAATTGCGCGACTCCCACGAATGTCCCTGCCGAGATGAGCGTGACGCCCGAACAGGCAATTCAAGATGCGCAGGAATTTCTCGACGCGAACATTTCGGGCGCCACCGCCGCCACTGATCCAACCAGGTTCTACGGATACTACACGCTCGACTTCGAGAAGAATGGCAAGGTGGCCGGCATGTTGAGTGTCAATGGCTTCAGCGGCGAGGTTTTCCTCCACACCTGGCATGGAACATTCATTGAAGAATCCGAATTCAAATAATCAACCGATAACAGATCACATCAATCTCTCGGTCCCTGGTTCTGCCTACTTATATCCGAGGTCTGATGAATGCGAGAGCACATAATCATATGACGGAAACGACAAATCTTTCTCATGTGTCCCGCAGAATTAAGCCTGGCATTCTGCTGATGAAGCACGTTGTGCTGGCGCTGGCGCGCCACTGGCTGTTATTTGTAAACCTGTTGATGGGCGTTTGGGTTGGATTACCTTGGCTCGCGCCTGTCCTTATGCATTGGGGATGGGGCAGGATGGCAGGCACCATTTATTCCATTTATGCTTTGCAATGTCACCAGCTCCCTGAGCGGTCGTTTTTCCTGTTCGGTCCAAAGCCGATGTATTCTCTGGCCGAGATTCAATCCGCCTGGCAGGATACGGCCAATCCACTTGTTCTGCGTCAATGGATCGGTAATGTTGACATGGGCTGGAAAGTAGCCTGGTCCGACCGAATGGTTTCCATGTATACAACGCTGTTCGTATCCAGTCTTGGCTATGGACTGCTTCGCAAACGATTGAAGCCACAGCCCCTGCGACTCTTTTTTCTCCTGCTTCTTCCCATGGCGATAGACGGCACGACACACGCATTGAGCGATCTGGCTGGGATCGGGCATGGATTTCGCGACACAAATATTTGGTTGCAAATCATCACAAACAATGCGTTTCCGATAACTTTCTATCAAGGCGACGCGCTCGGCTCCTTCAATTCATGGATGCGTTTGCTTACCGGTGTGCTGTTTGGAATCGCGGTGGTCGGCCTTGCGTATCCCTATATCAACGAATCCTTCATGGATATGGTGCGTCGCAGTGAGGCTACGCTAATGACAGAAAGGCCTGTACTATGAGGCGCCAATGGATTTGGATTATTCTTGCGTCGGCGCTTATGGCTGTGGGCGCGATTGGATACTGGTTGTCTGCACCTCTCAGAGGCGCCCAACCTTATGAGGGCACGGAGCTTAGCGGCGCGGCACCTGATTTCAAGTTGACGGATCAGCATGGAAGTTCGGTTGCGCTATCTGATTCTCGCGGCAAACTCGTCGTATTGACTTTCTTCGACAGCCGCTGTACGGATGTCTGTCCTCTAACCGCGGCTCAATTACTGCAAGCCTATCAGAAATTGAATCGAAGCGAAGTAGACCAAATTGTCTTTTTGGGAGTGAACGTTAATGTGCGTTTCAACAGCGTTTCGGATGCCATGGATACAACGCAGCGGTGGCATCTGGATCAAATTCCCAACTGGCATTTCCTGACGGGAAATGCCGAGGAGTTAATGCCTGTTTGGTCTGCGTTTGGTGTTTCGGTCAACCCCCAATCTTCGGGGGAAATCATGCACACGCCCGGCGTTTTCTTGATTGACCAGAACGGACAAGAACGTTGGTATATCTCCACGCCCTATGATCAATATGGAGCATCGCAAGGCACTGCACCTTTGGGTGATCTGATAGTGGAACACCTGCGAGAGCTCTTGAAGGAGAAATAGATTGCGAATTTTATTCGTACAGGGCCAAACATAAGGAACTGAGTTGGGGAAAAATTGGTGCAATTTTGTTCATCCGATAGTTCTTGATGCGCCGGCCAGGAAGATTACTTGACAACCCTTATGCATGGAGTAAAATATCATTACATGCTGATATGACGAATTATGGAGCGCACCATGTTACTTACGGCCAAACCCAAATCCATTGAAATCCAAGCCAAACTCTTTCGCGGCTTTTCCGATCCTTCGCGTCTTTCGATTCTGGAAACATTGCGGGATGGGCCGGTCACTGTGGGCGAAATCGTGGAAGCCACAGGTCTTTCCCAATCGAACGTCTCTAACCATCTTGGGTGTTTGCGCGATTGCGGTCTGGTTGCGGCGGAACAACAGGGACGATTTGTTTACTATGGATTGAGCGATAAACGCGTAGGGCAGTTATTGCGACTTGCCGACGAATTGTTGGCGGATGTTACGAAAGGCGTTTACGAGTGCACGCGCTACAACGTGAAGGAATCGAAAAATGGCTGACCTGCAGACGCTCGAAGTTCCGATCAAAGGCATGGATTGTGCCGAATGCACGCAACACGTCCAGCACGCCATCTCGAAACTGGAAGGCGTAAAGTCGGTTGACGTTTTGCTTGCTACCGAGAAAGCGATCATCCAACTTGACCCCGATAAAGTTGATATGCCTGCTATTCGCGAGGCAGTTGCCAGCGCAGGCGAATATTCTGTTCCTGAAATTGCGCCATTGCCCTCTGCCCCGCCAATGGGAGACTTCAACCGACAGTTAATGACATTGCTTGCTATCGTGTTCGGCATAGTATTATCCGTTGTTGTGGGTGGTGAATGGCTGGGGTTATTCAAACTCGTTGATAACCTTGTTCCATTCCCGATTGGTTTCGTCATTGTGATCGCTGGGGGGTGGCCAGTCTTTCGCAATGTTATCCGCGCAACACTAAGACGGCAGATCATTTCCCATACGCTGATGACCATTGGTGTTATCGCCGCATTAGCCGTGGGCGAATGGGTCACAGCCGCGATTGTTGTCGTGTTTATGCGCGTGGGTGAATATGTCGAAAACTTTACTACCGAGAGCGCCCGCCGCGCAGTAAAAGAGTTGACTGCCATTGCTCCTCAGACTGCTCGTGTAGAACGCGGCAACGCGGAAGTGGAAATACCAGTCGCGGAAGTCAAAGTTGGTGAAATCGTGATTGTCCGCCCCGGTGAAAAAATCCCCGTAGATGGTGAAGTAATCAGCGGGCAAGCCACAATTGACCAGTCGGCGATCACCGGTGAATCCATGCCTATCGAAGTTGCAAATGGGGCACATGTTTTTGCTGCCACAATTGCGAAATTGGGAAGCCTGCGCGTCAAAACACTTCGTGTTGGCGCAGATACAACTTTTGGGCGAGTGGTGAGGTTAGTTGAAGAAGCAGAAGCTAACCGCGCGGATGTTCAGCGATTTGCTGATAAATTCAGCGGATATTATCTTCCGATCGTTATTGGAATCGCTTCGCTTACATTCTTAGTCAGCCGCAATCCGTTATCCACCGCCGCTGTCCTGCTAGTAGCGTGTTCTTGTTCAATAGCATTAGCAACGCCTGTTGCAATGCTGGCTTCTATTGGTGGAAGCGCGAAACGTGGATTGCTCATCAAAGGCGGTAAGTATCTGGAAACGCTTGCGCGCGCTGACGTGGTGCTGGTAGATAAAACTGGCACGCTCACGCTTGGTCAACCACAAATCACCGATGTTATCCCTCTAAATGGCTTGTCTGCCTCCGATATTCTCACCTTTGCCGCTTCTGCTGAACGTTACTCTGAGCACCCGTTGGCTGAGGCAGTGCGCGTTGCCGCTCGCGCCCAAAACATTGCACTCTCAGAACCCGAGAACTTTGAAGCCATCCCTGGAATGGGTGTCCGTGCAAAAATAAATGGAAGTTTGATCGAAGTTGGTAATCGTCGTTTGATTCCATCGGCAGACTCACTGCTTATCGTCCAAAAGATGGAAGAAGAAGGCAAAACACTTCTATTTCTTTCTTCTGACAATCAACTTGCTGGAATCTTAGCCGCCTCTGATACGCTCCGTTCTGAAGTTCCAGCCGCAATTAAAGAGTTGCAGGCCCTTGGTATAAAAAGCATCGAATTGCTCACGGGAGATAATGAGCGTACTGCCGCCGCTCTTGCCGAGAAGCTTGGCGTTGCCTATCGCGCTAATCTTCTGCCTGAAAATAAGATTGAAATCGTGAAAGATTACCAAAGCAAGAGGCATGTAGTCGTGATGATAGGCGATGGTGTCAATGACGCACCCGCATTGGCGCAATCGGATATTGGCATTGCGATGGGCGCGGCAGGAACCGATATTGCCATTGAAGCCGCACATATCACCCTCATGCGCGAAGATTGGACTCTCGTGCCAGAAGTAATTCATATAGCGCGCAGAACAATGGGCGTCGTCAAGATGAATCTGGTCTTCACTGGGATTTACAACATCGTTGGACTCGCTTTAGCCGCTTTCGGCTTCTTACCGCCCGTCTTTGCCGCCGCGGCCCAATCTTTGCCGGACATTGGCATTCTCACCAATTCCGCGCGCCTGTTGCGACAACGCTGAGAAAATTCCACTCAATTCTCTTGACACTCCGAGATGGTCTGTGTGGAAAGCCAGCTAAGGCAGGAGCGATATGTGGACTTACTCTGCCGACAAAAGATTATTCGCTTGTAACTATACAGGATTTTTACCTTGATGGTTCGAGTGGAATATAGCCCTAAGGGCAAGGTTATACACAATCGGACATGTTTTTCGTGTTTCTCGAAAGGCAGAAGCCTGGTCATAAGGGCAAATTTCGGGCGAGACTATACGTCGCGAAACCGCCTAAAAAATGGCACTGCGGTCCGTCAGACTCAGGAAGCCCGAAATATGAAATCACTGTATTTACTCCCCGGAATTTACGGCAGGCCCTTTTTGACCTTCTTTCCCATACACCAGGCCCAAACGGAGGCCTGGATGGCAGACTTGATTTACCTAGGACTCACCTTGTTGTTTTTTACTCGTGAATTCAAGATTCATTTAAAGTTTGAAGATTTACTTTGAAACCGATAAGAGGAACGTGCGCATGGAAACATGAACTTCCTGCACATGCGCGGCAGAGAGTAACACCATTTTTGATTGCTTCCCGCCCGTTTATGATTTCCTCATCACATACATCGCAACTGACGCGTAAACCTGGACGCGAAACTATCTGCTGGATTGGAACTGAGGTTTTCTCCGAGGTATTATGCCTCTGAAACCAAGTTGGTAATATTGCCGACATTCATATTGTGATCAATGCAACGGCCAAGACAGCTATGACTATGCCTAAAATCTGAAGGCGGTCCAGGTGTTCCCTGCTAATGAGCCTAGCCAGGATCGCGGTGACTGCAGGATAGAGGGAACCCAATATGGCGGCGATGCCGTGCCGTTCAATGTGGCAGTAGACGAAGTTCCCGACTGGATATCCAAGCTGCTAATCGGACCACATGTGCCACGGATACGCGAGTTCATGCAAGCGCATCCTGAAGTTCAGGTGGTCGGCTCACACATGGCGCCCATCAATGGTTTTGTTTGAAGTATCCAAAAGTCTAATCAAAAGCGTCCGAAGATCTTGGGACGCTTTTACATTTGTCATTTTCGTTTTAATTTAATGGATACAAGTTGGGTGCGACGAAATTTATACCCGTATACCAGATTTGTACCCCGCCGGGCAGATACTTTTGGAGATATAGGGCCGTTCAGAACCATTGTTAAGTATAAGGCACCGATTGCACCGATATGCTGATACTGTCGGAATGAGAGTATCTAATCTCGCCTAGACGCCGGGTTGTTGCGAGGAGGCCGTAGGCCGATGAGGCGATCCCCTGCTCGAAGGTGGAGATTGCTTCGGGGAAGAACACCCCTCGCAACGACCGACCAAATTATCATTTCCTCTTTAGATGCTCCCTCCTTTTCCACCCAATCCACTGCTTCGACGAACTTGATAAAATTGATGGTTCCCAAGGTCTCCACAAATTCCGCGATGGTCATTGCGTCAGGCCTGCGCTCCCAACGTCCTTTCACGGCTTCATGCAAGGCTGCCTGCACACCGGGGATAAGACTGACTCACCAGCAAGGGAAGCAATCAGGAAGCGGACAGCGAGTAATAATTCTGCCGGGTTCTCGCCTTCCAGGGGATGAATGAGACCGGTTTCCTTTACAATTAATAGGTACGTTCCTTGGGTTGGAACTTTGTGATCGTCACGGGCTTGTAGCCAAGTGAGATATTGCCATTTTTCATCCATGCCAACGTATGTTTGAGCCAGGTAGCATCATCCCGTTTGGGAAAGTCTTCGCGGGCATGACCGCCACGGCTTTCCTGGCGAGCCAGAGCGGAAGAGGTGGTCACTTCTGCCAGGTCGAGCAGGTTGGTCAATTCCCAGGCGTTGAATAGTTCGGTGTTGAAAATTTTGCCGGTATCGCTCACGTGCACATGTTTTACGCGCTCCTGCAACTCCTTGATCTTGTTCAGGGCATGAGTCATGGTTTCATGAGTGCGGAAAACACCTACATTTGCAAACATTTCCTTCTTCATTTCTTCCCCAAGGTCAAAGACTTTTTCTTTGCCGTCCCCATTCCGCAAATGGTCAAATTGCTCGCGGGCAAAACCTGCCGGGTCAGATGGCAAAGGCTGAAAATCTGCACCGTTGGCGTACTTTGCGGCGCGCAACCCGGCGTGCTTCCCAAAGACTACAATGTCGAGCAGCGAGTTACAGCCCAGGCGGTTGCCACCATGCACAGAGACACAGGCACACTCGCCCGCCGCAAACAAGCCGGGCAAAACTGTATTTTTATCGTCAATCACTACTTCTCCATACTTATTCGTAGGGATGCCTCCCATTGCATAATGCGCGGTCGGCTGGATGGGCATGGGTTGCGTGACCGGGTCCACCCCCAAATACGTACGACAGAAATCGATAATATCAGGTAGTTTTTTGAGCACTTGTTCGGCGCTAATGCTGTATGGCGAACCATCCGGGTTTGTGCGGCCATCAACCGCGGCAAAACGGTTGACAGTTTCGGGGCGAACATCCAGGTAAACATAGTTTGAGCCATTGATTCCGCGCCCATCTCGAATTTCCAGATAGATGGAGCGGCTGACTACATCGCGCGAAGCAAGATCCTTGACCTTGGGGGCATAGTTGGGCATAAATCTTTCGCCGTTGCCATTGATGAGCACGCCGCCTTCGCCGCGCACGCCCTCTGTAATGAGGATTCCCAGTTTATAAATGCCGGTTGGATGGAACTGGAAAAATTCCATATCTTCTGCGGGGATGCCGCGCCGCAGGCAAAGCGCAATACCATCTCCAGTTAGGGCGTAGGCATTGGATGTGATTTCCCAAATTCGCCCATGTCCGCCGGTGGCAAAGATCACTGCCTTGGCGTGAAAGACATGCATTTCACCAGTCGCCAATTCAATGGCAACCACACCTGCCGCCTTGCCGCCCACGATCAAAACATCCACCACATGATACTCGTCAAAAAAAGTAACCTTGTTTTTCAGACATTGTTGATAGAGCGTCTGCAAAATCATGTGCCCGGTGCGGTCAGCGGCATGGCAGGCGCGTCTCACGGGGCGTCCCGACTCGTTGTTGGTATGACCACCAAAAGGACGTTGAGCGATGCGCCCATCGGGGGTGCGGTCAAAGGGTAACCCCATATTTTCAAGTTCGTAAACGATTGCGGGCGCCTCATTACACATGAATTCAATCGCATCCTGGTCACCCAGATAGTCTGAGCCTTTGACTGTATCGTACGTGTGCCAATCAACGCTGTCTGCTTCGATATTGCCGAGCGCGGCGGCAATGCCGCCCTGGGCCGCGCCGGTGTGCGAGCGGGTCGGATAGAGTTTACTGATGACGGCCGTTTTGGCGCCGCGCGAGGCATACAAACCGGCCATTAATCCCGCGCCGCCTGCGCCAACCACGATCACTTCGAATTGATGCGTCTTCATGTGAGTTCTCCTTTGGTTTTTTCATTGACTGAACGCGCTGAGCAAAGATTGACAACCGTAAGATTGTTTTTTACTTTCCAAAAAGTTTGTGAATGACCGAGGTCAGTTTCAAAGATGCGCTCAGGCTTCGACGAAGGGAGTCAAAGCTCGCTCCTTGCAAATTTTGCGGAAAAGGTTTTTGGTCTAACTGGAGAAAGACAACACATTCTTGATGGGCCTCCGTCAAACAATAGGTTCGTTGATGCGTCATCTTCGGCCGAGTGGGTACCTGGCAATGAAAACAATAATTCCGGCTGGAAGGGAATTCTGTCGCTAGTGCCGGCTCGGACTTTCTCCCAAGCCTGGGACAAATGGATTGCATGGTCATCCTCATCCCCCTTCTTTTATGATAGACGGGACAACCTTTTGACACAATAAACGCGCATTTCCAACCGAACCCAGTTCGCCAACCACTGTTAGTATGTCACCGTCTTGAAGGGTGGTATCTCCCTTCGGGATGAGAATCTCTGCACCTCTTAGCACGCTGACAATAACGAAATATTTGGGCCAGGCGACCTCACGCACAAACTGCCCGGCACAGGCTGCGCCAGATTCAACAGTGATTTCATCCACCTCCGTCAGTTCGGCCAGGCGCTCTTTTATGCGCTGAGGGAGCGAAGCCTGGGGCACAAACCAAAACGGCCCGCCGCCAGCCTCCAGCGCAGCATCCACTTCGGTAGCCAGTTTTTCAAACACATCTTCTGAAATGACGCGATCACCGCGTAACCCGCCATAGGCGCTGCGCTGGGCGCGTAAAATCTCGCGGCGTGCGACCTCAAGCTCCTCCATTTCCAGCGCTGGTTCCACCCGCAGCAACTCACGGACGGCATCAGCCAGGAGCGCATTTTGCTCCTGCAACCGTGGTTTAAGTTTTTCCCAGACCGGTGTGGAAACCAACCCATCGTGATAACGGCGTTCAAGATGTCTTTCGGCAGCCCGAAGCCCCGTCAGCCGGGCGTGGCGCAATTCATATTCCACTTGCTCCGGCTTGAGCGTCGTGATGCCCAGCCGATGAATGAATGTATTCATCGTGGTAGCCTGCACCAGTAAAGTGAACAACACCACCCCAAAAGCCATTGTGCGCAACAAGTAACGGTCTGGGCCAAAAGCTGCTGGCAAGCTGAGCGCCAGGGCGAGACTGAGCGCACCGCGCAGCCCTCCCCAAGCCAGGATATGCTGCCAGCGTAGCGAGATCGGCTCCGCCAAACGGCCTGTCAGCCGATTCAGCCCATAAACCACCACCACGCGCGCCAACAGAACCGCGCCTACGGCCCAAAGGATTGGCTGCCAGGCATTTCGCAATGCAAAAAAATCCACTTTTAAGCCGATCAAGAGGAAAACGAGCGAGTTCACCAAAAAAGTTACGTATTCCCAGAAATTGAATAACACAATCCGGGTGGTGGGACTCATCCCTTGTGAGCTCATATTGCCGCAGAACAGTCCCGCAGCGACCACCGCCAATACCCCGCTGAATTGGAATTGCTCGGCCAACAGGTAAGCGCCGTAGGCTAAGACCGTGGTCAGAGTGATTTCAATCAGATAATCATCTATCAGGGCAATCAAGCGCGAGATTACCCAGCCCAATCCCAACCCAAGAGCAATACCCCCAATTGAAACTCGTATAAAATCGATCAGGCTACCAAACAGGTTAAACTGGCCAGTGAGTATCACCGCCAACATTAAATTAAACAGCACCAGCGCGGTACCGTCGTTCAACAGACTTTCTCCCTCTACCAGCATTGCCAGTCGTCTGGGGACACCCAATAAGCGGAACAAAGCTACCACCGCTAGTGGATCTGTTGCAGAGATCAGCGCCCCGAAGGTCAGTGCGACCGGCAGGCTGAGGGAAGTTCCAACCATCAGTAATCCGCCCACCATGAGCGTAGTCAAAATCACGCCAGGCACAGCCAGCGCCAGAATGGTGGCCAGGTTGCGGCGCAACTCGTTGAAATTCAGGTGAAAAGCCGCTTCGAACACCAGGGGAGGAACGAACAAGGCCAGGATCAGCTCGGGGGTTAAATCAAACTGAACCGTGGATTGGGTTGTCAACAACAGCCCGACCACAACCAACGCCACAGTGTAGGGCACGCGCAGTCTGCGGACGGCAATAGCGACCAGCGATACAATCAGCAGGAGTTCAATGACCAAGGTTTCGGTGCCCAGGAATTGTTCCATCAAAACATCTCGATTTAACGGCTGTGGATCATCCCAAAAGATTCTTAAGAAGCGGCTCGGTTAGGAAATCTTTCAGTGAATCTTAATTTTCCGCACCGTTTCTATAATGAGCGCGACAAAGCCGATTACAACGAACCCTATTGAAATGGGCAGCAGTCCCTTAATTGTAAAAAAACCTGAAGCGTGGATAATATATCCCACGAGTCCAATAACTACCAATTGAAACCCAGGTGATGGATCGCGTTCAGCGTCCGCCTGTTGCTTCAACTCGATCTCAAGCAGGGACTCTGGTGGTTTCTCATCATTCTGTTTTTTCGACACATTACCTCTTTTCTGCGACGTCCTACAAATCATTTCCCGAATACGATTGGTTGAACGATTTATTCACCAGCGGGAAATCTGGCACGATATTTTTGAGCACGGCAAATGAGAGGGCAGGCCAGTTGACGAAAGACGGGTCTTTGACTTTTACGCGATAGAGTTTTCCGTTTTCATCCGCCATGACCCAGTGCAGGATCGCGCCGCGCCAGCCTTCCACGATTCCGAATGCGGGCTGCCAGGCGGGGAGATTCCCAATGGGCGCGACCAATTGTCCTGCAGGAAGTTCCGTGAGGGCTTGCTTGATGATTTTCACGGATTCGTTCGCTTCGTCCACGCGGATTTGGGCGCGGGCGCGGACATCGCCTGACTGAGAGGCGGCGACATTGAATTTCAGAAACGGATACGCGGCAAAGGGATGGTCGCGGCGCGCGTCCACGTCAATGCCCGAAGCGCGGGCAACGTAGCCCAGAACACCGTGGTCGGTGGCGGTCTTTGTCGTCAGATAGCCCGCCGTGTCGAGACGGTCAGTCAGCATGGTGTTGGCAAGGCTGATTTCCACTATCTCGTTGAAGTCGGCGAGAATGGAATCCAACTCGGCGGCGAGATTCAGGTCGGCGGGGAAATCGTGACCGACGCCGCCCAGGGCGATTCCGCCGCGCAGCAGGCGGTTGCCCGTCAGACGTTTGTTCAGGCGCAGCAGCCGCTCGCGGATGCGGAAGCAGTGCGAGTGCGCGGCGGCGAAGCCCGTGTCGTTGCAGATGGCGCCGAAGTCGGCGATGTGATTGTAGAGCCGTTCCATTTCGAGCAGAATGACGCGCAGATACTTCGCCCGTTCGGGGATTTCACAGCCTGCCAGCGACTCCACCGCCTGACAGTATGCCAGCGAGTGACCGATGGTGGTGTCGCCCGAGATGCGCTCGGCGAGTTCCACGCCGTCTGCCGGGGCGCGTCCTTCAAATAGTTTTTCTGTGCCTTTGTGGGTGAAGTACAGGCGGATCTTCAAATCAATCACCGTCTCGCCGACCACGCTGAAGCGAAAGTGACCCGGCTCGATGATGCCCGCGTGGACAGGTCCAACCGGGATTTCGTACACGCCTTCGCCGCCGACGGGCTTGAAGGGGAAGGGGCTGAAGCCTTCAAATTTTTCGGGTTGGACAAAGTCCTTGCGCAGCGGAAAATAATCTTCGGGCCAGTAGGAGTGGCGCACCAGTTGGCGCGTGTCGGGGTGGTCCACCGCTTCGATGCCGAACAGGTCGTGGATTTCACGCTCGAAGCGCGAAGCGGGGTAGTAGAAAGTCGCCATCGAGTCGATGGTCGGGTCATCGGCAGTGAGTTCTTTGGTGGCGTGGGCGAACCAATTCTCGCGTTCGTTGCAAAACAGATAACGAATCTCGTACACGCCTTTTTCGGCGCGGCGGTCATTGGCGACCATCAGAATCAATTCGGCGTTGTAATTTTCGCGCAGATATTTTGCCAGGCGCAGGGCGTCTCCGCGCGCGATATTAAAGTGGAGTTCGTTGCCGCGCAGAACGTGCAGATTGGTTGCGCGTCCGTTGGGGCTTTCCACCAGTGCAGATTGGAGTCG
>Ga0172371_10000470_pt1 | contig 61950 bp, 60 predicted proteins | sample Lak12m_FD_114543 | JGI IMG/M metagenome (GOLD analysis project Ga0172371, IMG submission 114543) | Freshwater microbial communities from Kabuno Bay, South-Kivu, Congo - kab_022012_12m | ecosystem: Environmental > Aquatic > Freshwater > Lake | place: Democratic Republic of the Congo: South-Kivu... | reverse complement strand
TCTTCTTTGGCAATGAATTCTTGCTGGGCTTCATACTCTTTCAACTGGCGTTCATAGCGCGCCTCGCGCTGGCGCAGGTAAGCGCTGTAGTTGCCATGGTAAATTTCCAGGGCGGGGGTCATTTCCCAGATGACGGAAACGCTGCGGTCGAGAAAGTAACGGTCGTGCGAGACCAGCACCACCGCCCCATCCCAATTTTTCAGGTAACCCTCCAGCCATTCCATGGCCTGGATATCCAGGTGATTGGTGGGTTCATCCAGCAGCAGCAAATCCGGGTTGGAAAGCAGCAGGCGCGCCAGGTAAGCGCGCGTGCGCTGACCGCCGGAAAGGATGCCGAGCGGCTTGCGGTATTCCGCGCGGGCGAAACCCAACCCGCTCAAGGTGCGCTCGATTTCATTCTCAAAAGTATATCCGCCGGCTCCTTCGAAACGCGCTTGCAGGCGGGTGTATTTTTCCAGGAAATCCGCGTCAGCGTGGCTGGCGCCCATTTGCGCATCCATGCCGCGCAGCTGCGCCTGCCATTCCAGCAATTCACCAAAAACAGCCAGACACTCATCCCACAGCGTGCGGTCGGATTCCAACACGGCCTCCTGCGGCAGGTAGCCGATGCGCAGGTTCCTAGCGCGCTGCACGCTGCCCTGCGTGGGCGTTTCTTCGCCAATCAGGATACGCAGCAGGGTGGTCTTGCCCACGCCGTTGGGGCCGACCAGGCCGATGCGGGCGTGTTTAGGTACGCTGAATGAGATATTGCTGAAAATATCTTCGAACCCAAAAGACTTTGCAAGGTTGCCGGCGCTAATTAACGACATGGGAAATCATCAATCCGAAATGTTGAATCAAGCCTTAAACAGCTTTAACTGCAGAACATCTGCAGCCATTCCCCCAATGCAGCGCCCGCGTTGCGGACGCCGTTTCCATTAAACAACCTGATCGAAAAAAAGAAAAAACGGTCGGTTAATGCCACTTGTTCACCAGGTGAACCTTTTCCGAAGGTATCGGATATCCCTTCAAATGTATGTTTGCCTGAATTATATGTATATTTTTAAAAACCGCCAGATATCATTAATGCAAAATTTTTTTATCAAAATAAACCTCGATTGTCAGAACAATTTGGATAGCAATCAAAACCATCTCACATGGCAGTTTTTGGGTACAATAGCCCAATGACCAATACGCCACCTGTGTGCGACTACGAAGGCTCCGATTACCAGGAGCGATTCTGGGAGGAAGGCGGGCGCGCCTATGAAGACGGCGCGGAAGCGCTGGCGCTCAAACGCCTGCTGCCGAAGAGCGGCCGGCACCTGCTGGAGCTGGGGGCCGGCGCCGGGCGCAATACGCCGCGCTATCATGGTTTCGAGCGCGTCACCCTGCTGGATTACTCCACCACGCAATTGAAGCAGGCCAGCCAGCGACTGGGCGAGGGCGCGCAGTACCGCTTCGTGGCGGCTGACGTGTACCGCCTGCCCTTCGCGCCGGGTGCTTTTGACGCCGCCACCATGATCCGCACCATTCATCACTTGTCTGAAGCGCAGCTGGCGCTCGCGCAAACGCGCGCCTGCCTGGCGGATAACGCTACCTTTATCCTGGAATTCGCCAACAAGCGCAACCTGAAATCGATCCTGCGCTACTGGACAGGCAGACAGAAATGGAGCCCATTTAGCCCCGAGGCGGTGGAATTCGTCGCCTTGAACTTCGACTTCCATCCCGCCAGCGTACGCGCTATGCTGGCTGCCAGCGGATTCGGCATTGAAAAGCAGATTTGCGTTTCTTTTCTGCGCTCGGATTTCTTCAAGCGCCTCATCCCGCTCAAGCTGCTGCTGGCCAAGGAAAACCTGCTGCAGCAGATTGCCTCCTGGACGGCGCTTAGCCCAAGCGTTTTTCTACTGGCGCGCGCGCTGCCCGGCAGCCAGCTCGCCACGGCAGAGGAAAGCGCGTTCTTCCGCTGCCCAGCCTGCGGCCATTATCCCCTGGCCGACACGCCGCCCAAGCTGGTTTGTAAAAAATGCGGGCAGACCTACGCCTTCAAGGACGGCATCTATGATTTCCGCCTGAAATCATAAAAACACAAACCGAAATAGGAGCGAGGAGGGAAGAGTGGAAAACTGGAAGCTGAGCCCGTCGGACCTGACTTTCCTATGGGATGAATGCCCGCGCTGTTTCTATCTCAAGGTGCGCCACAACTTCAAGCGCCCGGCCATGCCCTTCCCGAAAATTTTCGGGCGCATAGACCTGTTGATGAAAGATATTTACCTGGGCCATTCCACCAAAAAAATCTCCCCCGACCTGCCGGAGGGCAGGATCCTGATGACCGGCCGCTGGGTGACTTCCGAGCCCATCCCGGCTGCGGATGGCGCGAACGCCTGCTACATCCAGGGCATCTTCGACACAGTGGTGCAGTTCGCGGACAATTCCTACGGGGTGGTGGATTTCAAAACCTCGGAAGCCAAAGGGGAACACATCGCTTTTTACGGCCGTCAGCTGCAGGCGTATGCCTTCGCGTTGGCTCATCCCGCGCCCGGCAAGCTGCATCTCAGCCCGGTCAGCAAGCTGGGGCTGTTGTACTTCGAACCGCAATCCATGCAAGAGTCGCAGCCGGAGGGATTGAGCCTGGCCGGCCCGACCCGCTGGGTGGAAATCCCGCAGAACGAAACTGCCTTCATGGCATTCATTCAACAGGTAACAGAGCTGCTCAGCCAGCCCGAACCGCCGGCCGCCAACCCGGAATGCGCCTTCTGCAATTACCGCGAGCAGGCGCGCAACACTGCGTTTTAGCAAAAACCCACGCATTCAGGCGTGGGCTACAACTACTTCGACAAGCTTCCCTTCCATTTGGCAGATGGGAAACAGCCAACAGGAATTACAAAATGGAGGGCGGTTTACTTTGGACTAATCAGCAGTGTGCTCATTATTAGCCAGAGATTGCCGCGCCCGCTTGCAGCGAGCTCGCAATGACAATAAAAAAGTGGCGGTGATACTCAGAATTACAGTGTGCAGGTCGAAATGCGCTGTATCTATAATTTTGTCAAGCAGCATGCCTGACCTACAAACAATAGCCGCCTTTTCTATTCCAATCGGCGCGTATGCCTAAAACTGATGGGCACAGGTGGAAACGCGCCTCACTTGCATTTCTCGGAATCAGTCACTTTTCTTTTGAAGCACCCAGAAGTGCGAAAGCCCCAACGCGCGCAGGGGCGTCTTTTCCAGGAATTGTAAAAACGCGCGCAGCCATTTGCCCAGCAGCGGCTTGCGCTGGATAATGTTATCGTAAGCCCCGAAAATGGTGGTGCGGTAAACCACCTCCAGCGGCAGATCGGCGAAAAGCGCGCGCAGCGCGCGGCGCGTATAGACGCGCACGTGCGGGGCTAATTTATCCCGCCAGAAATCTGGCAGATAGTTCACCAGTGGGGCGTTGCCGAAATGGTATTTCCCTTTCCAATAGATGCCGTGGGTTTCAAAGGGGTAGCCGCGGTTGGGGCAAAACAGCATCAACCGGCCACCCGGGGCCAGCGTGCGCGCCATTTCAGCGGCAGACCGGCGGTCATCCTGCACGTGCTCGATCACCTCGTGGCTCAACATCAGGTCGAATTGGCTGTTTTTAAAGGGCAAATGCTCCCCGACCGCGCACACCAGGTTGGGGTTTTTCTTTTTCGCCTCCAACAGACGTTCGAACTCAACGTCCATGCCGACTGCCAGGCGCGCATCTCCAGCCATGCGCTCGAGGTATTCCCCAATACCACAGCCATTCTCCAGCAACAGGCCTTTGAGATGATCAGCGCCCCATTTGCGGATCATCGCCAGCCGGCGTTCCTGGCCGGCGCGCCACACATAGGAAGGTTCGCCGCGCTGGGCGGCTTTGTCTGAATGGGTCTTGATGGATGATTTCGGCATTTTGTTTTGATTATTCTTTCACATAAGGCACCCAGGCCAGCAGTGTGGTGCCCTGTTTGCGGATGGAGATCACCTCCATGCCGCCGCCGGCAGCTTCAGCGCGCGCCTGCATATTGGTCAGGCCGTGGCCGATGCGCGCGCCCGGGCGGGGCGTATCGAAACCCGCGCCGTCGTCGCTGACCTTGAGCATGACGCGCTCTCCGCGCCGCCACAAGCGCACGGTCACCCGGGTGGCCTTGGCATGTTTGGCGGTATTGGAAAGCGCTTCCTGGAAGATGTGGTAGAGCGCGTCGATCTGCGGGCGCGCCATGCCCTCCACATCCTGTGGATCACCCTCCATGGTCACGTCCACCATGGTGTTGGCGCGGAATTCGCGAATCAGGCTGCGCATGCCCTCCACCATGTTGCTGTGGCGCAGTTGGCGTGGGCGCAGATCCAGGATGTAAGCGCGGATATCGGCAATGGCGGATTGCAGCGCTTCGAGCGCTTTTTCGATCTGCTGCACGCCGTTGGCCTTGCCCTGCACCTGGCTCATGCGCGCGTTTTCCAGCGACAAGCCGATGCCATACAGCGATTGGATGATGCCATCATGCAGATCCATGCCGATGCGTTCGCGTTCTTCGGTGACAATCTGGATGCGGGCTTGCTGGTTGTTGATCTCGTAAGCGGCCATTTCGGATAGTGAGGTAATCAATGCCAGCAGGAAATTCATTTCCCGGTCGGTCAGCAGATTGCGGCGGGTGTGGGCGAAACTGGCGATGCCGAATAAACCCGCTTCCGTGAAAAGCGGCAGGCAGACCAACTGTCCAATCGCCTTTTCGCGAAATTCTTGATTCAATTCCCGGATACGGCTGTTAGGCAGGTTGATTACGCGTATTTCCTTTTTCAGGTACTGGCTGACTAGCAGGCCGCTTTCATCATGCGCGGCTTCCGCGTTCCAGATGGATTGCAGCCGGCCATCCCGATAAGCCAGGGCGAGGCTTTTCTTGCCTTTTTCGCCCAGATACACCTCGCAGGCATCCAGGTCCAGTAAATCCATGACAGTGGATATCAGCAACTTGAGGTTTTCCAGCAGGAACGGAAAACGCTCCGCGATGGTAACATCTTCCGTTTTTTCCATCGGCGCGGCTTCCGCAACGGCATCATCCAAAAGACCATCTGTCAGGTTGTCCTCGGGGTTAAGATTATTCACAAGCATGATTTTAATCCAGCCCAAGGCTTTTGGCGAAATGGATTATTTTATAATTCGGATAAATTTAGTATAATTTAGCCAGACCATGATCCAATATTCGATCAATAACCGTAAGGAACAGGAAGAACGCATGCGCAGGGAGGGGCGGCTGCCCCCCGGTCAGGCGCTGACCGAGAAATTTCCCGTGCTGCATTACGGACCCATTCCTGCTTTTGATGAAAAATCGTGGAATTTCAGGTTATGGGGTTCGCTGGAAAAAGAAATCCGCCTGACCTGGCAGGAATTCCAGCGGCTGCCGCGCGCGGCAGTCAAAATGGATCTGCACTGCGTCACGCGCTGGAGCAAGTTCGATACGCTGTGGGAAGGCGTCCGGCTGCAAGCTTTGATCGATGCCGGCTTATTGAAAATCAAGCCGGAGACTCGTTTTGTGATCCAGCATGCCGAGAATGATTTTTCCGCCAACCTGCCGCTGGAGGTGGTGCTTTCAGAAAACTTCCTGTTAGCCACGCATTACAACGGCCAGCCGCTCGCGCCTGAGCATGGTTATCCGCTGCGCGGCGCGGTGGGCGCCATGCCGGGCCGCCGGGATTTGAAAGACGTTTATTTCTGGAAAGGCGCCAAATGGCTGCGCAGCTTGGAATTCAGCGCAACGGACCGCAAGGGTTTTTGGGAGATGGCCGGTTATCACAATGAAGCCGATATCTGGAAAGAAGAACGGATCGGATAAAAAAAGCGCTTCCCGCAATCAACGGGAAGCGCTTTTTTCTTTATGTTTTTATCAAGCAATGCGCCTGACGTAGAACCACAAGCCGACGCCCAAGGCCACAAAGACAATACCGACCACCAGCAGCAAGGGTGAAGCGGATTCTTCGCCAAAGACCGGCTGCATGCCGGAACCAGTTTGCGCGCCGAAATCCACCGTGGAAACCTGACCGGCTTTCAGCGTCAGGGCGAAATTCATGACCGTGGTCGGGTTGTAGCCTTCCGGGATGGCCACGCTGATGTTGTAATCGCCCTCGGGAATATCCGGAAAGCACAGGGAATCGCCCGTATCAGACGTGGTGCCGGTCTCGTTGATCATGCTTAGACGATCTGTCAGGCTGACCGCGCCGCCGGCGATGGGCAACTCGGTTTCTTCCGCTAAAGCGTTGCCATTCTCGTCGTTGAACAGGTAAACGCAAATCGTACCGTTGCCTTTGAAGGGCGTAGCGGTCGGCTCGGCCGTGATCTGCGGGGTGGGCGTGGGGGTTTCCTGCGGTTTTTCGCGGATGATCAATTCCTGGCCGACCCACAAGAAGCTGCAGTCGTCGCCATCTGCGTTGGACTGCAGGTTGTTCAGGCTGCGCAGATCTTGTTCGCTGATGCCCATCAGCAGAGATATGCTGGTGCAGGTATCATTTTCTTTGACAATGTAAATGATGCGGCCGTCCGCTCCCGGGGTGGGGGTGGACAGGTTGATTTGCGGAAGCGGGGAGCTGGCAGTCACCGGCAGCAAGACCAACATGCTGACCAGCGCGATGCAAAACAAGCCGAACGCTTGCAAGGGTTTTTTTATCATCTCATTCACCTGAGCAAAGATTATAACATTGTAACTCATGTGGGGATTTCACTATGGTTTTCAGAAATAATCTTATAATTAAAGACCAAGGTATAAATCAAGGAAAGGGATGCAAACATGAGCTTTCACACAATCATCATCGTCGGAAATCTGGGCAGGGATCCTGAAATGCGCTACACACCCAACGGCAACGCGGTAACATCATTAAATGTCGCCAGCAACCGCGTGTACACCGACACCAACGGACAGAAGGTAAAAGAGACCACCTGGTTCCGCGTTTCAGTCTGGGGCAAACAGGCGGAAAATGCCAATAACTTCCTGCAAAAGGGCAGCATGGTTCTGATCGAAGGGGAACTGCGGCCAGATCGTGAAACCGGCAACCCGCGCACCTTTACCCGCAACGACGGCACCACCGGCACTTCTTACGAGGTATTCGCGCGCAATGTACGCTTCCTCTCCTCCACGCGCAGCGGCGGAGGCGCGGAGAGCGCTGAAGAAGGACCGGAGATGAATGACGAGGATATTCCTTTCTAAACGAAACGAGAAAAATAACTTTCAATGACTTTTTTTGACAGCTTATCTGAGAAAACGCATCAGAATTTTGAAGCACGCCACCAGGTCAGGGAGAACGCTCTGAACCAGACGCGCGCGCTGACGCGCTGCTCCGCCACCGCCATCCGCGCCATCCACCGCGGTGAAAAAGATGTTGCGGAAGAGAACATGCGCGCCGGGCGCACGATCGTGGACGATATCAAGCAATCGGTTAAACCGTATCCGGAGATTTATTTCTCCGGATACACCCAGGACGCGCTGAAGGAATACGTGGAAGCGCGCTTGACCATCGATATCATCAGCAACGATACGCTGCCCATGCCCGAAGAGCTGGGGGTGGAGTTTGCCACTTACATCCGCGGGCTGGCGGAAACCATCGGCGAACTGCGCCGGCGCTGCCTGGATATCCTGCGTCAGGGTTATTCCGATGAAGCCGAGCGACTGCTGACCTTCATGGACGATATCTACGCCCTGCTGGTCACGCTGGATTATCCCGACGCGATCACCGACGGCTTGCGGCGCCAAACCGACCTGGTGCGCGGGATCATTGAACGCACGCGCGCCGACCTCACGCTCAGCTTGCGCGAGCAGCGCCTACAGCAATCGCTGCAGGATTTCGAAAACCGTTTCAACGGCCATGCCAAGAGGTAAGCGCACCATCCGGGCATCAGAAATCGGAGCTTTCATCTACTGCCAGCGAGCCTGGTGGTATCAGCGCCAAAAGATCAAACCGCTCAACCAGGATGAACTGGCGGACGGCAGCGAATTTCACAGCGATCACTGGCTGCAAGCCAGTTTTTCTGATCGCCTGCGTTCGGCTGCCTGGTTCATTCTGATCGCCGCCCTGGTTATTCTCGGCATCACTTTTGGCATCCAGGCCGGTACATGATGGCGCTGCCCGGCTGGTTCACCACCATCCTGCCCTTGGCGCTGATCGCGCTGGCGGTGCTGTTCTTCTGGCTTTCCGCAATCCTCAAGGAACACAGCGGCCTGCCGGATGGCCGAATTATCTATGCCGACAGCGGCCGCTGGGGCAAGCCTCCCCAGCCGCTTTACGACGCTGAATTGGGCTTGACCGGCAAACCCGATTACCTGATCCGCAAAGACCAGACCATCATCCCGGTGGAAGTCAAAAGCACCTGGGCGCCGCCGGCACCTTATGAAAGTCATCGTCTGCAAGTGGCGGCGTATTGCCTGCTGGTACAGGCTTATTACGGAAAACGTCCGCCATACGGACTGCTGCGTTACCGCAACCGCACTTTCCGCGTCAACTACGATGCGGATATCGAAAACCAGGTGCTGGAGGTGCTGGAGGAGATCCGCATGCTGAAAGAGCAGGATGAAGCTCATCGTTCGCACGAACATGCCAACCGCTGCGCGCGCTGCGGTTACCGCGCGATCTGCGATCAGCGGCTTTGACCATTAAAATAACCGCTATAATTGAAGCGAGATCAAATGAGCCAATCCCTGCAAAGATTTGCCATCGCTTTCAATCCGCAAATCCCGGAAGCCGAGGTGCTTTCCGGCGAAATCCACGCATTTATCGAAAAACAGGGCGCGACTATGCAGGCGGTGAGCGCCATCCATGATAAAACGCTGCGCCAACGGATCAAAAAGAAAGAATTCGAAGCGCTGATCGTGTTGGGCGGCGACGGCACCATGCTGCGCGCCAGCCACTTGTGTGCTTCCGCGCGACTGCCCATCATCGGCGTCAACCTGGGCTCATTCGGATTTTTGATGGAGCTGCAGCGGGATGAGTGGCAAGCATACCTGCCCAAATTGCTGACAGGCGAATATCGCATCGAAGAGCGCATGCTGCTGCAAGCCGAACACTTCCGGCAGAATGTCAGCCGGGGCAGCTGGCTGGTGGTCAATGACGTGGTGGTATGCCGCGGTCAGCACGTGCGCCCGATCCGGCTGGACGCGGAAGTGGACGGCTACCACATGGCTTCATACGTGGCCGACGGCTTGATCGCCGCCACGCCCACCGGTTCCACCGCTTACGCGCTGGCCGCCGGCGGGGCCATCCTGCCGCCTGACCTGCGCAACATCATTGTCGTCCCGGTCGCGCCGCACCTGTCTCCTGATCAGGCCATCATCCTCAATGAAGGCGCCAGCGTAACCATCTGCGTGAAAACATCCCACCAGGCAGTTTTCAGCGTGGACGGCCACATCCCGGTCATCATGGAAGACAGCGATTCGGTGCTGGTCAGCGCCAGCGAGTTGAATTCCCGTTACATCCGTTTTCATGACCCGGGGTATTTTTACCGAACGCTCAACCGCTTCATGGAACAGAATCCATCTCTGAAACCAACGCACTAGTTTTTTTGGGAGACCGCGGCCAGAGTTATAATTTTGAAAAAATCCAGCGAGAAATTAATGTCTGAAAACGAAACACTCACCTGTTACAAACATCCCGGCCGCGAGACCATGCTGCGCTGCAATAAATGCAATCGGCCGATCTGTTCGCAATGCGCCGTGCTGACCCCCACCGGTTACCGCTGCAAGGAATGCGTACGCGGGCAGCAAAAGGTCTTCAATAACGCCCAGGCCGGCGATTTCATCATTGCGGTGGTATTGGCAGTCGGGATGGCATACCTGGGCAGTTATATCCCTTCTTTCATCGGTTTCTTCACCATCTTCGCCGCGCCCTTCGTTGGCATGCTGATCGTGGAAGCTATTAAAAAACTGATCCGCAACCGCCGTTCACGGGCGCTGTTCAACGCCACCACCATCGCTGCCGTACTGGGCAGCCTGCCGCTGCTGGTCATGCGTCTTTTATCCCTGGCAGCCGGTCTGCAAGCCGGAGTTTTTAATTTCTACGCGCTGCTACCCCTGATCTGGCAGGCAGCTTTTACCATCCTGATAGCGGGCTCGGTATATTACCGCCTGACCGGTATCAAACTCGGATAAGCGAATGCTGAAAGAACTGCGCATCGAGAATTTCGCCATCATTCACCGGCTCGAACTCAGGTTCACGCCGGGATTGACCACATTCACCGGCGAAACAGGCGCAGGCAAATCCATCCTGCTGGACGCGTTGGACGCCTTGATGGGCGGCCGGGCCGAAACCAGCATGATCCGCGCGGACGTGGAACGCGCCAACCTGGAAGCTCTGTTCGCGATCCCGGACGAACACAAGGATGAAATCACGCGCTTGCTGGAAAGTGAAGGGTTATACGAGGGCGAGCCGGAGATCCTGTTCAACCGCGAGATCCGGCGCGAAGGCCGCAACATCGCCCGCATTAACGGGCGGGTGGTCAATGTTTCATTGATGAAAGACATCGGCAGTTTCCTGGTGGATATCCACGGCCAATCAGAACACCTTTCCCTGCTAACCGTGCGCCAGCATCTCAATTTGCTGGATCGCTTTGCCGATGACCGCGACGCGCTGGGCGACTACCAAAAGCATTTCCATGCGCTTAAAGCCACCCAGCAGGAATTAAATGAGCTGCGCCAGGCGGAAGCTGACGCCGCCCGCATGAGCGACCTGTTGAACTACCAGATCCAGGAAATCGACGCTGCCAAGCTGCGCGTGGGGGAAGAAAGCGAACTGCGCGAAGAATTAAGCCGGCTGGCCAACGCTGAAAAACTTTCCTCGCTGGCCAAACAAGCCTACGGCCTGCTGGAGGAAGACTCGCCGGAAGCACCGGCCATCAATTCCATGCTGGGCGAAGTGGTCAGCGCGGTCAGGAACCTGGCCAACATCGACCGCAGCCTGGAAGCGCTGGCGGACCAATGCGAGAGCATCTCCAGCCTGAGCGCGGATGTCAGCCGCGAACTGCAAAACTACCTGGAAGCCATCGAATTCAATCCCAAGCGCCTGGAGCAGACTGAAAACCGCCTGGCGCTACTCAACACCCTCAAGCGTAAATACGGCGAGGACGAGCAGGCTATCCTGGATTTTGCCGATAAGGCGCGCGCCCAACTGAACAAGATCACCACCGCTGAAGACCGCATCCAGGAATTGGAAATCGTGGAGCAGGATCAGCTGGCTGAAACCACCAGTAAAGCGCTGGCGCTTTCGGAAGCGCGCAAAGCCGCGGCCGTGCTGCTGGGCGAACAGGTCGAAAAAGAATTGGCTGACCTGCACATGGCCGGCGCCAGCTTTTCAGTGGATAGCCAATATAAAGCGGCTGAAACCGGATTGCCGCTGGAAGACGGTTCGCGGGTCAGGTTCGATGAGCGCGGCATCGACCAGGTCGAATTCCTGATCGCGCCCAACCCGGGTGAGGGGCTGAAGCCGTTGGTAAAGATCGCCTCCGGCGGCGAGACTTCGCGCCTGATGCTGGCTTTAAAAAACGTGCTGGCTAAAGCGGACACCATTCCAACCCTGATCTTCGATGAAATTGACCAAGGCATCGGCGGACGCATCGGCGCGATGGTGGGTGAAAAGCTCTGGCAGCTGGGCAGCTGCCACCAGGTTCTGTGCGTCACGCATCTGCCGCAGTTGGCCGCTTATGGCAACCATCATTTCCATGTTTACAAACAGGTGCAGGACGGGCGCACTATGACGAACGTGGAGGAACTAGTCGATGAACGCCGTAAAGTAGAACTGGCCCTGATGTTCGGCGGAGACAGCCAGGCCAACCTGACTGCCGCGCAGGAAGCCCTGGAAAGCGCTGCCAGCCGGAAAAGGGAATTAAATCATCTTATATAAGATTTTTGTAAATATATAGATTCGCGGCTTGCACGAATCTGCAACTTGTGATATAAAATAAATACCAAACGCTTGGGTGCCCCCCTCACCCAGGCGTTTGGCTTTAATCTCTTGATTATTTATTGAACTTAACGTATATTGTTAGCATAATTCACGCCATCTTATAAAAATTCGCTATACGGAGGAATGAAATGAAAAAACGCTTTGGTGTACTGAGAACACTTTCCGCCATCCTGAAAATCCTGGGGATCATCGCGGCTGTCGGCGCTGTGCTGGGCGGCTTGATCGCCCTGGTGATGTCCTTCGCCGGGGGCGATATGTTCGCATCCATGGGATTGGATGAAGTCAGCGGCGTATTCGTCGGCTTGTTCGGTTCGATCATGATGATCGTCGTTGGACTGCTTTATGCCGCGCTGTTATACGGATACGGCGAGTTTTTGATGCTGATGATCTCCATCGAAGAGAACACCCTGCGCACCGTCACGCTCCTGGAAGACGTAACCAAGGAAGAAAGCAAATAAAGCTAACTCGATACTCATTAACAAGCCGCGTCATAGATACGGCTTGTTTTTTTTAATTCTTCCTTTTTTCGAACTACAATCAGCCAATCATCATGCGGGGTCAGGATAAAGCTCTGTTGACAGTCAGGCAGTTGATTTGATATTGTATAACTGGTATGACCTCTTATCAGTGTGCACAATGAAACCGAATTCCTGGCAGCCGCCCCTGAAACCCGGTGAGATTACCGAATCGCGTTTGATCCGGGCTATCCTGGATGGCACTTTTCCGGTCAATTCGTTCCTGCCGGCCGAGCGCGACCTGGCCGCGCTGCTGGGCGTCACCCGCCCCACCTTGAGAGAGGTCATGCAGCGCCTGGAACGCGACGGCTGGCTTGAAATCCAGCACGGCAAAGCCACACGCGTGCGCGATTTCTGGCTGGAAGGCGGGTTGGGGGTTTCCATCGCGCTGGCGCAATACCAGACTCCGCTGCCGGACGATTTCGTGGCCAACCTGCTGCAGGTGCGCACCCTGCTGGCCCCCACTTACACCAGCCTGGCAGTCAGCCGCTCCCCACGAGAGATCGCTGAATTCCTGGCATCCAAACCCGCATTGGAAGACCAACCGAAAAGCTACGCGGATTACGATTGGCAATTGCACTGGCTGCTGACCGTTCATTCCGGCAACACATTCTTCACTCATTTCGCCAACAGCGTCCGGCGTTTATACGAAATCATGGGCATTCCGTATTTCGCGCGCGAGGAAACTCGCCAACATTCGCATTCATTCTACGAAGAGCTGCGGGATTATTGCGTTTCCGGCGACAGCCAGGCCGCGGGGGAATTGGCCGGCCGCGTGATGGCGGAAAGCTGCGAATTGTGGCGCCGCCTGATCGGCCCCAACATCACAGAGCATAAAAGCAGAGGTTGAACATGTGGCAAAAGGGTTGGCGGGAAGAAATCTGGAAGCGGATCGACCAGGAATGGGACCTGCTCATCATCGGCGGCGGGATCACCGGCGCGGGCGTGGCCCGTCTGGCAGCCGCAAACGGGCTGAGAACGCTGCTGGTGGAAGCGCACGATTTCGCCTTTGGCACTTCCAGCCGCTCTTCAAAATTGGCGCACGGCGGCTTTAGATATTTATATAACCGCCAATACCAGGTCACTTACGAATCGGTGCAGCAACGCGAGGATTTGCTGCGCGAAGCGCCCAATCTGATCACCCCGCTGTTCTTCAACCTGCCCAACTACGATCACTACCATTTCCCCACCTGGATGCTGCATTGCGGTGTGGTCATCTATGATCTGATGGCTCCAAAATGGGAACATCAAAAACTGACCCCCCAAGAGCTGGGGCAAAAATATCCGAACCTGAAAACCGCGGGCATGCTGGCTGGTTTCCGCTACCAGGACGCTGAACTGGATGACGCCCGGCTGGTGCTGCGGGTGATTCGTGAAGCCGCGGCAGCCGGCGCTGACGCCATTAATTACGCGCGCGTCGAGCAGCTCCTGCGCGACCGCTCAGGAAGGGTGCGCGGCGTGGCGCTGCGCGACACGTCCAAGCCTGATGGAAAGACATATGAAATAAAGGCAAAAGTAGTGGTAAACGCCAGCGGCCCCTGGACGGATGAGATCCGTTCGGGTCTGCAGTTGCCCGCGCGCCTGCGCAAGCTGCGCGGCAGCCACCTGATCTTCGACCGCCAAAGGCTGCCATCCCGGAAGCGCTGACCATCTTCCATCCCTCCGACGGGCGCGCGATGTTCGCCCTGCCCTGGGAAGGCGCCAGCCTGGTGGGCACCACCGACGTGGATCACGCGCCTGAGTTGGAAAGCGGCTACCAGGAGCCTTTCGCCAGCGCGGCGGAGAGCGACTACATCCTGAGCGCCCTGGATTTTCTCTTTCCCAGCCTGAGCCTGGGAGAAGCGGATATCGTTTCGTCCTTCGCCGGGTTGCGCCCGATCATCAACACCGGAGCGGCCACGCCCTCCAAGGAATCGCGCGCCCACCAGGTCTGGAACGAACAAGGCCTGATCACCATCACCGGCGGCAAGCTGACCACCTTCCGCCTGATGGCGCGCCAAACGCTGCGGGCCGCGTTGGCCGAGATTGGACTGCCTGTCAAACCGAACAAGCGAACGCGCTTCATCGATCAGGTTGATCTGCCCGCCGCGGATGGCATAGCGCCGGATACTCTTCATTATCTGCTCGGCCGGCATGGGGCGGAAACCGGCCAAGTGTTGGCGTGCGCCCAGGCAGGCGAACTGGAATGCATCCAGCCGCTGCCCAATTTCTGGGCGGAATTGCGTTATGCCGCGCGCAGCGAGGGCGTCGTTCACCTGGATGATTTGCTGCTGCGGCGCGTGCGGCTGGGAATGCTGCTGCCGCAGGGCGGAGAGGCCTGGCTAGCGCGCGTCCGCAAGATCGTCCAGCCTGAACTAGGTTGGAGCGATCCGCACTGGGCGCAAGAGGAGAAGGAATACCGGGGCATCTGGCAGAATTACTACAGCCCCCAACCGGGAAGTATTCGCTAAACCCGCGGCTGATGAACAGGAGGAAGAATGGCAAAAAATGACGGTTTCACACCCAACTGGTACGAGGGCGAGACACCGCCCGGCAGCTACCGCTCCTTGTTCAAATGGAATTACCCGGGCACTTTTAAACATCCCAACCAGGGCTTTTACCAACTGCTGCGGGATACCTTCGGCCTGAGCGACGCGGATTTCCGCCAACCCAAGCTGGACCTCGATCCGCTGGATAGCGAGGTCCCCTGCCAATTACCGCTCGAACACCTGCGTGAATTTTCGCAGATGGTCGGGGATGAGAATATCAAAACCGATACCTGCAGCCGGGTCAGGACATCCTACGGCATGGGCATGCTGGACGCGCTGCGCCTGCGCGAGAAGATCATCGAAAACATCTGCGACGCGGTGCTGCTGCCGCGCAGCCGCGAAGACATCGAAAAGATCATCCGGTACTGCGATCAGCATCGCATTCCGGTTTCAATTTACGGAGGCGGTTCAACTGTAACGCGCGGCATGGAAGCGCCCTTGCGCGGCATCTGCCTGGATATGAGCGCGCACATGAAAAAGGTGCTGGCGTTCAGTGAAATCAACCACACCATCACGGTGCAGCCCGGCATCTGGGGCCCGGAGCTGGAAGATATCCTGAACCACGCGCCGGAGAAATTAGACGGTCATGACCGTTACACCTGCGGCCATTTCCCGCAATCCTTCGAACACTCCAGCGTGGGCGGCTGGGTGGTCACGCGCGGCGCCGGCCAGAACTCCACCTATTATGGCAAGATCGAGGACCTGGTCATCTCGCAGGAATACGTCACGCCAGTCGGCATCCTGCAAACCCAGGATTTTCCGCGCGCCGCCACCGGGCCGGACTACGACCAGATCATGATCGGCAGCGAGGGCGCCTTCGGCGTGCTGACGGCTGTAACGCTGCGGATTTTCAAATACCGGCCGGAAAATAAACGCCGTTTCAGCTTCCTGTTCAAAACCTGGCAAGACGCCTATAACGCCTACCGCGAGATCATGCAGGGCGAATTCGGCTACCCTTCCGTATTCCGCCTGTCCGACCCCGAGGAAACCGACGCGGCCATGCGTATCTACCACATCCACGCTTCCCCGGCTGACGCGCTGCTGAAAACGCTCGGCTACCAACCTATGCAGCGCTGCCTGCTGCTGGGATACGCCGACGGCGAACGCGATTTCACCCGCCTAGTTAAGAAGAAAGTGAACGCCATCTGCCGCCGCCAGCATGCCTTTAAATTGACGCCTTTCAAGGTAACCGAGAAATGGGAGCACAGCCGCTTCACCGATCCATACATGCGCGAAGACCTGATGGATTACGGCATGCTGATCGACACGCTGGAGTGCGCGGTCAATTGGGAGCAGCTGCCGAGGGTGCATCAGCAGGTGCGCGAGATGGTCAAAAAACGCCCGCAAACGATCTGCATGACGCACATTTCGCATGCCTATCCGCAGGGCGCCAACCTGTATTTCATATTCGTGATAAAGTATAAAAACATCAACAATTACCTGGACCTTCAATATGGCATTCTGGATGCCATGTGCAAAGCGGGCGCAGCCATGAGCCACCACCACGGCATCGGCAAGCAAACCGCCCCCTGGCTGGAGGAACAGGTCGGGAAAGCGTGCATGGATGTGCTGAGGGTTTTGAAAGAACATTTCGACCCGCATCACATCATGAACCCGGGCGGCACGCTGGGACTGGATATGAGCAGGGAACAGGCTTCCAGACGCTGGGGTTACCGCCCGGAAAAATAAGGGAAACGAGGGATTCTTATGGCGGAAAATTTATTGGCAATCGACTGCGGCACCCAATCCATCCGGGCCCTGGTTTTCGACCCGAACGGCAACCTGCTGGTAAAAAGCCGCGTGCCGATCGAACCGTATTATTCGACCGCGCCGGGTTTGGCCGAACAAGAGCCGAAGGTTTTTTGGGAAGCGCTGTGCCGCGCCTGCCAGGAAATCTGGCAGTCCGGCGTGATCCAAAAAGACAGCATCGCGGCAGTAGCCCTGACCACGCAGCGCTCGACCGTGGTCAACCTGGATAAAGACGGCCAGCCGCTGCGCCCGGCCATTGTGTGGCTCGACCAGCGCCACGCGCAAAAAATCCCGCCAGTAAAGGGGATGTGGGGCACGATCTTCAAGCTGATCGGCATGCAGCCGACTGTGCAATACCTGCAGCGCGAGTGCGAAGCCAACTGGATCAGCGACCAGCAGCCGGAAATCTGGGAGAAAACCGATAAATTCGTGTATCTTTCCGGATACCTGACTTATTTATTGACCGGCCGTTTTGTGGATTCCGTGGGCAGCCAGGTCGGTTACATGCCTTTCGACTATAAAACCCAAACCTGGGCAGCCAAAAGCCACTGGTACTGGCAGGCGCTCACCATCCAGCGCGAAAAATTGGTGGACCTGATCCCGGTCGGGCAACCGTTGGGCGCCATCAGCGCCGAGGCAGCCAAAACCAGCGGCATCCCCGCAGGACTGCCGTTGATCGCTGCCGCGGCGGACAAGGCCTGCGAGGTGCTGGGCGCGGGCAGCCTGGAGCCGAACGTAGCCTGCTTGAGCTACGGAACCACCGCCACCATCAACACCACGCACGCCAAATACCTGGAGATGATCCCGCTCATCCCGCCCTACCCGGCAGCCGTGCCGCATTACTACAACCTGGAATTGCAGATCTACCGCGGTTACTGGATGGTGAGCTGGTTCAAGCAAGAATTCGGTTTGCGCGAAGAAAAGCTGGCCAACGAAAAAGGATTGGAACCGGAGAACCTGTTCGATGAACTGGTGCGCAGCGTGCCGGCCGGATCGCAGGGGCTGGTGCTGCAGCCGTACTGGTCGCCCGGGCTGCGCTACCCCGGGCCGGAAGCGCGCGGGGCCGTGATTGGGTTCAGCGACGTGCACACGCGCGCCCATCTTTACCGCGCCATCCTGGAGGGCCTGGCCTATGCCCTGCGCGACGGCAAGGAACGCACAGAAAAGCGCTCGGGGGTGGCCATCGACCAGATCCGCGTGGCGGGCGGCGGCAGCCAGAGCGACGCCGCCATGCAGCTCACCGCCGACATCTTCAACCTGCCGGTTTCCCGCCCGCATCTATATGAAGCTTCCGGGTTGGGGGCGGCCATCAACGCCGCGGTCGGCGCGGGCTTGCACACGGATTACGCCTCCGCCCTGAAAGCCATGACGCGCCTGGGTGAGACTTTCATGCCTGACCGCCAGGCCAGCCAAATATACGATCAACTGTACAAAGAGGTGTATCTGCACATGTATGGCCGCCTGCAGCCATTCTACAAGGCCATGCAAAACATCACCCCGCCGGAATAAGATCGGCAGCAGGCATGCAAATTCCCGCTTGCCTTGACGGTTCTCTTACGCTGCGGTATATTATTTATTCACGCCCTCGTAGCTCAATTGGATAGAGCGTTTGCTTGCGGAGCAAAAGGCTGCAGATTCGAGTTCTGCCGGGGGCACACTACCGGGGAGCGGCATTTCCGCTCCCGGTTTGCTATCAGTGCAAGGAAGCCATGAATACAGAAAAAAAACAAATATTACTATCCAATGACGATGGCATCGATTCGCCCGGCTTATGGGCCGCGGCTGAAGCCCTGTCCGAACTCGGTTACGTCACGGTAGCCGCTCCGCGCGACCATATGTCGGCCACCGGACGCGGCCACCAAAGAGGATCCGACGGTACGATCACAAAAAAAGTATTGAATATCAAAGGCCAGAACTGGGACGTTTACGCGGTGGGCGGCTCACCCTCGCAATCGGTGACGCACGGCGTGATCGAACTGGTGCCCAAGAAACCTGACCTGGTGGTATCCGGCATTAATTTCGGCGAGAATTTTGGCACCGACGTCACCTATTCCGGCACGGTGGGCGCGGCTTTGGAGGCCGCCTCGCTCGGCATTCCGGCCCTGGCCGTTTCACGGCAATTGACCAGCGAGGAATGGGACGGTTTTTCACCCGAGGTCGATTTCTCAGTCTCGGCTTACTTTACAAAATTATTCGCGCGAATTCTTTTAGAGAAAAAACTACCGGAAGACGTGGATGTATTGAATATCGTGGTGCCGGAAGATGCCACCCGGGAAACGCCCTGGCAGGTCACCAAATTGGCCAAAACGCGCTACTATAAACCTTTCATTGTCCGTGAAGGAGACCAGGGCCGCATCAGTTCGCACATGCTGGCCACTGATGAAATCCCGCCCGACAGCGATATGTACACGGTGCGGGTCGAAAAAAGAGTGGCGGTGGTGCCAATCAGCCTGGATCTCACCTCGCGCATCGCGCCAGGCACCCTGGAAGAAATGCTGCGGAAATAGTCCGCAGCTTTTTTTTATCCCCCTTGACTCTCCTGTAAGGGTAGAGTGTATACTGGGCATACTGAAGGCCTTCAGGAAAACTTTCAAAAGGAGAGACGGGATGCTCATCAAGATCGGCGACTTTGCCAGGCAGACGGGCGCAACCATCAAAGCCCTGCGCCATTACGAGCAATTGCACCTACTGAAACCAGCCTGGATCAACCGCTTCAACGGTTACCGCTATTACGCGCCGGAACAGCAAGACCAGTTGGGTAAGCTGCTGGCTTATAAAGAACTGGGGTTCTCCCTAACCCAGATCAGCAGTCTGCTGGATGAGCGGCTCAGCGAGGCGGAATTCCAACGCATGCTTGAGGAGCGCGTGAAGGAGCTGGAGGAGCACATCCGCCGGGAAAGCAGCCGACTGGAAAAGGCCGGGGCATGCCTGGCGCGCGCGCGCCAGGGCGGCCGCCGGGAAGCCGAAAGCAGCCTGTCCATCCCCAGAAAAATACCAACCAAAGAGCGACTGGAGGAAAAAATGGAAATACAGATCAAAGATTTGCCGGCGCTGAAGCTGGTGGGGCTGCGCTACCAGGGCAGGAACGAACACAACGAGATCGCCATCACCTGGTCAACCTTTAACCGCAAAGCGGAGCAGATCAAGCACTTCACCGGCGAGGCGGCCTACGGCGTTTGCAGCCTGCCGGCCGGGCTGCCGGATGGGGAGTTTGCTTACCTGTGCGCGTTTCCGGTGGAAACAATCGAGGATATCCCGGCAGGCATGACCAGCCTGGAGCTGCCAGCCATGCGCGCGGCAGTGTTCGAACACCGCGGTTCCTACGAAACGCTGGGGAAAACCTACACCAACATCTATCAAAAATGGCTGCCAGCGGCGGGTTTACAGCCACTGGAGAAAGGATTGGACCTGGAAGTCTATACAGACGCTTTCAAAGACTTCGCGCCCGATTCGGTGATGTTCATCTACGTTCCGATCAAAGCCTGATCAGAGCCCATAAAAAAACACCCCCATCAAAAAATAGATGGGGGTGTTTTTCAATTAGGGGGTCTTGAATCAATTGCTGAAGCGGATATTCAGGATGTCGCCATCCTGGACGATATAGGTCTTGCCTTCCAGGCGCAGCTTGGCTTTGGCGCGCGCTTCTGCCAGACCGCCGACATCGATCAGGTCCTGGTAAGCTACCACCTCGGCGCGGATAAAGCCTTTCAGCATATCGGTGTGGATTTCACCGGCTGCCTCCGGGGCGCTCGCCCCGCGCCGCACGGTCCAGGCGCGCACCTCGTCCTCGCCGACCGTGAAAAAGGATTGCAATCCCAGCAGGTCGTAGGAATCACTGATCACGCGGCTCAGCCCCAATTCCACGATGCCGTATTCATCCATGAACATTTTGGCATCCTCTTCAGGAAGCTGCACGATATCCATCTCCAGCTTGCCTTTCAGGCTGGCCACGCTGCTGCGCTGGTGCGCATAAGCGATAGCGGGGGCGGACTGGTTATCGCCCAGGTTGAGCAGGATCATCATGGGCTTGCGGCTGAGAAAACCGAAGCCGCTCAGGATTCTTTCTTCATCTTCGTTGATCTCCAGGTCGCGCAGCGGTTTTCCATCTGCCAGGAACTGGTTCAATTTTTCGAACAGGGCGATTTCGCGCTCGATGAGCGCCTTTTCGCGCCCGCCGCCTTTTTTATGCTCCTCGGCCAGTTTTTCTTGTTTGCGCTCGACCATGATCTGGTCGTTCAACATCAGCTCTTCGTCCATCAGGCGGATGTCGCGCAGCGGATCGATGCTTTCATGCACATGCGCTACGGAAGGATCCTCGAAGCAGCGCACCACCTGGATGTAGCCCTCCATCTGCGCCAACTGGTTGAGCAGCTGCCCACTGATCTCGCCCTTATCGGAGGCGCTGCCCAGGCCGGCAATATCCGAATAGGTCACTTTTGCGTAGATAGTCTTGCGCGGATGGAACATCTCCGTCAAACGATCAACGCGCTTGTCCGGCACGTCCACCACCGCGTTGCGGATCTCCATGCGGCTGATGCCTTCCCCGACCGGTTGGTTGCCGCGCGTGAGCGCATTGAAAATGGTTGTTTTTCCAGATTGAGGTAAACCGATAATTCCCAAACGCATATGAATTCCTGATCTTTTTCCTCAATTATATGCGCTTTAGCGATGATGACCATCTTGACCTTGAATTTAAACTTGGATATACTTGCTACACATTGGCCGGAGTGGCGGAATTGGCAGACGCGCACGACTCAAAATCGTGTTCCCTCGGGAATGTGGGTTCGATTCCCACCTTCGGCATCCAAAAAGCCGCTTTGAAAGCGGCTTTTTTCTTTAGTGCTTCTTTTGTTTCTTCTTCGCAGTTTTGTTTTTGCGCAGCGCCACCCCCAGGGCATAGGAACCTGCGAACACCATGACGGCAGCGATAATCCACCACAGACTGGAGGTATTCTTGCTTTGCGCCTCAGTCTCCAGCGATACTGTTGTGCCGGAAAGATCAAGGCTGAATTTTTCGGACGGATCCGGGCAGCCGGAAGCCAGACAATTGTCCACAGCAGCACGGATGGCCGCTTCGTCCTCAGCGCCGAAACCAACCCAGACCTGCTCGCCGATGACTGTCACCGGCACGCCGGTGGTCTCAAAGCCCAGCGCTTCACCCAGCGCGTAAAGATACTCGCGATTGGCGTTGTCGTAATACACTTCGTAGGCTTTCAGGTTGATTTGCGGGTTTTGCGCAGCGAGCTCCTGCAAAACGGGCTTTTCGGCCGCGCAATGCGAACAGCCTTCGCGCCAAAAGAAAGTGATCACCACTTCCGGCTGCGTGGGTTCCTGCTGGGCCAGCACTGACTGGGAACTGGAAAATATCCACACAAATGTCAATAACAAAGTCAACAAAATTCGTCTCATAAAAACCATTTTCCTCATCGTGAACACGCTACAAACCATTATAAATTACATCACGACCGGATTCATATTGAAAATCGCCAACCTGAACGATGATTAGGTTTGTATGCTTAATTCGTTACAAACCACTTGACTTTCGATTTTTGAAATGCTATTATGTAAACGGTTACATTTATTATATACAGCATTTATTCATACACGTGAAAATGAAGGCAAAGCCCTCAATTACGATCCGGGATGTTGCAAAACGAGCGGGGGTCTCCATCGCGACCGTCAGCCGCTATATTAATAAAACCGCGCCCGTATCCCAAGAGGTGGGGGAAGTCATCCAGATTTCCATGCAGGAGCTGCAATTCATCCCCAACTCAGCCGCAGTCAAGCTGGCAAAAAAGGAATACTACACCATCGGCCTTTTGCTTTCGGATATCAAAGGCGATTATTTTTCCGTGCTGGTGAGCGAGATTGAAAGGGAGGCACGCAAAGCCGGATTCGATACACTGATTTCGATCAACCGGGAAACCAACAAGACCACCACGCACGCCTTTCCAATCGGCCCGCAGAACACAGACGGCATCATCATATTTGCGGATAGCGCCAGCGATAACGATTTGAAGTATTTTTATTTCAACAGCTATCCGGTGGTGTTGATCTGCCGCTCATCCCCGCCCGAGATCAGCATCCCCAGCGTGATGATCGAAAATTTATCTGCCACCAAGAACATCCTGCGGCACCTGATCGAGGTTCACCAGCGCAGAAAGATTGTATATTTGCGCGGCAGCCCCATGCACGAAGATTCCTTAGCGCGCGAAAAGGGTTATCGCATGGTTTTGGCTGAAAAGAACATTCCGTACAATTCCAGCCTGGTGGTGGATGGCGACTTCGACCGGGATACGGCGTATGCATCCATGAAAAAATTGATCAAAAGAAATGTCCCCTTTGACGCCGTTTTTGCCAGCGATGATGAGGCAGCAGTGGGCGCTATGGCGGCGCTAAATGAAGAAGGGTTCGATATTCCCAAACAGGTTTCCGTGGTCGGATTCGACGATCAATCCACCGCTCGATTCCTCAATCCGCCCTTGACCACTGTGCATGCCCCATTCCAGGAAGTCAGCCAAAAAGCAGTAGAAATATTACTCAAACAGATCAACCATCAATCAGTGGAACTATCAACGATTCTTCCTTCCGAATTGATCATTCGGCACTCATGTGGTTGTTAAATTTACAGAAACAGGAGGTGAAACTTATTGAAAGAATTACATTGAAACATATTATTCAAAAACAAAAATCAATTAATTAACCGAAAGGAGTTTTATCCATGTCACCTGAAAAGAAAAAGAAAAATTGGGTAGATAGCCTGACCGACATGATGGAGAAAATGGCGCCTATTTTTGATCAGCCCATTCTCGCATCCGTCCGCGACGGTTTTGTCGCCCTGATGCCGCTCATCATCGTGGGTGCGCTCGTGCTGATCGTCCTGCAATTCCCGCTGTGCTTCGTTGATTCTCCGGAGTGCTACCTGGAATCCCATCTGCCGGAAAATATTGCAGGCAGCCTGTGGAACGTATTCAACGTCACCTTTGGTCTGTTATCCCTCTACGTGGTGTTCTCGGTTTCCTACGCATTGTCACGCCGCCGCGGGGTAGATCCGTTGATGCCCGTCATTTTCTCATTCCTGTCCTACATCCTGGTTGCGAGCCCGCAGTTGGCTGGCGGTGAGGCTGGTACGTATCTGGATAACACCGGTTTGTTCACGGCAATTGTCGTCTCCGTGATCACGGTCGAGATATATCGCTTCTTCATCCAGAAGAACATCGTCATCAAGATGCCCGAAGGGGTTCCGCCCGCGATTTCCAACGCATTTGCGGCTTTGATCCCCGGCGCAGTACTGGCATTCGGTTGGTGGTTGGTGCGCTTCGTGCTCAACTTCGACCTGGCCGGCGGTTTGTTCAAGGTTCTGAGCGCGGTTGTCCCGGCGGCTTCCACCTATGCCGCAGCTGCCATCGCGGAAACCCTGCATGCCTTCCTGTGGACCATGGGTATTCACGGCGACCTGACCATCGGTATCGCCCTGGAACCCGTCTGGCAGGTTAACCTGGCTGCCAACGCCGAGGCTGTGGCCGCCGGTTTGGCCCCCACCGCTATTTACACCAGCATCTTCCGCTCGTTCGTGGTGCCTGGCGGTTCCGGCGCCACCCTGCCGCTGGCTTTCTACTTCACCCGTTCGAAATCCGCCCGCCTGCGCAGAGTAGGCTGGCTCGGCATCTGGCCCGGCATTTTCAACATCAATGAGCCGATTACCTTCGGCGCCCCGGTCATCTTCAACCCCATCCTGGCCATCCCGTTCATCGTCATCACTTTCCTGAACGTTACGGTTGCTTACCTGGCAACCTCGGCCGGATTGGTCACCCCGACATACATCCAGGCGCCCTGGACGCTGCCCTCGCCGATTTTGATGTTCCTGGCGACCGGCTACGACTGGCGCGCCATCATCGTGGCGATCCTGACCGAGTTCGTGATCCCGGGCATCATCTGGTTCCCCGCCTTCAAGGCATGGGAAGCCGAGGTGATGAAGAAAGAAGAAGCGGCTGTCAAAGCATAGTCCGCGAAAATAATTAGATGCGAAAGGGGATGAGGAATCTCATCCCCTTTCAAAACTGCGAGCAAACATGAAACTGACATTTATCGGCGCGGGGGGCGTGCGCACCCCCCTGGTCATCCAAAGCATCCTCAATTTCCAAAAGCGGCTGCCCCTGGATACCGTCTGCATGATGGATATCGACCCGGAACGCCTGGAACTGATCAAACTGGCCTGCAAGCCGCGCCTGGCGAAAGGCGCAAAGTTCAACATCGAATGGACCACCGACGCGCGCAAAGCGATCAAAGGCGCGGATTACATTGTCACCACTTTCCGTGAGGGGTCGCTGGAATCCAGAGTGATCGATGAACAAGTCCCGTTGAAATACGGCGTGCTGGGCCAGGAAACCACCGGCCCCGGCGGTTTTGCCATGGCGCTGCGCACCGTTCCGGTGATCCTGAAATACGTCGAATTGATCAAAGAACTGGCACCGGATGCCTGGCTGCTTAATTTCTCCAACCCGGCCGGCATCCTGACTGAAGCCATCACGCGCGTGGGGGGATTCGAGCACGCGGTGGGCATTTGCGACAACCCGGGAGCCATGATGCGGGCTGCCGCGGCTTTTTTGAAAGTACAACCCGAGCAATTATTCCCCGAATATTACGGGCTCAATCATCTGGGCTGGATGCGCTCCATTTTTCTGGACGGGAAGGATTTGGTGCCCGAAATGCTCCAGGCGATGAAAAAAACCGGGCAAGCGGTTGAACATTTGCCCTTCAACATCGACGAAATGGCCATTCTCGGCACCATCCCCAATGAGTACGTATATTTCTTTTATTACCCGCGCAAGTCTGTGGAGAACCTGTTGAAATCCGGCCAAAGCCGCGCGCTGCAGATCCTGCCCTTCAACCAGGAATTGTATGCCGGCTTGCGGCGCATCCGCGATGAAGAAGACGATCCGGAAAAAGTGCAGGAAATCTACCTGCGCTACCTGGAGCAGCGCGGCAGCACCTACATGTCACTGGAAACCGGCAAGGACGTCCAAGCCGCCGCCCAACCGGAAAAGAAACAGGATGCCCAGCGGGCTATGGATGAATCCGCCGAGGGTTATTCGGCGGTGGCTTTGAACGTGATCGAAGGTTTGACCCATCAACAGAAAATCATGATCCTGAACGTACCCAACTGCGGCGCCATCGCGGGCATGGCGGAGGATGACGTGGTCGAAACCACCTGCCTGGTGGGCAACGGCGTGGTGCGGCCCTTCGCCATGGGCAGCATCCCGGATGCCGATTTGGGGCTGATGAAATCGGTCAAAGCCTATGAGCGCCTGACCATCCAGGCAGCCGTGGAAGACTCCTATGCCACCGCCCTGGAAGCGCTTACACTGCACCCGCTGGTGCCGGGATATGAGATCGCCAAGCAAATCCTGGATGACTACCTGGCGCAGCACGGGGATTATTTTCCGAAATTAAAGAATGACCGTGTGTAAAATGAAATTATCTATATGAGGTGAGATATGTCAGAAGAGAAGAAAATACGCGTTTTAATGGTGTGCGCCATGGGCATGTCCTCTAGCCTGATCGAAGCGAAAACCGCCAAGGCAGCCGAAGCCGCCGGCGTCCCTTTCGAGTTGAAAGCGATCGAGACGGCTGAGATGGGGCGCTGGAACTTCGCCGAGAATCCAATGGACGTCGTACTGGTTGCTCCGCAGGTGCGCTTCAAAAAGAGAAGCATCGAAGAAGCCGCCGGCCCATATGGCAGCATCGTCCTGAACATCGACTCGATCGCCTACGGCATGGTAGATGGCGAAGCCATCTTCAACCAGATCATGGAAGCGATCAAAGAACGCGACGCAAAATAGAGCGCCGCGTATTAGAAACTGATTTAATCAGGAAAGCAGGGTCACATGGTATTGAAAGGTCTGCTGGTGCTTGCCAGCGGGTTTATCTTCATATTTTCCTCAGGCGTTCCCATGCGCATGATCAGCCGGTTCCGGCCGGATTATAAAAAAGAAGGCATGTACTGGGGCATCGGTATCTGGATCATCACATTTTTCGTCAGCACATTCCTGCAGAATTTCTTCCGCCAAATCGCAACCGGCGGGCAAAACACTTCGACCACCAGCATCCTGCCTTACTTACTGGGAGCCGTTCTCACCACCCTGCTGCTGCAGGCGGGCATGTTGATCTATCTCAGGAGTGAGAAGAAAAAATGCGGCGACGTCTCCAGCACCGGCCTGGCGTTGGGTTTCGGCATCGGCCTGATCGCGCAGGTTTTCACCGGCATGACCCTGATCGGCGCCGGCGGCGGGATGATCTTCCAGGGCGCAGGTATGAAACTGGCTGAAGGCACTGTGCAAGCCGGCACCATCGCGCTGATCTCGAGCGCCAGTTTTTTTGGTTTGTTGGCCGCGCTGATCTCTATGATCCTGTACCGTGTAGCTTTGCTGACCATCAGTTCGGTGCAGGGCTACCTGGTGGCGGACGCGCTGCTGGGTAAAGCTTCGCGTTTCTGGTTGGGGGCGCTGGTTTCGATCGCGTTCACCTGGATCATTTTCCTGCTGCAGCTCGTGCTGGGCACTGAGAATCCCGGCCAGATTTTGGGGATCACCTCTCCATTCATTTCAATCATTTCCATTATCTATTATGCACTTGCCTTCTTCCTGGGATACCGGTGGCTGGCGCGTGAATTGCAGGCAGCCGGCGGGAAGAAATCCAAATAAGGAGAAAACAACTATGGCAGAAAATAAGATCCCTCTGTTTGTCTGCGGTAAAGACAATCGTCCCATGGTCAAGATCCCGGCGGGAAAATTCCTGTTCGGCGAAGATAAAGAAGAAACCGAGACTGGGGAATATTTCATTGACTTGCATCCGGTAACCAACGCGGATTACAAAAAATTCGTCGAAGCGACAGGTCATCCCGAACCAGCCTCCTGGCGCAACGGCACCTGGCCGGCCGGCAAAGAAAATCACCCGGTGGTGGAAGTCAACTGGGCCAGCGCGGCCGCCTACGCCGCATGGGCCGGCAAACGCCTGCCCACCCACGAGGAATGGGAGAAGGCCGCGCGCGGCACGGATGGGCGCACCTGGCCGTGGGGCAATGTATTCGACCCCAAGAAATGCAACACGTTTTCGGACGGCACCACGCCGGTCGGCCAATACTCGCCGCAGGGCGACAGCCCCTACGGCTGCCAGGATATGGCCGGAAATGTTTGGGAATGGATCGGCGGCGGCAATCCTTCACAGCTGCGCGCTCCGCTGCGCGGCGGCGATTGGCTGGACGGCGCTGAAGAAGCCCAGACCTTTTACGTGCGCATGCACACGCCGCACCGCAAGAATCCTTTCGTTGGTTTTCGCTGCGCGGCGGACCACGCCGAAGCGCTGAAATAGCCAGCAGGATTAGTTTGAGTTATCCATGGAAAAAACAACGCAGCTCATATTGGTCAGGCACGCGACCACCACCATGATCGACGATCAACGCATCCACGGGCACCTGGACGCCCCGCTTTCAGAATCCGGCTTGCGCGATAGCCGCAAGACGGCCGAGGCTTTGCGCGATCAACATTTCGACGCGCTGTATTCCAGCTCGCTTGGCCGGGCAATGCGCACCGCGGAAATCATCGGGGAAGCCATCCAGCTCAAACCGACTCCCGTGGACGGGTTGCGCGAACGCTATTACGGCCATTTGGAAGGCAAGTCAATGAAGCTATTCGAGCCGGACGGCAGCGGTCCGTGGTATATGCGCCCCTACGTTCACCTGGCGCTGCAGCTGACCGGAGAAAGCGAAAAGCACGTCGCCCGGCGCGCCGTGCGCAGCATGGAGGAAATCATCTCACAGCATCCGGGGGAACGCGTGATCGCGGTTGTCCATTGGGGCATCCTGGGAATCATGTCACAGTATTTTCAAAATAAAGATATCAACGCGTGGAGAACGGTCGGCCCATGGACGGCCTGCGGGATTTCTGAATTTCATTTGACGAATGGCTGCTGGAAAATCGTGCGCATGAACGACGGCAGTCATCTTGAACCTTTAAAACATAAATAAACACAGAAAGAAGAATAAAAAATATGACCGATTTTAATGAATGGGAACAAACGCTCTTCCAGCTCATCCTTCATGCCGGCAGCGCGCGCAGTTTCGCCAAGGAAGCCGCGGAAAATGCGGAAGAAGGAAAATGGGAAGAGGCTGAAAAAGTTCTGCAGCAAGCCAACGATGAGCAAACCCAGGCGCACAAAATCAACACCGGCATCATCACCAAAGCCGCGCGCGGCGAGAACCCCGAGTTTTCGGTGCTGCTGGTGCACGCGCTGGACCTGTTGATGCTGGCATGGAGTGAGATCGATTACACCGAGCAGTTCATCCGCATGAGCAAGCGCATCGCTGCCCTGGAAAAAGAGGTAAGCAAATGAGCAAACCAAAAATTGAAAAAATCACCGTCATTGGGGGCGGCAGCACCTATACCCCTGAACTGATCGACGGGTTTATCCAACACGAAGGCGATCTGGAAGTCGGCGAGATCGCGCTGTTCGATATCGACGAGGAACGCCTGAACGTGGTGGGCGGCATGGCCCAGCGCATGGTTAAATACGCTGAAATGGACACCAAGGTCACGTTGAACTTCGAGCGCCCGAAAGCCGTGGACGGTGCCAGGTTCGTACTGTCATCCATGCGCATCGGCCACATGCCGGCGCGCATCCTGGACGAGAAGATCCCGCTGAAATACGACGTGATCGGGCAGGAAACCACCGGCCCGGGCGGCACATTCAAAGCTTTCCGCACTATCCCGGTCACGCTGGATATCGCGGGCGATATGGAAAAATACGCGCCGGATGCCTGGTACATCAATTTCACCAACCCCTCCGGTATCATGACCGAAGCCATCCTCAAGCATACCAACCTGAACGTGGTGGGTTTGTGCAACAACCCGATCAACACCATTGCCGCCATGGCGGAAGCCTTTCACGTGGAGCCGAATGACGTCTTTTTGGAGTGGATGGGGTTGAATCATGTTAATTGGGTGCGCAAAGTGTATATCAAAGGCCAGGACGTCACGCAGATATTAATGGATAACCTGGAAAAGATGGCCGAGATCGAAGAAATGCCGAAATTCGACCCGGAGCTGGTGCGTACGCTGGGCGTGATGCCCACCTACTACCTGCAATACTATTACTACCACCCCCAGCGCGTGGCGGAAGCCAAAGCAGCCAGCCAGACACGCGGTGAAGCGGTGCTGGAAGTCGAAAAAGAATTGCTGAAAAAGTACGCGGACCCGAACGTGCTGGTGAAACCGCCGGAGCTGGCCAAGCGCGGCGGCGCGCGCTATTCCGAAGCAGCTGTCAACCTGATCATGTCGCTGATGCTCGACCGGCGCGACGTGCAGATCGTGGTGGCGCGCAACGGCAACAGCATGCCCGACCTGGAGCCGGACGCCTCCGTAGAAGTGCCCTGCGTGGTGGGGGCGCACGGCGTCACGCCGCTCAGCATGGGCCGCCTGCCAGAATCGATCCGCTCGCTGTGCCAGCGCGCCAAGGCCTGGGAATCGGCCACGGTCAAAGCGGCTATCAGCGGCTCGCGCCGCGACGCCTACCTGGCCATGCTGCAGAATCCGCTGGTGCCGGATTACACCACGGCGGTCAAGCTGGTGGACGAGATGCTGGAAGCGCACAAGCAATACCTGCCGCAATTCTTTAAATAAAAAAATAACGGAGAAGAAAGATGACCAAAATTGATTTATCCCGCAAGATCGACATCCCCGATTGGGTGCAAGCCCTGACCAAACCCACGCGCATCGGCAGTGGCGAACTGGAACGACAGTGGGAAGAGATCGGCGATGAAGTGCTGGAGGCGGTGCATAAAGTACTGCCCACTGGAAAGTACACGCTCGGCCCGTACCTGAAGCAATTCGAGGAAGAATTCGCCGCCTACAGCGAAAGCCAATTCGCCATTGGCATATCAAGCGGCACCGCCGCGCTGCACATCGCGCTGGAAGCCATGGGGGTCGGCCCCGGCGACGAGGTTATCACGGTCTGCAACACTTACGTCGCCACGGCTTTCGCCGCTTCTTATTGCGGCGCCACGCCGGTGTTCGTGGATATCGACCCTAAAACCTACAACCTGACCGCTGAGTTGGTGGAGAAAAAGATCACATCCAAGACCAAGGTCATATTGCCGGTGCATTTGTACGGGCACGTTGTGGATATGGATCCCATCATGGAGCTGGCCTGGAAGCACAACCTGTACGTGCTGGAAGACGCTTCGCACGCGCACGGCGGCTACTACAATGGCCGGCGGGTGGGTTCGCTGGGCCACGCGGCCGCCTTCTCGTTCTACCCCAGCAAGAACATGGGCGCCTACGGCGACGGCGGCATCATCACCACCAGCGACCCTGACCTGAATGAAAAGATCCGCATGCTGCGCTACGTCGGCCAGCGTGTGAAATTCATCCACGAAGTGATCGGTTTCCAGGACCGCCTGGACGAAATCCAGGCAGCCATGCTCAGCGTCAAGCTGCGCCACCTGGATGACTGGAATAACCAGCGCCGCAAGATCGCCGCAATCTACGACGAAATGTTGAAAGACACCCCCTTGCAGCTGCCACACGTGGCGGATTACTGCCATCACGTTTACTATTCCTACGCCACGGTGGCGCCCAGCGAGGAAGAGCGCAAGAACCTTTTGATCCATTTGGCCAATCACGATATCGGCGGTTTCGCCATGTATCCCATCCTGGTGCCCATGCAGGGCGCGTATGAATTCCTGGGATACAAAGAGGAAGACTTCCCGGTGGGCGCGCCCTTCGTGCGGCGCGTGCTGAACCTGCCGGTCTTTGAGAACTTCCGCGAGGATGAAGCGATCGAAACCGCCAGGGCTATCCTGGCATATTACGACCGCGCGTAGATCATTGAACAGCGGGAGGGAAAAATGAGCGATACCAAAAAACTGGCGGTGCTGGGCGGCAGCAGCATGGCTTCACCGCTGCTGGTGCAGGAATTGGCTAAAATCAGCGAGCGCCAGGCTTTCGAGGTATGTCTGATCGGGCGCACGCGCGACAAGCTGGAAAAAGTGGCCGCGGCCGGCGCCCGGCTGGCCGAAAAGGCAGCGGTGCCGCTGCAGGTCAGCTTTGAAACCGACACGCGCAAAGGTCTGCAAGGCGCGGATTACATACTCAACCAGGTGCGGGTGGGCGGCTACGCCGCGCGCGCCTACGACGAACGCTTCCCCAAGCAGTTCGGCATTTTGGGCGAGGAAACATACGGCCCGGGCGGCATGAGCAACGCCCTGCGCACCATCCCGGTCGTGCTGGAATACTGCCGCGCCATCGAGGAAGCCGCGCCCCAGGCTGTCATGCTCAACCTGACCAACCCGAACAGCTACATCCAATACGCCGCCACGCGCTATTCGAAGGTGAACATCGTGGGGGTGTGCGATTCGCCCATCGGGATTGCCGAGAACATCGCGGCCATGCTGAACGCGCCGCTGGAAGAGCTATGGGTGCAGTACGCGGGCATGCATCACTTCGGCTGGGTGATGAAGGTTTTCTGGAACGGGCGCGATATGATGCCAGAAATCCTCAGCCAGTTGGGCAAGGTGCTCGGCCTGCCGGTGGACGCGGACATCGCCCAGGCCATCGGCGGCATCCCCACCCCGTATTTCAAGTATTACTACCATGCCAATCGGGTGTTCGAGAAACAAAAAGCTGAGGAGAAGGTGCGCGCCGAGCAGTTGATGGAACTGGAAGCGCAGGTGATGGGCGAGTTTGAAAGCAGCCCGGATATGCCGGCTGCTTTGAGCCAGCGCGGGGCGCACTGGTACGGCGCGATCGTGGTGCCGGTGATGCTGGCGCACGCCGGCAACGCCAACCAGGTATTCATCCTGAACGTGGTCAACGGCACAACCGTGCCCTGGATGCCCCCGCAGGCCATCATCGAAACGCCCACGCTGGTCAGCGGGCATGGTTTTGTGCCGCTGCAGCCGGCGGAAGCGCCGCTCGACCTGCAGGCCATGGTGCGGCTGAACGCCACCTTTGAAATGCTGTGGGCGGAAGCCGTGGTGGAAAAGGATTATCCCAAAGCCCTGCGCGCCATGATGCTCAACCACCTGGTGCGCGACCTGGACCAGGCCAGGGCGATTTTGAAAGAGATCTGGAAATTCTAGACAGGTTTCAGCGAATAACAGAATGAGGTTGGTGAATTCCAGCCTCTTTTTTTTCTTTTTTTTTTGGGGGTTTATTAACACGGATGGCTGTTTTATCGGTGATGAACACGGATATCCATTTCAGATACACGATGCCATTGCCAGCGATTCCCTGGCGAGGTTCAGAAAGATTAAAGCGGCGGCTTTCAAAGTCGCCTTCGAATGCGTGTTCTTTAGAATGTCGGGCGCGCAATGACAAATCATCTTGGCTGTCATCCTGAACCCCGAAGGGGTGAAGGATCTCGGCCTGCCCACAACCACTTGAAGAGCTTCGGAAAGACACTCGAATTATATTATCTGTGTGTATCAATCATATACAGGATTTTTTGTTCAATCTGTGTGAATCTGTGGTTAAAAAGCGGAAGTGCCTTCTCATCTCTGAAGGGATACAGCGCAATTAGTAAGCTCAGAGAACGCAGCGGCGCTGCAAAACGATACTACTGCTTCAATACTTTATCCTTGAGCTCCCCCCACTTCAGCGCGTCGGCGATGCCCTGCTCGATGCTCAGTTCCGCCTGCCAATCCAGCAGCCGGCGGGCGGTGTCGGCGTTGCAGAACGAGCCGGCCACGTCGCCCGGGCGGGCGGGACCGTCGGCCTGCTTGAGCGATTTGCCGGTCACTTTTTCAAAGGCAGTCACCAGTTCGCGCACGGTCACCCCGCGGCCGGTGCCCAGGTTGATCACCAGGTAGTTATCTTCCGGCTCGCCCGCGTGTTGAAAAGCCCGCTCAAAGCCCTCCACAGCTTTCACGTGCGCGCGCGCCAGGTCCCAGACGTGGATGTAATCGCGGATGCCTGTGCCATCGCGCGTGGGGTAATCCGTGCCGGTAACGGTAAACTGCTCCAGCTTGCCGAGCTGCACGTCCACCATGCGGCCCAGGATATGGGTGGGGTTATCGACGTGTAAGCCGGTGCGCATTTGGGGGTCAGCGCCGATCGGGTTGAAATAGCGCAGGGCGATGCCGCGCATGTCGTAAGCGGCGCAAAAATCACGCAAGATCATTTCCATCATGTACTTGGTGCGGGCGTATGGGCTGGACGGTTTCAGGGGGGCGGATTCGGTCACCATGAAATCCGGCACAACGTCATAGATCGAGGCAGAGGAACTGAATACCAGCCGTTTGGCGCCCAGGTCGCGCAGCGCGCGGAAGAGCTCCAGCGACTTACCCACATTTTCACGGTAGTATTCGTACGGCTTTTCGGTGGATTCTGGCACAATGATCAGCGCCGCGCAGTGAATCACGGCGTAGATATCCGCATGCTCGCTGAACACGCGCTCGAGCAGGGCGCGGTCAGCGATATCGCCCTGATAAAAGGCATGCCCGCGCGCGAATTCACGCTTGCCAGTGACCAGCGAATCGAGAATGACCGGGGTATGCCCGGTATCCTGCAGGGCGGAGGCGATGGTCGAGCCGATGTAGCCGGCGCCGCCGGTGACCAGTATTTTCATGTTGACTCCTTATCGGTTAGTTGAGCAGACCTGTGCCGGTTGCCTTGAAATCCTTCACGGCCTGGTCGGAAAAGTCGCTGCGCGGCAGCAGCGCCAGCACGTCAAACTTGGCTGACAGCATGCCCACGCCGGCCATGCGCGCCTCGACGATTTCTGCGGGCGATTTCAGGCTGGCAGCCACCACCTCGCTGCCGGTGCCTTCCAACACTTTGACCAGCTCGGCTGCCAGGCGTTCACCCTGCCCGGCAGGCAGCAGGCGTTTGGCGCGATTGTGATAATACAGGGCGTAGCGCGCTCCGGCGCAGTGCGCCACCATGGCTTGCGCGGGCGTGAATATGGAGGTGACCGCACAGGTGTATTCAGCGGAAAGCTGCGCGGCAGCCTGCAAACCCAGCGGTGTGGCCGGAATCTTGAGTACCAGTTGGCTGCCCAGGATATCGAAGGCTTTGGCCGCTTCCAGGCGCATGTCCGCCAGGTTCTCGCCGGTCAATTGATAAAAAATATGCCCCGGCAGGAGACTGCCAAGTTCCTTCAAAGTCTGGGCAGGCGGCAGGCCGCTTTGAGCCAGCAGGGTGGGATTAGTGGTGGCGCTCTTCACCCAGCCCCACTCGGCGGCCTGGCGCGCTTCTTCAATAATGGCGGAATCCAGTAACAGTTGCATGCGATCTTTTCTGAATCGCCTCAATTATAACGTCAACCAACCCCCGCCCTGCTTCTACAGCCTTTTCAGAAAATCACCCAACTGTTTGCGGTAATCCTCGAAGGCCTGGCGGCCGGCGTCCGTCAGGCGGCACAGCGTCTGAGGCAGCTTGCCCACGTAGCCTTTCCGGATTTCCACATAACCGGCGGCTTCCAGGCGGCTGAGGTGGGCTGACAGGTTGCCCTTGGTCAGCCCGCTCTCGCGCAGCAGGTAAAGAAAGTCCGCCTGGTTGGCCGCGTACAGGATGGACATCAGCGCCAGGCGCGCCGGTTCGTGGATGACCCGGTCAAGCGAGGCAATATCATTCAGGCCGCTCATGCTGCGCCTTGCAGCGGCGGCTGCGTGGTGTTCAGGTAAGCGCGCAGCGTAATGATGCCGCTGAGGACCCACACCAAACCCTGACCAAGGAAAAACAGCAGAAAGAAATCCATTTCCTTAGCGCCAATCAGACGCACGACACCCAGCAGCGCCAGGGAAGCCGCCGCGAAGAGATAAAAACGGGACAGGCCGATGGAGTAGCCAATATAGATATAGGCCAGCGCAATAACAACGGATACGAAACCTTGCTGGTAAACCGGAGGCAGCTTGCCGGATAACAGGCTGGTCAGCCCGCCAACCAATACCCCAAGCATGGCGGCCAACAGCGCGCGCTTCCAGCGCTGGCTGCCTTCCCTGGGCGGGTAGGAGACGTAACCGGTGCGCGGGTAGGTGTATTTTTCTTTCAGCAATACAACTACGCGGCTCACCGCGCGGCCGCCCAGCAGGATCAGCGCCGGCAATCCGATCGTGAATAAGATGACCTGCAGCGTTGGCTGGCGCACCAATCCGGCAGCGTAGTTGAACAGGATAATCAGCATGAGCAGGATACCCACGCCGATCTCGGCAAAGCCGTCCACATACCAGTAGCGCCGGGTGCGCTTGATGGTTTCATTGATCGCTTTATTTTCGTTTTTCATTTTTCTCTTGTCTCTTGTGTATGGTTTGTATTGCAAACTGGTCTGTATTATATATCGCAATTACAATTTGTCAAGAGCTTTGGAAAAATGAATGTGGGGTATGATTGAAAGATAAAATGGACGCTGGCATGTTGACCATTACAACATATCTTCACATACCTGAAACAGAACTTTCCGAGAGTTTCATGCGCTCCTCCGGACCGGGCGGGCAGAACGTCAACAAGATCGCCACGGCCGTGCAATTGCGCTTCGACGCTGCCAACTCCCCCAGCCTGAACGCGGAGGTCAAGCAGCGCTTGATTAAATTGGCCGGAAGCCGCATGACTGATGAAGGCGTGCTAGTGATCGAAGCGCGCCGCTTCCGCACGCAGGAAAAGAACCGCCAGGACGCGCGCGAACGGCTGGCGCTGTTGATCCGCAAGGCGCTACATCAACCCACCCGGCGCAAGCCCACCCGCCCCGGCGCGGCCGCGCACCAGCGCCGCCTGGAAGTGAAAAAGCAGCGCGGCGAGCTCAAACGCTCCCGCCGCGCGGAACCTTATCTGGATGATTAAAGAATTATCTTTATTTACAGGTATGACCTAAATAAAGATCGATTTCATATAAGTTAATAGACATAAATTGTCCATTATTCTATAAAAACGCAATTTATATTCGGCAAATTCGGATATTACACAAAATAACGCCAGATTATTCTCCCGCCAGTTCCCGGTATTCCGCCGTCTCGCGCAGCGGGTCAATATCGCTGTCCTGTTTGGACCAGTCGATCAGTTCGGGTTTCAGGGCAAAGGACTCCTTGAGTTTGGCGATGGCTTCGTCTTTAAATCCATTCAGCGAATAGAAACAGGCTAGGTTGTACAGCGCGTTGGCTTGCGAGTCCGGAAAGGCGCACAAGCGCTCAGACAAGGTTTCCTGCAGGCTGCGCGCTTTTTCAGGCTGCCCGTTTTTAGCGTAATAGTCACTAACGTGCGCGGCGACGTGGTAAGTGTACGTACCCAGAATGCGTTCCAGCAGCGCGTGCCCCTCAAGGAAGGTGAATTTCTGCGCATCGAGCAGGTCGGCGGGCGGGATGCCAGCGGCGATCTGGCGGAACTGCTGGTAGGCGGCTTCCTCCTCCGCGCGCGCCTCCTCAAAGGGCTGCTCCAGGTGCTCGTATAGCACGCCATCATTGACCTGGTCGTAATAATCGCCCGCGACAGGCGGCTTTTGGCCTGTCAGCATCTTCTCAAGCTGCCGGTTGAAATGACTGCCCCAGAACGCCAGATGCGTCAGCAAATCCTTGGCCGACCACTCCCGCAGCGATCCCTGCCGGGCTTTCTCCTCCGGTGTCAACTGGTTGATAAGGCGCGCCAGTTCCTGCCGTACATCTTCGATGAGCGCGAACATCTCGCTGACCTGATCCATTTTTCCTCCTGTTTTATGTTAACCGTAAATGTATTGTAGCAAGCCGCGCGCGCCCTGCCAATTGGATAAATGGGGGAATTTCAATAGGGTGGTTCAGGCCGGCTGGCTGGCTTGCGTGTGGTTAACCAGCCACACGCCCAACAGGATCAACGCCCCGCCCAGCAGGGTAGCCGGCACGATCTGCTCTCCCAGGAGCAGGGCGGCCGCCAGCGTGGCCACCAGCGGTTCCAGGTGGAGGAAGGCGGCTACCCGCGCGGCGGCCAGGTATTGCAGTCCGTCATTGTAGAAGATGTAGGCCAGCGCCGAACAGAACACGCCCAGGTAAATCACGCTGACCCAACCCCAGGCAGAAAGCTGGCCAAAATCCTTCCAGCCGGCCTGGATGGCGAACTGAATGCTGGAAAGCAGCCAGCCAAACAGAAAAGTATAAAAAGTCACCTTGATGGCGGAATGACGCTTGAGCACCGGGCAGGACAGGGTGGAATAGACCGCCCAGACCGGCGCGCTGGCCAGGATCAGGATGTCGCCGGGTTGGCCGAAGCCGCCGCTGAAGGCCGCGCGCAAGTTGCCCTTGCTGACCACCAGGATCACGCCTGAAGCCGCCAGCAGGATGCCGAAAACCGTCCGCCAGCCAAATTTTTCATTCAGTACCAACCAGCCGAGCAGCGCCATCAGTACCGGCGTGCTGGCCAGGATCCAGGCGGTGGTGGCGGCCTCCGAAGTAACCAGCCCGGAAGATTGCAGCCATTGGTTCAGGCTGATGCCCAGAAAGCCTAATATCAGAAATTCGAACGCGTCTTTCCAGGAAGGGATGCCCAGCTCAGCGTGTTTCCAGGCAAACCCGCCCAGGATGAGCGCGCCGATCAGGAAGCGCAGCCAGATGATCGTGATGGGTGCAGCCTGCCCAACCGCGGCTTTGGTGGCGATGAACGATCCGCCCCACACGGTGATGGCGGCAATCAGTTTGATTTGGGCAATGAGCGTCTTGTTGGCGTTAGGCATGCAGGATTTCCAGGTTGAGTTAAACCCTGCAAGTATACCTGATGTTCAGAAAATCATCCGTCTCGAGCTACCAGCGGCCGCTGATGTAGTCCTCCAGTTGGCGGATGAAGGATTTCTGCCCGGAGATGATGCTCTTCACCGCGTCGCCGATCGAGACCATACCAGCCAGCTTTTCGCCATCCAGCACGGGCAAATGACGGATGTGATGGTCGGTCATCAGTTTCATGCAATGTTCCACAGTGTCTTTGGGGGCAACGCTGAGTACCTCCGCGGTCATCAGTTTGGAAACCGGGCTATCCAGGTTGAAAGCCCTGCCCGACGCCAGGCGGCGGGTGAAATCCCGTTCCGAAAAAATACCGCACAATTTTCCCTGCTTGGTGATCACCAGCGCCCCGATATCTTTATCCGCCATCAGTTTCAGGGCTTCACGCACGGATGCCGCGGACTCAATCGCCCAAACCTGCGCCCCTTTTTCTTTCAATAGATCGGATACAGTCAGCATATTTCACCTCCGGTTGCAAGAAATTCGATTGCGGGTTGCGTGTGGGATGGAGGAATGATGCGCGATGATGAAGAATGGTGCACTTTCATCTTATCATAATAAAAAGCGGCAGTGTTAAAAATAAATGTTCAGCCTATCTTCAGGCAGCGCACCTCGACGCGCCGGCGCTGGCTGCGCGCGCGGTGCTCGAACAGAAAGATACCCTGCCAGGTGCCCAGGCTCAGGCGCCCGTCATCCACCGGGATGGCCAGGCTGGGCTGGGTGAGCGTGGCGCGGATGTGCGAGGGCGAATCATCCGGCCCTTCCAGGGTATGCCGGTACCAGGGCTGGTTTTCTGGAACCTGTTTTTCATAAAAGGTTTCCACGTCTTGCCGGGAAGATGGATCGTAACTTTCGCTGATGGTGAGCGAGGCGCTGGCATACGGGATATACAGGAAACACATGCCCTCGCGCATTCCCCATTTCTGAATAAGGCTTTCCACCAAATCAGTGACGGGCAGCATGCCCTTGCCGTGAGTCTGGATTTCAAAACTGTCTTTCAGCCATTCCATCTTATACCTGCCTGTACCTGTTTTTTACCCTGTCGGGAATGATTGTACCAGCAGGCGGGCGCGCGGCATGTTGACCATTCTCTGATTATTTTCCAGAGCCGGGAAATGATAAAATCCTTTAAGGACAATGGCGGTTGACCAATCAAGGAGAATAATTTGCAGAATCCCTCCAGCGGCCGGCTGGAACTTCTCTACCGGATTTCACAGACCATCAATTCCTCCCTGGATTTGAACACCGTCCTGGATGTCTTGATCGATGAGAGCATCCAGGTCACCCGCGCCGAGCGCGGCTTTCTCATGCTCTTCGATGGCGACAAAAAACTGTCATTCAAAACCGCGCGCGGCATGGAGCAGCGCACCATCGAAGAATCGGACTTCCAAATTTCCCGCGGCGCGGCGGAGCGCGTGGCCAAGGAAGGCATTTCCCTGTTGACCAGCAACGCCCAAATGGACGAGCGCCTCGATAAACGCGCCAGCGTGAAACTGTACGGCTTGCGCTCGATCCTGTGCGTCCCCATCCGGCATAAAGAACAGGTGCTGGGGGTGGTTTACGTGGATAACCGCTTCCAAAACGGCATCTTCAGCCAGGCAGACCTGGAGCTGCTGGAATCTATCGCCGCCAGCGCGGGGATCGCCATCGAAAACGCGCGCCTGTACCAGGTGGCCGTGGAAAAAGGGCGCATGGAGCGCGAGCTGCAGGTGGCCCGCGCGGTGCAGGCCCGCCTGATCCCGCCTGAAACACCGTGCCTGGCAGGCTGGGATTTTGCGGCCTGCTGGAAACCCGCGCATGAGGTCAGCGGCGATTTTTACGATTTTCTCAATCTACCGGGCGGCAGGCTTGGCCTGGTGGTGGCGGATGTATCCGATAAGGGCATGCCGGCGGCTTTGTTTATGGCCCTCTCGCGCAGCATCTTGCGCGCGGTGATCGGTCGCGGGGATGGCCCGGCCGCGGATATCTCGCAAGCCAGCCGCTTGATCTGGCAGGATACTGCCGCCGAGATGTATATCACGCTCTTTTATGCCAGCCTGGCCGCCGATAGCCCTGTCATCACCTACGTCAATGCCGGCCATAACCCGCCCCTGTTGTGTCGGGTCAGGGAGCATCATCTGGAACAGCTGGAACGCACCGGCATGGCCGCCGGCGTGGAAGCTGATACGCCCTATGAACAGAAATCCCTGACGCTGGAAAAAGGCGATAGCCTGCTGATCTATACCGACGGCGTCAGCGACACGGCCGGGCCGCAAGGGCCTTACGGAGAGACGCGTATCCGGGAAGCCTTCCAAAAATACTGCGAGCTGGGCGCGCGGCAGATGATCGCTGCGATTGAAAGGGAGCTGACCGAGTTTTGCGGGGATGAAATTCCATTCGATGATATCACGATGCTGGCGATCAAGAGGAGCGCATGAGCGCGTCACTGCAGATCGGTTCGCAGCTGAACAAGCGCTATCGCCTCGACCGCGTGCTGGGCAAGGGCGGCATGGGCGAAGTTTACCAGGGTTACGACCAGCTGCTTGACCGCGTGGTGGCAGTGAAAATCCTGCAATCTGCCAGGATGGACGAAGCCGCCAAGAACAATCTGCTGAACGAAGCCCGCGCCGTGGCAAAGCTCAACCACCCCAATATCGTGGCGGTTTATGACGCGGGTGAATCACAAGGCAGCCCGTACGTGGTCATGGAATACCTGGAGGGTGACTCGTTGCACGCGCGGCCGCCCGCCAATGAGCAGGAAGTCGTGCTGTTCGGTATTCAGATCTGTGCCGCGTTGGAAGAAGCTCACACGCATGGCATTGTTCACCGCGACCTGAAGCCCGAGAATGTCATCCTTAATGAGAATGGCATCATCAAATTGACCGATTTTGGCCTGGCGCGTTCGCTGGACAGCCGCATGACCCAGGAAGGCAGCCTGACCGGCACTGTTTTCTACGTCTCCCCCGAACAGGCGCTGGGCAGGCCTTTGGATGGACGCACGGATCTTTACGCTTTGGGCGTGATGCTTTACGAATTCCTGACCGGGCAGCTGCCTTTCAGCGCGGATGACCCCCTGGCAATCATCTCCCGGCACATCAACCAGGAACCTGAACCGCCTTCCAGCCTGGTCCCGGGCTTGCCGCCTTCGCTGGAAGCTGTAACGATGAAATTGCTGGCAAAGAATGCGGATGAGCGTTTCGGCAGCGCGGCAGAGGTGCGCAATGTTCTGGAAGACTATCTCTCCGGTCAGGAATATCGCAGTAAACCGCGCGGCCGGCATAACCTGCCCATCGACCTGACCAGCTTCATCGGCCGGGATAATGAAGTCGAGGAAGTCAGGCGGTTGGTTAAAATAAACCGCCTGCTGACGCTCACCGGTGTGGGCGGTACGGGCAAAACCCGCCTGGCGCTGCAAGCCGCGCGCGGGTTACTGGATGACTTTACGGACGGCATCTGGGTGGCGGAGCTTTCCACCATCTTCGAGCCGGGGCAGGTGCTGCGCGCGACGCTGGGCGTCCTAGGGGTGCGCGACCAGCCCAACCGCGCCCCGCTGGATACCCTGACCGAATACTTGCGGCCGCGCAATTTGCTGTTGATCCTGGATAATTGCGAACATTTGATCTCTACCTGCTCGGCGATCACCGGGCAGCTGCTGAGTGCCTGCCCTGACCTGCGCATCATGGCCACCAGCCGTGAATCGCTGGGCGTGCCGGGCGAGGTTACCTTTCACGTTCCCTCCATGAAACTGCCGCAGGATGGAAACCTGCTGGACAGGGACACCGTTTGGCAGACGGAATCCATGCAATTATTCCGCGAACGGGTGCTGAGCGTGCTGCCGGATTTCAGGCCGGATGAGGCGCAGACGCGCTCGGCAACTAGTATCTGCACGCGCCTGGATGGCATTCCGCTGGCGATCGAGTTGGCCGCCGCACGCGTCAAGGTGATGGCGGTGGAGGAAATCTCCGCGCGGCTTTCCGACCGGTTCCGCCTGCTGGCCGGCGGCAGCCGCTCGGCCATGCCGCGCCAGCAAACCCTGGAAGCGTTGATCGACTGGAGCTATGACTTGCTGACGGGGAGTGAAAAAACGCTGCTGCAACGGCTTTCCATTTTCGCGGGCGGCTGGACGCTGCAAGCCGCCGAACAGATCTGCCATGCGCAGCCTTTGCAGAAAGGTGAAATTTTAGACGTGCTGGCGCGGTTGGTGGATAAATCGCTGGTGAATTCAGACACGCGCCAGGGAGAGGCGCGTTACAGCATGTTGGAAACCATCCGCCAGTACGCGCGCAATAAACTGATCCAGTCCGGCGAGATTGAAGCGCTGCGGCATCATCATTTGGAATATTATGCCGATTTTTGCCGCAAGGCCAATCCACAATTATGGCGCGCGCAGCAGGTGCGTTGGATGGACCGTCTGGAAGAAGAACATGATAACCTGCGCGCAGCCCTGGAATGGAGCATGTGTGAATCCTGCGGCCAGGGCCAAATTCTTGCCGGCATGCACATCGCAGCGGACATCTTCATTTTCTGGCTGGTGCGCGGATATTGGAGCGAAGGGCTGGACTGGATGCGCCGGCTTTTGGAGCTGCCAGCCGCAGCTGGCATTGAGGATCCGGTAAAAACCCGCCTGACCTATTCAATCGGTTTTTTGGTCAAAGAAATCGGGGACCTGCATTCAGCCAAGAAATATTTTTTGGAAGCCCTGGAGGCTTCCGGCGAGAATGGATCAGCCCGGGCGTACGCTCTCTTGGGTCTGGGTGAAGTATCCATGATCGAAAAATTCGACGATACAGCCGCAGGGTACATCGACCAGAGCCTGGCGATCTTCCGCGCATTGAACGATCCGGTTGGCCTGGCCCTGGCGCTCTCGCGCAAGGCCAACCTGGCCGCAGATAAACAGGGCTACGAGCAAGCCAAGGCGTATTACCAGGAGAACTTGGCAATCTGCCGCGAATTGGGGCATCTGCTGGGCATCGCCGGCACCCTGATGGCAATGGGACGGCTGGAAATGGATAAAGGCGACAAGGCTTTGGGCCGTCAATACCTGGAGGAATGCCTGGCGATCTTCAGGGAATCGCGTGATAAATCCGGCATTGCCGGCGCTTTAAGCGCCATCGGCTACGCCGACCTGACTTCAGAAAATCTGGAAAGCTCGAAGGAAAAATATGAGGAAGTGCTGCGCATCAACCGCGAATTGCGCAGCAGCCCGGGCATGGGTTCGGCGTTGATCGCGCTGGGTGAGATATCCCGCTCGCAAAGCGATTACGTCAGCGCGCGCATGTATTATGAGGAAGCCCTGGCAATCAATGAAAACCTGGGGCAGGTGGGGATTGTCATGGTGGTGGCGCATAATCTCGGCTACGTGGCCAAACAGCAGAAAGATCAAAGCCTGTCCCTGAGTTATTTCCGCAGGAGCCTGCGCCTGGCAGTGGAAAGAAACGTGCTACGCTTTTTCACATACTGCCTGACAGGCATCGCCACCGTTTACTTTGAAATGAACCGGGTTGAGGATGCCCTGCGCCTGTTTGGCGCGGGCGAACGCCTGGCGCTCGAGAAGAACTATAAATTTGACCCGGTCGATCAATGGGAAATCAACCAGTGTCTGAAAGCGATCGACCATGCCTTTCCCGCCGAACAAAAAGCAAAATTATGGGCGGAAGGGCAAAAACTATCTGTGGAACAAGCGATTCAACTGGCGGAGGAAGATCATGGAAAACAAGGATAGGATCCGTTGTGTGCTATTGGGGCTGATATGCCTGATGCCCTCGTTGTTCTTCTGGGTGACGCGCAGCCTGCCGATCGAAGCGCTGGGCCAGCTACGCTTGAGCTTTCCGGGGGCGACCCGCCTGGAGTTCATCATTTCAGGAATTGTTTTCCCGCTGATCGCGGTGGCGCTGGGTTGGCTGGCATACCGCCGCTGTGAAAGCAAAGTGGAAAGCTTGCTGGTGATCGGATTCGGTTTTATAGAAATCGCTGCGGCAGCCGCCGCAGCGATTTTTGGTTTCGGAATCTAGCTCATCTGAAAATCACCGTAACCTGGTTCAGCAGCGGAGCGATCAAGAGTGAAGACATGCCGATCAGCTTCATGAAGATCAACAGCGAAGGGCCGGCGACATCTTTCAGCGGATCGCCGTAGGTATCTCCCACTACTGCCGAAGCATGCGCGAAAGAACCGCGCAGGCTTTCATCTTCCTCGATGGTTTTCTTGGCGTTATCGAAGGCTGTGCCGGTATTGTTGAAAAAGGCGCCCAGCAAAGCGGATGAAGAAACCGCACCGATCAACAGTGCGCCCAGTGCCGCGCTGCCAAACAGGAAACCGGTGGCCAGCGGTAGGATGAAGGCGATTGCGCCGGGCAGCAGCATCTCGCGCAGCGCGTTCTTGGTGGCGATATCCACGCAATACCCATAATTGGGTTTAGCCTTGCCTTCCAAAATTGCCGGGTTCTGACGGAATTGATCGCGCACTTCATCCACCATTTTTTCAGCGGTTTTCGCCGTGGCGCCGATCACAATGGAAGACATCAGGTAAGGCAGGCTGATGCCCACAAAGATGAAACCGATGGCGTAAGGGGTGATCAGGTCCAGCACGGTGTTGCCGGTGATGGCAAAGAAAGTGGCGAACAGTACAAAAGCCGTGATCGTGCCGGAGGACATGGCATAAGATTTGGTGGTGGCTTTGAGCGTGTTGCCGACCGCGTCCAGGTGGGAGAGCGATTCGAAGACCTTGCGCTGAGCCTTGCCAATCTTGGCGATGCCGGCGGCGTTATCCACGATTGGGCCGAAAGCATCCGAAGCCATAATGATGCCGATCAACAGGTCAGTGCCGATGTTAACGGCCAGGATGGCCATAATGGTTCCGCCGGCGATGTTGAACGCCAGCATGATGGCCGTGATGATCGTCAGTAAACCGATGATGGGGCTGCGCAAGCCGAAAGCCGTGCCGGTCATCAGCGTCAGCGCCGCGCCGCGATGGGAGGCGGCTGCGATTTTCTTCACCGGGGTTTCGTTGATGCCCGCGTAATGGCGGGTGGTGGCGGCCGCGATCAGCATGGTGGCGATGCCCATTACCGCAGCCAGACCGATGGTGATATCCTTGATCAGCCACATGGATAACAGCATTGCCCCAATCGCGCTCAAAATCGAGCTGACCCATAACCCGATGTTGAAAATCCCGGTTGGTTTTTGGTTGGCGAACCACTGGCGGGTGGCCAGGATACCGATGGCCGAGGCGATGATCCCCACACACTGCAACAGGATGGGAAAATAGATCACATCCCTGCCGTAGATGGATGTCAGCGTCGCGCAGACCACGCTGCCGGTGATGATGTCGTCGCTGAAAGTCTGAAAGAGGTCAGCGCCGCGGCCGGCGCAATCACCCACATTGTCACCCACCAGGTCGGCGATCACGGCTGCGTTACGCGGATCATCCTCGGGAATCCGCTCCTCGACTTTGCCCACCAGGTCGGCGCCCACATCCGCCGATTTGGTGAAAATACCCCCGCCGATCTGGCCGAACAAGGCAGCCAGGGAGCCGCCCACGCCGAAGCCGACCAGGACGTTGGGATCCTTAAAGATCATAAAGAGGATGGTCAACACCAACAGACTGAAACCGGTCACCAGCAGGCCCATCACGCCGCCGCCGAACACGGCCATGCGGAAGGAGCGTGAAAACGATTCTTCCGCCAGGTCAGCGGTTTGGATGTTGGTGCGCACGCTGATGGACATGCCCAGGTAGCCGGCAGTCATGGAAGTGCCCACGCCCAAGATAAATGCCAATGCTTCGCGCCAGCCCATGAAAGCCCACACCACCGCGCCCATGAAGGGCGTTACCAACAAGATGGTGCGGATTTGGCGCCGCATGTAGATCTTGGCGGCACTATGAATATCCTCGCTCACTTCCAGCATCAATTGCGACTTGGGTTTGCGCATAATGATGCGGCTGGCAAAAATGCCGGACAGGTAGATGGCAAACAAACCAACGATGATGGGCAAAACCCATAATGTGAAACCTGAAAAAACTGCCCAGGCAAGCAATCCCCCGAAAACCAAAATACCAATTAAATACAGCCAACGGCTCAGCGTCATTGCTCTTCTCCTCAATTTGAAAGAATCGTGGGGTTATGGCATACAGGATTTTGCAGAATTATACCGGGAATTTATAAATATGGCAGTTTCATTTTTAAGAAAGAAATCATTATTTAAGAATACATTCTACTGATCAACCACATCACCAGGATGCGTCAGATTGAGCAATTGCAAAACACTAAAGCCAAACAACGCGACGATAACAGTGATCACGGCCGCAAGTCCGAATCCAGCGGAGAGTGGATACTCGGCGCCGGGCTGAAAACCGAAATGCAGCGCCACCCGGTTGCAGTAAGCCAGCAGCGGCCAGGCAGCGGCTGCCAGCCATTGCCCGGCCAGAGGAAACACCAAGCCAATGATCGTGAAAAGACCGCCGAGCGCCATCAGCAGCGGCTGGACGATGATCAGCGCCAGGTTGGCAGGTAAAGCCAGTAATGAAAAGGACGGGTTCAATTGGAATAACACCGGTGAAACGCAAAACTGGGCGGTCAGCGTGCTGATCACCAGCGTCAGAATGGGCTGCCACCACTGCCGTACGCTTTCGGCAGCCCATCGGCCCAGAAAGGCATCTGTCCATTTGAGCAGCGGATCGACCATGGTCGTCAAACCCAGGCAAGCCAGGAAAGATAGCTGGAAGCTGATATCCCACAGCAGGAATGGGTTGCCTGCCAGCATGGCGGCAGCCGCGATGACCAGGCTATGCAGCGCGAGCACCCTGCGGCCGAAGTAATGGGCGGGGATGGCCAGGCTGCCCATGATCGCCGCGCGCACCACCGCCGGCTCGGCCCCCACCAACAGGGTGTAGGCGAAGATGGCAAGCATGGCGACCAGCCCCGCGCGCGCGGGCGTGAACATATGGCGAGCCAGCTTAATGATGAACCAGGAAATCAGCGCGATATTGAAACCGGATATGGCGATGATGTGCAGCACGCCGCAAGCCCGGTAAGCCTCGACCAGATAATCCGGGATGTTCCAATCAGTGCCCAACAGAATGCCGGCCAGCAATGCCGACTCCGGAAAAGGCATTTGCTCAAAGATCACGCACTGGGCGCGTTCGCGCAGCGCGTAGATGGCGGCCATAAACGGGCTGCCGGCGTCGCGTCCCAGAGTGGTGATCTGTGGGTATTGCATGCGGGCATGGATGCCGCGCCGCGCCAGGTAGGACTGATAGGGCGGCGTCCCGTCATCCAGCAAGGAAACCAGCGGCCCTTCCATGCGCAGCACGTCTCCGTAGGAGAGATTGAAACCTCCCGGCAAACGCAGCTCCAGTTTGCCGCGGATCGGCTGCTCGCTGCCCGCGATGCGGATGGATTGGGCTTCGAGGATTGCCACAGTGCTGGAGGAGGATTCCTCGGGGAATGAAATCACTCGGCCGGTAATGGTGACGGCTTCACCGGAAGCGTAAGCAGCCAAATCTTGCGGCGTTCCGTTCGGCAAAGCGGCTTGAAAACGCCAGCCGCCAAAGGCCAACGCGGCGATCAGTAAACTGAACTGGACATGGAAAAGCGTTTTGGAAAGCAGCGGGTGAACGGCAAGGGGAACGAGTCTTTTTTCAAGAAACACACCCAGGGAGGAAAGTAGGAGGAGCGCCAGCCAGAGCCAGGCTGGAAGGGGCAGGAATGCCGAGAGCGCTATACCGCCGGTGAAAGCCAGGCAAACCCAGAAGAGTGGCATGAGCGTGTGGTGAAGGGCTTGTTCATACTTGCTCGGCGTAAACGCCGCGATAGCTTTCCGGGAGCAGCGCGGCGATGCGCCGCATCAGTTCATCGGTCCAGTATTTCAGATCCGCCGAGCGCTCGCCGGCTTTGAATTCGGGAATCACAAAAGCCTCTCCGAAGCGGATGGTGATGCGCGGCCGGCGCAGACTGAAGATTTTTTTGAAAGCGCTTTCCGTTCCGGTGATGCCGACCGGGAGGATGGGCACCCTGGTCTTGGCAGCCAGCATGACCGTGCCGGGTTTGCCCGGCTGCAGCTTGCCGGTTTTGCTGCGCGTGCCTTCCGGGGCGATTCCCAGCGCCAGACCTTCGGCCAGGGCTTTCGAGGCCTGGCGAATGGCGCTGAAATCGGCAATGTCGCGGTCGATCCAGATGCCCTGCGCGCTTTCAGTGAACCATTTCATGAAGAAATTCTTTTGGTACTTGGTGGTCACCAGGGCAGTGATATCCGACCTTTTGGGGTTGACGAACAACACCGGCGTATCCAGATAGTGCACATGATTGATGGCGATGATCACGCCGCCGGACGCCGGCATATTCTCGATATCGATATACTCCGTGCGCGTCAGGATTTTGATCAAAAAGCGCACCAGATTCTGCAAAGATTTACGTTTCATTCTGATCATGCCAATGATTATAGTAGCGTTTGGCCGCCGTTTGAATGGATTTCTTCCACGCTGCTTGCATCCTCGTTGATTTGCTCCTGCCTGAACCTGGCGCGCAAGCGCAGCGTGATGAAGACGATCGCGGCGAAAACAGCCGCCATGCAAATCAAGGAAAGCACGCTGCCGGCTGTCACGCTGTCGGTTTCCGGCGCCGCCAGGGGTGTGCCGGAAAAACCGTTCACCAGGGCCATCGAGTTCCACAAACCATGCAAGGCAGTGCCGCCCAATAAACACAACAAAGCAGTTCCCCATTGCCGCTCGCAGCGCGCTTTGGCAATGCCGTAACCGACCAATCCGCTCAAGCCGACATGCAGCATACCGGCCACTGCGCGCAGCAAAACGGCTGAAAGCCAACTTTCGGTTGTAATCTGGCTGACCAGACTGGCGCTTTCCAGCAGCGCAAACGCGCCGCCGCTGACCAGGCCGAGCTCAAAACCATCACGTGGACGCAGAGTTTTACGGCGCGCCAACCAAACAGCCAGTGGTTTGAAGCTTTCCTCCGCGAAGGGCGCAAGCACCCCGATGACCAGGAAGATAGCGGTGCCCACGACCGGGTTTTGCATCAGCACGCTTAATAGCTGTTCGAGCGCTTCCAGGCTTTCGAGATCCGGCTGCAGCTGCGCGGTCAAATCCATCAGTTCAGTCAGTGCGCCGGGCTGCATCCCGATCAGGATAAAGACAGCCAAAGCCGCCAGCACCAGCAGCATGATTTCGACCAGCAGGATCACCAGCGGCGCGGCCGTCAACCCAACCGTGAGCGTTCCCCATTCTTTCAAAGGAGCAGGGCGCGCCAATCCGCGCCGCGAAAACTCGACCAGCCACCAGACCGGGATCAGCACGCATAGAATGGTGATCAGCGACATAAGCGTTGCCTGGCTGGTCTGCCTGCTCAGGAGATAACCTGCCAGTAGTAACAAGAAAAAAGCAATCAGCGCCAGGCTGGCGTTTTTGAACAGTGAAACTTGCTTCGGCGCTGCTTCGCGGCCGGCCAGTTTTCGGATGGACAGGATCAGGCTGGGGGTGATCAGCAGGCCAAGGAACAGCGATAACATGGCGATGGATGTCAACATCGGCCTTTCGGGCGAGGAGACTTCGGCAACCGTGCCTGCCATAAAGGAACCGGCTGCGACGAATACGCTAAAAAAAATGCCCAGTGCGCTGAGCATAAGCATCAAGACACTGGGCCATTTTTTGGTTTCAGACGGCATTATTCTTCTGTGATTTTAATCTCGAGCACTTTATCGACCACATCGTTGAAGATATTGTCGCGGATCTCGAATTTATCCAGGACGTCCAATCCTTCGGTCACTTTACCGAAAATGGTGCGGTTGTCCTGGTCCGTGAGAGCGGCTTTATTGATGAAGAACATGCTGCCATTGGTGCCGTAACCGGGCCAGACGCTGTAAACCGCCAGCATGCCGGGTTCGGCAAAGGTCAGATCGCTGATCTCATCCAGATAGGCATACCCCGCCCCGCCGTAGCCGGTGTCGGAGGGATCGCCTGATAGAACGAAATCAGAGGAGGAGATGATCGGCAGGTTGTCGTACCAGCCTTGCTGCGCCAGGTAAACAAAACTGTTGACCGCCACGGGAGCTTTATCAGGGTACAACTCGACCTTGATATCGCCTTGGGTGGTCGAGATGGTGGCAGTGTATTTCTTGCTGACGTCCACCACGCTGGGGGCGCAAACTTCTAATTCATTTTCCTTGTTTTTGATCAATCTCAGGTAGATTGAAAAGATCTCGATGCCCCTCTGGTTCTCCGGCCACTGGTAACCATTAATCATCAGGGTGGGCGTGCCGGTGATACCCAGCGCATCAGCTTCATCTGTATAGGTCTGTACCTTCGCGATTACTTCGTCACTGTTCATATCCGCAATCAGCTGATTAGCGTCGATGCCCAAAGAAGGCACCTGTTCTTTCAGCCAGTCTTCGAAATCAGCCGCCGCCAAACCGCTCCAAAAATCAGTCTCGGCCAAAGCCGCGTCGGTGGGGTCGTTGGGATCCTGGTATTGTCTTTCGAACAGGAAATTCTTTAATTCTACGAATTTTCCTTGCATACCCGCGGCAACCATAGCTTGAGAAGCGATAATCGATTTGTCATGAAAGGTTACAGGGAATGGCCTGAAGCGGAAAACCAGGCGCACGTCATCCGGGTACATGGCTTGAAATTCCGTCAAAATTGGTTCAAGCTGGGCGCAGTATGGGCACTGCGGTTCGCTATATTCAAGGAATGTTAACGCCGCATCTTCCGGTCCCACTGTATAATCCGCTTCGGTAACCGGGGGCAGGTTGGGGTAGGGTTCAGATAGTGAATAACTGAGCACAGAGAAAGGAACGCAGGGGTTATCCGCGTCGGTGATGGGCGCCTGGGTGGGCGCCGCGGTGGGTTGAGCTTCCGCTCCTTCTGCCGCGGGTGCTTCAACGGTTGCGGTCGGCTCTTCAGTGGATTCGGCCTTGTCGAATAACACCCCGCAGGACGCAATCAACAACGAACTCAACAGTAAAACTGGCAGTATCTTTTTAACCATGGTGTTTTCACCTCTCTAGTAGTATTTAAGATAATTTAGATAAATAAGATAATAATAATCCCTGAAGCTCGGATTGTACCATATCCGTATCCCGGCTGGCGTCCACGATTTTCCAACGCACGGGATCTGCCTTGGCCATCTCCAGGTATCCCTGCCTGACACGTTGATGATATTGTAGCACGTAGGCGTCCATGCGGTTCCACTCTCCGCCGCCTTTTTGACGGCGTTCCAGGCCGGTTTGCGCGTCGATATCCAGCAAGAAAGTCAAATCGGGTTTCAATCCGCCCGTGGCAAAATCCAGCAGCTTCTGTATCAGCATCAGGTCGTTGCGGTGGCCATAACCCTGATAAGCCAGCGTGGAATCCGCGTAGCGGTCGAGCAGCACGATTTCGCCCTGCGCCAGGTGCGGCTTGAGCACCTCTTCCACCAGTTGCGCGCGGGCGGCGCAAAACAACAAGGTCTCGGTGCGCGGGTGCATGGTTTTGTTCTGATGATCCATCAGCACCTGGCGGATCTGCTCGCCGATGAAGGTATCGCCCGGTTCCCGTCCACAGAAAACCTTGTATCCTTTCGCGGTCAAAAAATCAGCCAGGAGATGAATCTGGAGCGTCTTGCCGCTGCCGTCCGGTCCTTCCAACGTTATGAACATCGACTAATCCCTGAAAATGCGCACATGGCGGTTGGGTTCTTTACCGTAAGAATGTGAAACCAGTTCGGCCTGGCGCGCCAGTTCATGCTGGACGCGCCGCACGCGCGCGGGCGCCGGCGGCAGGTCAACCCAGTGCTGGCCGCTGCGCACAGCTTCGATCGCTTCCATGGTTTGAAGGTTGATTTCCTCCAGGTTGAGATTTTTTCCTGGCATCTCATCTAGATTATACAATTCGACAAAAGCCTGTTCGATCTGGCTGGTGGAATTGGACCGCAGCACGTATATGGGAATAGCCTGCTCCTCCGCGATGGCAACCGGTTTCTGGTGCTTGCGGTAGTAGGATTTCAACGTCACCAGCACCTCCGCCTGGCGCAGGTCGCGCACCAGGTTGACCGGCACCCCCAGGCGTTTAGCGGCTTGTTCCATGCGGTTGCGCGCCACGCCATAGGGATAGATCGCCACCCGTTTCAGCGGAACGTTGTTGGGAGATTCCAATTGAGCAGATGCGCTTTCCGGAAGGACGTAAGCGGGCTTCTGCCCATATTCCTTCTCCAGCTCGCGGCCATTTCTGAAACCATTAGGAAAAGTACGCCGCAGCCCCTGCGCGCTGGGCTGGCTGGCTGCCGGACGGGGTTCGGGTTTCTGAATATGAATTTCATCGTGTTCGTCGCGATAGCGGATCTCCGGCTGCAACGGGTAACCGCGCAGCAGCGCGTCCACCGAAGCGGCCACGTCTTCATGCACCGCCAGGCGGTTGCGTTCCTGGATTTCGATCAAAACATCGAAAGTGGGCGGCGCGCGCCTTTCCAGTACGGTTTTTTGCGTGCCGCGGCGGCGGGCTTCTTCGTCGGACAGGGTAACCGATTCAATTCCGCCGATCAGGTCGGAAAGGGTCGGGTTGAGCAGCAGATTTTCCAGCGTGCGCCCGTGAGCAGTGGCCACCAGCTGCACGCCGCGTTCCGCGATGGTGCGGGCGGCCGCGGCTTCCAGTTCGCGCCCGATCTCGTCGATCACGATCACTTCCGGGTTATGATTCTCCACCGCCTCGATCATGACCTCGTGCTGCAGCGAGGGTTTGGCAACCTGCATGCGCCGCGCGCGGCCGACCGCCGGATGCGGCACGTCACCGTCGCCGCCGATCTCGTTGGAAGTATCCACGATGACCACGCGAGAATTCTCGGCCAGGATGCGGGCGGCTTCGCGCAGCATGGTGGTCTTGCCGATGCCGGGGCGCCCCAGCAGCAGGATGCTCTTGCCGGATTCGACCAGGTCCTGCATGATGTCGATGGTGCCGTAAACCGCGCGCCCCACCCGGCAGGTGAGGCCAACCACCGCCCCCAGTTTATTGCGTATAGCTGAAATACGGTGCAGGGTGCGCTCAATACCAGCGCGGTTATCCGCGTCAAATTCGCCGATGCGCTTTAAGACCTCGTCAATTTCAGCACGGGCTACTTCCCGGTCACTGATTTCCACTTCCCTGTCAATGAAACGCGCCATGGGCAGGCGGCCGAGGTCGAGGATGATTTCCAGTAAATCATCAGCGTTATTGGCTTTTTTGACTTGGTCTTCGTACTTGGGTGGAAGAACTGCCAGCAGAGCCGGCAAGTCGTCAGTAATACGACGCTGTGTCATTCTAAATGATTACCTCTGTTAACTTGCTCAGATAAGATTTAATTATAAATGAACCTACAGTTTACTGGAATGGACATAAGGCGCGACCGGATCAGGATGGCTGCTCTCTTTGGAATGGTTCAGCACGCCCAGTGGAACTTTTTCCATAATAGTGAAATATTTTACCAAGCGCTCTTTGCGCGGAGAAGCAGGCTCGGATATTTCCAGCAGCGTATCGTCCGAACAGCCGCAGCCGGCAGCCTGGCCTAGATAACAGGTCGTGATGAATTCCGGCAGCGCGCTGGAAAGCGACAGCAGGGCGGATGTTGGATCGGCGCACAGTCCGCTCAACAGCGGATACAGGATCGCTTTGCTGCCGAAGGTCTTGGATACAGCGATGGCCGCAATATTATGGTCGATCTTCAAAATGTAATCCGGCAGGTCCTGGCCTGCCTGCGGAGAAATCGCGCGGTTGGCAGGCGGCAGGTGTTTGCTGCGAAAGCGGTCGATTTCATGCGCGTCTTTCGAAAACGGTTTTTCCCATTGCAGGTTTGAAGCCCGGCCATTGAGAGCATGGGGTGACTTGATCCGCCAATATCTCTCCCAACCGCAGACATTGAAACCGGCCCGGCGGAAAGCCGGGAACAACACAGAATCCTGCTCCAGGCTGGCCAGCAGGAGCTTTGCCCCGCGCAGCCCGGCTTCAAATGCCAGGTTATCGATCAGGTGCAGCAGGGGTGTATCACGCTGCTCGTCGCAATTGAGCAGCCAATTGATACAGGCACGCCGCTGGTCCTGTTCCACCTGGCCGAAGGCCGTGGGACTGAACGCGCCCGAGCGGATGGATTGGGTAAACCAGCTGCCCCCGCCGGTCAGCGTCTCGATACCCAGGCGGGCAAACAAGCTGTGCGAGTTGTGCAGCAAGCCTAATTCGGTGTTTACCCAGAAAATTTGATCGCGATGTCGGAAGATGGAGATCAGGTCAAGCGGGGAAACGGAGGAGATTTCTATGGGATCATCTCCAGGAAATACCGGTGAAAACGGTCGTCGCTGGTCAATTCCGGGTGGAAGGAGGTTGCCAGCCAACGCCCTTCCCGCGCGGCCACGATGCGCCCGTCAGCCAGGCTAGCCAGCACTTCCACGCCTGTGCCGGCCTGCTCGATCAGCGGCGCGCGTATGAAAATGGCATGGAAAGGAGCTTTAGTCTTGGATACTTCGTGCAAGCATGGGACAGTCAGGTCGATTTCGAAACTGTCCACCTGCCGGCCGAAAGCGTTGCGTTCAACCTTAATGTCCATCAAGCCCAACAGGGGTTGTTTCCGAGCGGCGTCTTTGGAAAGGAAGATGCTGCCGGCGCAGGTGCCCCAGACCGCGTGCGCCCCCCCAAATTCCCGCAGCGGCTCCATCAAGCCAAAATCAACCGCCAGCTTGCCGATGGTGGTGGATTCGCCTCCGGGAATGATCAAACCATCCAGACTGATTAAATCGGAAGGCAGGCGCACTTGCGTGACCTGCGCGCCCAGGCCTTCCATTATTTTTTGGTGCTCAATGAAGTCACCCTGGAGAGCCAAAACACCGATGTGCACGGTTTACCAACCTCTGCCGGCTATGAGCTCGCTTTCGGGAATGCTGTTCACCTGGCGGCCGACCATGGGCTCGCCCAGGTTGCGGCTGACTTCAGCCAGGATCTTGGCGTCCTGGTAATGCGTGGTGGCTTTGACGATGGCCGCGGCGCGCTTGGCCGGGTCGCCGGATTTGAAGATGCCGGAACCCACGAACACGCCATCCACGCCCAACTGCATCATCAGCGCCGCGTCCGCTGGCGTGGCGATGCCGCCAGCCGCGAAGTTCACCACCGGCAGGCGGCCGAGCTGGCGTGTTTCCAGCACCAGTTCGTACGGCGCGCCAATCTCTTTCGAGAAGGCCATGATTTCTTCTTCAGGCAGGCCAACCAGGCGGCGGATATCGCCCAGCACGCAGCGTGCGTGCCGCACGGCTTCAACCACGTCACCGGTGCCGGCCTCACCCTTGGTGCGCACCATGGCCGCGCCTTCGCCGATGCGGCGCAGGGCTTCGCCCAGGTTACGGGCTCCGCACACAAAGGGGATCTTGAAGGCATGTTTGTTGATATGGTGGGCTTCGTCAGCCGGGGTGAGAACCTCGGATTCATCCACGTAATCCACGCCCAAGGCTTCCAGGATTTGCGCTTCCACAAAATGTCCGATGCGGGCCTTGGCCATCACCGGGATGCTCACGGCTTCCATGATCTTGAGGATCAACTCGGGATCGCTCATGCGCGCCACGCCGCCCTCGGCGCGGATGTCAGCCGGAACGCGTTCCAGCGCCATTACAGCTACGGCGCCGGCATCTTCAGCGATGCGCGCGTGTTCAGGGGTGACGACATCCATAATCACGCCGCCTTTCAACATTTGCGCTAAGCCCTTTTTGACTGTAAAGGAGCCTGTTTCTGCTGTCATTTGAAAATACCTCCGGATATAACTCAGTGCAGGTCTTATTCTACCACCAAGGAAAAAACGCTGTCCCGCCGGCTGCTTCGCTGATGTTTCACGTGAAACATCAACAGGTCCGTGCAGGCAGGGTTTCACGTGAAACCTTGCCGGGGGTAATGCGTATGATGAGTGGCAGTTTTATTGCCTGCTGATAGAATGGACAGGATGAAGATGAATATGAACGCGGTAATCTTGTGCGAGGATGTTTCATTTGCTTATAACGGCATCCCTGCCCTGCATGGGCAGAGTTTCGACGTTCAAACGGGGGAGGTTTTTGCCCTGTTAGGCCCTAACGGCGCTGGAAAGACCACCAGCATCCGGATTCTGAACGGCCTTTTAAAGCCGCAAAGCGGCCGCTGCCGCGTGCTGGGGCTCGACCCGTCCGCGCAGGGCGCGCTCATCCGCCGGCGTACGGGCGTGTTGACGGAAACCCCGGCGCTGTACGAGCGCCTGTCGGCCTGGCAGAACCTGCATTTCTTCGGCGCCCTGGCGGGATTGAGCGTTGAAGAGATCGATGCGCGCGGCGCGTATTACCTGGACTTGTTCGAGCTGGGCGGGCGCGCCGGCGACCGCGTGGAAACTTACAGCAAGGGCATGAAGCAGCGCCTGGCGCTGGCGCGCGCCCTGCTGCACGGGCCGGAGCTGTTGTTCCTGGATGAACCCACCTCCGGCATGGATCCCGCCGCCGCGCGCCAGGTGGAGGAATTGATCTACCAGGTCAGCAAGCGCGAGAACCGCAGCGTGGTGCTGTGCACGCACCGCTTGTATGAAGCGGAAAAGGTTTGCGATCGGGTGGCGGTGATGAAAAAAGGGTCTGTCCTGGCCAGCGGATCGCTGGATGATTTGCGCGCCCGCTTTGCCCCGCAGGTCAGGGTGGCGATCCGTTTCCAGCTGATGCCTGCACTAAACACTTTGGAAGCCGTCCGGAATTTGCGCGGCGTAGCCAGCCTGAACACACGCAATGGCAATGACTGGGAGCTGCGGCTGGAATCGACCGGGGTCATTCCGGTAATCGTCCGTATGCTGGTCGAGGCAGGTGCATCCGTCGAAGCGGTGATCCCCAGCCGGGCCAGCCTGGAGGATATTTACCTGCAATTGCAAACCAACGAGCATGAGGCGCTTCAATGAACATCCGCAATATATTGATCATTGCCCGTAAAGACTGGATGGAGGTGCGCCAGAACAAATATGCCTGGGTGCCGATGCTGATCGTACCGGCCATCTTTGTGGTCGTTTTGCCGCTGATTTTCACTTTATTGATCCCGGCGCTCTCGGTCAGCCCGCAGGACGTGTTGAATTCCGATACAGACATCCAGTTTTTCCTGGAGCGCATGCCCCCGCAATTGAGCCAATATATCGACCTGCAGAACCCCATGCAATCCATGTTGGTCATTATGCTGGGCATCATGTTCGCGCCCATGTTCCTGATACTGCCGCTGATGTATGCCACCACCTTCGCGTCAGAATCATTTGCGGGTGAACGCGAGCGCAAGACCATGGAAGCGCTGCTGTACACGCCCGCCAGCGACGCGGAATTGTTCCTCGGAAAAGTAGCCGCGGCGGCGATCCCTTCGATCGGCGTGACCTGGTTGGGATTCGCACTCTACACGCTCATCCTCAACCTGGCGCCTTATCCATATATCCAGCGCATCTGGTTCCCGCTGCCCACCTGGTGGCCGTTGATCTTCTGGATCACGCCCGCCCTGGTGGTTTTGGGTATATCCCTGACTGTCATCATTTCCGCGCGCGTGCAGAATTTCCTGGGAGCCTACCAAACCAGCGCCGCTGTGGTGCTGCTGGTGGTGCTGCTGTTTGCCGGTCAAATGAGCGGCGTGCTTTACCTGAGCGTGGGTGTGGAAATGCTGATCGGGTTGTTCTTTTGGGCGGCAGCCGCGGGGCTGACCGCGCTGGCGGTGGGCGGTTTCAACCGCGAAGCCTTACTGAAGGGGTGAACTGGATCTGACGGGCGACTCCGCGAGGGGCTGCAGGTAGCCGATGGCAGTGCTGTGTTCCTCATCCATGACCAGGCGCAGGCGATGATCCTTGCGGAAATCGTTGATCTTGATCACGCGCAGGCGTTCCTTGATGGCCTCATCCGCGGGTATCAACTCTTCCAGGCAGCTGGGTGAATGATAGAAGAAGGACGGCTGAAAAACGCTTTGCGCATCATCCAGGATGATGGCCAGCGGGTAGATCTGCGCCTCCAGCAGGTCCTGGAAGAAATGCGTGCCCAGTGAAGGCTCGGGGGACGGGCCGATTTCCTTGCCGGACATTTCCACCAACGAACGCGTGTTGAAAATGTCGCTGTAGCCCACCGGGATGCCCAGGTCGGTGTTGGTACTGCCCCAGCGCCCGGGTCCTACCAGGATAAAGGGTTTGCCTTTCAAGGCTTCATTCACCTTGCCGATAGTGCGCGCCAGTTCGAAGCGCTCGTTAACTTTGAGCTTGAAATATGCCTCGGGCGGGACGAACACCACGTATTCGATGTTATCCACCAAGCCCTGCGGCACCATGAAGCGCGTCTGCAGGATGACATCATTCTCGGGCAGGTGGCCGGGGATATCTACGTCTTTGGTTTCCGCCAGGCGGCTCTGCGGCCGGCACTGCAGGAAAGTGAACAGCAGGTCCGGTTCTCCGTTGCCGGTTTCGTTGATCTGCAGGGTGAATTCCAGATCGACCGGATATTGGTAGCAGCGTTCCAGCGTTTGCAGGATGTGGCGCATTGTCTCCGCAAAGGTCGTGCGCCGCAGCAGATCCTCGAAGGTCAAAACCAGCTTGGCTTTATCGCTTTCCAGCAGGCGCGCGTGCAGCGAGGTGAAATATCCCTCTTCCTTCAATTGGGCAATATAGCGCAGGGGCGGGTAATCCGGGTTGAGCACAGCATGGATGGGCAGCGTATCCATCTTGTTTTCCTGCAGGTTGATCAGGTCAACGTATTGCTGCGAGCAGCGTTCCATGGTGCGCTGGTCGGGGGTGGGGCGCAGCAGCGGGTGGCTGAGCGCGATCAGGCGCGGATAATCGTTGCCGACCCGGTCGACGGCGCGCGTGCCCAAGCCCCATACCAGGCGCACGAACCCGTCTTCACGCCTGATTTGCGGCGCCCAACGGTACAGGTTGCGGCTGAAGGCTACGCCAGCCGCGTCCGGCAGGAAAAAGCCGTTATACGGTTTACCTTCCACGGCCATGATCAAAACGGCCATGCGTTCGTCATAGTCCTGCAAGCCCTTGCTGCGCCGGTAAAGCAGCGCGTCCGGATTCAGCGTGGAAGCGTACACGCGCGCGATGGCGGTGCATAAGGCTTTCAGGTTCTCCTTGAGCGTGCCTTGATTGGAAAGGAAAATACTGTCGTATTTCCCAGCGAAAGAGGTGCCGAAGTTATCTTCCAGCAGGCTGGAGGAACGCACGATGATGGGACGCTTGCCGATATCCTCCAGAACGCCTTCCAACCGCTCGGTGATATCACTGGGCAGATGGCCGGCTGTGAATTTCTTCAACAGGCGCGGGTAATCCGCGCGCATTTGCGCTTCATCTTTGTACTTCTGGTCATTCCAGCGTTCCAGGTCGTTCATGGCGAAGAAAGAATACATTTCATTGGAGCCGATGAAGTAGTACTCCGGTTTGCGGATGTGGCTCTGCAGCTCTTCGGGCAGTTCCTCGCTCAGGATGCGGTGCGCCAGCAGCATGCCGGCGGCCTTGCCGCCCACCCGCCCGGCGCCGATCTTGTGGTTGCGGATATCCGCCAGGTCGGGGATGGTAAACCAGCGCTTGGCAATGTTGACATAAGGCAGTTGGTCGCTGATCATGGTGCGGATCAGCACCACGCGCGATTCTTCCAGGTGGTGTTCGTATTTTTCTCGTTCGTGCGGCGGCAGGCGCAGGATCGACCAGGCGTGCTCGAAGATCAGTTCCTGGGGCGCCTGTTCGGGGTTGAAGGTCAGGTTGGGATCGGTGTGCTCAATACCGCGTTCATTCAGAATGTCTGTAACAATGTTCTGAAATTGGTCGAAGGATAAATGCTGGCTGAAGGTCAGGTCAGTCAGCTGGTCGCGCACGTGCAGGATGCGCTCCTCCCACACCTCGGTGGGTTCTTCGCCCAGCGGGTTGCGCAATCCTTCCAACTCTTGTGTCCGGATGGCCTGCTTGCGCACCAGTTCTTCAAATTCGTGTTTTTCAACGATGCCGCGCTTGTACAACTCGTGGCGCATGCGGCTGCGGATGCGGCTGCTTAAAATGGGGTATTGCCCCAGCGCCAGCGTGATACTCATCAATCGATCGGCAGAATTTGAAAAAGATTGCATGGCTCGTTTAAGTGCTTACCATTCACCAGTGACTTCAAAAGGATCTTCTTTCTGGCAGGCGGAATGTTGTCTCTGAAATCACCTGTGATATGGGGCTTATATATATTACATTTGTATATTTTATTATCCCAGATGCATGGGCATGATGACGTGTTTGTAACTCTCATCACCCACCGGCGAAAGCATGCCCGGGGTGTTGTTGGCGTTGGTTTCCAGGATAGTGTTGGGCGTGCCGATCACCTCCAGCACTTCGCTCAGGAAGCGCACGTTGAAAGCCACCAGCAATTCAGGCCCTTCGATGTTGGCGTCCACCACCACTTCACCGGAACCCATCTCCTCAGATTGGGTGGAGAATTCCACTGCGCCGGGTCCGCTTTCCTGGGGTTGGATGTTCAGACGGATGACGTAATTTCCCTCGCGGGCGATGATCTCGGCCTGCCGGCAAGCTTTCAGAAACTCGTTGGTGGAGATGATTGTGCGGGTTTTGAAGCTGCGCGGGATGATGGCGCGGTAATCGGGGAAGTTGCCTTCGATGAGCTGGGTGACCAGCTCGGCATCTTTCATGTGAAAAATCACCTGGCCGCGGTCGGGAGGGACAATCATGGTGACGGTCTGGTCGCCATCGGTGGCGATACGCGCCAGTTCGCCCAGCGAGCGGGCCGGGATGATCACTTTGACCGGATTGCCGTTGGAGTTGGAGAGTTCAGCGCTGCGCACGGCGATGCGAAAGCCGTCGGTGGCAGCCAGCGACATCTGGTTGTCATTGATTTCCATCAGAACACCCTGCAGCACCGGGCGTGCTTCATCCGCCGAGGCGGCGAACCCGACCTGGTGGATCATTTCCTTGAAGTCGGAAACATTGAGTTCGACCCCGGATGCCAGGTCCGGCACCGGCATGGGCGGAAATTCCTGCGCGTCAATACCCTTGATATCGAAATTGGAGGTGCCGCAGCGGATATTGAGCGACTGGGTGCGCGCGGTGAGCGCCAGGCTGACTTTATCTCCCGGCAGCGTGCTGATCAGGTCGGCAAAGATGCGCGCGGGGATGGTGATGCTGCCCTCTTCCTCAATCTGCGCGCCGATCCAGCAGGTGATGCCCAATTCCAGGTTGGTCGCTGAAAGCCGCAGCCGCCCTTCATCGGTGGCGATCAGGATATTGTTGAGAACCGGCAGTGTGCTGCGCGGGGATACCGCCCGCGAGACTACCCCCAGCCCGTGGGCTAATTGTGCTTGCGATACTGTCAGCTTCATGGTCAGGACCCTCCTCCTTATTCAGGTATTTCAGAAAGAGTATACAATGAGAACACAGATTTTTCCATTCTCTTTATTTTAAGACAAAAAGCGAAACCGGGTGATGCAGGTTTCGCTTTTGTTTTAGGGATGAATCAGGGGTTAGATCCAGCCGCGCAGCTGCATGGCTTTCACCACGCGGTTGATGGCCACCATGTAGGCCGCGTCGCGCATATAAACCTTTTCTTT
>Ga0172371_10000469_pt1 | contig 61998 bp, 54 predicted proteins | sample Lak12m_FD_114543 | JGI IMG/M metagenome (GOLD analysis project Ga0172371, IMG submission 114543) | Freshwater microbial communities from Kabuno Bay, South-Kivu, Congo - kab_022012_12m | ecosystem: Environmental > Aquatic > Freshwater > Lake | place: Democratic Republic of the Congo: South-Kivu... | reverse complement strand
TGGCTGGCCTGCGTGTACCCCTGTCAACGCTTCGCCTGTCGCCTTACGACGACCAACGCATGACTCGGGGCCGGTGTGGGGCGCTAACCCTTCACCGTGTGGCTCTTTCATCCACAACTCCTTCCCGGTTTTGACCGGCGCACGAAGCGTTCACCCGGATTTCCCTATGAATGAGACCGCGAGCGCCCTACCGGAGTCCCCATCCCCTAACCCCTTCCCCAAGCCTGGGGAAGGGGAATCAGAGGCCCCCTCTCCAGACTTGGCAAGGGGGTTGGGGGTGAGGATTCTTGAGCTCGCTGTGAACGATTACCGGAAGATACCTATAAGTGCCATTCACCGGTATTGTCAAGCAGAGGCAGGAGAGCCGGGCCACCACGCATGTACGCAGAGAGACAGAGGTGCTTGCCCTCCCTTTACACCGCAAGGCGCAGGCCGGTGGGCCTGTGGCGATTTCGGGATGACAGCTCCATTCCGATGAGGTAAGATTTTTATTCCGTGCTCGGCAGGGAATATTCGATCCGGCAGTGGATTCCGGCTGATCCGGTTGCGGGTGAGGATGAAAGAGCTCATTGCGTTGACCGGGGCCGAGGGCTTCGTAGGCCGTCAGTTGTGCAGGGCGCTCGCGGGCCGGGACTTCGCGGTACGGGCCCTCGTCCGCACGGCTACGCGGTACCGGAGCCTGCACAGAAAGGACTGAAGTCAGCCGCATGACAGACGTTCTCCAGTTGTTGGGCCGAAAGGCCGAGCTTTTCACCGATGATCTTCGTGACTGCGAAGAAGAGATCCGGTCCGCGCTTGGTTCGAAGAGGATCCTCGTTGTCGGAGCGGCCGGAAGCATCGGGAGAGCGGTCTCAAAAGAGCTGTTCAGGAGGAATCCGCCCGTTCTTCACCTGGTCGACCTCAGCGAGAACGGGCTTACCGAGCTTGTCCGGGACATTCGGAGCTCCATCGGGTACATCCCCGGAGAATTCAAGACGTTTTGTCTCGATTGCGGGTCAGTGGAGTTCGAAGCGTTTATCGAAAGCCAACCGCCCTATGATTACCTCTTGAATTTTTCCGCGCTCAAGCATGTCCGAAGCGAACGAGACCCTTTCACCCTCATGCGGATGATCGCTGTCAACATCTTGAGCGGAGAGCGCCTTCTCCGGTACGCGATCAAGGGGAATGCTTCGAAGTATTTTGCCGTTTCAACGGACAAGGCGGCCAATCCGGTGAACATGATGGGGGCCTCCAAGAGAATCATGGAACTATTCATGATGGGGGCCAGCTCAAGCGTTCCCGTGTCCAGCGCCCGATTTGCCAACGTGGCCTTTTCCGACGGCAGTCTCCTGGACGGCTTCACGTACCGGGTTCGGAAACGTCAGCCCATCGCTGCCCCGAGAGACGTCAAGAGGTACTTCATTACGGAAAGAGAGGCTGGAGTGCTCTGCCTGATAGCTGCGTTTGTGGGCGGAAACCGAGAGACGCTCTTTCCCAAGCTGTCTCCCCATCTGCACCTGGTGACTTTTTCCCAAATTGCCGAGATGTACCTGGAATCAAGCGGATATACCCCTTTCCTCTGTGAAACGGAGGATGAGGCTCGGGCCAGAATGGACGAGCTCTCTGCCAAAAAGATCTGGCCGTGCTATTTTTTTGACAGCGACACCACCGGCGAGAAGGAGTTTGAAGAGTTCTACGAAGATGCCGAGCAGGTCGTCTGGGATCGATTCCACGATATCGGCGTCATTCGGAATTCTGAGGGGAGCGACGCAGAACGCCTGGACCGTTTCATCACGGCCGTCACGGCCCTGCGCAATGCCAAGAAATGGGACAAAGCCGATCTGGTGGAGCTCTTCTACGATACCCTGGGCTCTTTTGCTCACCGAGAAACCTTCAAGTATCTCGATGATAGGATGTAACGATCAGACGATTCCTGGCCCTCACCTTGGTACGATAGGAGTCAGTGGTCATGATTCCAAAGAAGATCCTCTTTTGTACGGATTTCTCGAAGTATTCCGAAGCAGCGAAGCAGTGTGCCCTCGAACAGGCCAGGGCATTCGGCTCAGACGTGATCATTGTGCACGTGATCGGCTCGTGGCCGGTGCACGCATACCGGGGAAAGGTCCCCATCAGAGAACAGGAAACGGTTCACACGATCCAGGAACCGGTCAACATCGACTTGGAGCTAGTTGCCCTGGAGTTCAAGGAACTGGTCAAAGACGTCCAATCCCACACGCTCATTGGATCCCCCGCGCAGGAAATCGTAAAACTCGCGGAAGAAGAGAACGTGGACCTCATCATCATCGGATCGCACGGTTGGTCAGGCTTCAGATACCGGCTGCTCGGAAGTGTTGCGGAAAATATCCTGAGAATCGCATCGTGCTCGGTGATGGTCGTCAAGCCGCCGAAAGATCGGCGAAAGTCTTCGGACTAAATACGATGTTTCGTGCATTTGATGGGACGCGTGCTTCGCATGCTTCAACTCCGTGGAAAGCGGTGAACGACGGGAACCTCATCGTTAGGGGATCATCCACGATCGAAAGGGTCGGATACTTGCTTTGGGGACATCATGACCGCGCTCGCCGCGCCGCGCTCTTCGACTGCCAATTGTTCCATCCGCGAGCCGAACTCGGTGAGCAGGCCGTACCACGTCAGGTGGAGGAACTTCTGGTACGACTCGCTCTCATGGGTCGGCGCAATCCATCTCACCGCCAGCCCGATGCCGTCGAAAGTCCGCTCTGAGCATACCCGGGGCGATTCGGGGTGAAGCTTGGTCGGATTGACCCAAACTCTCATAGTTTGACCGTGATTAAGGACCTCTACGCTGTCGAAACCCAGTTCGGGGATCCCAGTCTGAAGCAGCGCTATGAGCTCTTCGAAAGAACGCACCCGCCTGAGCTTGGCAGTCATGAAGGCTCGATAACTGGAAACAAACTGGAAGTGGGGCCGGTTTTCAATCGCTTTGGCAAGGTGCTCGATACGGTAAAGCCGCAGCACGGCAACGACGACGCCGATGATCAGACAGCCCGAGATCACGAGAAATGCGGTCAGCGCGTCTGACTTCGGTCCCAAGACCACACTGAGGGTGATAGCGCATAACAGAGCGCTGAATGAATAGAGGATGACAACCACCCGCCGGGGGCGCTGGAATTTCTCCATGAGCCGGTGGTGCAGGTGATCCGCGTCGGGAAGGAAAATTTTCCGGCCGGTAATCCAGCGGCGCAGCACAGCCAGGATCACGTCCAGGAGTGCAATACCGAAGGGGAGGAAGGGGAGCAGGACCATCACCATGGTGCCCGAACGCTGGCCCGGCGACATGGCCGAGCAGCTCGTGGCCAGTGTCCCCAGGAGGAATCCCATGGTGAGGCTTCCTCCATCGCCCATGTAAATGGACGCTGGCGGAAAATTGTAAATGAGGAACCCCAGGAGACTCCCCGAAATGGTGAACGCCACCGTGGCGGTAAAAAGATCTCCTTTGGACCAGCCGATGATCCCGCTGGCTATCGCCGCGAAGAGACAGATGCCTCCGGCGAGGCCGTCAAGGCCGTCGACCAGATTGATCGCGTTGGTGATGGTGAGCACCGTGACGGCAAACAGCGGCATCCCCCACCATCCGAAGTCGACGAGCCCGAAGAAGGGGATGGTGGCCTTGCTCACGGAGTGTCCCCCGTACATGAGGATGGCCACGGCTACCAGTTCGCCGACAAGTTTCTTGTTCCACCCAATGCCGATGACGTCGTCCACGGTCCCCAGAATCAGCATCCAGAGGGCTCCAAGAAAGAGCGTCACCATTTGGAGACGGTCAGGTTGGCCGTCCGGAATTGCCCCGCTGAGCCCAAGGTAAGAGTAGAAGCCGAATATGAGGGCAAACGGGACGAATATGGCTGTCCCGCCGAGGAGCGGAGTAGGCTTTTCGTGGAGTCTGCGGCCGCCGGGATGGTCTACGACGCCGTACGTCAGCGCGATCCTTCTCACGAGCGGCACGCAGAGAAAGGTAACCCCGAACCCCAGCGGCCCCGCAAGCAACATCAATGTCGACATCTCAACCATGCCAGACCATCTCCGGAAACCGGCATCCGCGCCCGGTCACGCCTTCCACGGCTTTAGGCGCCTGTTGAAGAGCCGGTCCGTGCGGCGCCCTTTGCACTATGGTATCAACTTCCCCCGCGGAGGGACACATGCCCGAAGGCCGCAATAGTTTTTCGTCCTGAAAATTGGCCCCTTAGTTTTTTCCTACCACAAATCGTTTGTCTTTTCCAATCAGATTTGTGTTCCGCCCCCACGGGCCTTATAATATCTCCCGGCACGCGAGGCGGCCAAGGAGGGCCCAAGCCCGATGAACTCTCCCAAAATAGACATCCCCAGGGACAAGATCGCTGATTTCTGTCGCCGAAACGGTATCCGGAAACTCGCATTGTTCGGATCTGTTTTGCGTTCGGATTTTCGTGACGACAGCGACATCGACGTGTTGGTGGAGTTTGAACCGGGCGTGCGCGTGGGACTCCGTTTTTTCGCAATACCGGAAGAATTGTCCGAGATTATCGGCAGGAAGGTGGACCTGAACACGCCGGGATTTCTCAGCAAGTACTTTCGGGACGAAGTCATGGCAGAGGCCGAGGTGCAGTATGAGTCGCCACAGCAACCTGGTGAGCATTCGGCACATGCTGGACCATGCCAGTGAAGCAGTCAGCATGGCCCGAGGGAGAACCCGCGGCGATCTCGACTCGGATCGGCAGTTTAATCTGGCGATGGTTCGGTTGCTCGAGGTAGTCGGAGAAGCCGCGACGCGTCTTTCGCCCGACTTCTGGACCGACATCCGTCAGTTCAGTGGCAGCACATTGTGGGCTTGCGAAACCGCTTGATTCACGCTTACGATCAGGTGGATTTCGACGTTTTGTGGGACATCGTTCAGATCGACCTGCCCGACTTGATTGCAGAATTGGAGCGCATCCTGGCAGTCGAGCCTTTCTCAACCCGATAGTATCATGTTCGGCCCGACCCTCGTGCTGGCGCAAAACAGACGTGGAGATATGATATAATCATCATATTGTGCGATCTCACAGCGCGTCCGGGCTGGGCACAGCCACCGACCCGAGGCGTTCGATCAAAAGGGAGATCAGCCTGCACATGCAGACCCCAGTGACCGGAGCCGACATCGGCAGCACGCCCCTTGACCCGTTCCCGGACCTCCCGGAAGCTCTCCGGAGCGCCATCCGGGAACAGGGCAAGCTCAAAGAGTATCCTAGCGGGACGACCATCGTGGTGCCCGGGGATACCGGGTACGTGATACGATTCCTCCTCTCCGGCAGCGCCTCGGTCATTCTCCATGAGCAACAGGGCCAAGACGTGCAGGTTGAAACCATTCGACCCGGCGATCTTGTCGGAGAAATCAGCTTCCTCACGGGCCGTCCCTCTCCTCTCAACTCTGAAGTTGTGGCCCTGGAAGAGTGCACGGTGCTGGAAATCCCCGCGCCGCAATTCGAGACAGTACTGCGGAATCATCCCGACGCGGCAGTCAGCGTTTTGCGAAATCTGGCCCGGAAGGTCATCAGGCTCGATCAGAGTGTTTCCAGGAACGTTCTCAAGAAGCGGGCCCTACAGACCCTCATCAGTCGTCAGGATCACCTCTTCCCCGACTACTTCGTCAGCGAAACCGTTCGCCGGCGCACGAGCCGACAGTTGGAGGACCTGGCCCGCTCGTCGGAGGCAGTCCTCGTGACCGGCGAGACCGGAGTGGGCAAGGAGTTCATGGCCCACGCGATTTATGGGCTGAGCCCGCACCATAAGCGGGTGTTCCTCTGTTTGGATCTTCTGCGGACCTTTGCCCGGAACGAGCCCTCGGGTGACTACTGCGAGCTCCCCGAAGAGCCGACGGATCGGACGGAAGAGCAGATGAAGCTCTTCTTCGGCTTCGAAAAGAGTGAGAACGGCCGAACCCACTGGGAAACTCCCGGTTATCTCGAGTTGGTCGAGGAAGGCACGCTCCTGGTCCGAGGGATAGAGCAGCTCACTCCCATCATGCAGGCCCGATTGCTCCACACCCTTCAAGTCCGGAAATACCGGAGATTGGGGGGAACCACCGATCAGTCGTCGGATTTCAGATTAGTCGGCACCACGAATCTGGACGTTTCAGAGATCTCCCTGGAAAAGCACCCCCTATTGTACTGGCTCCTGGACCATTCCATTGCCGTTCCCCCCCTGAGAAAGCGTCGAAAGGAAATTCCGGCCCTGGCGCAGCACTACGTTACCAAGTATTGCCAGGAGCTCCACAAGGAGGTGCGGGAACTTCCCAAACTAACGGTCAAGATGCTCGTCAGCTACTCCTGGCCCGGAAACGACCGGGAGTTGGCCACAACGCTCAAACGCGCGGTGCTCCTGTCGGAAGACGGGATCCTGAGGCCCCAGGACATTTACTTCGATCTTCGGCGCATCGAAGGGGACGGAAAGATCGATCTGCTGAGGCTCCCCGCGCTCCGAAGAGCTGTGAGGAGCCCACTCTTCCCGGCCATATTCCAGAGCGCGGCAGCGCCGTTCTTTTTCATCCTCATGGCGATGCTGTTTCTCGGGCCGGCCGATCCGATGACCAATCCGGGGGGACTCTTCAGTTGGGCAGTCGGATGGCCCACCATGGTTTTCGGCGCGTTTCTCTGGGCGCGTTTCTGGTGCTCCTTGTGCCCGATGGGAACCTTGAGCCACCTTGCGAAAAAGATCCTCTCGCTGGAGATCCCGTTTCCCGCTATCCTCAAGCAGCACAGTGACGGCATTGTCGCCGGTTCGGCCCTGTTCATCATCTGGCTTGAGACTGCCACGAATATCAGGAGCTCGCCGATAAACACCGGCATTCTTCTCCTTACCATCTTCCTCTTGGCCGTGATTGTCTCGGTGATCTTCGAGCGTCAATCCTGGTGCCGATATCTCTGCCCCCTGGGCGGCATGATGGGCGTTTTTGCCAAGGTCTCACCCTTCGAGCTCAGGGCAGATCGCAACGTCTGCGCCTCCCAGTGCGCGACGAACGAGTGCTTCGTTGGAACGAAAGACCGTGAGGGGTGCCCCTTCGGTCAGATGGCGCCCACACTCCGCAGTAATCGATTCTGCAAAATGTGCGGCCTTTGCATCAAAAACTGCCCTCACGGGGCTATCAACTTAAATCTCCGGGTCCCGGGGAGAGAAATCTGGGAAATCAGACAGGTGGTGGCTGTTACAGCCTTGCTGGTGATCAGCATGTACGGTGGGCTCTTGAGTGATATGGCCCATAAGATGACCCTGTATCGGAACTGGGTCGCTCACGTGCCGCCCATGCCCGAAATCCTTCAATTCACCCTCTTCTTCCTCCTGGTGCTGGTGACGTGCAACGTGCTCGTGGTGGGAGCTTCAGCGGTATCGAGGATCACTTCCGGCGAGACGGTGAAAGAAAACTTCGCCCGGTACGGCCTGGCTCTCTTGCCACTCGTGTTCACCGGATACATGGCATTTCACCTCTATTACCTTATAAATCTGGGAGTCTACTTTCCCATTGTGCTCTGGCAAACGTTTCACTTCGAGATCTTCCGCCAGTTGATCATCACGGTTCCCCCTGCCTGGACGCTTTTCCTTCAGAAGACCCTCGTCTGGGTCGGGCTGACGGGAACCGTCGTGATCGGTTATCGCCTCAGTCGCGGCAAGCACGATGCGGCAGTCAAATCCTTGGCCGAGTCCCTGCCTCACGCGGTTGTTGCCATAGGCTTCGCCCTGCTCCTGATCAAGACGATTGGGGATTTTTTCTCCTGATAATCTCGTACGATTGTGAGGGCCGTCGCTCAGTATTCGTAAGGCAAGAAGAGTTTGCGGTGTTCGTCCAGGGCAAAACGGTCGGTCATTCCGGCGATGTAATCGCATACGACCCGTTCCGGCTCATCCTGTTCCTCGCGGATACGCTTTTGAACGCCGGGCGGAAGCTGGGAGGTTCGCTCGACGTATTCCTGAAAGAGGTCGCGCAGGAGACGATAGGCCTTGAACTGCATCCTCATGATCTTGTGATGGGTATAGAATCGTGTGTGGAGGAACTGATTGAGCTGTTCTTTCCACTGTTGCATTCGTGGTGAAAAAACCGCCACCGGTTCTGGGTTCCCCGCGATGTCTTCAGGGCTGGGGTACTCTCCTGTCGAGAGAGTGTCTTCCGTCGCGGCGACGAGGTCCCTGATAAACGTATCGATTAAGATGCGGATACTCTGGTACCGGAACGTGTCCCGATCGAGATCGGGATAACGCTTTTCGAGCAGTTCGGTAACATGATTCCACAGATTCAGTTCGCTTAGGTCGCGCTCATCGAAGTATCCCGACCGGAGTCCGTCCTCGATGTCGTGGCAGTTATAGGCAATCTCGTCGGCAAGATTAACGAGCTGGGCTTCCAGTGATGGTTGCGGATCGGTGATGAATTCGGCCACAACATGCTCGGGCGCCTGATCGTACACCGTGGAGTGGCGTATGATGCCGGCCCGGGTTTCATGGGTGAGGTTGAGCCCCGGAAATTCCGGGTAACGCGCCTCGAGGAGATCCACCACCCTGAGCGACTGACTATTGTGCTCAAACCCCGCGTGATCGTGCATGAGATCGTGGAGAGCCTGTTCCCCGGCGTGCCCGAAAGGCGTGTGCCCGAGATCGTGAGCAAGCGCCACGGCATGGGTGAGGTCCTCGTTCGCACCGAGGTACTGGGCCACGCTGCGGGCAATCTGAGCCACCTCGAGGGTATGAGTGAGCCGGGTCCGATAATGATCGCCCTCATAGTAGGCGAACACCTGAGTTTTGTATTCCAGTCTCCGGAACGCCTTGGAATGGATGATACGGTCTCTGTCCCTCTGGAACGCGGTGCGGTACGGGCACTCCTCTTCCGCAAAGACGCGGCCTTTGCTCTTTTCCGCGCGGAGCGCGTACGGAGCGAGGTAAATTCTTTCCCGTTGTTCTTGTGTGGCGCGTCTGATGATCACGGGTTCACTCCGCAAGCATTGCCGATGGACCGGGCTCACGAGAGCGCCCGTGTCGCCATCGGGCTAGGCATCCTCCGACCTCATTTGGGAGAGGACACATCACGGTGGGGGATCGCTTGAAAAGGCCGTGCCCCTCCGGGACCCGGCAGGGTGACGTTCACGAGCAAGGCAAACGCGGCGACCACGGCCAGTGAAATCCCTACCCACACGAGCATTCTCCGCGGGGAGAGGAATGCCGGGGCCGCGCTCCTGACAGCCTTGCGCTCGGCAGGAAAGCGGAAGCCGTCAGCCGAGGCCTCGCACGCATCCGCGAACAGGTTTCCACCCGGCCGATCAGGCGCCGGTGGCGGTGCTTCCGGCGTGTGCGCCGGGCCTTGGCCTCCGGGAGGTGCGGCGAGCGGAACCGGAACCCGAGGAGCACGCGCCAGCGGCGAAGGTGCGGCGGCAAACCCGATGCCCGAGCAGTGCGGGCACCGGACCTTGACTCTTCCTCCGGCCGAAATGCGGCTCTCATCCACTCGCATCATTTTTTCGCAATGGGAACATCGTACGATCATTGGTGACGGGTCCTCCTCCCGAGGCGTCGGAGCGGTCGCGGTGAAGTTCGAGGAAAAGAATGGTACCACCCGCCACGGCGCAGGGAATCAGGAAGATGTTAAGAACAGGAATCGAGGCCACTGCCACGTTGCCCAGCCCGAATCCGATCGTGGAGCGCAGGCTTTCACGGAGAAACCGGCGCTTTTCGGCAAAGGAGAACCTTCTCCTGTCCATGGGATACCCGAGGTACTCGTACGTAAAGAGATAGGCTGACAGGAGAGCCCCGAGCACGGTGAACAGGAGCGATCCGACAACGGGAATCAGCAACAGCAGGAGCCCTGCCCCGAGGAAGATCACGTTAATGGCCAAAATCTTGAATGAATGGGAAATGGACCGTGCAGAATCCCGAAGCACTCCTGCGAGAGAAAAAGGAGCGTCGTGAACAGCCCCGCGCACCAGCTCCTCGGTCTTGTACGAAATAATTTCATTGAACGGTGAAGACAGGACCGAGGCAACCCGCGTCACCACGAGGCACGACACCAGAATCACCAGGAGGGTGACAATGATTGCCAATCCGTACGACAGAATTCGCCAGTACCACTCGCCGGCCTGGTACGGTTCCGCCAGGTGAAAAATAAACCGGTAGAGCAGCGCAGAGGAAATCCCGAGTATTCCGCAACTGATCGCCAGAGGAGCTGCTGCGAATTTCCACAGCTCCCGATGGTTCCAGAGGAAGAGGGCGCCTCTGAGGAGGTACAGCGGGGCCGGAACATAGTGTCCATTCAGCATCGACCTACCGTTCATGAGCCTGACCATAAACCGGCTCCGCCGGGGGCCTGAATCCTTAGTAAGTCTTTATCATAAATACGGCGACATATTCCGAGGCCCGTGTCACTCGACCGCGTACACATATCGACTTCGCCGGCCATCTTGGTGGGACAGGCATCTTGCCTGTCATTCATGGACAGGCCAGGCGCCTGTCCCACCAAAGCCCGGCAATGAGCTTCACCCGAAACGGTGAGCCCAGAGGGCTCCGAATGCGTGACCGAACTTATGAAATGCCACACTGAGGTCCGGCGGTTCCTTCCAAAACCTTTCGGGGTCATTCCTCACACCTCGGCAGACCGAAGCGGGTGTGCAGCGTCACGTCAACTTCTTGATCAGCTTGGTCACTTCTCCGGGATCGGGAAACCGGAGAGCCTTCTGCTTTGAGAAGAGCTTCTTCCCCTGATATTCGACTTCGAAAACGCCTCCGCTGGAACGAACAAGCTCTGATGCAATTCCCAGCTCTCGCTTCAACTCTTCCGCCAGACCGGCAGCTCTCGGTTCGTAGTTTCACATCCCGCAGTAGGTTATCTTGCAGATGTCCATGACGATCTCCAACCTCCGTGTCCTGCAATGGCCATTCTTATCAGCGGAATGATTATATTCGTGGGAATCACCGATGGCAAGAGCCTCCGCCGGCCGGCCGGTCGCCCCGACGCTCGGGTCGATACCTCGCACATGCCATAGCGGTGATAAATCACTCCATTGGCTAGGTTTTCCGCTTCACCGGTATTCGAGGACGTCGAGCTTCACCTTCCCCACCATCTTCAACACCGAGCTCGCGGCATCTTCCGGTTCGTCCGAAGCGATTTTGATGTGGGTTGCATCCGCGGGGATCTGTTTGAACGTGGGGTCAACCGCCAGCCACTTGTTGTTCACGTAGGATTCCGCCCAGGCGTGATAGAGGAACCCGCCCTGATCGGTGTACACGATTCCCGTGACCTGGCGGGTGGGAATCTTCCGGGACCGTGCCAACGCGGTGTACAGAGCCGTATGCCCCCGACATTGCCCCTCTTTTCGGCGCAGGACTTCCAGAGCGGTAAAGGCGTCCTTCATCCGGTTTGCGATATTTTCGGCCGTCCAGATCACGAGCTTGGCGACCTTGTCCATGTCCCTGTCTTTCGGCGAAACGATCTTCTCAGCCTGGGAGACGATCTCCGGATGGTCGGCCTTGATGGCGTACGTGGAGGCCAGGTACTCCCCAAGGTCGGAAGCCGCGGCCCTGCTGCGCTCCCTGTCTGTGGTCCCTTCCGACTGGGGAACGCCTTCCGCACGCACGGTCACGAAGAACCCCTCTTCCGGTTTGCCCGCGACGGCGGGAGCCACCTCCTGGCGATGGTCCTGAGCGATGAGGGCCGAATCGATGCCCTTCATCCTGACTTTCATAAACTTCGTCGTCTCCGGACTCCGTATCGGCTTGTCGACCCGGATGAGGCTGAGATCCAGAATGATGTCTTTCCCGGCCGTCTTTTGGGTGAGGAAGCGATCCACGGTGGACTTGTCTTCAAGGATGACGACGAGGTCTCCATCGAGGGCCCTCTCCAGCACGGTCAGGCCTTTCGCGTTGAGCCACGAGTCAACGTGTGAGCGGCCGGTTGTGTTCCTCACCTTCCAGACCTCGCCGTTGGGTCCGGGATCACCCCTGACCAAAGAAACGAGCTGGTCGACCTTCTCAATCCCCTGTTTTTCCGCGTTGAACACACGAAACGAGTAGGTCGTGCCGTCCTTGAGGCCACGGAGAGCCGGCAGAAGGGTTTTCGCGCTCGAATGGTACACCTGCGCGTCTATCGGGTATTCGCGGCTAACCTTTTCGCCGTCTACTTCGATGTCCACGACAAAACGATCTCCTTGTCTCGATCCGGTCATTTTCAAATTCTTGCCGTTCATTCGCACCGCGGAATCAAAGGAAATCATCGTGAGATCGGGACGAACCCTGACCGATTCGCTCATGGTCACTTCGTCGGTCTTCTTCATCGCGGTCAACCGCATGAGCGAGTCGCTCTTGATGACGAAGTCAGGACCGCTCGGTTCAATTTTGAAATGGCTGTACCCGATCTTGTCTTCCTTGAAATACGTGCCGTACCACGCCTCCCGAAAGGGAAGCTTGTCCAGCGTGACGTATCCTTCCAGCGGCCTCGCGGGCTGGGATTGGCCCTGACTGAGAGAATGGAGCACACAGGATGCCTGCGACATCAAGACCAAGAAAATGATGATGAACCGGCGCAAGGACGTCACCATAACTCTCCGTGAACGCTCCGGGACGGTAAGTTGTCGAGGCCCGGATTCGGCAATCCCGAGAACCGTTTCTCATTGGCGCTGGCGCGTCATGTTGAGTCCGACCACTCCCACCACGATCAGAAGAAGCCACAACACCTTGACGGGGGTCACCGACTCTTTGAAGTATAACACGCCGATGATGGCAATGAGCATGGTCCCGAATCCTCTCCATACGCAGTCTGGGCGGTGCTGCTTGATTCCGAAACCTTTCGTAGGAATCAAGCGGAACATCCAGGGCTTCATGGAGAGGGATCGTGAAAGGGATCGGGCGTCCCCGCGGCGGCAGGGCGGCAGGTCTTGCAATCCGCCTGCTCCGGATCAAGCGCCTCCTCCAGGGAGCAAGGAACGAGAGACACCCCGAAGTGAGCGCTGAAGGATTCCGCCACGGCTCTTCGCACGGATTCCAAGCTCACGGCCCTCTCGACCAAATCGTTGACGCTCACGAGTCGAATCCCCGGCAATCCGCATGAAATGATGTATTTGTTCGGGTCAACGGGCACGGCCACGTTGAGACTGAAGCCGTGCGACGTGATGCGCCGCTGAATCCTGACCCCGATGGATGCGATCTTGTCCTCGGGGCCGGTCCAGACTCCAGGGCGGCTTGGCCGGCGTAAGCCGACCAGTCCGAAAGAAGCCAGAGTCCGGATGATCACCTCTTCCACACCGCGCACATATTCCCGAGCTGAGAGGCGGAGTGCCCTGAGGTCAACTATCGGATACCCGACCAACTGCCCCGGCCCGTGATAGGTCGCTTCACCTCCCCGGTCGACCCGGTGAACCGCAACTCCCTCGCGCTGGAGCTCACCCGAGGACATGTGCAGGTGGCATGATTTACCCCTCACACCCAGCGTCACCGTGGGCGGATGTTCGAGGAGGATGAGCACATCCGGCCCGGGCTGCCGAATTTTCCGTTCCACGATCCTCTGTTGGAGGTCAAGGGCCTTGAGGTAATCGGTGGTAGTGAGCTCGAGGAGAAGCATGGCGTCCGGCGGCCTCGGCGGGTTGCGAAGTGGTCTGCTGCCTGGAAGTGGTTGAAAACCCTCTTCCTGTTAAACGGTGATGGTACGGCGCGCTTCCGAAAGCGCCCAAAAATCCGGGCGGTTCCCGAACCGCGCCGTACAAAATTCCGAAGCCATGGGACGCGTTAACGAGGGTTTGCAACCACTTCTGAGTTCGGTCACGCATTCGGCGCCCGTTGGGCTGACCGTCCCGAGCGAAGCTCCTTTCCGGGATTCGGTGGGACAGGCGTCTTGCCTGTCAATGAATGACAGGCAAGACGCCTGTCCCACCAAGATGACCAGCGAAGTTGACCTGTCAGCGCGGTCGGGTGACACCGGCGCCGGGACACGTCACTGTACCTATGCAACCGAATACCAAGGGCCGTAGCGTGCCTTTGATTTCCTGCCCGAACATCGCCACGAACCCCTATTCACGCGGAGGCGGAGCGCCTCCCTCCGGACTTTCTCCGCGAGGAGGTGTTTGCTCGGGTGTTCCGGCCCCCGGCGCGGGCGCGCCGCCTTCTGCCGCTTCCGGTGCGGCAATCTCCTGAGTGGGAGTCGGTTTGGAGGGGATATTGAGCACGCCCGCACTCAAGAGGCGGCGGCGGCTGGGTCGGGAGATGACGGTTCCCGGCGGAGCCGCGTATGAGGGGTGCTGAAGATCCATCCCCGAGCATTTCCAGATATAGACGAACGCGTCCATCACGTCGTTGATGATATTGTTGTAGATGTCGTTGAGGTGCCGGTTTGTCAGCACAATGAAGGCCTCGAATTTGTCCGGCGCCCGAAACATGGCATAGACGTCCTGCTTCATGAACGGCGGGTAATCCTCGTTCCTCACGTGCTTGAACGCCGGCATGTCCGCGGGCTTGAGCCGCTCCATGAGCTCGCCCAAGGAATGAAAGTCGCCGTACCCGTCATAGTACATCCAGACGTCTATGACGTCCTCGACGATGGCTTCGTCGAACGTTCGGCTGAACCGCTCCAGGTACTCGAGATCGGGAAATTCCGGCATCTTCAGGAGGATAATGGAATACATGATCATGCCGAGCCGTCCGGCCAAATTCCCGGGAGCCGTATCCAGCTTGATGTCACCCCCTTTCAGAGCCTGAACGCAATAGGGAATATCGCGATGAAGCCGGTTGAAGGCTTCCCGCCGAATCTCCTCCAGGTCCTTGAGCTTCCCGAGGTGACCGAACCGGATGTCGCGGGTCATGAAGGTCGCTCCACGCAGGTAATCGATCCGGTTCTGATAAATATATTTACCCATAGCCCGCGGCAGCAGTTTCAGTAGATCTTTTGTCGCGACTTCCAGGAAGGTCACATGGGTGTCGTACACGACATACGCTCCCGCCGGAAGCGTGAAAACGATGACAAGCAGGCATGCTGCCAGTAAACTCAAGAGCCGTCGGTTCATGGAGGTTCCTCCTTCAAAAGGAGATCTCGCGCAGGGATCTCCCACTTGGAGAAGGATATCATAGTTTCTTGGCAAAAAGCAACCGAATTTTCAATGCAATAGGCTGGTAACATAATGAAATGGATTATAGTGACTCCCGGCTGCCGTACTTCGCCTTCCAGCGAGCCAGCACGCTGAGGGCGTCGAGAGGAGTGAGGCGGTTCGGATCGATCTCCGCGAGCTCCCGGGCCAGCTCGTCTGAGGGATCGCCGAAGAGCTCGGTCTGACGAGGACCTTCCTGGGACTTCTTCTTGGGCGAGCGGGACCGCGAAATGCTCGGTCTTCCTGAAGGATCGATTTCGTTCTTTTCGAGATTGGCAAGGATTTCCCTCGCCCGCTTCACCACGGGACCGGGGATGCCGGCGAGCCGTGCGACCTGAATGCCGTATGACCGGCTCGAGCCTCCGGGGACGATTTTCCTGAGAAAGATGACCCGGTCCTCCCACTCCCGGACCGCGACGTTGAAATTACGAACCCGCTCCTTCACGAGGGCTATGTCCACCAGTTCGTGGTAATGGGTGGCAAAGAGCGTACGAGGTCCGCCGTCCGGCCTGTCGTGGAGGTATTCGCTCACAGCCCACGCAATGGAAAGGCCGTCAAAGGTGCTGGTGCCTCGTCCAACCTCATCGAGGAGCACAAGTGATCGCGGCGTAGCATTATGGAGGATTTCCGCGGTTTCGTTCATTTCCACCATAAAGGTGGACTGTCCGAAGGCAAGATAGTCCGCGGCTCCAATCCGGGTGAATATCCTGTCCACCAGCCCGATGGACGCCTCCTTGGCCGGAACGAATCCCCCCATCTGCGCCATGAGGACGATCAGGGCTGCCTGACGCATGTACGTAGACTTCCCTGCCATATTCGGGCCCGTGATGATGAGAATCTGGTTCGATATTCGGTCCAGGAGCAGGTCGTTCGGCACATAGGCTTCCTGGTGGTCGAACGTCTCGACGACTGGGTGACGGCCTTCCACGATGCGGATTTCATCGCCGTCGTGAACCGCAGGTCGAGCGTACCCTCGCGCAACCGCGACTTCGCTCAGGGAAACGAGCACATCCAGAGAAGCGATCGAGGCGGCTGTTTCCTGAATGCGGGGAATGACTTCCAGAAGCTTGCTCCTGAGAAGGCTGAAAATCTCTTCCTCGAGCTCCACGATGCGATCTGTGGCATTGAGGACCTTGAGCTCGTACTCCTTCAGGTCCTCCGTGATGTACCGTTCCGCGTTGACCAGCGTCTGTTTCCGGACGTAATGCGGAGGAATCTTGTGCTGATGGCTCCTCGTGATCTCGATATAGTACCCGAATACCCGGTTGTAGCCGACTCGAAGATTGGGTATTCCGGTAGCGTCGCGCTCGTGGGCCTCGATTCCCGCGATCCATTCTTTGCCCCGCAGGCTGATTGACCGCAATTCGTCAAGCTCCGCGTTGTATCCTTCCCGGACGACGCCGCCGTCCCTCGTTCCCGCGGGTGGGCTGTCCACGAGAATTGCCGCTATCGCATGGGCGACGTAGGTAAGGTCGTCCATGTTCCGCAGAGATTCCGCCATGGTGGTATCAAGCCCGCTCAGAAGACTGATGAGCGACGGAATGCGTTCCGCGGAACGGCGAAGGTGTACCAGATCCCGAGGATTCGCACTCTTCAGGGAGATCTTGCCGCAGATTCGCTCCAGGTCGCCGATCTCCTTGAGATTCTCCCTCAGCTCCTCCCTGAGGACCCCGTTTTCGGTCAGCGCTTCGACGGTTTCGTTCCTGAGGCGGATCTCTCCGAGATCGAGAAGCGGATAGGAGATCCATTTCCTGAGGAGCCGGGCTCCCATTGGCGTGCTCGTCCGGTCCAGCAGGCGCAACAGCGTCCCTGCGGTGGCGCCGTCCCGCAGGCTCCGGAAGATCTCGAGATTCCTGAGGGTTGCGTGGTCGAGCACCATGTAGTTCCCGAGATGGTACACTCTTGGGGGTTTGATGTGGGCCGGCGCGTCGGACCGTGCCTGCCGGACGTAATTGATCATCATCCCCGCGGCCAGGATGAGGGCCGAACGTTCCGAGAGACCGAATCCTTCCAGGTTGCGGACGCCGTACTGCTCTTTGAGCGCGTCCGCGCACCCCCGCGGGTCCGCCATCCACTCATCCACCGAATGCACGTACCCCGAGCCGTCCGTCATGCCGCGAATTTGGTGATCATCCGGCAGTCCCTCCGGAATGATGATCTCCTTCGGTTCCAGCCGCTGCACCTCCTGCGCGGCAAGACCGAGCCGAGACGTCTCCGTGACGAGGAAATCGCCGGTCGAGAGGTCGAAAGCCGCCAATGCCACTATCTCCCCGCGGGCAGCGAGGGCCACGACGAAATTGTTCTCGTCGTCCTTGAGCGATCCCGGCTCATCGGTCAATCCGGGGCTCAGAACCCGGGTGACCTCGCGGCGCACGATGCCCTTGGCTTGCCGCGGGTCTTCCATCTGATCGCACACGGCAACCCGTTCGCCCGCGGCGAGCAGCCTCGATATGTAGGCCGATGCCGCATGGTGCGGAAACCCGCACATGGGAACGCCCTCTTCTTTATTTTTGTCACGGGTGGTGAGAGCGATTTCCAGGATACGAGACGCCTTTTTCGCGTCGTCGAAGAACATCTCGTAGAAATCCCCCATGCGGAAAAGCAGGATCGCGTCGGGGTGACGTTCCTTATTTTCCCGGTACTGGCGCATCATGGGTGTGAGGTTCTTCTCGCCCACTGCCGACTCACCTGCACGACTGAGTTGATTGTGGAGACAGAATAGCCGCTCGGTGGAACGCTGTCCATCGGGGAATGTGGCAGGCTCATGTGTTATGGCGTCCCGCGTTGCAGATTGCGGGATCTTTTTCTTCAGGAGACGGTTCACCGCAGAGAACGTGGAGGTCGCGGAGCAAATCCTACTTTCTAATCTCTGCGTTCTCCCTCTGAATCTGCGGCCCTCTGCGAAATCTGCGGATCATTCCGGACAAATCGTCGCTTCAATTCTCCACGTTCTCTGCGCCTCTGCGGTGTGTTCTTGGTTTCAGCCGCTATCATGCTGACCGAAGCCTGCCGCGAACTTCAAGGCGCGTGGCTAGAGCGCCTTTGCGCTGACGGAACTGGTCACGCCAGGGCACATAGACCTTAAACGGGCGTTGTGAAGTGTTTCACCGCCGCGGCCTTCTTGCTCGCGGGAAGCGATCGAAACAGAGCCGTGAGCTCCGGGAGATCGAACTGAAGCTCCACCATACCGGTTTTCGACCTCGCAACCCGTGGAGCGCGGCCACCCGCGGCTGCCTCGAGAAACGGCCCGATTTCAGCGGCCGGAACGCCCTTGATCTGCCGCTTGACGAACGCCGGGTCGATAGACCAGGCTTCCGCGAGGAGATCGGGAAAGAAATCGGCTGTCCAGGACGAGAAAAAGAGCACACGTCTCACCGTCGGAGACCCGTCGTGGTATTCGAGGAGTATCTGTCTGGCATCTCGATCCGACGGAGGCGATGCCATCCTCAGAAGGGCGCCGCTCTCGCCGTGGGGAAGGTTTTCCAACAGCAGCAGCTCTTCCAAGGTCAGCGGCATTTCTGCCAGCGCATCTCGCAACGCCGGACACAGTCTCCTGAAGGTTTGTGCGTCGACGTCTTCAAGCAGATCCGCCAACTCCGATGCGCTGAACCCTTTGAGAGAGACCCGACCTGCCAGAGCCTCCCGGTAGTGCTCCACTTGCTGGAAGAGGATCAGGATCTGATGGGGCGTCAGCCGGTCCCACGGTATTTGGTCGATCAGCACGGCCACTTCCGCTTCGGGGCGCTTGATCAGTTGATCGAGGAGAATCTCAAAGTCAAACTCGTCAAGCATGCCCTGGGAAGAGAGAACGCGGCTCACCTGATCAGGCACGTCCGACACGACCGCCATCCGACACCAACGCTTGAAGAAAGCGTCTTCCGACGGAGATCCCGCGGTGTCCCACTCGAAAGCGACCGTCTCGAGAAGCTTCTGCGCACACCGAACAATCTCGCGAGTCAAGAGAGAGGCTTCCTGCTCTTCCAATCCCTCGGCCAGTTCGTGGATCAGGTCCAGGACCGAGTCTTCGAGCTCCTCGGAAAAGTCGGGCGCGCCGTCGCCAAAATCGAGCCTATCCAGAAAGCCCCGGATGTCGGCCATGCTTACCGCAACCGGGTCGGGGCAGTCCATCAATCCAGATATAACCAGCGTGTTGATCAGAGCCTCACGGATTGAATCGACCTCTGCAAGATTCTCCGCCCGGACATGGGGAGAGCGATTGAGCAACCCGAAGGGGAGCAACCGTCGAAGCCGCAGGATGAATTCGTATCGCTCGAGCTCCGTCTCATAGTAATCCACCGTCCCCATCGTCGAGAACAGCTCGTCCGCAAGCTTGAGCGACCCGATGGTGTAGATTTCGCTCTCGGTGAAGATGCTCATTTCGGTGAGACGCTGGCAGGAGAGATCGGTCAAGCATTCGTATTCCGTTGAGCTCACGAGAATTTCCACGCGATGGTTCTGAAGGAGCGATCTCCACCGCGAGCGAAGCTTCGCAATCCTGGTGTACGCCAGCCGAAACAGCTCGACGGGAGATCCCTCCATCAAGAGGTGCACTCCTTCGAGGAGATTCCCCTTGCTCCTGATCTCCAGTCCCACGCCGACGAGCTTGAGGACCGTCTCTTGAACCTTGGCCAGTTCCTCGATGGACCGGAAATCCACCTCCTTGTCCAGCACGTACTTATTTGCCATGGCCACCGAGATTCTGATGATCTCGTCGGCTCGGTCGCGCGTGAAGATCCCTTCCTCCATGCCTGCGCTTACCACTTTGCTCAGGAACGTCTGTTCGTCATGAACAACGAGGCCGAATGAATCCATGAATCTTGTCCCCTGATTGATGCCAAGTTCCGTTCAAACTGGTGACCTCCTCGATGGGGAGGTGGTGGGCAGGCATCTGGAAGTGTCTCAGAAGTCATTATACAGAAAAGATCGTGGCACGACCCGGAATGATCCAGTTCCGGGGTGGCCTGGACGTATAACGTCCAGGCCACCCAAAGCCGGGATCGACGATTCCCGTGGCGCCATACCTGTCTGGTCGCAACTTCTGAGACAGTTCAGATGCCCGTCCCAACAACAAGGAAGGCTAGCGGTCGAATTGCCTACGGTCATGCCGTTGGTGCGGGAAGTGCCAGCCGCATGGTTGTTCGCACCCTTTACCGCACCCGTTCCAGGTACTTCCCGGTTCGTGTGTCGATTTTCAGAACATCCCCCTCATTGACAAAAAGAGGAACCTGAACGGTCAAACCTGTCGCCAGGGTCGCGGGTTTCGTTGCGCCGGCTGCCGTGTCGCCCTTCAATCCCGGCTCGGTGTGCGTCACCGGCAAGGCCACAAAGAGCGGAACGTCCACACCGATCGGCTTGCCGTTGTGGAACAGGACCGTAACGGTGACGTTCTCCTGGAGATAGAACCTGGCGTCCCCCAGTTGCTCGATGGTCAAGAATGACTGCTCATACGTCTCGTTGTCCATAAAATGAAAGGCGCCCTCGCTCTCGTAGAGGAACTGCATCTCCTTCTCTTCGAGATCGGGTTTGTCCACCTTTTCGCCGGATCGGAATGTCCTGTCGATGACATTCCCGGTGATCATGCTCTTCAGGGTGGTCCTGATAAACGCCCCCCCTTTACCGGGTTTGACGTGCAGAAAATCTACGATGGCAAAGGGCTCGCCGTTGAGCTCTATCTTGAGGCCCTTTCTGAAATCAGGGGTGGAATACATGCTATCCTCTCAGACAAATAGAGTGACCCGCGTTGAAAATTACGGGATCTTTCATAGATAACGGCTATGGCGGCTGCCAAAAATGCTGTCCGATAAGGCAAAACGTTCCTTGGCAGTCGGTAGGCGCCGGCCTCCGTGCCGGCGCATTTTGTCTATGCAAATCAAGTAGTTCGGCTCTCCAGGGACCCCGGATCAGGGTCCGGGGCAGGCTCTGGGCCCTACCGTTTTTCGTACAACGCGGGGTGAATGACAGGTCGAGAATTCTGGCAACTGCTCTAACCGCCGAGAACGTGGAGGTCGCAGAGCCCTTTTCGGGCACGCCCCCGCAATTTTCGCACCCGGTCTCCAATCATTCATAATGGAGTCTCGGAGTACTCTGGCCGGCGTCAAGCGGTCAATCAACGGAGATCAAATCTTTTGGCATCCGGGAGAGCAATTCCGGACCGGAACGGTCCAGGTAGACAAGGCTCTCCAGTCGCACGCCCCCCACGCCCTCCAGGTAAACGCCGGGCTCGATGGTGAAGACCATTCCTTCTTCCAGCACGCCTCGGCCCCTGGGCGAGAGCTGTGGCGGTTCATGGACCTCGAGGCCGACTCCATGACCCAGCCCATGGAGGAAATACTTCCCGAATCCGGCCTGCTCGATCACGTGCCGGGCAGCGCGATCCACATCCCGCACGCCCACTCCCGGTCTTGCCTTGACAAGAGCAGCGTCGTGCGCGTCCCGCACGGCCTGATAGATCTTACGTTGGGTCGGCGAGGGAGTCCCCACGATACACGTGACAGTCTCGTCGCTGTTGTAACCCTGCAAACGGCACCCAAAATCGATTACCACCAACTCGCCCTGTTCAATGACCTTTTGCGTAGCCCTGCCATGCGGCAGAGCGCTACGTTCTCCTGATGCCACGATGGTCTCGAACGCCACCCCGTCCGCACGGTTTCGACGAAAGAGCATTTCCAAGTCCGCGGCCACCTCGGATTCCTGCTTGCCGCGGATTCCCGAATCCAGGAGCCGGGCACACGACTGAGACGCAGCGTCGGCTGCCGCACGTATCTTTTCAATCTCCCGGGCGCTCTTGTGAATCCGGAGGTTCTCAAGCATCGCACGCTTGAGCGGAACGACATCGAGCTGGGGCACTCGCCTCAGCAGGCTGTGGATGAATTCGTAACTGACCCGGCCGGCTTCAATGCCGAGCCGTCGAACAGCGGAAGAGATCAGGCAACGCTTCAGCGCGTCAACCTTACCCCGAACGACATGGACCTGACAGCCCGTCGCCTCTTCCCGTGCTTGCGTCTTGTACCGTCCATCGGTAAACAGGTGCACTGCCTGGTGGGTTATCAACAGGGCGGCATCTGACCCGGTGAATCCCGAGAGGTAAGTCAGATTGACGGACGACACCACCTCTGACCGATTCAAAAGGAGTGCGTCCAGTCCCATCCTGGACAGGCGCTTCTCCAAAGATCCCACATGATCGTTCATGACTTGGCCGATCGCGGCGCCCTGAGTTGCTCGAGATTTTTCAACCAGTGGAGCATGACGTTCAAGAGATCCCGATCGCCCTTCTTCTTGCGCGCCTCGTCTCTGGCCTGCCGCAGCGACTCGTCTCCCGGATTCTTCGCCACCAACCGGTCGATGATCTCCAGGGCTCGGTCGTAGTGCCGCTGTCTCATAAGCGCATTTGCCGTGGCCGCGGTCTCGGGAAGGAACTGCCGAGAGTCCCAATCCGCTGCTTCACGGGGCCCCGAACAGGGAAACTCCTCGGATGACGCGGGTGAAGCCGCAGGCGCCCTCTCTGACGGCGCATACCCCGAAGTCCGAAGAATGGGCGTCAGGCCTGCGCGGTCCCGCATGTCTGCGGATAGCATTCTGAAGGTTCCCTGGAGAATCTGGTGAAGGGTCTTGTACCGGACGCCGGCCTGAACATCCCCCCGCGCCAGCAGCGCCTGGCCCATGAGATCCAGGACCTCAGCCGCGCTGAAATAGGTTTGCTCCAGGTCTTTGAGCGCCTCCAGCGCCTCCTCCACTCGATTCTCCTCCAGAAGGGATCGAGCCCTTCTCAGGCACTCTTCCATATCCGGACCGTGGGCAGGTGCAGGTGTCAAGGCTAGTCCTCCGTCTGGGAACCGAATGCCTCGCTGAACCATCTCAGCCGACGGACAACAACTCTCAGAATTCATTAAATAATCTAAAACGATCCTTGAGTCAAGGGGCTTTATGGCCTTGCCTCCTGCCCCTTGTCCGGTTTCAAGCCGAGGAGCACATTCCTTCGCGGCGACAGGAACCGCGTTCGCTTTCGCGACGCGACCTCGGAGGCACAACAAAAATCCCGGCCTGCCTCCGGATCGCGGGGTCAGGCCGGGAAATCTATGGCGAAACTGTCGATCGCGTCAGGGATTGCCGTTAGCTCTGCCTTGCTAAAGCAGCCTTGGCACGGGCGACTTTCAGCTTGTTCAGAATGATTGTGTGCTCTTCAGGATTCGCCGCGGAATCGACCGCCACCAGCTCTTGCTCCAGTCGGGTAATCTCGTTGAGCGCTTCAGTCGGGTCGATCTCTTCCACCGCATATGCTTCGTCAGCAAGAATGGTAACTTGATCCTTGAGGACCTCGCAGAATCCGGACCCCACTGCGAACCGGGTAAACTTGTCGTTTTCCAGGTACGACATCACGCCCGGTTTCACGAAGGTGAGCATGGGAGTATGTCCGACAAGAACTCCGAATTCACCCATGATCCCCGGAGCAACCACCTCCTCGACTTCCTTATCAAGCACGACTCCCCTGGGGGTAACCAGTGAGACATTGATCTTTCCAGCCATCAGCTTCTCCCGATCAGGCCGCAGCCTGTGACAGTCTTTCGGCCTTGGCCCTTACCTCGTTCAGATCGCCGACCATGTAGAATGCTTGTTCAGGAAGGTCATCACATCTTCCTTCGACAATTTCCCTGAATCCGTTGACGGTGTCAGAGATCTTGACGTACTTACCGGGCGTCCCGGTAAATTCCTGCGCCACGAAGAACGGCTGGGACAGGAATCGCTGAATCTTACGAGCGCGGGTGACGACCAGCTTGTCTTCTTCCGACAGCTCGTCCATGCCCAAAATGGCGATGATGTCCTGAAGGTCCTTGTACCGTTGGAGCACGAGCTGCACCTGGCGTGCAACGTGATAGTGATCTTCACCGAGTACCCGCGGGTCGAGAATTCTCGACGTCGAATCCAAGGGGTCGACCGCCGGATAGATCCCGAGCTCGGCCACCTGCCTGGAGAGAACGACCGTTCCGTCAAGGTGAGCGAAGGTCGTCGCGGGCGCGGGGTCCGTGAGGTCGTCAGCCGGAACGTAGATGCACTCCACCGCAGTGATGGACCCATTCTTCGTCGAGCAGATCCGTTCCTGAAGCTCGCCCATATCCGTGCCGAGGGTAGGCTGATACCCAACAGCGGAGGGCATGCGGCCAAGGAGCGCCGACACTTCGGAGCCAGCCTGGGTGAAACGGAAGATGTTGTCGATGAAGAGCATAACGTCGATGCCCTGCTCGTCACGGAAATACTCGGCAACGGTCAGCGCCGTGAGCGCCACGCGGGCCCGGGCTCCGGGGGGCTCGTTCATCTGTCCGTAGACAAGAGCCGCTCGGTCGATGACCCGCTCGCCTTCGTGTTTCTTCTCTTTTCCGGGAAGGACTCCACCCATTTCCAGGTAGAGGTCGTTTCCTTCACGGGAGCGCTCGCCCACGCCGGCAAAAACCGAGGTGCCACCGAATTGCTTGGCAATGTTGTTGATGATCTCCATCATGAAGACCGTCTTTCCAACGCCGGCGCCGCCGAAGAATCCGATCTTGCCGCCCCGCATAAACGGCGCGATCAGGTCGACAACCTTGATTCCCGTTTCCTGAATCGAGATCTCGGTAACCTGCTCGTCAAAGGACGGCGCGGGCCGGTGAATCGGTCGCATATTCTCCGCGCTAACCGGGCCGCCTTCATCCACGGGACGTCCCACCACGTTGATGATCCGTCCGAGCACGGGCTTGCCGACCGGAACCATGATCGGGGCGCCGGTGTCCTTCACGGGCATTCCTCGAACGAGACCGTCAGTCGTGTCCATTGCTATGGTGCGCACGGTATTGTCGCCAAGATGCTGGGCCACCTCGACCACTAAATTGTCAGGCTCGTCGTTGATGGCGGGGTTGGAAATAAAGAGTCCGTTGAAAATCGATGGGAGCTCATTCTCCGGGAACTCCACGTCAACGACCGGGCCGATCACCTGAACGATTTTTCCCACACTCATCTTAGGATATCCTCCTGAAACCGTCTTCAATTCCTATGTGAATTCGTATGCAGGGAGAGAGTCGGATCAACCCTTCAGTGCCTCTGCGCCGCCGACGATCTCCATAAGCTCCCTGGTGATGGTTTCCTGACGCAAGCGGTTGTGCTTGAGCGTCAGCTTGTAAATCATCTCTTCAGCGTTGGTGGTGGCTGCTTCCATGGCGGACATGCGGGCTCCGTGCTCGCTGGCCACCGAATCCAGAAGGCCCGTGAACACCTGAACCTGCACATACCGGGGCAGGATGGCTTCGAGCAGTTCCTCTTCGGACGGCTCGTACAGGTATTCCCTGCGTCGCTTGGCCTCGTCGCTCTCGGGAGTGACGGGGAGCAGCTTTCTCAGGGTCGGTACTTGCGTTACCGCAGTCCGAAAGCTATTGTAAAGGACGTAGACTTCGTCGTACTCTCCTGCCAGGAATTTCTCTGTGGCTACCGCCACCACGTCACCTGCCAGTTGGTAGTTGACCTTGTTCATCACGTTGGTGAACCGCTCCACGATCTTCACCGCCCGCCTGCGGAAATAGTCGTTTCCCTTGCGGCCCACGTTGATGAGATCCACCTGGATGTCCTTTTCCTTCATCCCTCGAATGAACGCCTCGCTGCGGCGGTTCATGTTTGTGTTGAAGGCGCCGCACAGGCCCCGGTCAGCGGTGATTTCGATGAGAAGGACGTTCTTGACCGGACGGACTTCCAGCATGGGATGAACGCCGGGATGGATTCGTGCCGCGAGGGACATAACGAGCATCTCCCTCATTTTGTCCGCGAAGGGCCGGGCGGCTTTGATGGCTTCTTCAGCCCGTCGCAACTTGGCGGCGGAAACCATCTTCATGGCGTTCGTGATTTTCTGAGTATTCTTGACGCTGGCGATGCGTTTGCGTATATCTCGGAGGCTTGCCATATCGACCTCTGTGCTGGGAACTGTTTCCTGACGCTTCTCTACTCTACGCCGTCACGGCGCCATCATCACACGAGCCGCAGCTCGGGACGCACGAAGATCCCCTTGAACTCCTCGAGAATCTTCTTCATCTTGCTTTCCAGGTCCGCGGAAATGATCTTCTTATCCCGCAGCTCCGTGAGAACATCCGGATGGTTACTTTCCAGATGCGCCAGGTACTGTTTCTCGAACTCCCCCAGTTCCCGGACATCATATGCATCCACGAACCCGTTCGTGGCCGCGAAAATGACCGCAATCTGCTTCTGCACGGGCATCGGGTCATATTGGGCCTGCTTGAGGATCTCGACGAGCCTCGTGCCGCGAGCGAGCTGATTCTGGGTCACCTTGTCGAGATCGGACCCGAACTGAGCGAAGGCCTCGAGCTCCCGGAACTGCGCCAGGTCGAGCCGTAGCGAACCGGCCACCTGTTTCATGGCCTTGATCTGGGCGTTGCCGCCGACCCTCGAGACGCTCAGGCCGACGTTCACCGCCGGACGAATGCCGGAATAGAAGAGGTCGGTGGACAGAAAGATCTGACCGTCCGTGATCGAGATGACGTTGGTGGGGATGTACGCGGACACGTCGCCTGCCTGGGTCTCAATGATCGGGAGAGCCGTCAGGCTGCCGCCCCCGTGGCTGTCGCCCATCTTTGCGGCCCGCTCAAGAAGGCGCGAATGGAGATAGAAGACGTCGCCGGGGAATGCTTCGCGTCCGGGCGGCCGTCTCAGGAGCAAGGAAAGCTGACGATAGGCCACGGCTTGCTTGCTCAAATCGTCATAGATGATGAGCGCGTGCTTGCCGTTGTCCCGATAGTATTCGCCCATCGTGACACCGGAATACGGGGAGATGTACTGCATCGGCGCGGGATCGGACGCGGTCGCGGAAACGACCGTGGTGTATTCCATGGCTCCGAAACGTTCGAGGGTGGCCACCACCTGCGCGACCGTGGATCGCTTCTGACCGGTGGCCACGTAGATGCACACCACGTCGCCGCCCCTCTGGTTGATGATCGTGTCAACAGCGATGGCGGTCTTTCCGGTCTGGCGGTCGCCGATGATGAGCTCCCGCTGGCCGCGGCCGATGGGAATCATGGAGTCGATGGCCTTGAGGCCCGTCTGGAGCGGTTCTTTCACCGGCTCCCTCTTGATGATGCCCGGCGCCACCACTTCGATCACGCTGAATTCCTTGGCATCGATCGGCCCTTTTCCGTCAATGGGCTGACCGATGGCGTCGACGACTCGTCCCAGCATGGCGTCGCCGACCGGGACCTGCACGATTCGGCCCGTCCGCTTGACCGTGTCGCCTTCCTTGATATGGACGTCCTCGCCCAGGATCGCGGCGCCTACGTTATCGGCTTCGAGGTTGAGCACCATCCCCATCAAGTTGCCGGGAAATTCGAGGAGCTCGCCGGCCATGGCGTTTTCCAGGCCGTGAAGTCTGGCAATACCGTCGCCGACGCTGATGACCGTCCCTGTCTCACTGACTTCGACTTTCTTGTCGTAGTCTTGAATTTGCTGCTTGATGATTTCACTGATTTCTTCGGCTCTGATCTGCATTTTCCCTATCCCCTCAGGCTTTCCTTAAGCTGGTTGAGCTGGGTACGAATCGTCCCGTCGAAAACCATGTCGCCGACTCTGGCAACAAGCCCTCCGATGAGGAAGGAGTCCACCTTCGTGGTTACCAGAACCTGCTTGCCACTTATCTGAGAGAGGGCTTCGGTGACTCGGCCCAGTTCTTCCTCAGCCAGGGGTTCAGCGCTGGTTACTTCACCCCGGGTAATTCCATGAATCTGGTCGACGTTTTCGCGAAACGCCGTGTCGATGCCCGGAAGCTGATCGATCCGCTTGCGATCGATCAACACGTTCACGAAGTTGATCACCATGGGATCACAGTTCAGTTGCTCGAGAACCGCGCGGGCGATCCTCTTCTTGTCGTCCTTCGTGAACACAGGGTTGATGAGGACTTCGCGGAAGTCGTGAGACGTATCGAGCAACTGTGACAATCCGGCCAGATCCTCGCCGTACTTGTCCAGAGCGTTCATCTCTTGACCGATCTCGACCAAGGCCTTCGCGTATCGCCTCGCTAGAGTGGTGTTGATCACTTCATACCCCCGACCTTGCCAAGGTAATCCTCAACCAGTCTTTTCCGGTCGTCGTCATCGATGCGTTCCCGGACGAGCGCCTCAGCCAATTCCACCGCCAAACTCACGGCTTCGCTCTTCAGGGCCACTTTGGCCTTGCGAACTTCCTGATCTGCCGTCAGTCGCGCGGAATCGACCATAGCCTCGGCCATACGTTCGGCCCCGGCGATTACCTTCCGGCTTTCGGCCTCAGCAGACTTGGCCAACTCCGCCCGCATCTTGTCCAGCTCCTTTTCCATGCCGGCAATTTTCTGCTGATACTCGGCGATGATACGTTCCGCCCTGGCAAGCTGCTCTTTTGAATCTTCGAGGTCCCGCTGGATTTGGATTTTTCGTTCGGAGAAGAAATTCGCCATAGGTTTCTTGAGGACGTAAATCAGGATTGCAAGAAGGGCGACCGTGTTGATGACTCTCCAGGTGAGTAAAGTTGAAGTCCAGGTACCTCCGCCTTCGGATGAGGCGAACGAGCAGCCGACTGACAGAATGAGTACCAGGACAGGCAGCGACAACAACACAAAACGAACTTTCATTACAGCGCCCTCCCCAGGAGTTTCTCGGCCATGGAGCGGGCAAGAGGCGCCATGTCCTCCCTCAGCCGTTGCTTCACCTCCACGATTTCTCCCTGGATAGCCGTCCTCATTTCGTCGACGATCCGGGAGGCTTCGCCCCGGGCTTTGTCGAGGATCTCGGCTTCCTTTTTCTTGGCCTCACCCACAAGGGTCGCCTTTTCTTGCGCGGCGATAAGCCTCGCTTTTGCAAGCTCTTCCTGATGGCGGTTCTCCTCGTCGAGAACCTTTTGCTCGAGATCCTGGGTCTTTTCCCGTTCCTGTTTGATCCTGGCTTCCCTCTCCCGCATCTTGGCCAGAACGGGTTTGAAGAGGAGAGCGTTCAGAAGAAACAACAGAACGAGGAAGTTGATCAACTGAATCAACAGGGTGAAGTTGATGTTAATCACTGGCGTAATCTCCCGATTCGCGAAATTTTACGATTGTCCGGATTCCTCCCGACCACGGAGCCAACCGGGTACCGACTTTTGACTATCTGTTTTTACTGAAGGGTATTGTCTGAGACCCAAAACGAGAATGAAGAGAAATGCTAACACCCCGAACCAGGGGTGTCAAGATTTTTTTTGCCGCGGCGAGAGCGGAAAGTGCCGACCAACACTATCCGCCGTGCTTGTGAAAGGGGGCCTTCAATGTTGTATCGCGACTCGGGTTCTCCTCGTCGTCGTAAGCGGGCGGCCATGCCTGGGCCGCGATCTCTTCCAACGCCTCGTCATCGCACGACGCCTCGCTCTGAGGCTTTTCGAGCAGGGGAGCTTCCGCGGGAACCGAGGACATGCTGCACGTGCCCTCGAAGATGACGCCCTCCTCCACTACGAGACTCGGCGTCCGAATGTTGCCGTAAACCTTGGCCGGCGGGTAGAGCTCTATTTTCTCGGTTGCCAGAACATCACCGTGGACTTCACCGGAAATCTTCAGGACACTTGCGTGAATCCGGGCGCGAACCACCGATTCACTCCCCACCACCAGCGTGCCACGGCTGATGATTTCTCCGTCAAAGGTCCCGTCGAGATGAACGACCCCGGAAAAGGAAAGCTTGCCGGTAAATTCCGTCTGGGATCCAAGAAATCCCGTCACCGCATCACTTTTGGGTTTTCTGAATCGGAGCATGAAACCTCCATATTCCGGGGCATATTTCCAGTGCCGTCCTCGCCACTACGTTTTTCCTTACCACACAAGCCTCAATGGTTCAAGGAATAATTCAGGGTATCCGATTAGTTGAGAAGAAATGTTCAGTACGAGAATCGTCGCATGCTCACGTTCACCAGGATGGCAACGGCCAGAAACGACGAAAGAAGAGACGATCCGCCGTAGCTCAGGAAACTGAGGGGCACCCCCACTACGGGTAAGAGCCCCATCACCATGCCGATGTTAATCATAATGTGCCAGAAGAGCAGCACCGTGCATCCAAAGGCGAGCAGCGCGCCGAAGCCGTCCCTTGCCTTGCTCGCCACCGCCATGCCTCGCAACAGCACTACGGAGAAGAGCGTAAGAACCACAACGCAGCCCACGAAGCCCCATTCCTCCGCCAGAATGGAAAAGATGAAATCGGTATGCTTAACGGGCAGGAACATGAGCTGGTTCTGAGTTCCCTGGAGAAACCCTTTTCCCAGCAGACCTCCCGATCCAATGGCGATCTGTGACTGGAGAATGTGATAGCCCGCTCCCAACGGGTCGGTATCGGGATAGAAATAGGTGAGGAGACGCTTTTTCTGGTAATCCATCAACAGGTGGTCTCCCGCGAGAAAGAGAATCGGGACGGAGGCCACCCCAACGCCTGCCAGCCAGAGGAGAACCCGGCGACTCACCCCCACGAAGAGTACCATGGAGACTGCAATGAGCACGAGCACGGCGGCGGTTCCCAGATCCGGTTGAATGCGGACCAGGACGACGGGCAGCGCAACCAGCCCGAGGGGCTGCAGCAATTCCAGGAACTCGAGGTCCCCCTTTCCGACCCGGCCGTGAAAATACCGGGCCAAAATGATCACCACCGCCAGTTTGGCGAACTCAGACGGTTGAAACCGCATCAGCCCCAGGTCCATCCACCGTTTGGATCCCGCGGTGACCTTCCCCAGCCCCCAGACCGCCAGCAGGCACACGATCGTGAAAATGTAGATCCAGAGCGCCCAGCGCTCCAAAACATGGTAATCGAACAGCAGAAAAGCCGCCATCAGGACCAGTCCCAGGCTGCACCAGGTCATCTGCCGCACCACGTAGGATTTTCCGCTTTCTCCCATGGGTGCGGTGGCGCTCAAGATCAGGAAGATACCGATGACGGACAGCACGAGGGCCAGGAGTATCAGAGGCCACTCAAAAGAGGCGTCCGGTTTCCAGTTCCATTTTGATCCGAATCGCAGCATGTCGAGCCTGAACCACTCATCCTTTTTCGGAAAGGCCTTTTGCCCGCATAGGCGTTAGAATAAGTGCATCCTGTGATGCCCGGTAGGGGCTTGTCGCAAAACCGTTGGGCTGAGAGATTGCGTGCCACGGATACCCTCACCCTGCGTCCCTCTCCCAACGGGGGAGGGAATTGTGCGGTGGCTCAAAATAGCTCCCTCTCACTCCGGGAGAGGGCGGGGGTAAGGGCGACAAAACAGTGCCGCAGCGCTCTCGTGCCACGATTTGGGGCCAATATCGAGTTTTGCCACAGGCCCCCAGTACGCCATTGCTATCACGCTGATCCGCCCCTTGATAGGGAGATCGTTCGCAACAATGGACGCCACGGAACTATTTTATCGCCCTAACATCACTCCTTCGGATCACCGGGATCCGGGACTCCGTAATATCGAGCGATAATCTTGCGGGCCAAGGGCGCAGCGCTCCGGCCGCCTCCACCTCCGTGCTCCACGATGACCACGAGCGCCAGTTTCTTCGGCCGGTCATCCACGTAAGCCACGATAATCGCGTGAGTCCGTTCATGATACGGGATCTGATCTGATTCACCCGTTCGCTGCTTTGCACTGATCACCTGGGAAGTTCCCGTCTTAGCGCTCACGTTGATTCCCGGAATGAAGCATTTCCGTCCGGTTCCTTTCCTGTCGAGAACGACGTCGCGGAAGGCTTTCTTCAAGATGGCCAATTGCCGGCTGTCCAGGGGGAGAGCCCAGCGAACCACCGGTTCGTAGTCGAAGATCACACCCTTTTCCGGGGACCGGATTTGCCGGACAATTGCAGGTTTGAGCACTCTTCCTCCGTTGGCCATTGCCGAGGTCATTACCGCCAATTGGACCGGGGTGGTCACCAGGTAGCCTTGACCGATGGCAATGGTGAGGGTTTCTCCATCCTTCCAGCTCTCGCCGTACGAGCGGAGCTTCCAGGCCGATGTAGGAACGAGCCCGGGCAGTTCCTGGGCCATCCCGAGACCCGTGGGCTTTCCGAGCCCGAAGAGAGCCGCGTACCGAGCAATGAGATCGGCCCCGAGCCGAAGGCCCACGCTGTAGAAATAGATGTCACACGATTCGACGATCGCCTTGTGCAGAGAAACTTTTCCGTGCCCCGCGGGATTCCAGCATCGGAATACCTGTCCCCCAAGTTCCATCTCTCCCTTGCAGGTGAATTGCTCATCGACCTTTACGACGTTTTCTGCCAGAGCGGCCGCCGCGGTTACGATCTTGAAGGCGCTGGCAGGCGAATAGAGGCCACGGATCGATCTGTTCTCGAGCGGGTGAAGTGGATCGCTGTTCAGCGTCCGCCATTGGCGTTCGCTCATCGACGGCGAAAAGAGATTGGGGTCAAAACCCGGCTTGCTGACCATGGCGAGGATCTCGCCCGTGTCCGGATCCATGGCCACGACGGAACCGGCTCGGTGAATGAACGTCTTCTCCACGAATTTTTGGAGATCGGTGTCCACGGTCAGAATGACGTCCGCTCCGCCTTTGGGGGGCCTCCGGGACAGGCTGGCCAGGCTCCGTCCCTTTGCGTCGATCTCGATCTCTTCCCAGCCCTCTTCCCCCTTGAGGTGGTTTTCACACTCCTTTTCTATTCCGGACTTGCCGACGAGATCGCCGCTGCGGTAGCCCAGTCTGGCTCCTCTGAAGAGCTCGTCCGCGGATATCTCCCCCACGGTTCCGGCCACGTGACAGAGGGCCTCGCCGAAAGGATAATAGCGGAAAGGCTTCACCTCGAGATTCACACCCTTGAGATTGGACGCGCGAGACTTTATCAGAGACAGTTCCTCGAGGGACAGGTTCTTCTTGATCGGGAAACTCATGAATTTGGGAACGCTGCTGCTCCGTTCCAGCAGTCCCCGCATCTTCTCCGGCGTCAGTCCCAGGATCGCGGAGCACTCCTCAATGACGTCCCGAGTGTTCCGAAGTTCACCCGGCATCACCGAGAAGGTGAAACTCGGCCTGTTTTCCCCCAGCACTCTCCCCCTGGCGTCCAATATGCTTCCACGGGGAGGGGGCAAACGAACCAGGCGAATGCGGTTGCTCCTCGATAGCTCGTCGAAAGAGTCGCCTCGAATGAGCTGAAGTTCCCATAACCTCGCCACGATACCCGCCATGAACAGCAGCATGATCGCGCACGCCCCCCAAATTCGAGGGCGGAAGTAACTGGCGGGAATATCCCTGCGATTCAAGGTGGGATTCAACGGACACCCAGGAGTCGATGGTACCCGGCCCACGCGCGGTCGAGTCCGGGGAGGAGGAAAAGAGCCACAGCGCAGGTGATCACGGATCTGAGCATGACGTGCCACGCCACCGATGAGCCGAACCCCACCGCCCCTGCCACCCATCTCATGAACAGGACCATGGCGGCTGCCAGCAGTATCGTTCCGAATACCGCGGCCGCCCGCCCGGTGTGGGTGTCCACGTCAACGGTGGAGTTGACGTACCCGCAGGTCACGAAAACCACGGAGTAAACCAGTGAGAACAGACCCATGGGCGCACCGGAGGTCAGATCGATTCCCAGGCCCATGGAAAAGGCGAACATGATGCCGACGGCCGCAGAGAGTCTCAGTGCCGACCAGACCACGAGGACAGCGGCGAGATCGGGCTTGCACGTTGCAGGGAACAGAATCCTGAACAGGGTGATCTGTGCTACGAGCACAATCATGCCCGCTGCGAAGATGAAAACTCCGTCCTTCAACGCTTTCCCTCGAGTCCCGGTCTGATGTCGAAGCCGCCCTGCTTTCCCAGCATGACAAGGACGTCCTCGATCTCCCTGAAGTTCACAGCCGGCATCACCTGAGCTTCCAGGAACAACCCTTGATCGCCTTTTCTCACCGCTTCGACCGCTCCCACCGCGAGTCCTCTCGGGAAGATGCCGTCGAGCCCTGAGGTCATCACCGTATCACCCGGCTTCGCGTCCGATTTCAAGCTTATATATCTCAGCACACACCCGCCGTCCAGGGACCCGCTGATTACGCCGCGGTCCCGGGTCCGGGAGATCCGACAATCCGCGGAAAAACTCGGATCGACCACGAGGAGCACCTGGGACATCTCCGACGCGCTCCTCACCACACGACCCACGAGCCCTTCGGGTACCGTGACGGCCATATCCGCCTGGACGCCATCGTCGGATCCGCGGTTGATGAAGAACGTGCGATACCAGCCGACTGCGTCTTCACCGATCACCTGAGCCACCAAAGAAGGAAATTCATGGCGATGCTTGAGGTTGAGAAGCTTTCTCAGTCTGCGATTTTCGCTCTCCTCGCCCATGAGAGCGGTCTTCTCGTGCTTGAGCCTCCGGATCTCCTCTTTGAGCTGCCGGTTCTCTTCCCGAATTCCCACGAGAGCCACGTACGACTGCCAGACCCCATTAACCCGCGCGAAGGCTCCGGTGATTGCCTCTTGTGCGGGCCCGGTCACCGAATAGATGAAACGGGTAACGGGTCCCGATTCCGGTGGCTTCGGAGACGAAAAGAGAATGACGAGCCCTCCTCCGATGAAAATGAGTATAATGGCAACGTCGCGGACAGATCTTGGCATGATGGTCTATTCGGTTTCTCTTGGCGGACGGATCGAAAGTCCCAGTATTCCGGAGCCCAAATGCGGTGACATATTCCACGGCCCGTGTCAATTGATCGCGTTGACAGGTCAACCGCCCTGGCATCTTGGTGGGGCAGGCATCTTGCCTGTCCCACCGAAACCCGCAAAGCAACGGTGTGCCGGACCGCCCACCTCTCAGGGCACTGAAATACGCAACCGTATTTGCGCCATCGTGAGCTCAGGAGCCTTCCCGAAGCCTGTGCGCGTTCCGGGGGCATGAAGCCAAGCCGGGACTAATACTTCACGAGAACGTCCTTGAGCAGATCGAAGCGCTCGAAGACCATTCCCGACCCCACGACCACCGTGGAAAGAGGATCGTCGGCCACCGACACCGGGAGACTCGTCTCCCGACGGATGACTTCATCGAGGTTCTTGAGGAGCGAGCCGCCTCCCGTGAGGACAATTCCGCTATCCACGATATCCGCGGCCAGTTCGGGCGGCGTCTGTTCCAGGGCTGTCTTGATGGTTTCCAGTATCGCGCGCACCGGCTCGGCTATGGCTTCGGTCACTTCCGCGGAACGGAGCCCTATGACTTTGGGAACTCCGCCGATCAGGTCCCTCCCCTTGACTTCGATCATGGACTCCTCCTTTTCGTAGCAAGCGCTTCCGATCATCATCTTGATCATCTCAGCGGTTCTCTCGCCGATCAGGAGGCTATACTTCTGCTTCACGTACCGAATGATGGCGCTGTCGATCTTGTCGCCGGCCACCCTCAAGGATTTGGCATAGACGATGTCGGACATGGAAATAACGGCAACTTCGGTCGTCCCTCCGCCGATGTCCACGATCATGTTGCTCGTCGGTTCGGTAATGGGCAATCCTGCACCGATTGCGGCTGCGATGGGTTCTTCGATGAGAAAGACTTCACGGGCTCCGGCGCTCTCTGCGGCCTCGCGCACAGCACGCATTTCCACCTGGGTGATCCCGGAAGGAATGCAGACCACAATGCGGGGTTTGACGAAAAAGCGGCGCCGGTGTATTCGGAAAATGAAGTGCTTGAGCATAGCCTCGGTCACTTCAAAGTCTGCTATGACCCCGTCCTTCATCGGGCGAATGGCTTTGACGTTGTCCGGGGTTCTTCCGAGCATCTTCTTAGCGTCCGTTCCCACGGCGACGATCCGGGGTCCGCGCCTCAGATCGGTCTTCACCGCGACCACGGACGGCTCGGAGAGGAGCACTCCCCTGCCCCTGACGTACACGAGGGTATTGGCCGTGCCCAGGTCGATGGCCATATCGTTGGAGAACATCCCGGAGATCGAGTCGAGGAACATCAGGCCGTTTTCCGTCCCGTTGTCGTGGTGAAGGGCATTGAAATCCGACGGTACGTCCGAGGCCGCGCCGGTACGGCCTGAGCGTTCCCCCGGCCCGGTCGCGTACCGGCGTTGGGGCGCTGTTTCTAACATATCAGGAATTCGTCGGAAATCTATCAGAAGCCGAAGTCGCAATCAAGCATACACTGTCCCTCGGGATTGACAAGCCGGCCGGAAGCTCCTAAGATCCCGCATTCATCTACGGCCGGCATGAAAGGAGAGAGGCCCGTGCTCGATCTCATGAGAAAACACGCCCAGTCCTTGATCATCAAGTTCGTCCTGGGCGGAGTCATCATCGCTTTTGCCTTCTGGTTCGGCTGGGGCGGCAGTGGCCAAGGAACCGCAAACTATGCTGCCAAGGTGAACGAAACCATCATCAGCTATGATGAATTTCAGAGGGCTTACGACCTCGAAAGGGAACGAATCAAGCGTTCGTCCCGCGGCGCGGTCCCTCCCGAAGCACGGGACGATCAGACCCTGAAGAAGACCGTCATTCAAAACATGGTCAACCAGGTCCTGCTCTTGCAGGAAGCGGAGCGGCTCGGCCTCTTCGTGACGGAACAGGACCTTGTGCGAGACATTCAGTCCAATCCTCTCTTCCAGCGAGACGGGGGGTTCGACGAAGGGCTGTACCGGAACTTTCTCTCGGTCGTCAAGTTCACACCAGCGCGGTATGAATCGGCCAGAAAGCGCGAACTGCTCGAGAACCAGCTCGTGCGGCTCCTCACCGACGCGGTGCGCAACGACGCGGAGGAAATGAAGAAACTGTGGCATTTCTACCAGGACAAGCTCGTCCTGTCCGTCCTCCTCATCAAGTCCGAAGAGGCCAAAGATCGGCCCGCAGCGGACGCGAAAACCCTGGAAGCCTTTTTCACAAAATATCAGGCCAAGTACGAAGTCCCTCCCTCGGTCGATTTTCGGTACACGGTCTTCTCCTGGCACGATCTTGCCAAGGGCATCTCCGTCAGCGACGATGAGGCCCGTCAGTACTTCAGCACCCACCCGAGAGAATTCGTCGTTCCCGAGCGAATTCGGGCCAGCCACATCCTCCTGAAGCTCCCCGAAAACGCGTCTCCCGAGCAGCAAGAGGTCGTCCGAAAAAAAGCGGAGGAACTGCTCGCCAGAATCACCGGCGGCGAGGACTTCGCTCAGGTCGCGCAGACTGAGTCCCAGGACGAAGCCACCGCGGCGAAGGGGGGAGACCTCGGCTTCTTCTCCCGCGGCACTATGAGCCCGGAATTCGAGAAAGCGGCCGCCAGGCTTGAAGTCGGCAAGGTCTCGCAGCCGGTGTTGACGAAAACGGGGTATCAACTTATCCGCGTCGAAGAGAAGAAACCCGAAGTTCCGCTGGAATTCGACGCGGTCAAGGACAAAATCGTCAAGAAATTGGTGGAAGAAGCGGCCCGTAAGAAAATGGTCTCGGTGGCGGACAACTTCTACGAAGAGGTGTACCGCACTGAGAAGCTCCAAGAGATCGCTGACAAATTTGGGTTCAAGGTCGAACAGGCCGACGGAGTCGCGAAGAATTCGACGATTCCCGAGCTCGGCGATGAACCGAAAATCCTGGAGGAAGCCTTCAAGCTCAAGACGGGCGAGATCTCCCGCTTGATCACCAGTGGGGACCGGTACATCGTCTTGCAGCTCGTCAAGAGGAACAAGGAATACGTCCCGCCGTTCGAAGAGGTGCGCGACCGGGTCGAAAAGGATTACTTCATCGATCAGGACCTCATCAACGCCCGGAAGAAAGCTCGGGCCGCCATCGAGCAACTGGAGGCGCAGCCTCAGGACGCCGACTCGATCGCCCAAAAGATGGAATTGACCTGGGTGGGCATCGAGCCAGTATCGAGGACGGCCGAGTTCGTTCCTCACCTCGGCTCGACCCCGGAAGTCAAGGAAATGCTCACGACGATATCCATGACAAATCCGGTATTCCGGACGCCGGTACCGATTCCCGAAGGGGCCGCTGTGGTCCGGCTCGCGCAGATGGAGCAGGCCACGGACGAACAATACCGGAAGGACGCCATCTTCTTCGAGCAGTGGGTTCTCCAGGTACGCCGGACAGAGGTGCTCAAGGGTTGGATCAGGCTCCTCGAGAGCCGTGCGAAGATCGATGTGGGTCAGAAGCTGTAGCGGGATCAGCATGGCCCTTTTCCGCGGGGGGCCGGAGCCGACGGCGTGATACGCTTTCCTTGCGGTGAAATAACTTGACAGGGGCCGAGGTCGTTGTTAAGCTTTAGTGAGCGCGGGCATAGCTCAGTTGGTAGAGTGCAAGCTTCCCAAGCTTGATGTCGCGGGTTCGAGCCCCGTTGCCCGCTCCAGAGAGTGGTCCAGACCACCCGGGTTGTAATCCCGGGTTTTTTATTGTGTGACTGAATGGACAGAGAGATTATCTCCACGCTGTGGGCCATGATCGAGCCCGTCCTGGAACCCGAAGGAATAGAGCTGGTGGAGTTGGAATTCAAGCTCGAGGGCGGTCGATGGGTCCTGAGGCTCTATATCGACTCCCCCCGCGGAGTCGGGCTCGACGATTGTGAGCTCGTCAGTCGACAAGTCGGAGCGCTGTTGGACATCAAGGACCCCATCGAGCAGAAGTACACCCTGGAGGTTTCATCGCCCGGCGTCAATCGGGTCCTGAGAAGAGAAAAGGATTTCGCGGCTTACGCCGGCTTACCGGTCCGGATCAGGACGCGCCGGAAGTTGTCTGGTCGGCGCAATTTTCAAGGAACCCTGGTTGGGGTCGAGAATTCCTTCATCGTGGTGGATGTCAACGGAAATCGGGTTGAAATAAACCCGGAAGAAGTGGAGAAGGCACAGTTGAACCTTCCGCCGGACGAGTTGTTCCGTAAGGATTTGCGAAGAGGCACCGTGAGAACGGGGGATTAAGCATGGGTAACATATCCCGAATGATAGACCAGGTTGCCAAGGAAAAAGGGATACCTCGCGATACGCTCATCGAGGCTCTCGAGGCAGCACTGGTCTCTGCAGCTCGGAAGAAATATGGGAACCGAGTCGAGCTTGAGGCGCAATATAGCGAGGAGAGCGGCGAGGTAGAGGTGTTCCTGTTTAAGGACGTCGTCGAACTGGTCGAGGACGTCACGGTCGAGATCGACCTGGACACCGCGCGTCGTGAACTGGATCCGGAAGCCGAAGTGGGCGACCAACTCGGCGTAAAGATGGAAACCGAGAGCTTTGGCCGCATTGCTGCCCAAACGGCTAAGCAGGTGATCATTCAAAAGGTCAAGGACGCGGAACGGGAAAACATCTACGCCGAGTACAAGGATCGAAAGGGCGACATTGTCACCGGAGTTGTCCAGAGATTCGAGAAACGGAACATCACGGTCAACCTCGGCCGCGGGGAGGCCATTCTTCCCTATAATGAGCAGATCCCCCGTGAGAACTACCGGCAGGGAGACCGCATCAGGGCCTTGATCACCGATGTGCGCCGCACCCAGAAAGACCCGCAGATCATACTGTCCCGTGCGAATCCGTCCTTTCTCGTCAAGCTTTTCGAACAGGAAGTGCCGGAAATCGCGGAGGGAATCGTCCGGATCATGTGCGCAGCCCGCGAGCCGAGTCAACGAGCGAAAATCGGCGTGCGCTCGACCGACGCTGACGTGGATCCGGTAGGAGCCTGCGTCGGAATGAAAGGATCGCGGGTCCAGGCCGTGGTTCAGGAGCTCAGGGGCGAAAAGATCGACATCATCCCGTGGAACGATGACCCGGCCCACTTCGTGTGCAACGCCCTTCAACCGGCCGAAATCTCCAAGGTGATCATCGACCAGGACACCAACACCATGGAGGTCATCGTAGCCGACGACCAGCTTTCTCTGGCCATCGGCAAGAAAGGGCAGAACGTCCGCCTCGCGGCGAAGCTGACCGGTTGGAAGATCGACGTACGAAGCGAGTCCAAGGAAGAAAAGATCACCGGAGAGTCTTTCGAGAGGCTCCTGGCCATCGAGTGCATGGACGAAGAGACCGCGACCATCCTCTTCGAGAACGGGTACCGAAATCCCGAGGATATCGCTAGGGCGAGCCTGGTGGAATTGACGAGCTTTATGGGGATAACGGAGGAGAAAGGTCTCAGACTCCTCGAGGACGCCCGCCGAGCTCTGGAGGCGGAATTAGCCCAACAGACCGACGAAACGGCTTTCGAGGGAGAGGCGCAAACGGCGGTGGAACCGGCCGAGGAGATCGCCGCGGAAGATTCCGAGGAAGAGGTGGCCGCGGTCCAGGAGGACGATCAAACCATTGAGTCCCGCCCCGCTGCCCTCCATGCCGGTGCGGACGGATCTTCTGCATGAAACGGGGTCATGTTCCCATCCGAACCTGCATCGGTTGTCGCCAGAAACGGCCGGCTTGGGAAATGATACGATTCAAGGTCTCAGGAGACACCGTGGTTGTAGCGGAGAGAAAACGTGATTATCCAGGCAGAGGATGCTATGCCTGCCGTCGCGAAAAATGTCTGGAAGCGGCCCTTAAGAAGGGATGTCTGTCACGAGCGCTGCGCAGGAACATCACCGGCCATCCGCTGATAGAGGGACTGCTGAGAGAGCTCGAACAAAAGGGGTAACCGGATGACGATGTTGACCGTTGATGACCTGGCCCGAGACTTGAAGGTCAGAAACGAAGATTTGCTCAGGGAACTCGTGACGATGGGTTACGAGGTTGAAGGCCCCGAGAGCCCTTTGGAGACAGACGACCCTGCCGCGCTCCGGGCACAGTTAGTAACGATCCTCCCGCAACGAGAGGTCGTGGAGAAGAGAATCAAGCCGACCGTTATCAGGCGTCGAGTGAAAAAGGCCCCTGCCTCGGCCGAGGAGGTCGAGTATGCTGAACGGGCCCCCGCGGCCGTAGCACGGCCGGCAAGACCCGCGCCCCATCACGCTGAGAGGGCGGCGCCCAAGGACGCGGCACGGGGGGAGACCAGCGAGCCGGGTCGTAGGCCGGCGAAGAAATCCCGAAGACCTGAGCCCGCTCGAATCATAGAGATGGCCCCGAAGCCTGCTCCGTTGGTTCCAAGCATGGAGCATCCGGCTCCTGAGTCCGAGGTCGAGACTGAAGAGTTCCCCACCCGACTGACCGAAGTTCGAGCCCAAGCCGTTTCCGAAGGCACTGCCGAGCGTGCCACTGAAATGGAAGCCCCGTCGGTCGAGAGCGCCCAGGCACCCGCGACCGCGGGAGAGGGACCTGCTTCAAGGCCGGGGCAAGCGACTCCGGCCGGGGAAGACAGGGGCCTCGAAGACAGATCCGGACGCAAAAAGAAGAAGAAAGAGAAGAGACTTCAGCCGGCTCAGATCATTGGCAAGGTAGAGCTAAAGAAGGAGCCGCCTCGAGAAGCCGAGCCCGCGGAACGCCCTCGACCGGAAAGACCGGAGAGACCCGCAGCGAGGCCGGGAGAGCGGCCACCCTTGGGCGACAGAGGGGCCCCCAGACCGTTGCACGGGCCAAGACCGCCCCGGCCCGGCGAGGCTCCCGCGGCTAAGCCCCAGCCTCCAGCCGATGAGCTTCTCCTCGAAGAAGAACGAAGACGTAAGAAGAAGGCCAAGGAAAAGAAGGGCCGCGAGGGCGTCGAAGAACGTCCGGAAGATGATAAGGTGCCGGTGCGCCGACGCAAAGAGGTGGTCCTCGGCGCGGATCTCTACGACGACAAAGTGAGAGGCGGTCGCTTCAGGGGTAGGGGCAAGAGAGCCAAGCCGCGGAAGACAGAGATTACCGTTCCCAAAGCCAGCAAGCGCCGAATCAAGCTTCCGGAAAAGGTCACGGTGGCCAATCTGGCCCACAGAATGAGCACCAAAGTCACGAAAGTGATTCAGCACCTCATGACCCTGGGAGTAGCGGCCACGGTCAATGAGAATGTAGATTACGAAACCGCGGCGATTGTCGCAACAGAATTCGGATTCGAGGCGGAACCCGCATCCAATCTGGAGCTCGAGTTGCTCCCCACACGCCCCGGCGATCTGGAACAGAGCCTGGTGTCCCGGTCCCCGGTGGTTACAGTGATGGGACACGTGGACCATGGGAAGACATCGCTGCTTGACGCCATACGATCCACTCACGTGACCGACCAGGAGGCCGGTGGAATTACTCAACACATCGGCGCGTATAAGGTGAGGCTTCCCAAGGGAGAGCTGGTATTCCTGGACACGCCCGGCCACGAGGCGTTTACCGCAATGAGAGCCCGCGGGGCTCAGGTGACCGATTTTGTGGTCCTCGTGGTGGCAGCGGATGACGGAGTGATGGACCAGACGCGAGAGGCCATCAACCATTCGCGCGCGGCCAATGTTCCCATCATTGTGGCAGTAAACAAGATGGACAAACCCGAAGCCGACAAGGACCGGGTGCTGCGAGAACTGAGTGAATTCGGTCTCATACCTGAATCCTGGGGAGGCGACACGCTGTTCAGTTACGTCAGCGCCAAGCAGCGCCAGGGGATTGACGAGCTCCTGGAAATGATTCTGCTCCAGGCTGAAATGATGGAGCTGAGGGCCAATCCGAACAAGCAGGCCACGGGCACGGTCATCGAAGCACGGCTCGACAAGGGAAAAGGTCCGGTAGCCACGGTGCTGGTGAAGGAAGGAACCTTAAAGCTGGGGGACGCCTTTGTCTCCGGGTTCCACTTCGGGAAAGTGAGGGCCATGCTCGATCACGAAGGCCGGAGCGTCGAGCAGGCCGGTCCTGCGACGCCGGTCGAAGTGCACGGGTTCTCGGGGGTTCCCGAGGCGGGAGAGGTCTTTGTCGTTGTCGACGAAGAGAAGATCGCGAGACAGATCAGTATTCATCGGCTCGACAAGCAGCGCGTGCTGGATGTCGCCACAGGCAGCGGCATGAATCTGGAAGAGTTACTCGCCCGAATGGCGGAGCAGGAGCACAAAGAGCTCAACCTCATCATCAAGGGAGACGTGCAGGGATCCGTGGAAGCGGTAAAAGAAGCCCTGCTGGGAATACCGTCGCAAGAGATCAAGATCAAGGTGATCCACTCCGCAGTGGGCGGAGTCACCGAGTCCGACGTAATGCTTGCCAGCGCTTCCCACGCCATCATCATCGGCTTCAACGTCAGACCGAGCCCGAAGGCCAGTCAGTTGGCGGAACAGGAAAAGATCGATGTGCGCCTCTACACGATCATCTACGAAGCCATCGAGGACATTCGCAAGGCCATGGAGGGCATGCTCGCGCCGATTGAACGGGAGATCGTCGTTGGCCGCGCCGAAGTGCGGCAGACGTTCCACGTCGCGAAAATTGGCAATGTGGCCGGCTGTTACGTCGTTTCAGGGAAGATCGAACGACCCAACCAGGTGCGATTGATCCGCGACGATGTGGTCATTTACACCGGCAGAATCATCTCGATGAAACGATTTAAAGAGGACGTCAAAGAGGCCGTGGAAGGTTATGAGTGCGGGCTCGTCCTGGAAAATTACCGCGACGTCAAGGTGGGGGATATTATTGAGGCGTTCACCATAGAGCAGGAGTCGGCCAAACTGATTTAGCGGTCTGTTGCATAAATTTGGTGTCACTCCTAACCGACACAGGAGGGCAAGAACAACGCGGCGCCCAATCATGCCTCCTTTCGGTGCTTCGGTGGGACAGGCATCTTGCCTGCCACTGAATGACAGGCAAGATGCCTGTCCCACCAAGATGGCTGGCGAAGTTGCCCGGTCAACGCGGTCGGGTGACACCGGCTCCGGAATACGTCACCGTATTTGCGAAATTCTGAACTTAGCCGGAGCGACAGATCGCTCTCGGCAAGCCTCGGGAAAAGCTCATGGTTGTCGGAGTGGGCCTCGTACGGCTCGCAATCCACACGTCCTTCTCTCTCAAGGCGAAGCGACAGGTTGTCCGCAGCATCCTGGGCAAGGTGCGCAGCACGTTTGACGTGTCCATCGCCGAGGTCGACGATCAGGACAAGTGGCAGCGGTGCACCTTGGGCTTTGCCATCGTTACCAATGAAGCCGGGCGGGCTCACACGATGCTCGAATCCATTACCGATTACGTGGAACGACTCCATCTGGCCGAGGTAATTGATTCCAAGATCGAAATCCTCCATTATAATTCCTTGTCCTGACAGGTGGGGCGCTCGTCGCAGTCTTGCCGGCTTTGAGCCCCGAGTTTCACCGATCCCGTCAAGGGCGTTCGAACGTCATTCGGTGAATGCGTGCAGTGATCGGGGCCGGCGTTGTGCTCATGTTCCTGACGCTTGACAGAGGCAACTCCGCTCCGTGGGACCGCGGCGAAGAATGATGCGAAGGTCGATTCCATGCCTAAGTTCAGAAAAGACCGTGTGGCCGAGCTCGTGAGGCAAGTGATTTCAGACATCGTAGTTCTGAGGATCAAAGACCCGCGTGTTCAGGGGATTACCATCACCGAAGTCCGCATGAGCGGCGACCTCAAGTCCGCAAGAGTCTATTTCGGAAGTCTCGCGGACGGGAAGGTCGAACTTCACCAGGCGGGGCTCGAGTCCGCCGTCGGGTTCATTCGGCACGAGCTCCGTGCCGAGTTGGATCTCAAGGTCATTCCCGAGCTTTCCTTCCATTACGATGAATCCTTCGACTACTCTCATCGAATCAACCGATTGTTAAAAGAAGTCTTACCGCAGAAAGCAGACGATGACACGTGAGATCCCGGATATTCTCAGGAGCGGCGATCGTTTTCTCGTGGTGACCCACGTCAATCCTGACGGCGATGCCGCGGGGTCTTTGCTGGGCATGCACCTTGCTCTGCGCGAAATGGGCAAGAAATCCTGGCCCATGGTGGGGGAGGCTCTGCCCGACCTCTACGACTTTCTCCCCGGCCGGGAGGACTTGATCCTCGATCCTGCCGACGTCCCCGAGACACCTGACTGGATCATCTCCGTGGACGCGGCGGAAGAAAAACGGATCTCCGGTGACATCAGGCGGTTCCGGGATTCGGCCACTCTGATAAACATCGATCATCACCCGACCGATCCCGGGTTTGGGGATATCAATCTGGTCGAGCCGGGAGCCACGTCAACCGCGGAACTGGTCTTCACCGTGCTCAAGGAAGCGGGGTACCACCTTTCCCTCCCGGTGGCCAAATGTCTTTACTCCGGACTGGTAACCGATACGGGCTGCTTTCGCTTTGCCGGGGTGGACAGCAGAACGCTGAGTCTCGCGGCCAGCTTGCTCGATGTCGGTCTTGATTCGTACGAGATCACCCGATATCTGTTCGAGGAATTCCCCGTAACGAGACTCCACCTGGAAAGGCTCATCCTGGAACGACTCGAGATCGTCCTGGACGGACGGCTGATTCTCAGCACCTTGTATGCGGAAGATTTCGATCGTCTCGGGGCCGACTTCACCGACAGCGAGCACCTGGTGAACAGGCTCAGGGAGGTTCGGGGAGTCGAAGTCGCCGGCTTGCTGACCGCGATGTCGGACAAATTGATCCGGGTGAGCCTCCGTTCCAAAGGTCAGGTGGATGTGGCGTCCATCGCTGCTTCGCTTGGAGGGGGCGGGCATCGGAGGGCCGCGGGGATCAAGTCGCCTCTGTCGCTGCCGGAACTGCAAGCGAGAATCGTGCAGGCCGTGAAAGAGGCGCTTTCTTAGCACTCGGGGCGGCACACAGGGGCACCCGGCCGGTCGCACCCGGTTCCTGATTTCCCACCATATTTCTCAGCTCCGTCAATTGTTGAGGCTCTTATCTTACGTATAATCTTGACAAATCGGGTATCACTCTAGTACAATTGAATAAATTACTCTGCGTCCTTCCTTCGGATCGCACGTAAGGAGGCCTCATGATCTGCAAATCCGTGAGTGGTCTTGCGACTCTGCTGCTGATCCTCGTCATCGCATGCGGCGTCTGTGCCGCCCAATCCGCTCCTCCCAACGCGCCCGCGAACGTCTCCTGGCTTCCGCACGGATACGGCGGGAACATGTATGTCCCCAACACCCTCTGCGCGGCGCAGAAAGGGTACCACGGCTTCAGGAGCTCCCCCGAGCACATCGGGTGCTGGTCTCAGCCTTTGTGGGGATGGGACATCAACGGGTTCTATCGGGGCCCCCAGGCGCCGGGCGACGACCCGGGAGAGTGTCAGCTTCCCATCGGTCTCATCTACCCCGGCAACGGTCCGATGCCGCCTCCCGATGCTTTCGGGAAAGGGCGCAGGACCGCGCACATCCGTAAGTGACGTCCAAGTCCGGCGTATCAGGCATTTCGAAGGTTGATCGGAGCGGCCGGCAGTTACTCTCGCTTCATGCGCGCGGCAAAGAACCCATCGAGCGGTTCGGCGCCCGCAGGGGGAAAAGTGGCCAAAAAACCATCGGAATCCAGGATCTCCCCTGCAGGGACTTCGCCGGGATCAATCGGGTCCACCGAGAACTCTCCGTGACGAGCGAGGAAACCCGAGACCACGCCATACGTCTCCTCGCGGGTCGTGGTGCACACCGAATAGACGAGAGCCCCTCCGCGGCGGACCGCTCCAGCGGTCGCTTCGAGCATGGCCGTCTGCTTTCGGGCCAGGACCTCGGGGTCCCCCGGTTTCAGCCGGTATTTCGCCTCCGGATTGTGACGCAGGACTCCGAGGTTCGAGCAGGGAGCATCCAACAAGATCCGGTCAAAGGTTCCCAGCCTTGAGATGAACCCCGAGTCTGCCGCATCACCCAGCAACAACTCCGCGCACCCCACACCCAGTCTCGTGAGATTCGTTCGGGTCTCTTCCAGGCGGCGGGGATCGGAATCCGTTGCGGTCACCCTGATCCTTTCATCGGTCAGGGCCGCCAGATGGGCAGTTTTCCCACCGGGAGCCGCAGCAGCGTCAAGGATCCGCTCACCGGGCAGCGCGGCCACGACCAGAGCTATAATCTGGGAAGCCCCCCCCCTGGACAGCAAAGAAGCCTTCTTCGTACCCCGGCAACGACCGAACCGGCCGGCCCGATCCGACTACTTCAAAGGCGCTGGGAAACGGATGGACCGGTTTTACCGAAATTCCCGCACTCTCCAACAGGTTCACCACGAGCTGTGGCGAAGCCTTGAGCGTGTTCACACGTAGGACCAACGGCGACCGGGAATTATTGTGACCGAGGACCCGACGGGCGCTCTCCGGACCAAATTGGTCCAACCAGCGCTCCACAAGCCATTGAGGATGGGAATAGTACTGCGAGAGAGAGGCAGCGTCCGATCCGGGGGGCGGATCGATCCTCTCCCGATTCCGAAGAGCGCTTCTGAGCACCGCGTTCGCAAAGCCTGCCGTCCGGGGATCGAACCGCGTCCGGGCCTGAGTGACGGCCTGATCCACCGCAGCGTGGTGCGGAATGCGGTCGAGCATGAGCACCTGATAGAACGCCATCCGGAGAATTTCGCGCAGATGGGGGTGGAGCTTCTTTCCCGGCGCGCTCGAGCAGCGGGCGATTGCCGCGTCCAACCGGTTCCGCCATCTGAGGACTCCGTAAACGAGCTCCGTGGCGAGAGCCCGATCTTCCGGCGAGGGCGAAATAGCGTCGAGCCTCATGGACAACGCTTCTTCCGCGAATCGCCCGCCCCGTACGGCCGCCAGAACATCCAAAGCGACTTCACGTGCAGGTGTGGCACGACTCATGATACGCAGCTCTTTCCCGATTGAAGGATCTCCCTCACTACGCGGAGCTTTTCTCGCCAGGCTCGATGAACGCCATGCGCGGTTGCCAGATCGATCCGTTCGAATCGCACCCGGTCCCCCGGCCGAGCCTGGGCGATGACGTCCAGATCGGGCGAAATCACCGTGGCGATCTTCGCGTATCCCCCCGCGGTTTGTTCGACCAGGAGAATGATGGGCGAGCCGTCGGGAGGAATCTGAACGGCTCCGGGCATACTGGGCTCGGAGATGATGCTCTGAGGAGCTCCCCCCTTGAATTTGATTTCCGGCCCAACCAGACGGTATCCCATCCGGTCGGCCTTGGCGCTCACCGTGAATGATGTCGCATAGAAGTCGTCGATGCCTCGGTCGAAGTAGTCGTCCTGCGGTCCCGGAATGGCACGAAGAGCGATTTCGGAGGACAATGCGGGCCTGAACCTCTCAGGCAACGATACTGCGGATGGAACCGCGGCCGCCTGTTCCCGGAAGAGCGTGTCCCCCGTGACCAGCGCCCTCCCGTCGAGGCCGCCGAGCCCGGCCCCCACGTACGTGGACCGGCTGCCCATGATTTCCGGCACAAGAATGCCCCCGCTCACCGCCACGTAGCTCCTTATCCCTCGCTGTGCCGCGCGGATGGTAATCACGTCTCCTTTGTGCACGGCGAAGGATCGCCATCCGACTTCCGGCCGGGCGTTCACGCGGATGGGGGTTTCCGCGCCGGTGACGGCCACGACGCATTCTGACAGCGCCTCCAGTTTGGGCCCTTGAAACGTAATTTCAAGGGCTGCCGCGGTCTCGTCGTTTCCCACCAGCAGGTTGGCAACCCGAAAGGAAAACTCGTCCAGCGCGCCCGACACCGGGACGCCGAACTGCTGGTACCCGTACCGTCCGGCATCCTGAATCGTGGTGAACGCACCCGGCTCCAGGACGAGGAATGTCTCCATCAGCCGTCACCTCGTGCCGCCACCGCGTGGTATTCCTCCACGGTAATAGGCACGAACTTGATCAGGTCACCCGCCTCGTAGAGAAACGGATGCCGCCTCGAAGGGACAAACAGAGTAAGGGGAGTTTTCCCGATCAACCGCCAACCTCCGGGACTTGCCACAGGATAGATTCCTGTCTGATTATTAGCGATTCCCACCGAGCCCGCGGGCACCAGAGCCCTCGGCGTCTCAAGCCTCGGCGTATGAAGCTGCTCGGAGAGCCCTCCGAGAAAGGGAAATCCGGGGGTAAAACCGATCATGTAAATCTGATAGATCGCGGCGGAATGGATTTCAACCACCTCGTCGACCGTCAATTCATTGAAACCCGCGACAAACCCGATATCCGGACCGAAATCGCCACCGTAGGCCACCGGAATCTCCACGAGCCTCGGGGGCGGAATATCGAGCCGGTCCAGATGCGCCTCAAGTGAATCGAGCTCCCCTTGAAGATGGGAGACGTCCGTCTCCATTGGATCATAGATGATTAACAGCGACCGGTACGTTGGAATCACCTCGACGATTCCCCGCGGGTGCTCCTTTCCAATGGCCATGGCCATGCTGCGCACCTTTCGGTTGATCTCCGGTGTGATGGAGTCGCCATATTCCACGAGAGCTCCCCGGTCACCGACGAGGCGCCACACGGGTTTTTCGAAGAGAGGGGTCATGCTCGATCGACTTCCATGCCTGGTACACCTTTTCATGGGCCCCCGTCCGAGGCAATGCCGACAACTTCACGAAAACCCGATCACGCCGTCTCGTCGCCCCCGCGAAAGCGGGGGCCCAGAACCTCCTGAAAAAACCGGTTTCCCGCTTTTGCAGGAATGACGGACAGCGCTTCTGCGTCAGCGGCGAACGTCCTCACTCAACAGCATTGCCCGACCGAGGCCGCCCTCAGCTCCCCTTGATAAACCGGGTCCACTCCGCTAGCCTGAAATCGTCCGACGACCGATGGGGAAGCGCAATGAGTACCCCATGGTTGTCTCGACGGCCAATCCCGTCTCCGCAGACCCTTACCAGGATACCATCACGATGGATGACCAGGAGAGCTCAATATACCGGATCCGTTTCGAGAACCTCTTCCGCGTGGCGAAAAAGATCACTTCTTCCCTCAATATCGGGGACATCCTCGAGATCATCCGGGACGAAATCAAGGCCAGCCTTCCCCACGCGCAGGAGGCGTGCCTGATCCTGGTCGATCCGGCAGCCCCGGAATACACGAGGCCGCTCCACTGCTCGGTGAAGCGGGACCAGGTCAACTGTCACCAGTGCAAACGCGGAAAGGAGATCGTCGCTCAGGCTTTGGAACGTCCGTCCGTATTTCACTGCCGGTTCTCCTCTGATTTGCTCCCCGCCATGGATGACGAGTCCCTCCGCGGCCGCGTATGTGAAATAGCCCTGCCGCTCTACGACGGAAATGAACCCCTTGCGGTCCTCAACGTCGTGGCAAAGTCTGGCGAGGCTCTTGAGGAGGGAGAAATAGTCCTGCTTCAGGATCTCGTGGACCTGGCCACCAACACCATCATCAATGCGAAAAACCACTCACGCACGCTTCGGGAAAAACTCACCCTTGAGCGCATCCTGGGCCACATCCGGCCCTTCGTGCCCGAAACGGTTCGCCGAATTGTCGAAAAAAATCCCGACGCTCCGTCGTTTCAACGAACCGAGGTGGACGTTTCCATCCTCTTTCTCGATATTGCCGACTACACGCGAATCAGTGAGCGGCTTACCCAGGACAAGGTGAACTTCATCATCGAGAAATACTTCTCGAGCTTTCTCGACATCATCTACTCTCACGACGGCGACGTCAACGAAACGGCCGGCGATGGACTCATGGCAATCTTCCAGGGGCTTCCCGAGGAAAACGCTCTCAACGCGGCCAGCGCGGCCCTGGAGGTCAGGAACCGAACGCTGGAAATCAACCGGGAGCTCGAGGGCCTCTTCTACCCGATCACGGTCAACATGGGAATCAATTCCGGGCCGGCTTCGGTGGGAATGCATCGATTTGAAGGATCAATCGGCACACGGACGACCTTTACCGCGTCCGGGTCGGTCACCAATCTGGCATCGCGCATCGCTTCGGCCGCGAAGGAAGGAGACATCCTTGTCGGGCCGGAGACCGCGGTTCGGATTCGGGACAAGATGACGCTCTTCGGACGCGGCCGGGTGAGTTTCAAGAACGTGACGGGACTCGTGCACATTTTCGGGCTCATTCCTGCACAGTAGGAGAGACGGCCCTCCATGAGCGGCCGCGACACGACTTCAGAGCCAAAATTCGGGATATCTCCGGTTCTTGGGGATGTTGTTGAACAGCAGAGCCACCAGGAGCATGATCGTCACCCCCGCGCCCACCGGCAATAAGACGTAGAGAAAACCGAGCTCGTGCACCTTGGGGCCCCCGATTACGGCAATGAGAGCCGTGGCGCCCGCGGGTGGATGCAACGTCTTCGTAGCGTGCATCACCGCGAGTGCCGTGGCTACGGCCACGGAGCATGCCAGCCAGGGAATGTCGTGGAACGCCTGGTAAGACGCGACACCGATGAGCGCGCCGATCAGGTGTCCTCCCACGAAATTTCGAGGCTGCGCAAGCGGACTCCTGATGGCCCCGTAAATCAGCGTGGCAGAAGCTCCGAACGAACCGATGAGCAGGATCGAGTCAGCCCCTGGGACAAGGTGAAAGTTGAGGTAGGAGACGATACCGATCCCCAGGAAGGCGCCGAGCCACGACCAGGCAATTTCCGCGTTCCCCGCCCTCGGGGGGCTCTTCGTGGTCCCTCTCATTTTCTGGAAAAACGTCATATCCGCCCCAGACCCATGCCGGATCGGACTACGTCGGCACGGGACACGATCCCAACGACGCGGCCGTCCCGGTCAACGACCGGCGCCCGATTGATTCCCTTGCTGGTGAAGATTTCGGCCACCTCCATGACTGGGATCTCCTCCGTTACCACGATCGCAGGCGATGACATGAGGTCCGCGGCGCACCTCGCCCGGATCGGCGCCCCGAGACATTCTTCTCCGGAGAGGCAGCGGGCCACGACTTCCATGAAGGTTCGGATTGCAGGAGGTCCCATGTTGGCCAGGAAGTCCTTTCCCGATATGACCCCCAAAACTCTCCTGCCCTCGTCCACCACAGGCACGCCGGAAATGCCCCGGAAGGCCATGATTTCGGCCACTTCTCGCAGCGGCGTCTCCGCGGTTACGAAGGCAACGTCTCTTGTCATCACGTCGCCTGCCTTCACGGAACGGGTCAAACGCAGCAGGGCATGATGGTAGGCTTTGAGGTAGACTTCCTTGAAGTCCCCCGGCGTTATGTCCAGGTATCCTGAAATGTCCCTCATGGCCTCGTAGATATCCTCATCGGAGATATCCACCGGCATACACGCGTCGACCGTCATTGAGACCCCCCATCATCCTTGAGGCACGTCGCGGGCCTCAAGAGAATACGGTTTCATGGGAAGCCACACCGTGAAAACCGTCCCGTTCTTGTCGTCGGATTTGACTGAAACGGATCCCCTGTGCTCCTCGACAATGTTCTTGGAGAGCGTCAGCCCAAGCCCGGTGCCGTATTTCTTATGGGTGAAGAATGGATCGAAAATCCGTGCCAGGTCCTCGGCGGGAATGCTTCTCCCGAAATTCCTGATTTTCATCTCAAAGTAGCTGTCCGCATCGAGCTCACCGGTTTCGTGGGCCTTTGCGCTCGGAACCGAAACGCTGGTGTGAATGCAGATTGCTCCGCCAGGGGCCGACGCCTCGATCGCGTTGGCAATGAGATTTCTGACGACTTTCTGGAAGCCTTCGGGGTCGAGGGGGATCTCCCCGGTCTCTCGGCCAAGGTTGAGCTCCACGCGCAGAGCCTTCTCTTTGAGTCTCTCCTCGTTGATGTGAAGAACGTACTGGACGAGATCGTTGGGGTTGGCGCTTCGGAGTTGAATCCTGTCATGTCTGCCGTAGTCGATGAGCTTCCCGAGTATCTTCTCGAGCCGCGCCACTTCTCCGATAATGATCTCGCACCATTGCGTACGGGTCTCGATATCCGGGTCCTGACCCGAGATGGTCTTGGCCACCATTCTCCTGGCAAATCCGCCGATAATGGCAAGAGGCTGCCGTAGCTCGTGCGCGACGTTGGCCGTATGCGCGGCAATGGCTTTGGCTTTTCCGCTCTGTACAATGTGCTCGTAGAGCTCGTCGATGGTTCTGAGCTTGTTGATGAGCTCTTCCTGCGCTCGCTTGTGGTCGGTAATATCCTGTTTCATCGCCCAGAATTGGGCTATTGCGCCGTTATACACATTGCCCACCAGGGTGGTCTCAAAGTATCTGATGTCCCCGTATTTCGCCTGTTCTTTCGACTCGCAGAATCCGCTGGTAAACTGATGCTCAACCCATTTGCGATAGAAGTTCAAGTCCCGTGCTCCGCAGGGGAAAATGTCGCCGAGCTTTAATTTCAGCAGTTCACCCAGTGTTTCGTGTCCGTTGAGGCGGGCGAATTGAATATTTCCGTCGGTCAACTGCGCATCCAGGATCGCCGAGACTGAATCTTCAGGAGGCTCATCACAGGGAATTGGCTGCTGAAGCCTGAATTCCGCAATGCCGACGGGAAAAATCTCCACCAGCCGCCGGTATTTTTCATTCAGGGACAGTTCTCTCTTTTCCGCTGTGAGGTCCTCGATGAGCGTGAGGACGGACCGCTCCTTTCCGATCCTGATGACGCGCAGGTTTATCCGGCACCAGTGTTCCTTGTCCTCGATAACCAGCATCCCCTCTTTGAGCTGAGGCCTTCGCTGGACAAGCACCTGTTCCAGGAGCTCTCCCCATTCCTTTTCCGACTGTGGACCGGGGAAGAAGGAGGAAAAGGAGGCATGGAGGATTGAGGACGGGTCCTCGGCCATCTTGAGCATCGCGTTATTTGCGAACTGCACGTGGCCGGCCACATCGACGAGGGCCACAGGAATGGGGATGGCTTGGAGCAGCTTTCCGATCGACCCTTTTGTCATCCAGGTGAGATCGAAGCTTCCGGTTTCGGTGAGGTTCCTGGGGAAGAACTCTCCCCACGCGATGAAGCTGTCCGGCCCCTTGTACCACCTGCCACTCGGGTGCGGTTCGGCCGGATCAGCCACATCGTCCAGGAGGGAGAAATACGCGTCTTCGATATCCCAGGCAAGGTCCGCGGTCTCCCCCGGGAGACCGGGTTCGGGCCACTGGTCTCGTGCCAGGGCAGCCGAGACGTCCTCGGCCGAAGAGGCGTTCCTGTATCCGCTCAATTCCTTTCTCAGGGTCTGGAGCTCCATGATGAGCTCTTCCCTCGATTTGTCTTCATCTCTCATGGTGCCCCCGCGGAAATGGCGCCCCTCCGCGTCCTGGTGCGATCTCCCCAGCCCCACGATATCATTCTACACCGCGCTCCTCGGCTGACCAAACAAAGATTCCAACGTCCCAATACCCTTGTTGCGCAGATGCGGCGACGAGCACGTCTGCGACGAGCAGGGGGGAAAAACGAATCGCGAAAATGCTGCCTTGGCGCTCACCCTCGTGGCGGCGAACACTAGGTGGTCTGTGGCACAAATACTGTTGCGCACTTCCGGGCCTTGAGAGGCGACCGGTCTGGCACAGCGCTGCCTTATGGGCTTCGGTGGGACAGGCATCTTGCCTGTCAACGAATGACAGGCAAGATGCCCGTCCCACCAAGATGGCCAGCGAAGTTGCCACTTTTGAACGCGGTCGGATGACACGGGCCCTGGAATATGTGACCGTATTTACGAAATCCTGCACTAAGCGGCGACCGTCGGGAGCCGCCGATATAGTGGGAGTTTTAGAAAATGTGCCTGGGAGGGACTTTTTGCAAAGAGTCCCTCCCCGGCGCATTTTCATACAAAACTCCTTCAACGTTGGGATTCCATTTACGGTCCGTATCTTCGCCATCCTTCACGGTAATATTTGACCAGCGCCTGGTCGTCGAGTCGATTGGTTCGGATCTCTTTCCCGCGTCCGACATCCTTGGGAAACGTGAACAGCGTGGGGAGAAGTTCATTCGTCAGGAACTTGACTTGAACGTTTCCCAAAGTCAGAGCCCGCGGATCGACGTTTCGGCGGCACGCCATGACAAACCCCCAGTCGCCGAACGAGGGGACGTACGCGTGGTACGGGTAGACGTTAAAACGGCGGTCCCCTTCAGGTCCCAGAGGGGCCTGCGCCCAAGTCTCCACGATGCACCAGAATGCCTCCGGAGCGTAGAACGGGCTTGTGGCCTGAGTGACTGCAATACCTTGCTCTGCGAGACATCTTGCGAGGAGCCGGAAAAAAGATTTCGTGTAAAGCCTGGCGAGAGACAGACTGTTGGGATCGGGGAGATCCATGACGATCAAATCCCACGTGTCCCGTGTCTGCTCGAGGAATTTTCCCGCGTCGTCGATGTGGACCTTGACCCGGGGATTGGACAGCGCGTCGCGGGAAAGGTGTGAGAGAAAGCCTATTTCTCGAAAGATTCTGATTATTTCAGCGTCAAGATCCACCAGATCGATGCTTTCTATCTGCGGATACCGGAGCAGCTCCCGGGCGGCCATGCCGTCTCCGCCGCCGAGGATCAGAACCCGCCTGGCTGCCGGCGATGCAGCCATCGCGGGGTGAACGAGCGCCTCGTGGTAACGGTGCTCATCGACCGAAGAGAACTGGAGATGTCCGTCGATAAAGAGCCGAATATCGTCACGCCATCGAGTCACCACTATTTTCTGATAGGGCGTCTGACGGGTGAGAACAATCTGGTCCTGGTACAGCAGAGTCTCGGTCCACGAGCTGAATTGTCCCGATCCCGCGAGGCCGGCTCCCAGGATTACCCCCGTAACCGCGGTGAAGAGCGCGAGACTTCTTCGCCTCTTCAGCATCGGACGCATGACGCGTAGAGCCACCGCGGCAACGGCCACGTTGATGAGCCCGAAGAGAAAGGACGTTCGCAGCAGCCCCAGATGCGGCACCAGCACGATCGGGAAGAGGCACGATGCAAAGAGGGCTCCGATATAATCGAGGGCCAGCACGTTGGAAATGGTCAGCCGCAGAGCGTTCTCACTTCTCAGGATCCGGATGAGGAGTGGAATTTCCATCCCCACCAGCGTTCCGGTCACCGTGAGGACCACCACGAGAACCGGCACGTACGCCTGCACCGTGCAAAAGGTCAAAAAGAGCACTGCCCCGGAGAGTCCTCCGGAAAGCCCTATCCCGATTTGTACGGCTACAAAGGCGTCTACAAGGCGCGTCTCAACGAATCGCGTAAGGTACGAGCCAAGCCCCATTGCCGTCAGGAAGACGCCGATGACAATCGAGAACTGCGTGACAGACCCGCCCAGCAGATAACTGGACAGCGCGGCGGCCACGAGCTCGTACACCAGTCCGCAGACTGCTATGACAAAGACCGCAGCAAGGAGAAATATGCCGGGAAGGGATCTCTGCATCGGGAATGTTCAGACCTTCCATTCCTGAAACCGGGCATGGAACGCTGGAGGAAGGGGCCGAGAAGCCTCTCGTCCACCGGAGGCAGGAGCTCGGGGGACCGTTCTTATCGATGTCCCGTCATCCCAGGGGCTTCACCGAATTGCCGCCTGAATAATGATGGCCAGGGCTATGAATACTGACCCCATGATGATGGCCAACGCGGTGTTCTGATCGTGCTCGATTTCCTTCCGAATTGAAAAGGGGCTCACCTTTTGCATGATTAAGAGCGCGATGGCGAACACTGCAAGCCCCAGGCACGCGTACACAACGCTGCTGAGGATGTGTATCGGTTTCAAGTCTACCCAGATCTGTTCCATAGTCCTCCTCCAATCGCACGACGACTCCGACATCCCGTTGCCGCTCCCTTGCAGCGACCCGATCATTTGCCGCCGTGGAAACCTCCCCCATAATGGCTTCGGCCTGTTCCGAGGAAATAGCCGTACATTCCGGGGCCGCGTTTTGTCGACCCGTCCCGCAGACTCACAGACTGGCTGAGCGGCCGCGGAAGAAACCAACCGTAAAAGCAGCCTCCGTAGGCCGTTACGGTCAACGTGGTCAACAGGACAACCACGAGGCCTTTCACCAGATATGAGCCCATGATATTCCTACAAAAAAGTCGAATGCGGAGGAGACCTTTCCGGAAAAAGGGCCTCCACCCGCGTCAATCGTCATCGTCTGACTCGGGCATGACAGCAGCCCAGCGCCTGCCTTCGAAGCCCTTCCGCCGCGCGGGCTCCCAGAACCACAGCAAAGCGGAGACAAGTATGGGTATCCAGAAGTACCAGGCAATAGTGTGCCCCTCGGTGACCTTGATGCTGAGCGGTTCGTTCCGGGAGGGTCCGGTTTCGCCGGCGCCGCTGCTCCCGTGGATGAGCAACCGGTAGGTTCCGGCCTTGGAAACCTTAAAACTTGACCGGAAGGTGTGAGAGCCTTCCGTCCACGAACCTTCCGAGTCTCGGCCATAGTAGTAGGAAATGTCCTTGTACAGCTCGGAAACCACCTCGTCGTTCGAGTTGACTATCCCAAAATCGAGGGACATCCACGAATTGTTCAGAGGAGCACTCCCCGAAATTTCAAGAATCGCTCCGTCCCGGGCGACCGTGAACGGGTTGGTCATATACTCGCGCTTGTATTGCTCCGCGGTAATCTGTTGTGCAAGCAAAGGCATCGCTTTGTCGGCAGCGAGAGCGTACAGCCCCAACACGATATTCAATGAAAGGAACACCACAGCGATGAGTCCCATGCCCTTGAGCCATCGGGGGACGACATAGGGCTGGCAGGAATAGACGGAGGACGGCTCGGCAGGAAGCCGGAAATCCTTCGGGAGGCCTGACTGAAGCTCCTCACGGCCGAGATATCGGCCCCTGAAGAGCTCAATCTCCTGCCCGGTCCTTTCCTGGTCCGCGTAGTCGGGAGGCATGATGAGGTGTGCGTACCACGTCTGCTCACCGACCTTGGCCGTCCACGGCAAGGCCCCATCGACCCAACGTAGCGCCACGATGCCGCTTTCGTAGAATTGGAACCCCTCGTTTCCGACCTTCACCCACATCTTGGGGGTTGCATTCGGTGGAATCACTACCCGCGCGTGCACGACCCGACTCACCGTGAAATGCCCGTCTTCTGCGGAGAGCCACAGGTAACCCTTTTCCGGATGGTATAGGACATACTCATAGGATCGGTACTCGACCCCCCCGTCCTTTTCCACGTAGAAGAGTCGGCCCATGACTTCGTACCGGGTTCCTTCGAGGGTGATAGGAGCTCCCACCGCAAAGGTGAATGCCGGTTCAGGGCCTTTGTTCTTTCCGACGACCCGGGCTTGCGCCTCGTCGAGCTCCAGCACCGCGCCGCAGGCCTGACACACCACCATCTTGGTGGTTGGGGCCTTCAATCCCTCGTAGGGTTTGCCGCAGGAAGGGCACCGAATGATCTCACCGACCTTTTCGAGAGGTTCCTCACGGGCGTCCGATTTGGCTTTGGCCTCCTTCAGCAACAGGGCGGTTCCCACAAAGAGCGTCGGAGCACCCGTCTCGGCATCGTATTCGAGGCCGAAGGAGAAACTCCCATCCGCTCCCGCGCCGTCCGCATAGGGATAGGTTTCCCCGATCTGCACCTTGAAGGGGATCTGCCCTTCCCCGCCGAGGCACCGCGCCTGGCCGATCTCTTCCACCACGCCGGTTTTGTCGTTGATCGGTATGATTGAGCCAGGCTGAAGATCCTCGAACCGCGGTATTGCCGTTGAGACAGCGACCGGCTCCTCGATGAAAAGCTCTCCTTCGTCCTCGGTGATCCACTTGATCTTGCCGTCCTGCATCTCCGCAAACCATTCGCTCCATGTACCGCTCTCATGGGCATAGGAGAGTCGTCCGAGCACTCGGAACCTTTGGCCGCTGATTTTGCCGGTCCCGCCGACTTTGAAGCGCGACGAAGGAGGCAGGTCCAACGATTTGCCGCCGGCCGAAACCACCGACTCGCTGTCCCAGTACATGGCGGTCTTGCAGTAATCGCAGACCCGCATCACCACGCCCGGGTTGGTGACGTCGTTGGCGGCTCCGCAAGATGGACACTTAAATTCGCGAACCATGGCTCTCAGGAAAAGGCGAATGCGGTGGGAGACCTTTTTGGAAAAAGGTCCTCCCCCCGCACCCCCCTTCCAAAAACTTTTGATATATCAGCGGCTCCCGCCGGTCGCCGCTTGGTAGTTGCCGACGCAAGCGTGGATGCAAGAGGCCCACCATCGTGTTTCGAGATACGCTAATAGGGCATGAAAAATCACGTGCTTCAGTCGCGCGGGGCAAGCTCTTCACCGCGCTTGGTGGCGGCCCGGACCGCGTCCATGAGAATGCCGCGAAGCCCGGCTCGTTCCATGACGTGGAGTCCCGCGCTGGTAGTCCCTCCGGGCGACGTGATACGGTCCTTGAGATCGCTGAATGCCGTGTTCCCATCCGCGGCCATGGCAGCGGCGCCCGCCACGGTCTGAACCGCGAGCCTTCGAGACGTTGTCCGATCGAGCCCCACTCCCACGCCTGCGTCCGTCAGGGCTTCCATGATGACGAACAGGTATCCGGGACCGCTTCCCGACAACGCGGTCACAGCGTTCATCATCTTCTCGTCCACTGCCACCGCGTCGCCAATCGCGGAGAAGAGATCCAGAGCGAGAAGAAGGTCCGCCTCATCAGCCGCCGCGGCCCTGCACACGGCCGTAGCGCTCTTCCCGATCATCGCTGCCGCATTGGGCATGGCACGGATGATGCGCGCGCCGAACCCGATCCGTGACGATATGAACGAAGCCGGGACTCCCGCTGCAATGGAGACGACGACCAGTCGGTCGTGAATCCTGCCCGCGACGGAATCCAGGACCTCACCGAGCTGCTGAGGCTTGACCGCCAGAACCAGCATCCGTGTGTCGGGTCCGACAACCTCCTCGACCGCACTCAACCGTCGTATCTCCAGTTCGATCTCCAGAGACCGCGCTCGAGATTCGTCGACCTCGAAGACCGAGATCGCCCCTGCCGCGATCTTTCCGGATGCAATTAGCCCTCGAATGAGCGCGGAGCCCATATTGCCCGTGCCGATAATGCTGATAGGGTCCACGAGTTGCTCCTGATGATGGCGCCGCCGTATAAGCGGATACTGCCATAGCGATCATGCGCCTCCCCTATGATCGAGTCATGCGATATGCTATGAACGTCAGAGGTGAAACATTCGCCGACCCGGTTGCCGGGAAGCCGATCGCGGGAGTGGGTGGCGCGGGCTCACACGAACAAGGAATCCTCGAACAACCGAGCTCCGACTCGATCCTCGCGGGTACCTTAGCATGGAAGTTCGTTGGCCGGATGGAATTTTCCGGGCATGCGCTGTTTTGTCGTCACCGCGCTCTATCCCGAAAGGTCGGTCGCACATCCTCATCCGATCGACACCCTGCATCTCAAGGAGGAACGCAATCATGAACGAGGTCGTTACCGTAGACGCACGAGGTCTTGCTTGTCCGCAGCCGGTGCTCGAGACAAAACGCGTCCTCGACGAGGCCGCGGCAGACCGTCTGGTCGTCCTGGTTGACAACATGACATCGCGGGAAAACGTAAGCCGCTTCGCGAGAAATCAGGGGTGCGAGGTGGACGTGATCGAAGTCGGCAGCGACGTTCATGAGATCCGAATCCGTCGATCCGGTCCCGCGCCCGCTCCCGACGACCGCGAAGAGCTCCTGCCGTGCCCGGTTCCCGAAGCGGGCCGGCCGATCCGAAATGTGGTCTATGTGGGGACCGATTGCATGGGAAAAGGTGACGACGAGCTCGGTCGCAAGCTGATGCGAGGCTTCCTGCGGACCTGGATCGACGTGGAGCCCAAGCCCTGGCGCATGATCTTCATCAATTCGGGCGTGAAATTGACAACTATCGACGACGAGGCCGTGGAAGCCGTTGCGCTGCTCGCTGAAAAGGGCGTCGAGATCCTCTCCTGCGGCACATGCCTTCAGTTCTTCGGCCTGGAAGACCAGCTCGAGGTGGGAAGCGCAACGAACATGTACGAGGTAATTGAAACCCTTAACGCGGCGAATAAGGTCATCTCGCCCGACTGAGAGCGCAAAGGCGGTTGCGCACTATTCATTCACTTACGTGAGGGGCGTAGCGAAGCCTCTCCTTTAATTGCGGGTATCTCGCTTGCTTGAAAGATCCCCCTTTCCCAATGACTGAATGGATACATTCCAAAGCCTAGATTTCCAGTTCGAGCCCTTCGTACGCGGCAGTAGTGCGGGGAAATTTCTCTCGGGCTCTTCGCTCGATCTCCTCGACGGTCCTGTCGTCATTGCCGTGATGGAACAGGACGAGGTGCTTGACGCCTGCCGCAACCGCGACCGACACGGCTGCCTCCCAGGTGCTGTGTCCCCAGGATTCACGGGATACCTCATCGACAAGGCCGAGATATTGTTCGCGCGTGAACATGGTGTCGAAGATCAGAATGTCGCTTCCGCGGGCCAGTTCTAAGGTGTCGGAATCGGTTCCGGGGACGTGTTCGGTATCTGAGGCGTACACCAGTATCTTGCCGCGGTTTTCCACCCGATACCCCAGGCAACCGCCCGGATGGTTGAGCTCCTGCGTTATTATCCGCACGTCGTTGATAATGATTTCGTCGCCGGGATCGAGGTTGTGAAAGGCCAGATGGGCCCCAAGCTCATCGAGGAGCACGGGGAAGTTGGGGGGGGCCATCTGATCGCTCATGATCCGGTGAATCGTGTGGCCCAATCTCTCGCCGCCGTAAAGGTGGAATTCGTTTCCGTTGACAAATGCGGGTCCAAAAAACGGAAACCCTTGAACGTGATCCCAGTGGAGGTGAGAAAAAAGGATATGGCCTTTGAGCACGCTCCGGCCGCCTGACGCGTCCTTGGTTCGTCTCAGGAGGTCCTCACCCAGATCTCGGATGCCGGTGCCGGCGTCAAAGATCAAGAGTGTGTCCCCACAGCGCACTTCAACGCACGCCGTGTTGCCGCCATATTTGAGGGTGGAGGGTCCGGGTCTGGGGAGGCTGCCGTGAACACCCCAAAACTTAACCAGCATGATTCATTTCCACATTCCGAGCACCTGCCGGAACCGATGATGACTCCTAAAACGAGAACAGCCACAATCCTTTGAAACTAAAAGTATATTTAGCACAAAACCATGTAGTGAGTCAAGCGCGGCCTTCAACCGGCAAGCGAATCGGTCGGTGACGTGAAAATTCTGCCCCTGCACCGCTTCCGGGTTGGCGAAGATCGGGCGGCGACCCGCGGGGCGGTTGGCCAGGATCCCCATCCCCTGACCCCTTCCCCAAGCTTGGGGAAGGGGACCCCCACACCCCATAGGCGCTAACTTAAGGGTATTTCGGTCTGCCCGGCACTGAAGTGCCGGGCTATTATCGGCTGTCCCTCCGGGACAAAAACATTGCTGTTCAAGCCCTGAAGGGGCGAC